>Ga0208357_1002425_pt1 | contig 12381 bp, 9 predicted proteins | sample NGESurdeep092012_6_FD_184487 | JGI IMG/M metagenome (GOLD analysis project Ga0208357, IMG submission 184487) | Arctic peat soil microbial communities from Barrow, Alaska - NGEE Surface sample F52-2 deep-092012 (SPAdes) | ecosystem: Environmental > Terrestrial > Soil > Wetlands > Peat ... | reverse complement strand
ATACGCGGCTTTTCCGTTAAGAAAAGCCGCACTTCTCGAACCACGGTGGTGCTAGCAATCGTGATCCGCTCTAGCTCGTCGCGGGCTGCTCGGTGTGAACAATTAAAATCCAGCCGCCCCCCACCTGCTGCCACACGCTGATCGCGGTAAAGGAGCGCGTCGGGCCGCCCGGCGAGGAGATTTGCAGATGATAGGTCAACGTCATATCGGGCCCGCTGGGCTTCACCTGAGCGCCCGTGAGAATAAAGTCGTTGACCTTCTCCGCCTGCAGGTACGGCACGATCTGATCGCGGGAGAGAATCTTCCCACCGGCCGAATAGACCACGTTGGGAGCCAGCATTGCGGTCACCTTGCGCCAGTGCTGCGCCTTGACCTGGGACCAGAAGACGTGCTCATGGTCTTGGGCGCCGGTCATGCTCTTGACCGTGGGCGGATTCTTGGCGCCCCACACGGTACAGCCGGTGAGGCCAAAAGAAAGCGCCAGGATGAGGATCGTACACGCGCTTCCAACGCCTGCCGGCCGGGCGAATTTTCTGGCGCGATTCATCGCAGTTGCGCTCCATAGAGCGGATTCACGATTGCTATGCCCCCACCACGGTTCGAGAAGTGCGGCTTTTCTTAACGGAAAAGCCGCGTATGGTGCATTTGCTTCGGGGTACACCTCTCGTGTATCCGCTCTAGCTCCAAAAGACGGCAAAGGCCGCCATTGCAGGCAGCCTTACCGTCCAGGTTTGGTACTCGCCGAGGTTAGTCGCCCATCACCGGCTCTTCTTTCGCCGGCGGAGGAGCCGCCTGAGCGGCGGTGTTGGTGAGGTTGGTGAGCGGAATAAAGCCGGTTTCCGGCGGCTTCTCGCCCAGGATGTGCTCCTTGTAGAGACGCGCCATATTCGCATCGCTAGCGTCCTGCTTCAGCTTGGCGTCGCGCGCCCGGAACTTCTCCTCGCGAGCGTTCTTGGCGATACCCAGCTTGTCCAGCGTGTCGTTGGCTGCGGCAGTGACGTGTTCCTGATTGAGCACCAGCGAATGCTTAGCCTCGTTCATTCCCACCTTCTTGCCGCCGGCGAAGATCTCGTGCCGGCCATGTTCCTCATACCACTTGGTCAGCGTCGAGGTCATGTGCATCTTCTCGATGATGTTGCGCCAGCCCACGCCGGTGTTGTAAGCGCAGAAGGAGATTTCACCCTCCTGGGTGGCATAAGGAATGATGCATTGCTCCGTGCGGCGGAAGTCATAGTTGAAGAGATCCTGGAACCACATGCTGGCGATAAAGAGGAAGTTCCAGCGATCCGCGCGACGCTGCTCGATATCGGCCATGGTGCGATCGCCAGTTACCTTGCCGTAGCTGCGGCCAGTAGCGCCGAAGCACTTGTCAAACTTGGCCAGCAGATCGGTGATCTTGAAGTGCTTGGGCGACTTGGTCGGATCATAATTGCGCAACAAAGCAAGCGAAACTCCCAAAATGGAGAGGAACTTACCCCGCGCCGCATCATTGATCTTGGCAATGTCCTTGGCCAGACGATCGGCATTGAGAAAGGCGGTGACCGGAACAACTTCCTTCGTTTCCTTGTCGATCATCAGCGCCATACCCATTCCGCAGTCAGGGTGACAGCCGCAGGAGAGCTGGCCCCAGTCCGCTTGCGGACCATGTACGAGATCGGCCCAGTCGGAGAAGGTGCCCATAAAGCTGATGGGGAACCAGTCGCGCGTCGGCTCGCCCAGGCCGGTCTGGCTCTTCACATCGTGCGCCATGTGCGAGAGGGTGTAGCGCTGCGCCGTGCGGCGCTCGTCAGAGACCGCCTCATCACGGCCGGTAAATGAAACCGGCTGGAAGCTGAGGAAGTTGATCTTCTTCGGGTTGTCCAGCGCGAACTGGATAATGCGTCCAACCTGCTCGTTGTTGATGCCGTTGATGATGGTCGTCACCGGAACGATATCCACGCCCGCCTCGTGCAGATTATGAATCGCCTGCAGCTTCACATCAAACGCATTGCCCACCTTGCGGTGCGAGTTCGCCGCATTGCCGATGCCGTCAAACTGCAGGTAGGCATAACGCAGTCCAGCCTCAGCCGCCGCCTGCGAAAACTCCTTCGACTTTGCAAACTCGATGCCGTTGGTCGCCGCCTGCACCGAGTTGTACCCAACCTTGCGCGCATACGCGACTGCGTCGAGGAAGTAAGGCGACAGCGTCGGCTCGCCGCCCGAGAACTGCACGCTCATCTGGCGCCGCGGCTTGATCTGCACCGCATTGTCCAGCATGGTCTTGATCTCGTCCCACGTCAGCTCATGCACAAACCCAACCTGGTTCGCATCCATGAAGCATGGATCGCACATCATGTTGCAGCGGTTCGTCAGATCGATCGTCAGCACCGATCCACGTCCATGGGTCACGGTCGACGTGCCATGGTTGTGCAGCTTCTCGTCGTTGTGCGCGCGAATGTCGCGTCCCGGGAAAACTTCTTCCAGATGCCGCATCATCGCCGGATCGATCGACATCACGTCCTCGAAGTGGCCATGGATCGGGCAGTCCTTCACCATCAGAATCTGGCCATCGCGCTCGATGATCTGCGCCTTGATCTCGCCCAGCTTCTCGTTCAGTAAAATCTCGTGCGGCAGCTTTCCATCCACAATCTGCTGCCGGATCTCAGGAATACACTTCGGACAAAGCGAGTCAGTCGTGCGCGGCCACCCCAGCGGCGGCTTCTCTTTCTGATAGCTCTTCAGCAGCGGCTTGTCCGACCACTTCGGCGTAAAGCTTTTGTTGGGGCTGAAGGAGTTCAGCTTGTCGAAGACCGTCCAGCTCGCACGTGCCCCGAGCACCACACCTTTTTCGAGGAACTTGACTGCTTTTCCCATTATTTTTCTCTCCTGAGGAGCTTCCCGGCGAGCCTTGCCCGCCAGTCCTTCGTATTCGTCCAGCCTTACGTTCTAAGCTCTGGCCCGAGAGGCACTTCCGGAGTCCGACAGACCGGCAGACCACGCCGCGCCTCTCTCGTCATCTGACAACCTACGGCAACCGCCTTCGGATGTCGCGTGCATCGCAGCGAACGGCAATATCGTGCAGCGAACGGCGACAGGAAACCCTCAGCCGCACCCGGGGAAATCGCCCCGGCTGCTCGAATTGAAGAGAAATAGAAGGAAGGGATCCTGCCCTTAAAGATCGTGTCGCGATGTAATAGGGCCGCCATATCCTAAATACTTGCCACACTATTAGATGAAGAACCGCCAACGATGGATTGCCGGCCTGCGTGGGCACAATCTTGATACCTCCGGATCGGATGGCCTTAAAATAAGTTAAGCATCTTTGACTGTCATCCTGAACCTGAACACAGCCGAAGGGGAAGAGTCTGCTTCCTGTTCGGTGCGCAAGAATCTGAAGGCATATCCCCCGCCGCCGAACAACCAACGCTGCTCGCACTCCGACGCATCCAACATCAGTTCAAAAGCTGGTCGCGAGATCCCGGCCTCTGCCAGAAAATCCCTAAAAGAACCCCTTACGGAGCCCACCCTTGATGATCCTTCGCCGAAGCCTCGTCCCGCTGGCAGCCGCTCTGCTCCTCGCCACCGCCACGAGCGTCCTCGCCGAGCCGCTGCCCGCCTCCCTGCGCGGAAGCTGGCGCATCGTCCGCATCCTTCCCACCACCAACACCGGCTGCTGGACGCCGCAACAGGCCGCGTCGCTCGTCGGCTCCATCCTCACCTATCGACAGGACGCCATGCGCTGGCGCGGCGGCCAGGTTCCGCTTCAGGACATCGACACCCGCACCCTCACCGCCGCCGAGTTCCGCAAAGAAAATGCCGGCCCCACTCATCCCGCCAGCTTCGCCCAGCTCGGCATCCACTCCTCCACCGTCACTGAAGTCGACCTCCAGCACGAAGATGCCTACATCCTCGAAGGCAGCACCGAAGTCCCCGGCGACTCCATCCTGATGGTCTCGCCCACCCGCATCATCGTCAGCGCCTGCGGCGTCTACTTCGAAGCCACGCGCCTGAACTCCTCCCGCCCAGCAACCGATCGCGCCTCCGAAACACACAGCACCCACTCCCGCACCACCGGCCGCTAACTCCCCTCGGCCACCACGACTCACAAGTGCGGTCGGCATCCTAGAGCATTTCTCCTGAAGGTGTAGCCACGGAGGAAATCGTTAGTGTCGTTTTCTCCCAAGGAAAACGACCTCCACAGATTCCTATCGAAACCAGCAACGGTGCTCTCCTCATCGGCGGTGAAATGAACTCCGAGATTCAGAAAGCCGAATCCGGCGGCGGCGACTCACCCCGCGCCGACGTCTAGCGCGATCCACACCGCTCCGATCGAAGCTTCACGCGCGAACCAGCACTCACGTCCTTTTGACGATAAGAACGGTCTTGTCGTCGATCAGCGCCTCGTCTCCACTCAGCCGAAGCAGCTCGTCCTGCGCGATCGCAAACTCCATCAAGGCATTGCAAATGTCCTTCGCAGACTCCTGGTGGTGTGTTCGCAAAACATCTTCCAGCAACTCGCGCGCCTGGTCATCACTGCCGTCGTACACTCCGTCGGTGTAGAGGACAAGGATGTCGCCCGGACTCATCAACTTGAGCTCGGCCACGTCCGAAGAGTTGAAGATGCGCTTTCTCAAATTGAGCGAGAAATACCTCTGGCGGTCCGGATGGTCCTCGGGCAGCTCGAGACCCAGCGCAAAGAACTGCGCCATCTGGCCTTCATGTACCTTCACTAACCGGTCGTACTCCGCCGAAAACACCAGCGGTGGAGGATGCCCGAAGTTAGCGAAGCGAAACGAGCCGTCCGGGTGCACCTCGCCATAGACCATGGTCGCAATCTCGCGCGAGTGTTCCTTTTCGCTCACCCCCAGCGCATTGCGCGCGGTGACCGATTGCGCCAGCCGCAGGTTCAGGTTTTCAAAGAGTCTCGGCGTCGTCTTTCCATATCGGTCCAATTCCGTAAGCATCAACGCATGGAAGGTGTCATGAACCGTGGACGCGATCTTTGCCGGGATGATCCCGTGCCCCTGCGCATCGACGATAAGAATCCCGGCGGTCGAATAGAGCTCGGGCAGGACTTCCGCAACGCGTTCCTGCTCCGTACTCCTCGCAAACCTGTACTCGATCTCCATCTCCGGACTGTAACCGGGCCGTCCCTTCAGCCATTCCACGTGATCATCGACGGAATTGCGTACCGGCGCGCCCGCGGGCGGCGTCTCCAAAAACTCTTTCGCCAGCTGCCGCGCCCGCTCAATCCGCGCGTCGATGTCGTACCGCTGCTGGAAGTTGATGTACTCGAAGAGGTCTCCACCAACCGTCCCCGCCGGAATCGAACTCCCAAACATCTCAATGCCGGGAATATGCGGAATCGCGCCTTCCACCGGCATCAACCGCTGCCGCAGATACTCATCGATACTCGGAACCGTGTATGCCTTCTTCATAAAAATTTCGCGACGGCTGAACACCGGCTCTCCTCCCAGAGTAGCTCACTGGAACGCCAGGTCCTTGCTTTGGATCAGTGCCGGCCTGTTGTGTAGTCGCAGATCGAAGAACTTTACCGCCAAGGCTCAAGGCCTGAGATTCAGCACGGCCCTGCCACGCTGAAGATCACCGACCCCTGATCGCTTCCAAACACATCTGAGACCACGGACATGCCGCTCAGACAGCAGCGCGGCGAACGCGCCCGCGACATGCTTCGGTCCGGCCGACACAAACACAGCAAAATTCCAGCTGTGGCCTCTCTCTCCCTATTCCCCCGTCCATCCTCCACGCTCCCGCGCTATCCTCATCCCAACGATGCCAAACCCTCGCCGACTGCTCTCTGCTCTGCTGCTTGTTGCCGCACCCGCTCTCGCCCAAACTACCCAGACGCTCCTCGCCACACCCACCACCGTCGCCTGGGGCTTCTACTCCGCGCACGCCAAGCCCGTCCTCACCGTGCACTCCGGCGACACCGTCATCATGCAGACCGCCTCCACCTGCGGCCCGCCCAACCGCCTCGAGCACGAAGGCGTCCCCGCCGCCGACATCCCCTCCTGGCTCGGCCCACTCTACACCGGCGTCCCGCAATCCGACCGCGGCCCCGGCGGCCACATCCTCACCGGCCCCATCGCCATCGCCGAAGCCGAACCCGGCGACGTCCTCGAGGTCCGCGTCCTCAAAATCTCGCTCGACACCAACTTCGCCTGCAACGGCTTCGGCGTCGGCCACGGCTTCCTCCCCGACGACTTCCCCTACGGCCGCACCAAGATCATCCCGCTCGACCGCACGAAGATGCTCGCGCACTTCGCCCCCGGCATCGAGATCCCGCTGCATCCCTTCTTCGGCTCCATGGGCATCGCTCCACCCGAGTCCGCCGGCAAGTGGAACTCCGCCCCACCCTGGATGCACGGCGGCAACATGGACAACAAGGAGCTCACCCAGGGCTCCGTCATCTTCTACCCCGTCTTCGCGCCCGGAGCACTCTTCGAAGCCGGCGACGGCCACGCCGGCCAGGGCAACGGCGAAGTCGACATCACCGCGCTCGAAACCTTCCTCACCGGCACCTTCCAGTTCATCGTCCACAAGGGCGAAGCCACAAAGGAGCATCTCCTCTGGCCACGCGCCGAAACCTCGCGCGACTACATCGCCATGGGCTTCTCGCCTGACCTCAAGACCGCCACCGAGATGGCCGTCCGCAACATGATCACCTTCCTCTCCGAGCAGAACCCCTCGGCCCCGCATCTCTCCCGCGACGACGCCTACGCTCTTATCTCCGTCGCCTGCGACGTCGACATCACCCAGCTCGTCGACACCAACGACGGCGTCCACGTCATGTGCCCCAAAGACATGTTCACCAAAGACATGTTCCCCAAGGCAGCCGCATCGACCGGCCGCTAAATCGCATGGGCGCATAGTCGCCTCCTACTCGAACTTGACGGCTGACTATGACGAATGCTACATAGGGTACGCGGAAACTTCCTGCCCGGAGTTCTTTCGCCTGTGGCTTCCTTGTTCCAGATCCTTACGCGACGCGCTTCTGCGTTCATTCGGAGGAAAATAAATGCAGCGGATATTTGAGCGCATGCACCTTCGCGTAGCTCTGCGAGCTAGCCTGATCGCTCTTCTTGCGGTCTTGCTTGGAACGGCTTCGCTCTGGGCCTATCCCAAGAAGGGCACGCCTGCTCCTCCTTTGAATTCTCTGAAGCTGCTGCAAGCCCCATCGGGAGCGAGAGCAGACTGGGCAAGCCTAAAAGGCAAGGTTGTGGTGCTGGAGTTCTGGGCCACCTGGTGTTCTCCCTGTGTGGCGAGCCTCCCGCACCTAAACCAGCTTGTCGCGTCGCTCGATCCGGCGAAGTTCCAGTTCATCTCCATCGATGATGAAGACCTGAAGGCCGTCCAAACTTTTTTAACCAGGAAGAAGATGTCCGGTTGGGTTGGCGTCGATGCTTCGGACGGCGTCTTTCATCGCTATGGAATCGTGGCAAGGCCTACGACCATCATCGTCGATGGAAACGGGAAAATTGTCGCGGTCACAGACATTGATTCGTTAAGCGCAGCCGATCTGCGCGCAGTCGCAGCAGGAAAAAGTCCAGTCTTCAAGCCGGCGATGGAGATCACCGAGACGACCGTTCCATCCAGCCCGGGCGCCGGCCACACTTTGTTTTCCGTGTCTGCCAGCAAGGCTTCGCCCGATGCAAAGACTGCCATTGTCAAACATCCGCCCACCGGATGGGACTTGCTTGGAGAAAGCGCCGACAGCCTTTTGACGGACGTCTTCAACACATTTGGCAATCGCTATGTTCTGAAGGACCCGCTGCCGGAGGGGCGCTTCGATCTCCGCGTGAACTCTCTTGACGCGCCCCAAAGCGTGGTCGATTCGGTTGTCCGGCAGTCCGTCCTGGCCGCACTGCATCTGCAGATCCAACCAAAGACCGTGACCAGGCCGGCCTATATTCTTCGCGCCACCGATGCGAGCAAGCAACTCCTCAGTCCGTCGGCTTCGACACACGGGGTAAAGCGAGGCTGCTGGCACGGCAAATTTCTTCTGATGAACGGAACGATGGACGATCTGGCCTACATATTGGCAACCGGCCTGGAGAACCCCGTGGTGAACGAGACAGGCATCGACGGCGCCTATGACGCAAGATTCGAAGTTACCGGAGGAGGCGTTGACAGCCTGAACGCCGTCCTCAAAAAGACGATGGGGCTGGAGCTTGTCCCCGGCAAACAGGAGATGTCCATCACCGTGCTCGAAGTGAGCAGACAAGAGGCGAGCAAGCCTCCATCAACGAAGGCACGAGAGATCAAGCATTGATAAGTCGGCTCCTGTCAACCAACTCACTCCAGCACTTCTCACTGCCTTAACTCCACACCATCGCCGCAAGCGGCCGGTGATCTTACACCGGCCACTTGCGCGTTCACCTGAGTTTCGATGGCGTCAGTCATCGCAGTCGACACGCACGGTCGTGCTCTGCGCGAATCCCGGCCCAACTTTAAAGCCGACGGGTTTCAGCGTTGAGACCGGCTCGACATCGATTGCGAGCTTCTTCATCTCATCCCAGCTCGGTCTGTTCTTGTCGTAGTACCCCGTGCACTCGTACACATTGAACGGGACAACAATATTTGGATGAACGTTGTCACAGATCGTAATGAGTTCCGACTCCTTGAAGCCCGTCATGATCTGCGCCGAACTGCACGTTCTGCAAAGCGACGCAGAACCTACCGGCGTTCCATCTTTAACATATAACTTGCCCATGGCAGGCACTCACTCTCTAATCAGCATTGCTGATTGATTTGGCAAACCGGAGAGTAAGTCGAGAACTGATAAGTTGCTCCGCCACGTAGGCGAAGCAACCACTCCCGGCACCACCGGTTAGTCGGTTGTAATTAGATAAAAAATGTTCTGAATTCGAGAAGATCCCGGAATCTAGGACCAGAGAAAGAGCGCGGTCCGGCGATCGCCACTGAAAATCATCTTCTCAGGCGATCTATGCATCGTGTTATTCGATTGCAGTTCCATCGGACTTACTCCTATTTAGGATTTAAGTGTGGCATTAGCATGCACAAAATACAAGCACTTTATTTACACAGTTTCACTTTTTCTAAATGCAGCTTATCGGTTTTTGTAAGTCGACTCCTACATCACAACGACAACTGCATCCACCTACTGCCGCAACTCCACCACCGTCGCGCCCTGCCCACCCTCGTTATAAGGAGGCTCCGTCACCGCCACCACATGCGGATGCTTCTTGAGCATCTCCCGCAGCGTCCTCCGCAGAATCCCCATCCCCACCCCATGCACCACGCGGATCCTTGGCAGCCCGGCCAGAAACGCGTGCTCCACAAACCGCTCGACCTCGGATTCCGCCTCATCCGCTGTCTTCCCAATCACATTAATCTCCGAGCTCACCAGCTCCTCGCCCTCGCTCGTCGAAACCGTAATCCCCCCGCCGCGCCGCCGCACACTCTCCGCCGGCCGCTCCCGCACCGCCGTCACCTCCGCCACATCGCTCAGCGGAACCCGCATCTTCATCGACCCAGCCGCCCCGAAGCTCACCTCGATCGTCCCTGCATCGATCACCCGCACCACCCGCCCCTCGCGCTTCAGCGACCGCAGCCTCACCAGATCCCCAACCCTCGGCTCCAGCTCTCTGGACCCTGAACCCTGGGCCCTGGGCCCTTGGTCTTGGCCCCTGGACCCTGACATCTCCGCCACCGCCGTCTGAAACTGCTCTGAAAACTCCCGCCGCAACTGCGCAATCCGCAGCGCCGAATCCTTCGCGATCTTCTGCGCAATCGTCTTATCGCCGATCGCCTTCACCGTATCGCGCAACTGCGCCTCAAACTCCCGTATCAGCGCCTCCAGCTTCCGCTCCAACTCCCGCGTCCGCGCCTGCTGCTCCGCGCGCCCCTCTTGCTCCACTTTCGCTCGTTCGCTCGCCAGCTTCCGCTCCAGCTCGGCTAATGCAGTGCGTTCCGCCGTCGCCGCGCTTAACTGCGCATGCAGCTCATCCAGAAACCGTCCAATGTCCGCCTGCTGCGTCGTCATCTGCGCGCGCGCATTCGCCACAATCGCCGCATCCATCCCCAGCCGCGCCGCGATATTCAACCCCGCCGATGCTCCCGGAACTCCCATCCTCAGCTCAAACGTGGGCGCCAGCGTCGCTTCGTCGAATCCCACCGCCGCATTCAGCACACCCGCATGCTTGGCCGCATACACCTTCAGCGACGTCAGGTGCGTCGTGATCAAACTCCACGCCCGCCGCTTCAGAAAATGCTCCGCTACCGCGACTGCCAGCGCCGCACCCTCTTCCGGGTCGGTCGCCGACCCCAGCTCATCGATCAGCACCAGCGATCGCTCATCCGCCAGCCGCGCAATCCTATCCACATTCATCACATGCGCTGAAAACGTCGACAGGTTCTGCTCGATTGACTGCGCATCCCCAATGTCCGAATAGATCGCCGTAAACAGCGGCAGCCGCGTTCTCACCACCGGCGCCGGAACGCCCGCCTGCGCCATCACCGCCAGCAATCCCGCCGTCTTCAGTGCAACCGTCTTTCCGCCCGTATTCGGCCCGCTGACAATCATCTGCCTCTGCCCCTCTTCGAGCGCCAGCGTCAGCGGAACAACATTCGCACCCTCCGCTCGCAGCCGCATCTCCAACAGCGGATGCCGCGCCCCCACCAGCTCCAGCCCCTCACCCGAACCCGCAGCTTCATCCTCCACCGCATTCGCCTCATGCGCATCCACAAAAACCGGCCGCACGCACACCATCTCCTCGGCAAACCGCGCCACCGCCTGATGCGCATCGGCCGCGGCCAGAATCTCCGCACCCAGCATCAGTGTCTCGGCATCCGCCGCAACCGCACGCGTCATCGCGACCAGGATGCGATGAATCTCCGCCTGCTCATCATCCAGCAGCCGCGCCAGCTCATTGTTCTGTTCCACCGTCTCCATCGGCTCCAGGTAAACCGTCTGCCCCGTCGAGCTGGACCCATGCAGAATCCCGCGCACCTTGCGCTTGAACTCCGCCTTCACCGGAATCACAAACCGCTCGCCCCGCACCGTAATCAAACCGCCCTGTCCTGATCCGCCCTGTGCCGATCCGTCCTCGGACAACGCCGCCAACGCCCGCCGCAAGCTCTCCTCAATCACGCGGTGTTGCCGCGCCAGCGCCCGCCTTATCCGCGCCAGCTCCGCCGACGCATCATCCGCCAGCGAGCCATCCGGCTCAATCTTCCCGCGCAACGCCCGCAGCACATGGCCCAGATCCCGCGCCAGCAGCGGCTCCGACAGCGCCTCCATCCCCGGCCACCGTCCGCGCACCGCATTCGGCGGAGCCGCCACCATCTGCCGCCACGCCTCCACACGCTCCGCATGCCCCAGCACCGCCAGCAACTCCACAGCCTCCAGCGCCGCACCCTCAATCCGAGCCTTCTCCAGCAGCTCGCCCGGATCGATCAGCCCGCGAAAGTCGAACGCCGCTCCTCCCGCCACCAGCCGCCGCATCTCCGCCGTACGCTGCTGCTGCTCGCCAATCCACCTCGCATCCGCGCTCGGCTCCAGCGCCAGCACACGCCCACGTCCTAGCTCCGATCGCGCGCCCGCAGCCAGCCGCTCGCGCAGCCTCTCCCACTCCAACGCCGCGCCGCCACGCTCGGCCAGCCGCCCCGGAATCTCAGCCACCCAACTCACAGCTCCCATTAGAGCCGATAACTCATCCCGTTGCGCCCGAGATACCATCCCTGCTCTCCAGCCGCCACTCAGCCGAGTCCATTGGTAAGATGAGGTCTGTGACAACTCCTTCCCGGCTTGCTCCCCTCCGTCGCGTCTCTGCGACCGCAGCCCTGAGCCTTTTTCTCGGTCTTCCCGGCGCTCTCTACGCGCAGAGCCCCGCACCCGCTCTGCCGCCCGCAACCACCGACCAGGCCCCCGCGGCCCAGCCGCATCCCGAGCCAGCGCCCGCGCAAGCCACCACTCCCCAGACTCCCCAGACCGACCTCCAGCCGCGCAATGAGCCGCCGACGCAGGCCCCCACCATCCAGGTCTTCTCCCGCGAGGTCAACCTCGTCTTCACCGTCACCGACCATCGCGGCCACTTCGTCACCGGCCTGCAGCAGCAGAACTTCGGCCTGCTCGACGATGGCCGCGCTCCCCAGCGCGTCATCAACTTCACCCAGCAGACCAACCTCCCGCTGCGCGTCGGCCTCATGCTCGACACCTCCACCTCCATCCGCCAGCGCTTCAGCTTCGAGCAGCAGTCCGCCACCGACTTTCTCCTCCAGGTCCTCCGTCCCGAGGACCGCGGCTTCGTCGAAGGCTTCGACGTCCAGACCGAGCTCTCCCAGGACTTCACCAACCGCATCGACCTTCTCGACACCGGCATTCGCAAGCTGCGTCCCGGCGGCGGCACCGCCCTCTTC
>Ga0208357_1002423_pt1 | contig 12383 bp, 11 predicted proteins | sample NGESurdeep092012_6_FD_184487 | JGI IMG/M metagenome (GOLD analysis project Ga0208357, IMG submission 184487) | Arctic peat soil microbial communities from Barrow, Alaska - NGEE Surface sample F52-2 deep-092012 (SPAdes) | ecosystem: Environmental > Terrestrial > Soil > Wetlands > Peat ... | reverse complement strand
GAGTGATTTCGGCATGAGTCAGGCGGCCTTCGCTCGCGTGGTCGGCGTTTCGCCGATGCGTATTTCGCATGTGATCCGTGGCGAACGTCCGGTGACTGCGGAGCTTGCGTTGCGGTTTGGTCGCGCCTTTGGTCAGACCCCGCAGATGTGGCTGAACTGGCAGACCGACTACGACCTCAAGATCGCCGAGCGCGAGATCAAGGACAGTCTGCGCAAAGTTCAGCGGTTGGCGGCCTGAATGTTTTTTGTCGTCCTTCCCGCGAAAGCGGGAATCCAGTTTGATCTTGCAGAACGGCAACATGGATTCCCGCCTTCGCGGGAATGACGAGCATCGGGGGGCCTCGCAGGGGATCATTTCCCGCCCTCCGCAACGACCTGCACCACCTCGGCCTCGAAGCCGAACACGTCCACCACGCGCACGCAGACGCGGCGCTTGCCAGCCTTGCTCGGCACGTTGAAGCGCGCTTCGGTCACCACGCGCAACGGGTCGTCGTCGTTGGCGGTGTTGCCGCGATAGTCCTGCCATACCGAGCGGAACACCTGGCTGTCGTAATCCGGATCCACTGCCCAGTATTCGATCAGCGCCAGCGGTTCGGCGTTGGCCACCTTGAGCAGCTTCTTGCGGTTGTCCTCGTCCAGGTTGATCGCCTCGGGCGAGAGCAGCACGTAGTTGTCCAGGGTGACCTGCAACACTTCCTCGTCGCCGCTGCGCGTGCGGCGCACCGGCTTGATCGTGAGGTACTGCAGGCTGGAGAAACGCACCTGCCCGCGCAGCTTCTCGATGCCGCCCTTCTTGCGCAGGCGGTCGAGCAGGTCGGGTGGGATCACCAGCACTTCCAGCCGCGGATCGTTCAGCGCGGTGATGCTTTGCCCGATCGACGGCTCGAAGTTCCAGCCCAGCACCACCACCCGATCCCAGCCGCCGAGCAGGTGCTCGCGCTGGGCGATCGCCTTGCGCAAGGTGGCGTCGCCGGTGAGTTTGTTCGGCGAATCCACCAGCACCAGCGTCTTCTTGCCGCCAAACACCACCGCGCCGAGATTGCGCAGCGGGTTGTCTTCTGGCTGCAACGGCAGCGCGCCGTACAGCGACAGCACGATGGACGACAGGTCGCCCACACGGAAGCTGCGTCCCAGCGAACTCTTTGCCGCCTCGACCTGGTAATCGCCGATTGCCTGATACAGAAATGGCTTCGCACCCTGGTCGATCAGCCGCTTGCGCATGATCATGCAGGCGGGCTTGCCGAGGTCGGTGGTGATCCAGCGGCGGCCGAGTTTTTCCGCGACGGCGGCGGTGGTGCCGGAGCCGCCGAAGAAATCCATTACCAGCGAATCTTTGTCGGTCGAGGTTGCAATCACTCTTTCAAGCAGCGCTTCCGGCTTCTGGGTGTCATAGCCGGTTTCTTCTCGCTTGCGCTTGAGCAGGTGATAGGCATAGAGCTGCTTTACGTCAGTCCAGACAGTCGAGAGCGGCACGCCTTTGCTCTCATCCAGATACTGGCGTTCGAAGTGGCCTTTCTCTCTTTCCCGAGTTCTGTATCTTCGGCCGTCCTCATCGACTTCCGTGAACCGATCTGCAAGGTATTTTTCCGAGTACGGCAGGTACTCCTTGTGATAGGTGTGCTCGCCGTAGTTTTTTGTGTACCAGAGCAGGTATTCGTGAGCTTTGACGATCTTGTTTCCTGCTGCACGGCCACCGCTCGGAGTTCCATACGACCAGGTTACTTCGGTGTTGAAGTTGTTCTTTCCGAAAATTTCATCGGCCACGATTTTGACGTAGTGACTGACTTGCATGCCGATGTGGACGCAAAGGCTGCCTCGATCTGAGAGCAGTTCCCGCATGACGATCAACCGCGGCACGATCATCGCCAGATACGACGCCGTCCCGTCCGACCACGTATCCGAATACGCAAACTGCTCGATCACCGTCGGCTTCTGCTCCAGCTCTACGCCGGGCAGCGACACCTTGGTGCGGTAGTCGGCCTTGGAGTCGAACGGCGGGTCGATGTAGATCAGGTCGACCTTGCCGCGCAGGCTGGGCGTGTGTTCGTCGCCGGCGAGCAGCGCGGCCATCGCCAGCAGGTTGTCGCCGTAGATCAGCCGGTTGGTCCAGTCGGCGTTGCCTTCGTCGCCCAGGTGCGCCTGCCGGTTTGCCGCGGTGATCCAGTCGCTGTCGCGGGTGTCCTTCGATGGCAGCACCCACTCGCGCGTCTGCAGGCCGACCCGGTGGCGACCTTCCAGGCTCTCCAGGATCTTCTCGGCCTGCTGCCGTCCGCGGGCGACGATCTCGGGGAGCTGTTCCAGCAGGGATTTGGGCATGACAACGACCGGCGTGAGACTTGGCCGTTCATGAAAGCAAAACTTTCAATATATAGAAAGGAAAACTTTCAATTGCATGGCTGTCGACACCTATGGTCACAGGCCATGAAGATCGACAAAAAAGCCTTCGCCGACCGCCTCAGGGCCGCCTTGAAGCATGAAAAGATCGAGGCCAGTGGGTCGGAACTGGCGCGGCTTCTGGAACTGCAGGGCGTACAGGTGTCTTCGCAAGCGGTATCGGGCTGGCTCAGCGGCAAGCACCGCCCGCGGCCGACGCATATGGAGGCGCTGGCAAAGGTCGTGGGCGTGGAGCCGCATGAGCTGGAATACCGGCTGCCCAGGACAAAGGGCGTGCAGGACGTGAATATCGCATGGCCGGATCATGTGCGCGGTCATGACCGGCTGGCTTTCGAAGACTACCTTCAGCTCTCCGACGAAAAGCGAAAACTGGTTCGTGATCTGATCGTGGAGTTGGCAAAGGGTGTGCCGGGCAAAGTGCGCTGATGCCTCAAGCTGAAGTGGCGCCGTAAGGGCGGGCACTGCCCGCCGCTTCACGAACATGAAGCAAGAGCCGGCGGGCAGTGGCCGCCCTACGGCATCGCCCGCGAGCGGGCTCCTACATGGGGTGGCGGGGGGTCAGCACTCGATGACGTTGACCGCAAGTCCGCCGCGCGAGGTTTCCTTGTACTTGTCCTTCATGTCGCGGCCGGTGTCGCGCATGGTCTTGATCACCTTGTCGAGGCTGACGCGGTGTTTGCCGTCGCTTTTCAGGGCCATGCGGCTGGCGTTGATGGCCTTGACCGAGCCCATCGCGTTGCGTTCGATGCAGGGGATCTGCACCAGGCCGCCGATCGGGTCGCAGGTGAGGCCGAGGTTGTGTTCCATGCCGATCTCGGCGGCGTTCTCGACCTGCATCACGTTGCCGCCGAGCGCGGCGGTGAGGCCGCCGGCAGCCATCGAGCAGGCCACGCCGACTTCGCCCTGGCAGCCGACTTCAGCGCCGGAAATCGAGGCGTTTTCCTTGTACAGGATGCCGATGGCGGCGGCGGTGAGCAGGTAGTCGATGATGCCGTTCTCGTCGGCTTTCGGGCAGAAGCGCAGGTAGTAGTGACCGACCGCGGGCACGATGCCGGCGGCGCCGTTGGTGGGTGCGGTAACCACGCGGCCGCCGGCGGCGTTCTCCTCGTTCACCGCCAGTGCGTAGAGATTCACCCAGTCGAGGATGGTCAAGGGATCGCGCAGGGCGGCTTCCGGCTGGTTGCGCAACTCTTCCAGCATCGCCGGCGCGCGCCGGGTCACTTTCAGGCCACCGGGCAGCACGCCGGGCGAACGCAGACCGCGACTGACGCAATCCTGCATTGCCTTCCAGATGGTCAGCAGGCCGGCGCGGGTTTCTGCTTCGGATCGCCATACTGACTCGTTGGCCATCATCAGCTGGGCGATGGTCAGATCGTGCTGCTTGCACAACGCCAGCATCTGGTCGCCGCTGGAGAACGCATACGGTTGCTCGGTGGTGTCGGCGACGATGCGGTCCTCGGCGGCTTCATCGGTGTTGACCACGAAGCCGCCGCCGACCGAGTAGTAGTCGCGCGTGGCCAGTTCGTTGCCGTCGGCGTCATACGCGCTGAAGCGCATGCCGTTCGGGTGGAACGGCAGTTTCTGGCGCTTGTTGAAGATAAGGTCGCGCTTCTCGTCGAACGCGATTTCATGCTTGCCCAACACACGCAGCTGCTTGTTGCGGCGGATGCGCTCGAGCGTCTGCGGGATGTGGTCGGGGTCGACGGTATCCGGATGCTCGCCCTCGAAGCCGAGCAGCACGGCCTTGTCGGTGCCGTGTCCGCGCCCGGTCAGCGCCAGTGAGCCGAACAGTTCGGCCTGCACCCGCGCCACGCGGTCGAGCACGCCCTTCTCGTCGAGCCAACGCTCGGCAAAGCGCGCCGCGGCGCGCATCGGGCCGACCGTGTGGGAGGACGACGGCCCGATGCCGATCTTGAACAGGTCGAATACGCTGACGGCCATGGCTGCTGCTGCAATGAGGAATGACCGGCTATTCTACGCGGCGTCCCGACCCATTCGCAGCCGCATGCCCGACCTGATTCTTTACCAGCGCGACTACTGTCATCTTTGCGATCTCGCACTCGCGGTGCTGGCCGAGGCGCGGGCGCCTGAATTCGACAGTGTTTGGGTGGATGACGCGGACGAGCTGGAACAGCGCTACGGCACGCGCCTGCCGGTGCTGCGCGATGCGCGCGATGGCCGTGAACTGGATTGGCCGTTCGATGCGGCCGCGGTGCGTTCGTTCCTCGCCCTGCCACCGTAGGAGCCCGCTCGCGGGCGATGCTTCTCGTCCGGGAATCGGGAATCGCAAGAGCAAAAACAAGAGCAAAAGCATCGCCCGCGAGCGGGCTCCTACGGGTGCAGCGAGCTCATTACGGGCGGCGGGACTTCAACCGTTTGAGGATTTCCTCGCGCGCCTCGCGCAAAATCGAGTCGCGGTCGAGGCTGGCCACGACGTCGGCGACGGCGCGTTTGGCGCCGGCCTCGCCCCAGGATTTGCCGGCGATCAGATAGCGTTCGGCGGCGCGGCCGATCAGCACGGTGGCATACCAGCCCAGCGCACCCTGCGCGGCGGCGGTGACCAGCACGGACAGGCCTGCGCTGAGGCCTTTCAGCGCCGAGGCGACCAGTTGGATACCCCAGATCGCCCCCATCAGCGCCGCCAGTTGGGCCGAGATGACCGCGACCAGCCGGCCGGATTCGGCGCGCGTGAGCGGCAGGCCGTAGACGCGTGAAAGCTGCACCACCATCGCTGCGTCGAGCCCGGCGGCGGCGAGCAGGTCGGCCACCGGAATCGGGTTGAGCGCCACCGCCACGCCCTTGGCGATGCAATAGTTGTGGATCAGTTTCGTCGCCACGGCCTTGCGGGTTTCGGCGATGCGCGCGCTGACCTGGTCAGTGAGCCGGCCGGCGTACAGACCGGCGTTGATCGCCGACAGGCTTTTGCCTTCATGGGCGGCGATCGCCAGCAGGCGCTCGCGTAGCGCGGCCACGTCCGGCGAGGCGGTCTGCTCGCGTTCCTGCTCGCGGCCGCGTGCATCGACGTCGACCAGCCGCCGCGGCGCGGGATGCGCAGCCACCGCAAGCACGTTCTCGTCGCGCACCAGGCCGATCACGCGCTGGCGCAACTGCACGAGCAAGTCGGCGAGTTCGTCGGCGCTGTAGCGGTCGGCCTTGTTGAGCGCCAGCAGCAGCGGGCGCTGGGTGGCCGCCAGGGTTTTCAGCGCGTCGAGCTCCTCGCGGGTGAGATCGCCGTCGCAGACGAACACCACCAGATCGCTGACTTCGGCCACCTCGAACGCCAGTTTTTCGCGCGCTTCGCCATCGAGTTCGTTGATGCCGGGCGTGTCGATCAAGACCAGGCCATCGTGGCGCGCCTCATCGAGCGTGGCCTGCTCGGCGTCGGTGGTGGTGCCGTGCAGGACGCCGACCTGGAATGCCTCGCGGCCGAGCAGGGCGTTGCCCAGCGCCGATTTGCCGGTCGACACGCGGCCGAACACCGCCACATGCAGTTCGCCGCGTTCGAGCCGGGCCAGCATGTTTTCGATACGACTGAAGTCGCCGGCCAGTTCGCTGCGTACCGACGCCGGGATGGTCGGATCGTCGAGCAGGCTGCGCAGGCTGTCGGCGACCCGGGTGGAGCCTGCGCCGTCGCGCGGCGAGGGAGGCGCCGCGCCATGGCCTGGATCAGGCGTGATCCAGCCGCGCAGGCGTCGCCATAGGGTGTCGCGGCCCATCGCGGCGGCTTACTTCGCCACCAGTTGCAGGTGGGCCTTGATCTTCACGGCGGCGCCGATCACCGAGGTGTCGGCGTACTCGCCCGAGCCCACGCCGAAGTCCAGTCGTTGCACCGTCCCGGTCACGTCCAGCGTGGCGCCGCTGCCGTGCGGGACGAACTTCACTTGCATGCTCACCGGCTTGGTCACGCCGCGCAGGGTCAGCTGGCCGTCGGCGATCACCTGGCTGGCGTTCTGGCGGAAGCCGGTGGTGACAAAGTGCGCCTGCGGAGATTTCGCCACGTCGAAGAATGCCTCGCCCGGCAGCGCCGAGTCGCGGTCGCTATCGCCGGTCTTCACGCTGGCCAGCTGCACTGTCACGTCGAACTTCGACGCGGACAGCCTTGCCGGGTCGTAGCTGATCGCCGCGTTCCACTGCTCGAAATGACCGTCGAACGTCTCGCCCTGGAACGTGCCGCTGAAACCAAGCGTGCTCGATGCGCTCTGCACCGTGTAGTCGGTGGCAGCGGCCAGGCCGGGCAGGGCGAAGGGCAGCAAAAACAGAATGGCGAGGCGTTTCATGGGCGGTCTCCTTCAGTCGGTGGCTTGCGCAGGCGGCCGAACGGCAGCATCCGGCGCAGCACGTTGTCGTTGTCGAGGTGATGCTTCAGTGCGGCACCGACATGGGCCACCAGCACCAGCAACAGGAACCAGAACAGGTATTCGTGCACGCCGTGGGCGACCGGGCGCAGCGCATCGTTCTTCGCCCCCAGCGCCGGCAGGTTGAACAGCTTGAACCACTGCAACGGCTTGCCGCTGACCGAATTGAACCACCAACCCGTCAGCGGTATCGCCAGGATGACCGCATACAACACGCCGTGCACGACGCGTGCCGCCAGCATCTGCCATGGCGGCCCGGGCTCTTCGGAGGGCCTGCCGTCGCCCCAGCGCCACAGCATCCGCAGCAGCACCAAGGCCAGCACCGTGAGCCCGATCGACTTGTGCAGGGCCAGCCAGTTGAGCTTCTGCATGGGCGAGGAGGCCAGGTCCATCAGCAGGCCGAAGGTACCGTTGCAGAGAATGGCCAGGGCGATGATCCAGTGGAAGAACTTGCTGACCGAGCCCCACTGGCGTGGGTTGCTGCGCAGACTCATGGTTGCTCCTTCGGGGTTGTGGTGGCGTGGTCGTCGCGGACCGCTTCCAGCTCCAGCCACACGCTGACGCTCTGGCCGATCGAGTCGGGATTGGCGGTGATGCCGAAATCGTCGCGGTCGAGCGTGGCCGTGGCCGAGAAGCCGACCACCTTGTGCAGCTCGTAGATGGTCTTGGCGGCGCGGTTGAAGGTGAACGACAGATCCAGCGGGCGGGTCACGCCGCGCACGCTCAGCTGGCCATGCAGCACGCCGTGCCGGTCGTCGGTGCGCGCGATGCCGGTGCTGACGAAATGCGCATAACGATGACGCGCGCAATCGAGCAGCGCAGACTTGCACACGGCCTTGTTCCAGTCGGCGTCGCCCATGTCCAGGCTTTGCAGGTCGATATCCAGCTCGGTGGCGGCATGGCTCCAGTCGTCTGGGTTGAAACGCAGCCAGCCCTTGGCGATATGCAGCCGGCCGAACGGACGCGAGTAGCCGTTGTGGCTGATGCTGAAGAGGATCTGGCTGTGTACCGTGTCGTAGCGCCAGCGGGATTCGGCGGCATGCGCCGCGGACAGCGACAACAGGGTTGTCGCGAGACACCACAGCCAGCGAGTTGAGCGCAGACGGAACATGGGCCGAAGTCTGGCCGATTGGCGCCAGGGCTGCCAGCGGTCGAGGATGAACGGTGGGTTTCCCTGGTTGATTCAATCGGGGGGACGCACTCGTTGGTGGGAAGAGCAGAGCTTTCGTGCCCCTGCGGCGCGCGAGTTACTTTCTCTTTGTGTGCTCAAAGAGAAAGTAACCAAAGAGAAAGAGCACCCCGCTTGGCGCTTGCCGGCCATCCCTGGCCGGCAAGTCCGTGAGCCGGGGCCGGGCTTTTCGACAGCACATCCATGTGCTGGCGAAAAGGAATCGGCTTCCTGCCGATTCCCGCTGCGCGGCCTGTCGACCCCACCTCACCGCCGCACAGGGGCCCCGGGGTAAAGCAGCGGATCATCCTGATCCGCACTTCTCACAAGATCCACGTCAAGAGCTTCCCCCTCGCCCCAACCCTCTACCCCGGCAGAGCCGGGGGAACAGAAGCGGCTGCGTAGCTGCGGAACACGACGCTCTTGATCTGGCTGTTCTGAAGAGTGCGGGCCACGATGGCCCGCTGCTCTGCCGGGGCCCCTGTGCGGCGGTGAGGGACGGACGACAGGCCCGCAGGGGGATCGGCAGGGAGGCCGATCCTTTTTCGTCCGGACAGGAGTCCGGTCGAAAAGCCCGGCCGTCCCTCACGGACTTGCCGGGCAGGAAGCCCGGCAAGCGCCAAGTGGGGTGGCCTTCTCTTTTGGTTACTTTGCTCTTGGCCACGCAAGAGAAAAGTAACTCGGCCTCCGCAGGAGGGCGATCGCTCGCTGTCTCAAATCAATACGTCGCACCCAAAGTGCGGCAACCCTCAGAACGTACGCTGCAGCGAATAATCGGCCAGCGTGACCAGCGCATCGCGATAGATGGACGCAGGTAACGAAGTCAGCGCCTCGCGCGCGGCGCAGGCGTGGCCCAGGGCGAGTTCGCGGGCGCGCTCGAGGGCGCCGGAGTCGCGGATCGAGGCGATGATGCGGTCCAGCGAATCGAGGCCGCCGTGTTCGATGGCGTGGCGCAGCGATTGCGCCTGTTCGGGGCTGGCCGTCTCCAGGGCGTAGATCAGCGGCAGGGTCGGCTTGCCTTCGGCCAGGTCGTCGCCGATGTTCTTGCCCAGCGTGCCGGCGTCGCCGGTGTAGTCGAGCAGGTCATCGGCGATCTGGAAGGCGTAGCCCAGTTCCATGCCGTAGCGGCGCAGCGCGCTCACCTGAGTCTCCGGCAGGCCGCCGAGGATGCCGCCCAGTTCGGTGGCGGCGGCAAACAGCACCGCGGTCTTGCGCTCGATCACCGCCAGGTAGGCTGCCTCGTCGACGTCGGCATTGCCAATGTTGAGCAGTTGCAGCACCTCGCCCTCGGCGATGGTGTTGGTGGTGTCGGCGAGGATGCGCATGATGCGCATGTCGTCCAGTTCCACCATCAGCTGGAACGAGCGCGAGTAGAGGAAGTCGCCGACCAGCACGCTGGCCGCATTACCCCACAGCGCGTTGGCGGTCTTGCGGCCACGGCGCAGGTCGGATTCGTCGACCACGTCGTCGTGCAGCAGGGTGGAGGTGTGGATGAACTCGATGATCGCGGCGAGCTTCACATGGTGTTCGCCTTGATAGCCGGCGGCGCCGGCGGCGAGCACGTGCAGGATCGGGCGCAGCCGCTTGCCGCCGCTGGCGATGATGTGGTCGGCGATCTGGTTGATCAGCACCACGTCCGACGAAAGCCGCTGCCGGATCAGCGCATCGACGCGGCGCATGTCGGCGGCGGCGAGGTCGCGCACCTGGGCGAAGTCGTTTGAGGGTCCGTTGAGGGATTCGGCGGGCGTGCTCATGCCATGCTTCGTGGGGACGTGAGCGCCGATTATAGGCGGTTGCGCGTGTGCGCTGTGCTGCTCATCGGCGTTGCGCGGGCGCGGGCAGCCTGTCGGGCTTTGCTTGGCCGGTCACTGGGAGCGCGGGCGTCGGGCAACCGCTCCTGCGTTGCCTCAACTCGGGCATCCATACCCTCGCCCGCCCGCCAAGCATGCCGGCGAGACGTCGGCGCTCCGCTTATTGGGAGTGAGGTGCGATGTGTCGTCATGGCGCATGCCATACGGATCGGCAAATCGTCAGCATTCCAGTCCAACAGGTTCCCAGGCGTGGCCTTGGTGGTCGACGTTCGTGACGTTGTGCCGCACCGGGGCAGCGGCCAAACGGGCCTATAATCGAGCGCTTCCGCAGTCGAAGAGCGTGGTGTGACGCCGTGAGCAAGCTCAGCAAGGGTGAATTGAAGACATCCTTTGCGCTCTCCAGCGTGGTCGGCCTGCGCATGTTCGGCCTGTTCCTGATCATGCCGGTGTTCAGCGCCTATGCGCTGCACCTGCCGGGCGCCACGCCGCTGCTGGTGGGGCTGGCCATCGGCATCTACGGCTTTGCCCAGGCTGCACTGCAGATACCGGTGGGCTTGCTGTCGGACCGGATCGGGCGGCACACCACGATTACCCTGGGCTTGCTGGTGTTCGTCATCGGCAGCGTGGTGGCGGCATGCGCCCACGGCATCCACGGCATCATCATCGGCCGCGTGCTGCAGGGCATGGGCGCGGTGTCGGGTGCCAGCCAGGCGCTGGCCGCCGATCATTCGCGCGACGACAACCGCAGCAAGGTGATGGGCATCATTGGCGTCAGCATCGGCTTCGCCTTCGTGCTGGCGATCATCGTGAGTGCGCCACTGGCGAGGATCAGCGGACTGCCCGGCCTGTTCGGCCTGACCGCCGTGCTGGCGCTGGGCGCCATCGGCTTGCTGTGGATGCTGGTGCCGCGACCCACCGATCATCGCGCCCCGGCAGCGGCGCGGCCGGGTTCGATGCTGCGGATGCTGGTGAAGCCGCAGTTGATGGTGCTCAACGTGTCGGTGTTCATGATGCATGCGATGCTGACCGCGGCGTTCGTCGCCATGCCGCTGATGCTGAAGCGGCATGCCGGCATCGCGCTGGGCAACCAGTGGGAGCTCTACCTGCCGGTGATGCTGGTGTCGGCCGTGGTCATGGGCGGCGTGCTGCGCCGGGTCAGCTCGGTCGCCGGCAGCATGCGGCTGGTGCTGACCTGTGCGTTGGGGTTGGGGCTGGCACTGTGCGGTTTCAGCGCGGCTGGTAGTGGCCCGGTGTTGTTGTGGCTGTCGGCGGTGGTGTTCTTCAGCGCGTTCAACCTGCTCGAAGCCAGCCTGCCGAGCCTGGTGTCGCGGCTGGCGCCGGCACACCTGCGGGGCGCCTCGCTGGGCGCCTATGCCACCTGTCAATTCCTCGGTGCTGGCGTGGGTGGTGTGCTGGGTGGCCTGATGCTGCAGCGGGTCGGCCTGGACGGCGTATTCGCGGCGGCGGCGGCGTTGACCCTGCTGTGGCTGCCGCTTTTGCTGTGGGGTCGGTCACGGGTGATTGCCGCGGACGCGACCGTCGCCGCCTGAGCGTCAAGCTCGTGTGCAAGGCGGGGCCCGTGTGCAAATCGGGGTTTGAATGCGCGGCCAGGCGCCCCCATCAAGCAGGCTCTGCTTGGGTTCACGTAACCGCCGCCGGGGCTTTGCGATGGCGCATCACATCATCCTGCTGATCACCCAGTACGGTTTGCTGCTGGTGTTTCTCAATGTGCTGATCGAACAGGTCGGTGTGCCGGTGCCGGCGGTGCCGACCCTGATGGTGGCCGGCGCGCTCGCCGCCAACGGCAAGCTGCCGCTGGCTGGCGTGGTGGTGGTGGCGGTGCTGGCCTGCCTGCTCGGCGACCTGCTCTGGTACGGGGCCGGCCGGCGCTACGGTGGCCGCGTAATGCGCACGATCTGTCGCATTTCGCTGTCGCCGGATTCGTGCGTGAAGCAGTCCGAACTGCGTTTCCAGCGCTGGCGCGGCCAGATCCTGCTGGTGGCGAAATTCATCCCCGGCCTGTCGACGGTGGCGCCGCCGCTGGTGGGCGCCATGGGCTTGCGGCTTCCCGTCTTCCTGTGGCTGGATGGCCTGGGCTCGCTGCTGTGGGTGGGTATCGCGGTGGCGCTGGGGCAGGCGTTCGCCAGCCAGATCGAGGCCCTGCTCGCCGCCTTGGCCAATGCGGGCACCATGGCGTTTGAAGTGGTGCTGGCGCTGCTCGCGCTGTACATCGCGGTCAAATGGTGGCAGCGCCGGCGGCTGTTGCGCACGCTGCGGATGGCGCGCATCACGGTCGACGAGTTGAACGGCGCGATGGCTGGCGAGCACGCGCCGCTGGTGGTGGACGTGCGCTCCGGGATGGCGCGACAGCTGGACTCCAGGCAGATACCCGGCGCACTCCTGGTCGACATGTCCACGGTCGACCAGGTCGTCCGCGGCATCCCGCTGGATCGGGAACTGGTGATCTACTGCAGTTGCCCCAACGAGGTATCCGCCGCGAAGGCGGCGCAGTCGCTGATCGCACTCGGCTACCGCAACGTGCGTCCGCTGCTCGGCGGCCTGGATGCCTGGGCCCAGGCCGGCTTCACGCTCGGACAGCTGACGTCGGCCGAGCCCCCGGCCGCAGGCTCGGCCGGCGCCGGCTGATTAGCGCTG
>Ga0208357_1002422_pt1 | contig 12386 bp, 10 predicted proteins | sample NGESurdeep092012_6_FD_184487 | JGI IMG/M metagenome (GOLD analysis project Ga0208357, IMG submission 184487) | Arctic peat soil microbial communities from Barrow, Alaska - NGEE Surface sample F52-2 deep-092012 (SPAdes) | ecosystem: Environmental > Terrestrial > Soil > Wetlands > Peat ... | reverse complement strand
GGACTGGCCCAGCGGTCCGGCCGACATGCCGGCACGACTGGCCGGGTTCAAGGCGATGGGCCTGAGCGACAGCGTGACGTACACCCATCCGGTCAGGACGCTGGATGAGGTCAGGCGCTGGCGCGAGCAGTGGTATCGCCACGCGATGCCGTTCGCCGCCGACGGCACGGTGGTGCGTCAGGGCCATCGACCACCAGCAACGACGTGGCAGGCCGCGCCGCCGAACTGGGCGATAGCGTGGAAATATCCGGCGGCATCGGCGCTGGCCGAAGTGCGCGCGGTGAACTTCACCGTGGGCCGCAGCGGCCGCATCACGCCGGTGCTGGAACTGGTGCCGGTGCAGCTGGACGATCATCGCGTGCAACGGGTCAGCGTGGGTTCGGTGGCGCGCTGGCGGCAGCTGGATATCCGCCCCGGCGACCAGGTCGAGGTAGTGCTGGCCGGCCTGACCATTCCGCGCCTGCAGTCGGTGGTATGGCGCACACAGCAGCGTGCTGCCGTGACGCCGCCGGATCCACTTACGCATGATCCACTGAGTTGCTGGCAGGTCGCGCCCGGCTGCGAACAGCAGTTCCGCGCCCGGCTGTTGTGGCTGGGCGGCAAGCAGGGTCTGCAGCTGGACGGCCTGGGCGCAGGCACCTGGCAGGCGCTGATCGACGCCGGCTTGATCCACGATCTGCTGGACTGGATCGACCTGACACCGGCGCAGCTTGCCGCCACGCCGGGATTCGGGCAGGTCCGCGCCAGCGCATTGGCGCAGGTGTTTGCCAGTGCACGCCAGCGTTCGTTCGCCCGCTGGCTGCATGCACTCGGCATGCCCGCCAGCGGCGGTGCCGAGTTGACGGACTGGGTCACGCTGAGCACGCGCAGTGCCAGTGACTGGCAGGCTATCGACGGCATCGGCCCCGGCCGTGCAGCCGGCCGTGCCAAGCGCGGCGCCGGCGCATACCGCCGCCGTCAAGCCGGGCAACCCCGGCGGGGCGCTCCGCTCGGTCCTGGTCGACCTGCTGGTCGCCGTCTGCGTGCTCATCGCCGGTCTGATCTGCGCCCTGGGCGTGACCTGGGTTCGCCGTCGGCGCAGGTCCGCGCGGGCCGACGACGCTGCCAGGGATGGCCGCGGCCGAGGACCGGGCCGTCACTCGCGCGACCAGCCGCCGGCCCGGCCGGCCCTGCTGCCGCGGCCGCCCGATCCTGGCTGGCCCCGCACCCCGCCTCGGGCCGCCATCGGCGCCGGCAGCGCCTGGGTGAGCGCCAATCCGAGCGTTCGCCCGTCGTCCGGCCGGCCCCACGACGGGCCGCTGCCCCCGTGGGAGCAGCCGCCGTCGGTGTTCGCTTCTGCGCCGACCCCCAAGGCGCCGCCGCCGTGGCCGCTGTCGAGCACCGGCCCGATGTACGTCTGGAACCCGGCCGCGACGACCGGCCCGCTCCGCCCGGTCGAAGAGGAAGAAGATCAAGAGCCTTAGCCCGAACGGGCCCTGGTTTAACGCCCTGGGCAATCGGCCCGATCGGCCGGGGTCAGCCGATGATGTCGATCGGGGTGCCCGCGGGAACAACGCGCAGGCGCAGCAGCGCGTTGTCCTTCAACCGGATGCAGCCGTGCGAGATCCGCGCACCGTCATCGCCGATAAGCGCGGCGTCGCCGAGCGGCCCGTGAATTCCGATGACGGCGTCACCGGAGCCCTCCCAGTCGTTGATCGCCTCGGAATGGGCCGAGGTGACCATCACGAACGCGCCATAGCCCGGAGCGGGCGGCGCCTCGAAGAAAGCCACGAAGTAATTCCCCGGCGGAGTGGGGTCAGTGGTCGTCCCGACCCCGGCCGGCGCCGAGAGCAATTCCCGGTTGTGCGAATAGAGGATTAGCCGCGTCGTGGCCAGATCGACGACGATGCGATAGGGCGTGGAAAGCAGCTGCACGGTGGCGCCGTCCGGTATCCAGGCGGTCGAGCCGTCCGGGCGCTGGGCCAGCCGCACCCGCAGCCAGCCGGGCCGGGTGGAGATGACCGGCAGGATCGACCGGGCGCCGTACCAGCGGCCGGGCACCGACCCGGTCCTGGCGCCGTCCGGGCTGGCGTACCGGCCGGTGGCGCCGCGCAACGCGGCCAGCAGGGTAACCCCGGAGGAGGACTTACCCCCGGCCGCCTTGCGCTTCGTCTGGCTGGCGAGGGCAGCCCGTTGGCGCGGGGCCGAGTGATGCCCGCGGTTGTTACCGGTCAGCGACAGGCCGGCCGTGACGCTCGCCGCCACTGCCGCCGCGACGACCACCATCAAGACCGGCCGAGACGCATTCGGCCTGGGGCTGCTCGCAGGCGCCCGCGCGGCGGCCGCCCCTCCTCTTCCCGTCATTTGCGTCCCTCGAGCACTGTGTGCGTCTCTGACACCATGCAAGTGCAGACGGTAACAGAGGTACGACGTTTAGTAGCGGACTCTCGAGGGAGTGTCGAGGTCTAGGCGGCGGAATCCGGGCGGCCGGCCTTGGCCAGCTTCTCCTTGACGTCGGAGGCGTACTCGTGGACGTACTCCTGGCCGGAGAGGTCGGCGATCGCGTGCATTACCTCGTCGGCGATGATGCGCCGGGCGCGGCCGGGAGGGTCGCCCGCCAGGTGGCCGAACTCCATCGGCTTGCCGATCTTGATCTCGATCTTGGCCGGGCGGGGCAGCTTGCCCGGCGGCATCATCTTCCTGGTGCCCGACATCGCGATCGGGATCACCGGGGCGCCGGTGTTCAGCACCAGCCACCCCAGCCCGGACCTCCCCCGGTACAGCCGCCCGTCCGGCGACCTGGTGCCCTCCGGGTAGAAGCCGAACAGCTCGCCCGCCCGCAGGATCTCGGCCGCCGCCTCCAGGGTCGCCGTCGCCGACCGAGTGTCATCCCGGTTCATCGCCAGCTGCTTGGTCGACCGCAGGTAGGCCGCCCACAGCCGGCCGACCGGCCCCTTGGCGGTGAAGTACTCGGCCTTGGCCGGGAACACGACCGGCCGCGAGAGCATCAGCGGCAAGTAGACGGAGTCGATGATCGACAGGTGGTTGGAGGCGAGGAGCGCCGGGCCGCTCGCCGGGATGTTCTCAAGCCCGGTCGCCCGGGGGCGACCGAACCCGTGCAGGATCGGACCCGCGACGACACGCGAAAGCTGGTATTGCACTCGAGCGTCCTCTGTCTACTTCGGGGGCTGGTCATACGTGGGGGGCAAGTTGTGTTGGGGCCCCGCCCTAGCGACGGATGACCCCGCGAAGGCCATACCACCATAGCGTCCCCCACCAGGCGCAGCGGAAACGGAAACGGCGATCGAGACCACCAGCGGCACCGCGAACGGGAGGGCCGCGGCGGGCACGATGACCCCCGAGTCGTCGGCCAGCCAGCCGATCATCAGCACCAGCCAGCACAGCCAGGCCACCGTCCGCACCGCTGGGGCCGACTCAAACGCCTCGTCGAGCGTGCGCAGCCGCAGCGCCGACGGCCGCCAGAGGGCGGCGGCGGCCGCCGCCGCCGCGACCGGGATCAGCCACCGGGCCGCGCTGGCCGTGAGAGTTCCCACATTCGAGCCGGCCTTGCGCTCGAGCACCCCGCCGCCGCCGCCCCGCAGCAGGTTGCCGGCGAACGTCCCGATGTCGGACGCGCCCGCAGCCGGGAAGAAGTGGCTGACCAAGGCGAACGCGGCGAACAGGGCGAGCCCGCTCGCCGCGACCGGCAGCGCCCACCGCCAGCCGACCCGGACCCCGGCGAACGCGGCGATCAGCAGCACCAGGCAGGGCACCAGCGCGATCGTCCCGCCCGCTTTGGCCCCGAACCCGGGCCAGCCCAGGGCGGTCACGGCGAACAGCCCGACCGCGGTCACCGCCGCCACCGGCCTTCGCGGCACGGCGCGGCCCAGCCAGGCCGCCCCCGCGAGGGCGCTGACGCAGTAGACGCCGACCACGTCGTTGCCGATGCCGTAGTACCGGCCGGAGACCAGCAGCGACAGGCCGAACGGGGACTCCAGCTGCAGCCGGGACCCGGTGATCGCGTCGACCCCGAGCGCGGCCAGGGTGGCCAGGCAGATCAGGCCGAACGGGGCGACCGGGTCGCGTCGCCACGGCCCGGCCAACGCCGCCGCCGCAACTGCCAGCGTCCAGCCGGCCGCCAGCGCGTACAGCCACCAGGCCGGGTGCGCCAGCCGCCACCAGGGGACCAGGTTCGCGAGGTAGCTGCCGAGCGGCACCGCCGCCGCGAGCGCGCCCGCGATCCGCCAGCGGCGGGCCCGGGCGCGCCGGCGTTCCTCGTCAGCGCCCCAGAAGAGCAGCCCGGGCAGGCCGAAGGCGACGGCGACGGCCAGCGCGTAGCCGGCGAAGAACCAGCCGTGGGTGGCCAGCCAGACCTGCTCGGCCGTGTCCCGGCCGAGCAGCCCCCGGATCGTCGCCGCCAGCCCGCCGCGCGGCGCCCGGCCGATCCGCGCGCCGACGGTCCCGGCCGGGACCGCGCGGCCGAGCCAGGCCGCCACCGTCGGGGTCAGGTCGGTCAGCGTCACGATCCCCGGCCGCCTGGTGGAGGTGGAGGAGAGCAGTCCGTCGTCGAACCCCGGGCCGCTGACCACGACCGTCATCAGGTGCGGGGGGCCGGCCGGGGTGCCGCTCTGCCCGGGCGCGACCGCCGCGCCCGGCGCGGTGACCAGAAGCAGGGTGCCCGCGGGCAGTTCGGCCGCGATCCGGGCGAGCAGGCGGTCGGCGGCGGAAACACCGGTCCGTTCGATACCTCCGATTTGGCCCAGGTCGACGACGGTCAGCGGGCAGCGGGCCAGCACCCCCGCCGACAGCTCCCCGGCGAAGCGCAGGTATGAGGAGACCACGCCCGCCGGCGACGCCAGCGCGAGGGCCGCGCCCGGGCCGACGGCGGTCGAGCAGCTCGCCAGCGAGCCCAGCAGCCCCCAGTCAGGCGACTCGTGGAAGCCCTGGTTGTCCGCGATGATCTGCGGCATCGCGGGAACGCTGGCCCCGGCGCCGTCGGGGACGACGGCGGGCGACGGCGCGCACGGGCGCGGGCCCTGGGCGCGGGCGGCCGCGTTGAGCGTCAGCCAGCCGTCGGCCGGGCAGGACAGCGGCTGCTGGGCGTAGTCGACCAGCGAGCCGACGGAGCCGCCGTCGGCCAGCCGCCACAGCTCCGGGGCGGCCGCCGGGGTCACCTGATTCCAGCGCAGCCCGGAGATGCCGACGATCACCACGTGCCGGACCCCTGGCCCGCCGAGGAGCCCGGGGGCAGCGGCCGCCGACGCCGCGACGGGCGACGACTCGGCGGCGGGGGCCGACGCGACCGAAGCCCCGGCGGCGGGCGCGCCGAGCAGCGGCACCGCCAGCGCGGCGCCCAGGGCCACGCCGGCGACCGCCGGCCACGCGCGTCGCACCCAGCTCCTCACCTGGCCAACGGTAGCGGGCGAGGGGAGGACGGGGCCTAGCCGGCGCAGATCGACTGGTTGGCCGTTCGCGCCTGGATCGCCAGCGGGCTGGCGGACGGGCTGACGGACGGGCTCGGGCTGACAGACAGCGGGTGACCGGCCGTCGAGGGGGGAGCCGACGCCGGCTCTGTCTTCGACGCAGACCCCGAGGCCGTCGTCGTCGAGGCGCCGAAGAGCGAGCCGCTGGCCGGCACGTCGTCGCGGAAGGAGGCGAAGATCTGGCCGTCCTCCGGCTGCGTCCACAGCACGTTGGCGGTGGCGGTCGGGTCGGTGTGGTTCGGCAGCGTGAAGAACGCGATCTTGCTCGACGGGATCGCGCGCAGCGACTGGCCCAGGTCGTACAGGCCGGTGATGCCGCCGAGCTGGGTGTCGACGGTCAGCGAGCTGGTGAACGCGTCGAGGAACCGGTAGATGGCGAGCGGGTTGTAGAGCTCGCTGCGCACCCGGCTGACCAGCGACGACATGAACGCCTGCTGGCGCCCGATCCGCTCCAGGTCGCTCCCGTCGCCCAGCGTGTACCTGGCCCGCACGTAGCCGAGGGCCTGGGCCGGGGTCAGCAGGTGGCTGCCGGCCGACAGGCGCAGGCCCGAGTTCGGGTCGTCGATCGGGGTCGGGTTGCACTCGTCAACGCCGCCGAGCGCCGCCACCATGTTCTCGAAGCCGGTGAAGTTGACCACGATGAAGTGGTTGACGTAGATCCCGGTGTCCTGCTCGACGGTCTTGACCGTGCAGGCCACGCCCAGCCGGGTGTGGTTCCCGTCGAGGTTGCCGATCGCGAACGCCTCGTTGATCTTGAACTGGGTCGGCGAGGACAGCTGGCGGTCGCCCATCTCGCAGGCGGGGATGCTCACCCACGAGTCGCGGGGTATCGACATCACCTCGGCCCACTGCCGGCTGGCCGGTATGTGGATGACCATCAGCGTGTCGGACTGATCGGTGACCAGGCCGGTGCCGTACGAGGGGTTGAGCCCGTCCCGCGAGTCCGATCCGACGACCATGATGTTCTCGGCCTGCGGATGCGTGTTCACCGGCTGGGCGCCGAGCAGGCCGCTGATGTCGTCCTGCTGGATGTTGGCGTTGAGGTGGTGCAGGATCTCGTACCCGGTCGTGGTGACCCCGATGAGCAGCAGGGCCAGGAAGCCGCCCCCGCAGGCGATGATCTTCCGGCGGGGCCAGTGCCGGAGCCAGTGTCCTAGTGACCGCCCGGCCTTCTGGAGCATGCGCCGCCACACCGCCCGAACTAAAAACCCGCGTCCCTCAACCCAAGACAGAACTTCCCCCCAGGCGGGTCGGCCATGCCGTTAGCAGTGATAATTAACTGACGCAGATGTTCTGGCCGGCGGTGCGCGAGGAGATGTCCACCGACGGCGAGGCGGGCAAGACGCCGAACTTGCCGGGGCGGCCGCTCGTCAGCTTGGCCTGCGGCGGCGTCGTCGCGAAGATCGACGCACTGGCGGGCACGTCGTCGCGGAAGGAGGCGAAGATCTTCCTGTCCTCCGGCTGGGTCCACAGCACGTTCGCGGTGTCGGACGGCACGACCTCTGCGCGCGGAAAGTTGGGCAGCGCGAAGAACGCGATCTTGCTCGTCGGGATGGAGCGCAGCGACTGGTCGAGGTTGTAGAGGCCCATCAGGCCGCCGAGCTGGCTGTCGATCGTGAGCGACTGGGTGGCCGCGTCGAGGAACTGGTAGACGGCCAGCGGGTTGTAGAGCTCGCCCTTCGCCCGGCTGATCAGCGAGGTCATGAACGCCTGCTGACGGACGATCCGCTCCAGGTCGCTGCCGTCGCCGAGCCCGTACCTGGCTCGCACGTAGGCGAGCGCCTCGGTCGGGTTCAGCATGTGGTGCCCGGCCGACAGGTCGAGCCCGGACCCTGGGGCGTCGAGCGGCACCGGGCTGCACTCCTCAACCCCGCCGAGCGCCGCCACCATGCTCATGAAGCCGGTGAAGTTGACCACGATGAAGTGGTTGACGTAGATCCCGGTGTCCTGCTCGATCGTCTTGACCGTGCAGGCGGCGCCGAGCCCGGTGTGGTTCCCGTGCAGGTTGCCGAGCGCGAACGCCTCGTTGATCTTGAACTCGGTCGGCGAGGACAGCCGGCCGTCGCCCATCTTGCAGGACGGGATGTTCACCCACGAGTCGCGCGGGATCGACATCACCTCGGCCCACTGCCGGTCGGCCGGTATGTGGATGACCATCAGCGTGTCCGACTGGTCGGTGGTCAGGCCCTCGCCGTACTGCGCGGCGATGCCCTGTCGGCTGTCCGACCCGATGACGACGATGTTCTCCGCCTGCGGGTGCAGATCGGGCGGCCTTGTGCCGAGCAGCCCGCTGATGTTGGCCTGGGCGATGTTGTCGTTGAAATGACGAAACATCGCATAGCCGGTCACGGTGAGCCCGACAAGCAGCAGGGCAAGGCTCCCCGCCGTCCAGGCCAGGAGCTTGCGATGCCGCCGCATCCATCTGTTAGTCACGTTGAGTAACTTAACATGTGCAAAAGGTAGTCCCGTGGAACTCGGCCGCGCTATCGTCGGCGGAGTTGGCGGGCCAGTCGGATCACGCCGAACACCTGGCAGCCCATCTAGCGCACCGGGGACGAAATTGCTCAACAAAGATCTGCTGCATGTCTCCATCGCACGCTCGCTCTATCTCAGCCTCCGGTTTGGCGGCAAGATCATCATCTTGCGGGGGACGCGACTGCGGTTGGATCGAGGGGCGCGAATCCGAGTGCCGCGCGACTGCCGGCTAGTAATCGGCAAGCACCACGCGGGTGGCGCGCCGGCCTCGCTTGACATGCGGCAGAACGCGCGGCTGACGATCAAGGGAAGCGGCCGGGTGTCGATGGCTCGCGGGACCCGGGTCCTGCTCCTGCGGGACGCGCACCTGGAGATAGGCGCCGAAACGGTCATCAACTTCAACGCCTGCATAACCTGCTTCAAGCACATCAGCATCGGCCTTAATTCCGGTATCGGGTGGAACTCGAACATATTCGACGGCAATGCGCACGAACTCACCGTGGATGGAGTGCCGCGGCCCGCCCACAAGCCGGTCAGCATCGGCGACCACGTGTGGGTCGGCGCCGGGGTGACCGTGCTCGGCGCGTCGATCGGAGACGGGGCCGTCGTGGGCGCGGGCAGTGTCGTTGTCTCGGCCGTGCCGAGCACAGTGATGGTGGCCGGCAACCCGGCGCGCATCATCGGGAAAAACGTTTCCTTCAAGTGGTATTAACATCGTCGGCGGGATGCGCTCATAAAATGACGGATATAAATATTCAAGAGGCAAATTCGGACATTAGGGTGAATGCTGGATGCGGGCTTTCACCCACTCCTGGGTGGCTCAATTTTGACAATTCGTTCAGCGTTCGCGTAGCCCGCTGGCCGGTTGCCTGGTCTGTAATGACGCGAATGGGTCTCCTCGCATCGAAGTCCGCGGAACTGGCCCAAATAGCGCAGCGCGGGAGTGTTCACTTCGCCAACGCCGCGGCGCGCATTCCGTGCCCCACGGGCTCGGTCGCCGTGGTCTACAGCTCGCACATGATCGAGCACCTCGACCGCGGCGAGGCGCGCGCATTCCTGGCCGAGGTGAAGCGGGTGCTCCGCGCGGGAGGCGTGGTGCGGATAGCCGCGCCCGACCTGTCCCTGCTTGCCCGCGACTACGCCGCGACGGGAGACGCGGACGGATTCGTATCCGGCATCCACATGGGCCTGGACCGGCCCGCCGGAGTGCGTGGCTGGGCGAAGTGGGCGACGGTCGGACCAAGGCATCACCTGTGGATGTACGACGGCGAGTCGCTGACCCGCCTGCTACGCGAGGCGGGGTTCAAGGAGGCGGCCGTCGTGCCGGCCGGAACGACGAGGATAGCCGAGCCGGGCCAGTTGGACCTCAGGGAACGGGAGGCGGAGAGCGTCTATGTCGAAGCGGTCAGGCCGCGTTAGCTCACTGGCCCCCCTCGCCGGGCAGCTTGCCATGGGCGCCGGGGTCGTCAGGTACGTCTGGGGACACCCAGCGAACTCGGGGCAGCGGGTGCGCGCGGTGCTGCGAGCCGCGCGGTATCAGGCGCGGGCTCGGCTGCTGCGCCGGCGGGCAGTGGCGCGACTCGGCGAGCGATCCCGGCTCTGGGTGGACCCGCACCGCACGGCGGCCTCGATGGTTCTCTACGCCAACCCGCCTGACCTGCCCGAGATGCTCGCATGGCGGCGGGCGCTCCGGGGCGGCGGACTCTTCATCGACGTGGGGGCCAACATTGGCACCTACACGATCTGGGCCGCCGAGCTTGGCGCCGAGGTCATCGCGATCGAACCCGCCGCGGACACCTTCGCCCTGCTCCAGGAGAACATCGCGCTCAACGGCTACCAGGTGACCGCGGTCCGGGCCGCAGCCGGAGATCACTGCGGGACCGCCCGGTTCACCTCAGGGCTTGACGCGGGAAACAGCCTGGCCCCTGACGGCCCGGTGGTGACAGAGCTGGTCACGATCGACGCTCTGATCGGGGATCGCCGGGTGACGGGGATGAAGGTCGACGTCGAGGGGTTCGAGATAGACGTGCTTCGCGGCGCCGCCCGCGCGCTCGCTGACCGCCGGATCGGCCTGATCCAGGTTGAGTGGAACGAGATGTCCACCCTGGCCGTCGGCGCCGACCGCAGGCCGGTCGCCGAACTGCTCGCCGACTACGGCTACCGGCTCTACCGCCCCGACCTGACGGGACGCCTCGTCCCCGTCGCCGAACCCGGGTTCGGGGCCGATGTGTTCGCCCGTCCGGAACTGGAGGATGCCCGCCTGTGAGCACAATGCGCGCACCAGTGCGTCGGCCGCCGCCGCGCTCTCACCGAACGCCGCGGTACGTCTACAACCGCGCACGTCAGCTCTGCTACGAACGCGCGCACCCCGATGCCCCGTGGCTGACGCCGGCGGCCGTCGAGTTGCTCGAAGGGCTGCTGTCCCCCGACGACCTGGGCGTGGAGTTCGGCTCCGGCCGCAGCACGCTCTGGTTCGGCGCTCGCGTCGGCGCGCTGACCAGCGTGGAGCACGACAAGCGGTGGCACCAGATCGTGACCGCCAAGCTCAAGGACCGCGGCCTCGGCAACGTCGATTACGTCCTGGCCCCCGAGGATCAGCCGGTGGAGCGCGGCGGCGACAGCGCCTACGCCAGAGTCGCCCTCGGCTTCCCCGACGCCGCCGTCGACTTCGCGCTCGTCGACGGGCATTACCGGGATTATTCCGCGAAATTCATCATGCCTAAGATCAGGCCGGGCGGAATGCTCATCATCGACAATGTCAACTGGTACCTGCCGTGCCGGTCCAAGGCACCGAATTCGCGAACCACGGCACTTGGCCCCGCCACTCCGGTCTGGGCTGCGGTCTGGCGGGAGCTCGCCGAGTGGCGAGCCATATGGACGAGCTCCGGCGTGTGGGACACGGCCATTTTCATCAGGCCAGGGAAACGGGGTACTTAGCATGCCGACGGCCATGTCCGTGGGAAAGCTCGCGCGCGACGCGGGCAACGTGCTCAAGTGCCGCGCCACGTGGGGCGGCAGTCAGAACTTTCTGGGGGCCAGCTGGGTGGAGCGAACCATCGAGAACGCTCCCGCATGGTCTCGCGAGCGTCTCGCCCTCCGGTTCCTGGCACTCTCGCCGCATTATTTCTACGCATCCGATGTCCGCGCGGAAGACGCAAGGAACCGGCGCTCCCGCCAGGTTCTGGCCGAGACCCTCATCGCCCCGCACCTGACGTCACATGCGCGGGTGCTGGATTACGGGTGCGGACCCGGATACCTGGCGGCCGCGGTCGCCGGGGAGGCGGCGCACGTCGACGCGGTCGATATCTCCCGTGGGGTGCTGGCGTGCGCGCGAGCGCTGAACGGCAGGCCTAACATCACGTACCGGACCGCCCAGGAGTTCGGTGTCAGCGGCGGCCTGGTGGACGTGGCGTACTCGTTCGCGGTGATCCAGCACTTGCGGACGGGGGACCTCAAGCAGGTCCTCGGCCGGCTGGCCGCGGCGGTGCGCCCCGGCGGCGTACTGCTACTGCACTTCGCCACCGCGGAGAACGGGTACCGGACCGAGGCGGAGTGCCTTGCCGACGGCTCGCTGAGAGGGCGGGTCCGACTGCGCTACGGCCTCAACTGCTTCGCCAGGACCCCGGCCGAGATGTTGCGCCTGCTGACGGAGCGCGGGTTCACAGCAGCCGAGGTCCGCCCGCTGAATTCGATCCTCAGCATGCCCGATGACGACATACCGGACCAACAACTGCTGACGGCGCGACGCGCGTGAACGGCAGTTCCAGAACTACGTTCAATACTCGCTGTATTTGATTAGTATCTCATCGTGACTATCACGGATGACCTGTCGGCACTGCGCGACCGGCTGTACGAGTCGTATGCTTCCCAGCACAGCGGCACGGGCTCGGCTGACGCCACGCGGCTGATCTACCTACGCGATATCAGGCCGCTGCTGCCTGCACCGCCCGCAGGTCCCGTGGCGGACATCGGATGCGGGTCTGGCCAGCTGGTACGGTGCCTGCTGGCCGATGGCTATGACGCGACCGGCATCGACGTCAGCCCAGAGCAGGTGGCGCTCGCACGCGGAGCGGGCCTGACCCAGGTCCACGCGGGCGACTACCTCGGCCTGCTGCGGGACAGGCCCTGTCGGCTCGCCGCGGTCACCGCGACCGACCTGCTTGAGCATCTGACCAAGCCTGAGGTGCTGGCCACCTTCGACGCGGCGGCCGCCGCGCTGCGACCAGGCGGCCGGTTCATCGCCCGGGTGCCGAACGCCGTCAGCCCGTTCGGTGGGCATGTCAGGTACGGCGATTTCACCCATGAGACCTGGTTCACCGCGCGCAGCGTCCGACAGCTGGCGATGGCGGCGGGGTTTGAAGCGGTCACGGTGATCGGCTGCCCGCCGCCGGTCCACGGAGTGGCAAGCGCGCTCCGCGCGGCGGCGTGGAAGCCGGTCAGCGGGATGTT
>Ga0208357_1002421_pt1 | contig 12388 bp, 8 predicted proteins | sample NGESurdeep092012_6_FD_184487 | JGI IMG/M metagenome (GOLD analysis project Ga0208357, IMG submission 184487) | Arctic peat soil microbial communities from Barrow, Alaska - NGEE Surface sample F52-2 deep-092012 (SPAdes) | ecosystem: Environmental > Terrestrial > Soil > Wetlands > Peat ... | reverse complement strand
CCCACCCCACCCACCCACCCACGATCGCCGAGTGCGCCCGCGTGGTCGTTGTGGCGCCGTTAGGCGCGAGTATGGCGACCACTCGGGCGCACTCGGCGGAGGGGGAGGAGGCGACACGGCCAGTTATGCACAGACGCGTCGATGAGCGAGTTGTACACAGATGCGGCGCTACAGGCCGGTTCAGGTCGGCGCACCCGGCAGTCTGTTCGCATGCAGACCATTGTCACAACCAGCCAACCGCACGACCTGCTTGCTCTAGTGCCGCAGCTCGTCGGGTTCCGCCCGCAGAACAGCCTTGTTCTCGTCGCCTTCAACGGCAAGCGCACGTGCGGCGCATACAGGGTCGACTTGCCCGAGCCCGCGTCCGACTCCGCCTACAAACGAATGGCCACCACGCTGATCGGCATGCTGTGCAAGGTGCGCGGCGCCGACGGAGTGATCCCCGTCATCTACACGGATGACCGTTTCGACGAGTGCGGCGGCATTCCGCGAGAGACGTTTGCGATGATCATGCTCGGCCGGGCCCGCACCGCAGGGTTTGCCGTCAAAGACGCGCTCTGCGTCGCACCGGATGGCTGGGGCTCGTACTTCGACGATCCGGATGCCGTCGACCAGCCGCGCACACTTGCCATGATCGACGAATCCTCAGCACACGCGTCCATCCCGGATCACGAGCGGGCGGCGCTGCGCTCGCCGCAGGAGCGGGCAGAGCTGCCATCCGTGGATCTTGCGCGCCGAGAGCGAATCGGGCGCGCAGTGGCTCAGTTGCGCACAGAGTCGGCGGGGGAGAGCGCGCATTCAGGCAACAATGGCGCGGCCGCGCGAGTTGGGGACATCGATTCCCTGTTCGACGCGTGGGAGGGGCTCGTCGCGTTTGCCGAGGTCGCTCTGCGACTCGAGGGCGCGACGATCTCGCCTGACCTCGCTGCGCAGATCATGCTGACGGCCGACTGTCCGAGCCTGCGCGACGTGCTGCTGTTCGACTGGGCGTGGGGCCGTGACATCGGCCTGCGCACGTATCGGCTGAACCAGAGGCATACCCGCGGCGAACTCATCACGACAGAGGACGACGGAGCCCTCGGGCTGGCGGGAATCGGCATGCCTCGCCCCGATCCCGAGCGCATCGCGACTGCGATCGAGTTGCTGCGGCACCTGGCCGCGTGCGCGCCGAAGTCCGTGCGGGCACCTCTCTTGACGATGCTCGCGTGGCTGCACTGGGCGTTGGGATCCGGCTCGACAGCGGGCCTCTTCGTCGCGCAGGCGCAGAAGATCGATCCGCGGTACGGGCTTGCCGAATTGCTCGGGTCGATGCTGCAGAACGGCATGCTTCCCGAGTGGTCTTTCGATCAGGTCGCCGCTCCTAGTGGCCGATGAGGGGTGCCATCAGCCGGGCAGCGATCGAACGCCGTTTGGTGAGGCGCTCTTCGGCGTCCGCGGTCGCCATGCCGAGCAAGCCGGCATTCGCGCCGAGGAAACGCAGCGGCTCCGGCTCCCAGCGCGGTGAGCGATGGTTGACCCAGGGCAGACGCGTTTCGGCCGAGTCGGTGCCGGTGATCAAATCCGCGAGGGTGCGGCCGGCCAGATTGGTGGTGCTCACGCCATCGCCGACATAGCCGCCGGCCCAGCCGACACGCGTGTCCAGTGCGAACCCGACCGAAGCGTGCCAGTCGCGGGGCACGCCGAGCGGACCTCCCCAGCGGTGCGTGACGCGCGCATCTGCGGCTTCCGGGAACAGCTCGACCAGGGCGCGATGCAAGTGATGGGCGACGTTTGTCGCTGTGTCATATTCGGGGCGGATGGTGCTGCCCCAGTGGTAGCGCGCGCCGCGACCGCCGAACGCGAAGCGATTGTCCGCCGTGCGCTGCCCGTAGATCAGAAGGTGGCGATAGTCCGTGAACGTCTGACCGTGCTCGATGCCGATCCCTTGCCAAAACGAATCGGGCAGCGGCTCAGTCGCGATCATGAGTGAGTACAGCGGCATCACCGATCGTCCGACACTCGGCTGGGCGCTGCCGTATGCCTCTGTCGCATTGACGATTGCACCCGCGCGCACCGTTGCCGGGCGCTCTCCGACGGCATCGACGTGGCCAGGGCTGATGTCGATGACTCGGGTGCTCTCGTAGATTGTCACGCCCAGGCCTTCGACGACGCGGGCGAGTCCTCTGGCCAGACCGGCCGGCTGGATTCGTGCGCAATCGGGCGTGAAGGTGGCTGCGGTGGCGGATGGGGTAAGAGACGGTGCTCGCCGACGCAGTTCATCCGTTCCCCAGAGGGTCACATGATCGACGCCGAAGCGCTGCGCCTCGGCGACTTCATCGCGCGCCGCGTGGAGGCCCGGGCGATTGCGAACGAACGCGATGGTCCCGCCCTTCACAAAATCGCAGTCGATGGGCTCGCTCGACACGACGCGCCCGATCTCATCGACGGTGTCGATCATCGCCTGACGCATGCGCACAGCAGCCTCATCGCCGTGCAGCTTGGCCAACCCGGTCGTTGACACGGGGAACAGCGCGGACGACCACCCGCCGTTGCGCCCTGATGCGCCGAACCCGGCAATCTCCTTGTCGAGCACGACGATGGACAGCTCCGGATGCGCGTGGGCCAGATAGTAGGCCGTCCACAACCCGGTCAGCCCCGCCCCGACGATACACACATCCGCCCTGATGTCGGTCGCCAGCGCCGGCCGGGGACGCAACTCGTCGTCCCCGCGCTCGGCGAGGGCGCCGAACCAGAAGCTCACCGTTCGGTAATCAGTTGTTGACACGATCGTGCCTCACCTGTCCTGTCTGTCGCAGAGAATCAGGGCAGGAACGCGTCCGGCGGTAGCGATGAACTCAGTGCGTCGCGCCGTGTGTTCCCGCCCTGAAGCGGTCTTTCGATGATGCCTCAGCCGAGGTGACCGTGACGGTCGGTCGCTAAATATGCTTCCAGGCCTCGGAGAGCACGCCATGCAGGATGCCGCGAATCTCCGCGAACTCGGCAGGGCCGATTGTCAGCGGCGGTGCGAGCTGGATCACGGGGTCTCCGCGGTCATCAGCACGGCAGTACAGGCCGGCGTCGAACAGCGCCTTCGAGAGGAAGCCGCGCAACAGCCGCTCCGACTCGTCGTCGTCGAAGGTCAACTTCGTGGCCTTGTCCTTGACAAGCTCGATGCCGAAGAAGTAGCCGTCGCCTCGCACGTCGCCGACGATCGGCAGGTCCAGCAGCGTCTCCAGCTCGGCGCGGAACAGCGGCGAGTTCTCCTTCACGCGCTGGTTGAGCCCCTCTTCTTCGAAGATGTCGAGGTTCTCCAAGGCGACAGCGGCAGAGACCGGATGCCCACCGAACGTGTAGCCGTGGTAGAACGACGTGTCACCGTGCTTGAACGGCTCATAGATCTTGTCGCTGATGATCGTCGCGCCGATCGGCGAGTATCCACTCGTCATCGCCTTCGCGCACGTGATCATGTCGGGGACGTAACCGTAGTCATCACACGCGAACATGCTGCCGATCCGACCGAATGCGCAGATGACTTCGTCGCTGACCAGCAGTACGTCGTACTTGTCGCAGATCTCGCGAACCCGCTTGAAATATCCGGGCGGTGGCGGGAAGCATCCGCCGGAGTTCTGCACCGGTTCGACGAAGACGGCCGCAACGGTTTCCGGCCCCTCGAACAGGATCATCTCTTCGATCCGGTTCGCTGCCCACAGGCCGAAGTCCACGAGGTTGTCCGACGGTGCACCGACCTCATCGGCGCGATAGAAGTTGGTGTTCGGCACGCGGAACCCACCGGGTGTCACCGGTTCGAACATCGCCTTCATGTCCGGGATGCCCGTGATGGCCAGCGCACCCTGGGTCGTGCCGTGGTAGGCGATCGCTCGGGAGATGACCTTGTGCTTGGTCGGACGGCCTTGCAATTTCCAGTAGTACTTGGCGAGCTTGAACGCCGTCTCGACGGCCTCGCCGCCGCCGCTGGAGAAGAACACGCGATTGAGGTCACCTGGAGCATAATTCGCCAAGCGATCGGCAAGCTCGATGGCGTTCGGATGCGCGTACGACCAGATCGGGAAGAACGCCAACTCTTCGGCCTGCTTCCTCGCCGCTTCGGCCAAACGCTTGCGGCCGTGGCCGGCGTTCACCACGAACAGCCCGGAAAGCCCGTCGATGTACTTCTTACCGTTGCTATCCCAAATATGGTGACCTTCGCCGCGGGTGATGATCGGCACGCCTTGACCCGACTCCATCACCGACTGGCGGGCGAAGTGCATCCAAAGGTGATCCTTGGCCTTGCGCTGCAGGTCTGCGTTGTCGTACTGCGCCGTGGCGCTGTCGAGCGTTGATGTGTTGCTCATGGTTATCGTGTTCCCCAGTTATAGAGCTGTTTAAGGAGTTTGAGATAGACGAATGTTTCGGTCGTCAGCACGCCCGAAATACCGCGAATCTCTGAGTTCAGCAGGGTGATGAGATCGTCGTCGTTCTCGCAGACGACCTCGACGAGGATGTCGAAGGCGCCTGCGGTGAGCACGACGTAGTCCACCGCGGGAAGTGCCGCCAGTGCGTCCGCGACGGAACGGGTATCCCCGTTGACGCGGACGCCGATCATCGCCTGGCGATAGAAGCCGAGTTGCATCGGATCGGTGACCGCAACGATCTGCATCACACCGGATTCCGTCAGCTTCTGCACCCGCTGCCGGACAGCTGCTTCGCTGAGCCCGACGGCTTTGCCGATCTCTGCGTACGAACGCCGGCCGTCCTCTTGGAGCTGCTCGACGATCGACTTGGAGACAGCATCCAACTGCACAGGCTTGTTCGGAACCTGACGGGCCGTAGCTGTCGTAGCTGTCATAGGCTGATTCTGACAGTCAGCGCGCCGGTAGGCAAGGGAATCCGTACATTTCGGTCTAATTTGCTAACGAAATCAGTAGACTTTCAGCATGACTGCCCACGATTTCCGTAATTTTGTCGATGGCGACCACACGGACTCTCGTTCGGATGACCGCCTGAACATCGTCGATCCTGCGACGGAGGAGGTGTACGCGACCACTCCGATTTCCACGCCGGAGGATGTCGCCGACGCGTATGCCGCCGCAGCCGCGGCATTCGAGACGTGGGGCCAGACCACGCCTGCGGAACGTCAACTCGCCCTGTTCCGCATAGCCGATGCCATGGAGGCTCGCGCCGACGAATTCGCCGATGTCGAATCGAAGGACACCGGCAAGCCGCGCGCCCGACTGGTCGAAGACGAAATCATGCTGTCTGTCGACCAGATTCGATTTTTCGCCGGAGCCGCTCGCAACCTCGAGGGCAAATCCGCCGGCGAGTATCTGAAGGATCACACGTCGTTCATCCGCCGTGAGCCGATCGGCGTCGTCGGTCAGGTGACGCCGTGGAACTATCCATTGAACATGGCCGTGTGGAAGTTCGCGCCCGCGCTCGCCGCAGGCAACACCACCGTGTTGAAGCCGTCGGACACCACGCCCGCGTCGACACTGTTGCTGGCGGAAGTCGCTGCAGAGTTTCTGCCACCGGGTGTGCTCAACGTCATTACGGGCGATCGTTCGACAGGCGCAGCGATGATCGACCATCCGACCCCGCAGCTTGTGTCGATCACGGGCTCCGTGCGAGCGGGAATGGCGGTGGCGACGGCCGCGGCGCGTGACCTCAAGCGTGTGCACCTCGAACTCGGCGGCAAGGCGCCCGTGATCGTCTTTGACGATGCGAACATCGAGCGGGCCGTGCAGGGCATCGTCGCCGCGGGCTTCTTCAACGCGGGACAGGACTGCACGGCCGCGACGCGACTGCTGGTGCAGGAGGGTGTGCACGACGAGTTCGTTGCCGCTCTGGCCGAATACGCGCGGGCGCATGCGGTGACCGGTTCGCCCGAGCGGGACGACATCCTGTTCGGGCCGCTCAACAATGCGGACCAGTTGGGCCGGGTCAGCGGGTTCATCGACCGGCTGCCCGATCACGCCGACCTTCGCGTCGGCGGTCACAGACAGGGCGACAGGGGATACTTCTACGAGGCCACGATCGTGTCCAACCTGCGCCAGGATGACGAAGTCGTGCAGACCGAGATCTTCGGCCCTGTTATCACTGTCCAGACCTTCCCTGACGAGGCGCAAGCTCTGTCGTGGGCGAACGACGTGCAGTACGGCCTTGCGTCATCCGTCTGGACGAGTGATCACGGCCGCGCTATGCGGTGTGCGAAGAGTCTGGATTTCGGGTGTGTCTGGATCAACACGCATATCCCGATCGTCGCCGAAATGCCGCATGGCGGGTTCAAGCATTCCGGCTACGGCAAGGATCTCTCTGGCTACGGCTTCGACGATTACACTCGGATCAAGCACGTGATGTCGTATATCGGCATGTAGTCCACCGGACGTGCAGCCGGGCAGCAGAGGCCCGTTTCGTCGCTCAGCGGGGAGGACATGCGCGTGAGGCCCGGTTGTCTCTGGCACACGCCCGCGCTCGGGCGTGCTGACTGGCTGTTCGTTGTCGGTAGATCGTTCCTCGCAGCAGTGGACACGGCGGGCAACGCCGCCGCACGGGTCGTCATCGAGAGTCTGTGGCTCCGCGCCGATGAGCCCGCCCTGACCGTCGAAGACATCGTCGGCACTTTCCCGCTCGGTAAGAAGGACGGCGTGCAGTCGTTCGCAATCGTGAGCTTCGGCGCACAGCCGGCACCGGGGGCGCTCGAGCGTACCGTCACGGCAGTGGTACGGGGTCACGCCATCGTCGACATCTTCTCCGTCGGCGGGTCGCGTCGATTCGCATCCGGCGCGGTCCAACCGTGGATGCTGGCCGACTTCCGCTCCGTGACCGGAGTCATCGTCGGCAGTGACGCGCGGCCGACACGCTCGGCCGCCGCGCTCGACAGCACCGCGCTGCCCGTCGGGGTCGGAGTCGTTCGCGGGCAGCAGCTGCTGTGGTCAGAGCAGCCGCTCACGTTCGCATCCCCTGAATTCAGCGACGGATTCAGCGACGGATTCAGCGACCGATTCAGCGACGGCCTCGGCGACGGATTCAGCGATAGGTTCAGCGAGGGTGATGCCGCCGGCACCATCAATGGCGAGGCAGCTCGAGATGGCGAGGCCGCAGCATCCGCGGTCACCGCAGCAGAGCTCGATCAGACGATCCTGTCTCCGAGGCGGTCCGGCGCCCGTGTCGATCCCGATGACACCGTGCTCGTGTCGCGCTCCGGCAGTCGGGCGTTGCCGGGAGAGCCGGGCAGGCCGCAGCCGACTGCTCCGCTCACGGCGCCTCATCGTTTCCGGCTCGGCGATTCCGCGCCGCGGCCGCTCAGCGAACCGGCTGTGTTCGGCCGCCGCCCGGTCGCACCCCGGATGCCCATGGGCGCGGCCGCGCAGCTGGTCGCCGTCGAGTCCCCGGATGCCGCGGTATCCGCAGTGCACCTGCGCATCGAGCAGCAAGGGGGCGCTGTCATCGTGACGGATTTGCACTCACGCAACGGCACGGCCGTGCGCCCTCCGGGTGGCGCCCTGAGGCGTCTGCATCCCGGGGAGGCCGTTGTCGTGCTCGCCGGCACCACAATCGACATCGGTGACGGTAATATCATCGAAATCATGCCCCCGGGCCCGGCTGATCAATCCGGGTCCACAGGGGGCCCGGTCCGGGGAGGAGCCGCGTGACGCAGATCGGGCGGAGCAGCAGGCGGCACACGGTGCGGGTGCCGGGCACGGATGGCGGTGAGGTCGTGCTCAGTTGGGCGGCGCTCAGCGACAAGGGCTACCGCCGTGCGGCCAACGAAGACAGCGTGATCGCCCGGTCGCCGCTGTTCGCCGTCGCAGACGGCATGGGTGGCCACACGGCAGGTGACTTCGCAAGTGCTGCGGTCGTCACACGGCTGGCTGAACAGGTCGGCGAGGATTTCGTCGGTGGCGACCAGGTGAACGAGGCGTTGCGCGCTGCAGTCGACGACATGGGCAGAGGGGTCGGCAAGACCGATCTGGGCACGGGTACAACCGTCACAGGCGTCGGGCTCGCCCTGGTGGACGGTGCGGTGTGCTGGCTGGTCTTCAACATCGGCGACTCACGGACCTACCAGTTGTTGGACGGCGTTTTGACCCAGCTGACGCTCGATCATTCGATTGTGCAGGAACTTCTGGATGCGGGAGCCATCACCCAGGCGGAGGCCGAGGTGCACCCGCACAGCAACGTGATTACGCGTGCCGTCGGGTTCAACGAAGATCCTGTTCCCGACTATTCGTACATCCCGGTCGTCGCGGGAGCGCGACTGCTTGCGTGTTCGGACGGCCTGACGAAAGAACTCACGGAGCACGGCATCCGCCATTTTCTGATCGAGGGGGAGTCGGCGCTCGACGCTGCCGGTGCGCTGATGGACGCCGCGCTCGGCAATGGCGGACGCGACAATGTGAGCGTGGTGGTTGTCGACGTGCTGCAGACGCCGGAGAGCGCGCCGCGTGAGGGTGCGCACGGCGGTCACAAACACTGACCCCCGAGTTGGGGGTTCTGTTCGCTCGCTGTGCCGTGCAGATCCGGCAAGAACCGAGGCGGACCCGTTTACAATGAGTGGACGTTTGTCGTACGACCCCTGCCGACCAGCGGGTCAGTTGACCGCGGCCAGACCGAATGCCGACGGGCGGAAGGGGCGACATGGCCAGACGGTTGCCTTCGCAGCCGCCCAATCTGCCGGGATTCTCGTATCTGCGTGTTTTGGGCTCCGGCGGTTTCGCAGACGTCTTTCTATACGAACAGAACATGCCGCGGCGGCAGGTCGCTGTCAAGGTTCTGTTGTCCGAAGTCGTTACTCCGCAGGTTCGGCATATGTTCCAGGCAGAAGCCAACGTGATGGCGCAACTCAGCGCGCACCCGTCGGTCTTGACGGTCTATCAGGCCAGCGTCTCCTCCGACGGCAGGCCGTACCTGGTGATGGAACTGTGCTCGCCTGCGTTGAATCAGCGTTATCGCGTCGATCCTGTCCCAGTGCCTGAGGTGTTGCGCATCGGGGTGAAGATCGCGAGCGCCGTCGAAACCGCCCACCGCGCGGGCGTGCTGCACCGTGATGTGAAGCCGTCGAATATTCTGATGACGGCGTATGGGCATCCTGTGCTGAGCGACTTCGGCATCGCCTCGACGCTGGGCGAAGCCGAGCTGACGGACGCGGTCGGACTGTCGATCCCGTGGTCGGCTCCTGAGGTGCTGCTCGATGAGACCCCTGGATCCGTCGCCAGTGAGGTCTGGTCGCTCGGCGCGACCGTGTACTCGCTGTTGGCAGAACGGTCACCGTTCGAGATCGATGGCAAAGACAACTCGCCGGCCGAATTGATTGCGCGCATCCAGCGCGCGAAACCCGCACCGATCGGGCGGGCGGATGTGCCTCAGCGGCTCGAGGCCATGCTGGACAAGGCCATGTCCAAACGGCCCGCGGCCCGTCAGGGCAGCGTGCTCGAATTCATCAGAGATCTGCAATCGGTTGAGGCGGAGCTTTCGCTCACCCAGACGCAGCTCGAGGTGGCTATGGATGACTGGGCGGTTGCAACGGCTTCCGACCCGGACGATCGCACCCGAGTCAAGGGCGTGATCGCGATCGACCCGTCAGATCATAAGCGCAGGCGCACGTCGCGGCAGGCCACCCGTGCGGCGTCACTGCGCACGGCGGCCCGCGAATCCGGCAGTTTCAGCACGACGGCGCAGAAGCAATCCGCGGGCAAAATGACCCGCATGACCGTGTGGCTCATGGTCACCTGTGCCTGTCTGGTTCTTGTACTTGGAGTTTTCGCAACCATCGTTCTGGTGCGCGCCGCGGGCGCCGATCAGATTCCGGTTGTGCGCAACATCAACGGGCACGCAGCCGGAAGCACGATCGTCTTCTCATGGGGCGATCCCGGGCTTCAGCCGAACGACGTGTACCAGGTGCGCGTCGACGATGCTGCGCCGAGCGTGCAGCGTTCGCAGGAGTTCCGCGTCGATTCGACCGGGACACAGCGGGTGTGCATCACCATCAGCGTGAATCGCGACGGCAAAGCCGGCGAAGCGAGCGTGCAGAAATGCGTTGAACCGGGCACCGGATCGTGATCAGAACGTGGATCGGCGCACATAAGTCGTTGGCGGCAACAGTGCTGAGCGGCGTGACGATCGTCGCGGTCCTCGCCACGATCGCCCTCACCTCGAGCGGCTACACCGCGCAGCGGATGCAACTGGGGGACGCCGCCGTCTGGGTGACCAACCAGAGCAAACAGTTGCTGGGGCGCGCCAACACCGAGATCCGCCAGTTGAACTCGGTCGTGACGGTGGCCAGCTCCGCGGCTGACGTCGTTCAGTCCGACGGCACGGTACTGCTCGTGGATCACGGGAACAATACGGTCGGGGCGGTCGATCCCGCCACGGCGTCCGTCGGCAAGGCCGTAGCACTCCCGTCGCGGGATCCCGTGGTGAATCTGGTTGGCTCGCGCGTGGCCATCGATTCGGCCGCGACCGGCCAGCTCTGGTTGTTGAAGCCTGCAGACCTCGGCCAATTCGACGCGCAGACGGCCCCAACCCTCGACCTTGGCGGCCGCATTGTGTCGACGGTGGACTCGACCGGCCGGTTCTTTGCGTATGTGCCGGCGACGGGCGCCGTTTACCGCATCGACGCGGCCACCGATGACACGATCGCTGCGACCGATCATGCGCGAGCGGCCGACAAGACTCATTCTGTCGCCATCACCGCAGCAGCAGGGCACTGGGCCGTGCTCGATAGCACGGACGGCGTGCTGGAAACTGCGTCCGGGCGGGTGAACCTTCCCTCGTGGCTCGGTTTGGATGTTGTGCCACAGCAGGCCAGCAGCACCGGCGATGTCGTCTATCTCGCATCGAATGCAGGCCTCGTCGCGGTTCCGCTCGATGGCGGCGCGGCCCGCACGGTGCTTCGCGGAGTACTCGGCAAGCCGGCAACTCCTGTGGTCGTCGACGGATGCGTTTACGCAGCGTGGGCGGGCGGCAGCACCTACACACGTTGCGACGGCTCAGCGGGCGTGCAGGGCTCGCTTCCGAAGCCGACGTCCAACGCGGCGCTGTCATTTCGGGTCAACGGGAACGAAGTGGTGCTGAATGATACGGACAGCGGTCGATCGTGGGCCGTGCAGCACGGGAATGCGCTCATCGACAACTGGTCGGACTTCGCTCACACGAACACCAATCGCCAACAGGTCACGCAGAACAACCAAGAGATCCCGCCGACCGTTGCGAAGCAGCAAGAACCTCCTGTGGCGGTCGACGATGTGTTCGGCGCCCGCCCTGGCAAGGTCTCCACCTTGCCCGTTCTGCTCAACGACTACGATCCCAACGGTGATGTGTTGGTGATCTCATCCGTCGATCCGCCGCCTGCCGCGCTCGGCACCGTCGACATCGTCGCGAACGATCAGCAATTGCAGCTGGCCTTGCCCGCGAACGCGGCCGGTTCGTTCACCTTCCATTACACGATCACCGATGGACGCGGCGGCAGTGCCACGGCGGCAGTGACGGTGCAGGTGCGAACTCCTGAGGAGAACTCGCCACCCGTGCAGGTGCGTACGACACGGGTGACCGCGGGCGCCGGCGGCCGAGTCACCACTCAGGTGTTGGGCGACTGGTACGACCCAGACGGCGATCCGTTCTATCTGAGCAGCGCGAGCATCGACGGTCCCGACAGTGTCACCTACACGCCGCAGGGCACCGTCGTGTATTCCGATCGCGGGCAGGGCGGTTCGCAGAAGACGGTGGCGTTGACGGCATCCGATGGGAGGGCGACGGGCACCGGGCGGATGCTCGTGACCGTCACCAGCCCGCTGAGCGTGCCGATCTCCGCAGAACCGTTCGTGCAGACGGCGACGGTCGGGGAGGAGATCACCGTTGCGCCGTTGACCCATGCGACAGGCGGCTCGGGCACTCTCCGGCTCAGCGCTGTGCCGGCGATCGCAGACGCGGTCATCACACCGGATTTCGACGCAGGAACGTTCCGATTCACAAGTGGTAGCGTCGGCACGCACTTGGTCGATTTCACCGTGACCGACGGCATCACGACCGCGAACGGCATCGCACGGATCGAGGTGAAAGCGCCGCCAGACGGCAAGACGCAGCCGATCACGGTGCCGCACACCGTGTTCATCCAAGAACAGAGCACGCACCAGGTCGACGTGTTGGCGACGGACATCGATCCGACCGGTGGGGTGCTCCTGATCACGGGAGTCACGAACGTGCCGCCCTCCAGCGGGGTGCGCGTCGAGGTGCTTCAGCATCAGCTGCTGCGCGTGACGCTGACAAGGCCGCTCGACGCGCCGATCACGTTCAACTATCAGGTGACCAATGGCCTCGCGGATGCTGACGGTGCGGTCACGGTTGTGCAGATTCCGGCACCCGCAGTGCAGCAACCGCCCCTCGCGAACCCGGACTCTGTCTCGGTGCGCGTCGG
>Ga0208357_1002419_pt1 | contig 12396 bp, 11 predicted proteins | sample NGESurdeep092012_6_FD_184487 | JGI IMG/M metagenome (GOLD analysis project Ga0208357, IMG submission 184487) | Arctic peat soil microbial communities from Barrow, Alaska - NGEE Surface sample F52-2 deep-092012 (SPAdes) | ecosystem: Environmental > Terrestrial > Soil > Wetlands > Peat ... | reverse complement strand
TGGGGTTGCTCTGTCGGCAGGTTTCGCCTCGCAAGCCAACGCCATACCCGTTTTTACCGTTAATCCCAACTCGATTACCACAACGGGCTTTAGCAACTTCAATGCAACCTTTATTAATGGCAATTCATCGGAACTCCTGACTGTCACCGGTCCGACGACGCTAACGGGTTCGGGTTATGCCCAGTTCTCACAATTCGTTAACGGCAGCACTGACTTATTTGGTAGCACGACTGGGCTCAACAATTCCCCCGGTTATCAGCTTTACCTGACCTTTACGCTGTCCGGCACGGCGGCCAGCGGCACCATTGGTGCGCCAGGGAGCACCCAGAATCTTACCTCCCTTAACTACCAAGTATTCGCCGACCCCCAGCGTAACGATATATTTACCGGGGCTAATGCTTCGACCAGTTCTGGGACGAACATTACTCACACGGGGGATGACATCTTGCTAGGAGGCGGCTCCCTCGTCGCCGGCAATGGTAGTTTCACTTCGGTGGATGGTGCGCCAGCAGGTGCTGCGTTAAATTCTACGGAAACCTTCGCGCTGACGGCAGCAGGCAGCAATTATTTCGTCGCCCCGGTGCCGTTCTACGCGGTCGCATTTGATGAGTTCAATAACACGCAGTCGGGTGTTGACATCAATGGAAACCTGATCTCAATTAACGACGCTACGGGTGGCGTGGACTTTAACCGCGTCCCAGAGCCGGGTTCACTTGCACTGATTGGAATCGCGCTACTCGGATTGGTCGGTCTCGGCCGCCGCCGTTCCGCATGAAGTCTTAAGAGACGATAGACAACAGCACTTGTCACTCACGGGCGCCAATCCAAGGTCAAAAAAACCTACTCTGCCCTAGCTGTTCACTTCGTTTCTTTCAATGCACGGCATTCCTTTTGGAATGCCGTTTTTTTTGGGCGTTTGTGACGAAAGATCAAGGAAATGCGCCCGCACATCGCAAAGTCCGCAAGAATGAACGCGAAAAAATCACTATTCAGGGCGTATTCGTCCGCATGAGGGGTTGATCACGCGCGTGAATCAGGTATTCTTTGAAAAATTTTGACGGGCTTTGATTTTGAATTCGCGTCGTTTGTCTCCGCATCTGTCCATAAATGTTTCTGAAGGCTCCCGAAGTCGGGGCCTGCGGGCAGCCGGCCCCTGTATCGCGTCTCTTCTTCGAGAACGATGACACTGCCCGATCCCAACGTTACCGCGCCGGCAACCACTAGCCGGCGCGCCAACGGCTCCCCGGAATCGTGCACTGAACAAATCATTCTCGAACGTCCTCACCATGGACGATGCTATGCCGACATGGCCAGCATTTCGGAGGCTCAATCAGCGGCAATTCATACTCGCGTAGCGTCCTCTCCCGAGTCGCACACGGCTGCTTATGACCTCGTTCAGCGGCGTTATGGGTGGCGGGGTTATCGACACTCGGGCCAGGAACGTAGTCGGGCGCAGGTCGACGTTGTTCGCCCAGAAGTGACCTTTGTCTCCGTATTGGGAGAGCAGACCCTGGGGACGCTAACGCTCGTGCTCGATGGGCCTCACGGGCTGCTGGCTGAATCCACACACGATTGTGTGATCGATGCTGCACGAAGGGCTGGCGATCGTGTGTGCGAGGTGACGCGCTTTGCGGTCGCTCAGAACACGCAATCGAAACCGATCGTCTGGTCTCTGTTTAGTTTGGCCAACACGATCGCACGCAACATGCACGACCGGACTCACGTCTTTATCGAGGTCAACCCGCGTCATGTGCCCTTCTATTCGCGCGTCCTGGGCTTTGCGGTGGCCGCCCAAGCCAAGCTGTGCAAGCGTGTCAGTGCGCCCTCCGTGTTGCTCGAGCTTCCCCTCGATACCCTTGAAGTACGGCTTGCAGCCGGCGACCAGAGAGCCGCCGCCGCACTCGCCAAGGTCACGACCTAGAGATCGATCCTAAAAGTCGAGCCGCGCTTCAACATAGACCCGGCTGCGGTCATGGAACTCCCCGAAGAATCCATCGGGCGGTCCCGTGAAGATGTCGACTCCAAAGCCAATGACCGTATTTTTGGCGGCACTCCAATTCAGACGGGGTCGAATCAGGCCCCCCGCATGCTCAAAACTCTGGATCCATTGGATCTGTGGCTCGAGCGTCGGCGTCACCTTGGATGCGAGCAGGATACTTGCACCTGTCCCCGCGCTCTTGATACCCAACGCGTCCTCCCCACCCCCATTCAAACTGCGATCGAAGCCTTGGATGTCGAGGCGCGTATCCCCGGGAAGTGCCCACTCGAGGGCCACGATGGTATCCAAGCTGGCCCGTTGCACCACGCTGTCGGGCGCAAAAAGATCCGCCACGCTATAGCCCTGTCCGTGCGTATAGACCGTCTCGGCTCGCAATACGAAGCTTCCCAGGTCCTTGCTCAAGGTGCCCCCGGCCTGCCAAATGCGATCGTAACGTGGAAAAAACTCGAACGGTTCCCTCGCAATTCCTGTGTCCGTGCGATAAAACGTCGGCGCTGTGGCCGAGCTGCGGTAATAGAACCCTGCGACATCCCAACCGCCAAGCAGCGTGTTGGCGCGTACCCCGATATTCGAATTCGAAAGAGTCCGCGCAGGCTCGACAGGATCATGAAACATCGCTGCCACGTTGGCCGGAGTCGGTGACGGCAACGGCACCGGATAGAAGTCCGCACCGGGCTTTCCGATATTGTCGAACACCGGAACGGGTATCCAGACAAACTCGACGTGCGAGTCTCCCGAAAAATATTCCGCGCGTGCCGCCCACTGCGGGATTCGGATGATATCGAAACTCGGTAATAGGAACTGGCGCGTGTCCTTGGCCGAGACCACGTCCGCGAAAAAGAGTCCCGCAACCTCACCCCAGACAATCTGTTGTGCACCTAGGCGAAAATCCCAATTGCCCTTCGACACGTCGAGATAGTTTTCACCATGAAAGAAGTTCAGGCGTTGATCGGTCCGCACATCGCTAAGGTAGAAACTTGAAGTCGCATAAACCGCATCGTAATCAATGCGCCCACCGATCTTGTATTTCACATCACCCGAAAACGAACCCTCTCCGACCAATTGCAGCCGCCCCACGCCCTCCGACCAATGTTCAGGCGAGGCGTAGGTGTAGGCCCCGACCGTATCGACAAAGCCGTTCAGCTTGAATGCCGATGTCGCCAGTCCGAAGGCATCGGCGCTCGCGCCTGATGAGGGCGCGGCCGGAGACAAAAGGTCGCCGTTTTCTGGCGCGGGCGTAGCCGGAGACAGGAGTCCGCCTTCGTCTGACACAGGCGCCCCCGGAGACAAGAGGCCGCCGCCGAGTGACTGAGCATCCACGAGATTCGGCAAGACGCAAAGCCCAGCGAGCGTGCACAAGAGCGACAATCGATCGAAACAGAACCGCAACCGGGTCATTTTCCCTCCCTCGTTGATATTCCAAGAACGCGCGGCTCTGTGGCCCCTCTGCGGCGCGCCGCAGTCCGGATGCAAGCGCGTAGCAGCATAATATCGACCTATACTAGCGCAAGTTGTATAACCCGAAGAGTTCATATGTGCATCTCTGTCGCTCCAATGCCGCATCGGTACAAGACGCTGATATCAGGTCTTCCCCTCGTTCTGGCGCTGCTTGTCCCTGTTGCGACTTGGGCTCAGGCCGAAGCAACCGAGAGTGGTACGGACCAGGCGCAGGCCATTCTCGACAAGGCCGACGCGGTCCGATTCCCGGCCAAGAGCTTCGAGCTTCTCGTCACCGTGACTACCACCAGCAAGACCGAATCCCCCGAATCCCACAAGTATCAGGTGCTCTCCAAAGGCCGTGAGGACACGGTCATCCTCGTCACCCAGCCCGCCTCTGAACGAGGTCAAATCATTTTGATGAAAGGCCGCGACCTGTGGATTTTTCTGCCGACGGTGTCCCAACCGGTGCGCCTTTCTTTAGCGCAGCGCCTGACCGGCGAGGTCGCCAACGGTGACCTCGCACGCACCAGTTTTGCGGGTGACTATGCCCCCAAGCTTTTACGTACCGAGGTCGTCGACGGCGAGCCGATGTATGTGCTGGAACTCACGGCCATCGACCATAGTGTCGCCTATCACCGTGTGATGCTGTGGGTTCGGAAATCGAATTTTTGGCCCGCCAAAGCCCAATTCTATTCGCTGTCCGATCGACTGCTAAAGAGTTGCACCTACGAGAATTATCGCGAAATGGCCGGCCGAATGCGCCCCACCCGTCTGCTTCTTCAGGATGCGCTGCATCCGGACGAGGAATCCGTCATGGACTACACCGCCATCCGGACCCTGGAGATTCCCGACAAGTATTTCTCCAAGGACTATCTGAAACACTTGGAGTAACGCCCCAGCGGCCCGGTGTGGGCCGCACAACGGCACTCGGCCCCAGCGATAAGCCCCGCAAAAGTGACCGCCGCAATGGCGCCTCACCACCCGCCCAGAATGACCTACGGCCATGGGTAGTTACCGAACACCGAGTCATTTGATGGAAAAAATCCCAACGAATCGCAGAAGCGCCTGCGCCGCGGGGAGCCGTTGGATCAAGACTCGCGCATCGTGCCAGAGCTCAGAATGCCTTTTTTGCATCATCGCTCAACGACCTTGACATTCATGTCGCAGGAAAGGCCGACACAGTGAGATAGAATTCTCTTGTTTGGCGCGCGCCGACCGTGGCGCGAGGCGCTCAAGATCGCTAAGGGACCATATGCGTGTTGTTTGCTTCATCGTTGGACAGGGCAATGCAATTCTGCCGCTTCGCGCACGATTGCTCGGCAAAGCCCTTCGGCGCGGACGAAGCGGACGAAGCGGCCGACGCAGGTTCAGCGCAAAGGCGCCGACATCAGACCCGAACCCCGTCGGAGGCCTTTGTGTCCCGCATTGACGAACTCGGCCCTCATCTCCAGGTGCACCGTTACCGATGGCTGATCACCGGCGCGGCCGGCTTCATCGGCTCGAATCTCGTCGAAGCGCTTTTGCACCACAATCAGGACGTCGTCGGGCTGGACAATTTCTCGACCGGCAGGAAAAGTAACCTCGACGAAGTCCGCGCACGAGTCGGCGCCGACAAGGCGCATCGCTTTGCCTTTGAAGAAGGCGATATTTGCGATCTGGCGACTTGCCGGCGAGTGTGCACAGGGGTCGACTTCGTTTTGCACCAGGCGGCGCTGGGTTCTGTGCCGCGCTCGATCGAGAATCCGCTCGCGACGCACGCAGCGAACATCGACGGCTTTTTGAACGTCCTCGTCGCCGCGCGCGACGCATCGGTCAAGCGATTTATCTATGCCGCATCGAGTTCGACCTATGGCGACCATGCGGCGCTTCCCAAAGTCGAAGATCAAATCGGCAATCCCCTCTCGCCGTACGCCGTGACCAAATACGTCAATGAGCTCTATGCCAATGTCTTTGGCCGCGTCTACGGGATGGAGACAATCGGGCTGCGGTATTTCAATGTCTTTGGCCCGCGCCAAGACCCGGCCGGCGCATACGCTGCCGTCATCCCGGCCTGGATCGGAGCGATGCTCAAAGGTGAGGCCGTCTTTATTAACGGTGACGGCGCGACCACGCGCGACTTCTGCTATGTCGCAAACGTGATCCAGGCCAACCTTCTGGCCGCGCTTTGCAGCGATACCGCATGCGTTAACCAAATCTACAACGTCGCAGCCGGCGGCCGCACCAGCTTGAACGACCTCTTCGCCAAGATCCGCGCGGCGTTAAAGCGCCACCTGCCCGAATTGTCGATCGGGGAGCCTCGCTACCGCGCGTTTCGCGACGGCGACGTGCGCCACTCCCAGGCCGATGTCTCCAAAGCATCGCATCTTTTGGGCTATACACCCACGTACTCGATCGACACCGGTTTGGAAGAAGCCATGCAGTGGTACGTTTCGTCCGCGGCAGAGCGTTAGAAGGGGTTTGCAACAGAGATCGATCTCTGCAGCGATGTCGGACAATCTTACAGAGTGGCTCTGTTCGTATCCGATGGGGCATGCCAACCCGTTGATACGCAGGTGATTTTGGAAATTGGCACGGTGCGTGCTTTACCTCTTCGTGGGGCTCAAGGCGGTCGATTCGAGAGACGCTTGCGCGTGTCCCATCCAGGGATGTTCATAACACTGAGGCTTAAAAAATGAAAAAGCACAATATTGTGTCGCTCGCAGCTCTCGCGCTCGTCATGCTGGCGCAACCGATGACCGCGTTCGCGGATGCGATAGGAGGAGGCAACACCGTTCCTGAGCCGGCGTCGCTGTCGCTGTTGGCGATCGGCCTGGTGGCCGTTCTGGCGACCCGACGCAAAGACCGCGACTGAACGCCGCGGCATGGGCGGCCAACACCGCCCCAGTTTAAAGTTCGAATCTTGTTTTTTAAGGGGGCCTCCCTGGGGTGCCCCCTTTATCTTTGAGGGAATCGCTCTCATCGCCCAGAGGCGTTCAAGCACCTGCTGATGTCCAGCGGTGTGATTTCGTAGGGGTCTTCCGCGCGCAGATGAAGCAGGCCCTTGGGGAATCGCCTTCACGCCAGAGTGACGCAAGGCGCAGCGCAGGGTTCCGGGTCCCTACCGTATCCTGATTACGACCACCCGGTTGCGCGGCTCCGGAACATGGGCCGGAGTAGGCACCAATGGTTCCTCGGTTCCCCGACCCACCGCTTGAATTCGGTCCGCCGCGATGCCGGCGCGAATCAGCGCTGCACGGACGACTTCGGCGCGCCGATAAGACAGCTGCATGTTGTTTTTTTCCTGGCCAATGGCATCCGCATGACCAATCGCGATTACTTCGGGCGCCGGATAGAGTGCCGCCTCTTTCTGGATTTCCGCCAAAACCGGTTGGGATTTTCGGGTCAGCCGCGTGGAATTGAGCTCAAAATAGACTTGAAAGTGTGTCGGTCGACGCGGCAATGCCTGTATTTCCGTGGCATAGCGAGCCTTGACGGATCCTTCGTCTGCCGCAATCGGCTTGAGTCCACCGCCAGCGCCGACCTCCACACTCGAATACGGTGTGGAGAGAACCACTTCCGAATTTCGGCTCTGCACGACGATACTGCTTGGCGTGCCGTCGGCATGCGGTAAAAGAACAATCTGTTCGCTGGGCGCCACCTCGGGCGCTGGCGGCGGCGGTGGCGTCGCACAGGCAACCAGGACCAGCGCAAAGCAACCTAAAAGCGCGACGCGAACCGTCACTGAGAACCCGCCGGCACATCCACGATGAATTCAGTCCCTCGAATGCCGATGGTCGCGGTCGGTGTGCTGATTTTCATTGAAGAAGGGGACGTTCGCGCCACCAGGCCCGTGACAAACATCATCGCACCCCGTAACACTTCGCCGATAAACGTGCCCCGGTTGGAGCTGGGGTCGAAGCTGAAACGTTGCAGCTCGAAAGCCGAGTTCGGTCCGAGCGAGACCAGCGAATCGTCACGCAATGTGATTCCCGCCGCGCCATCCTGCCCGGTCTCCAGGCGATCGCCTTCTTGAACCGCGTCGCCCACGTGAAGCGGCAGGGTCGCCGAAGCGCCACCAGCTGCGGCCCGTTCGACAAAGAACGTACCCTGGGCTGTCTTCACCGTACCGGCGGGGTCGGCGGCATCAGCGGCGGCACAGCCCACGCATTGCATCAGAACGACGATCCCGATCGCAGCGATTCGATTCCCGCTGCAAATGAAATTGGGCCGTGTCGCAGCCTCGCCATAGCTTCGGCGCGATTTGCGACGGTCAGAATAAGACTCGACCAATTGGAGGGCATCACGGGTCATAGCAATCAATCATGAACCGCAGACTGCCAAATCGCAAGCCGTAGTCAAGCACAGAATGAGTATAAATACTTCGCCTTTGCATGCCGACTCGGTGCAACTGAGAGTTCAGCTGGCGGCCAATTCCATGGCGCACTTAAAAGGCCATTCCACCCTTTTGAGGGGTTCATGACGACGGCTCGCAGTCCGTTGCCTTTCCCCGGGAATCTATTGGGCTTGCAGATATTGCGCGACGGCTTGCATCTGGCTTGGGCTCAGATCTTTGATGATGCCGTGCATGATGGGCGACACGCGCAACTGGCGCTGAATCACCTCCAGCTGGCGAACAATATATTCCGCATGTTGCCCTGCGAGGCGCGGAAAGATCGCGACCCCTGCAGCATTCGGACCGTGGCAGCCGGCACACGCCGCAATACCCGCTTTCGGATCCCCATTTTGATACAGCATGCGACCCTTTTCAATGAGAGCCGGGTCCCCAGGCGTGCCCGGTGAGGGCGGCTGGGCAGAAAAGTATTTGGCAAGAGCCGCAATCATCGGATCGTCAAGGAGCGTGGCCATGCCCCACATGTAGTTGTGTGCCTCGGGGTCGCCGCGCGTCTTGGAGCGAAAGGCCTTCATCTGTGCGGCAAGATAAAGCTCTTGTTGACCCGCCAAGCGGGGAAACACGGGCGACGTGCTGTGCCCCCCCGGGCCATGACAGTTGGAACACACCTGCACCGCGACTTTCGCGGCCGCTTGATCCATTGCCGGCGGTTCGTCCGCGAATGCAGACCCGCCAATGAGAATCATCATCGAGATAACGGCGCGGCCAAGGCACTTGGAGTTCATAGACGTCGCCCTCCTAGAATGCCACCCACAGGTTGAAAAAGAGGGTGTTGTTATCGTGCGCGTTACGCCCCGATCCATCGTAGTTGTTGCTGCCCCCATTGAATTTGTTGTAGGCCGTGTATTGCATCATCAACCGCACGTTCTGCAGGGGAAGGTAATTCAACTCAAAGATCGCGCCGTTCGAGTTCGGGCTGCCATTGGCGCTGCCATCGACCGAACCGACCGGATAGAGCCCTGCGTCGGCGTTGCCTCGAATGGAAAACAGTCCCAAGGTCGCGCCATAGCGATTCTGATAATAGTAAGTCGCCTTGATCTTGGAGGACCAGAGTCTGTCACCCGCGTTCGCAGGGCTCGGTCCGGCGCCGATTGGCGCCCCGGCAAGCGTCGCCGGGTAGCTCGCAAAATACTGTTGCCTCTCCCGGATAATGGAGCCTTGCATGGTGAACGTGTGTTCGTTGGTGATGTACTGATATTGAGAGTCCACCCCGATATCGGTGAAACGGTCGGTCGGCGTGTTTTGCAGCGTATCGTCGGGATAGCGGTCGACTCGAAGACCGAATGCGCCGAACATTAGAGAATGGGGCCCCCACTCGCGGTTGTAGGCGAAGCGGAAATACGGGTTGTATCCTTGTAACGCCGCGACATTCCCAGGGGTTCCGTCGTAGTGACCCGCCCGAAGGATAGAGAACACCTGATCCGCGGTGCGGTAGAAAGTCATCTCGCCGTACAGAGTCCTGTCGTAGAACACGTAGCCACCCAGACCTGCGACCTGTTGGGCCAGCTCGCCCTCGATTTGGGTATGTGCTCCGGGCGACACCATGTTCGGTGAAGCGGTAAACGGAAACCCGAACGCCGGGGTACTGTTCCACACATCTTGTACCGTCGGGTTGTTGTGCAAAGTCGCACCGAAAATCCACTTCGCTTTGGTCAAATTGGCGTCTGAAAAGCTACCGACCCATCGAATATCGGTATTGTCACTCGCACTATGCCAATAGGTCGAACCATCATCTGCCGTATTCAGGTTAGACGCGGTCCATTGGACGAAAGCACCTGCATTATCGGAAATCTTGCCTGCCAGAAATCCGCTCGCCGCCGATGCCACGACCTGACGATTTTTCGGCTGAACCGGATTGCCTTGGTCGTCCGAATTGTTCTTCAAGGACGTCATGCCCACTTGGAACATCGCAGCCAATGGCACATTCTGGCGGGTGCCGATGGTATACCCGGTCAGCTTGAACAGGCGCCCATAGGGCGTCAATTCCGGAAAACTGACGTGACACGCTACGCAGTTTTGGCCTGTCTGGCGCGCGTAAGCCGGAAGCGCGTGCGCGGCCCTACTGTAGAGAAAAAGTAAGAACAGGGTAGCGGAAAGAGCCCAAACAATTCGCTGTTTGTTAGGATTCATCGCCAAATTCCCTCGCTCATTATGTTATCTCGGAATTCCGACGGCGCATCAGGTCACTCACACCAATGAAATCATTTCTGAGCCGGGGTCAGGCACATCAGTTCCCCGACGATACGATCACAAAGCACAAGTGCCGGTCCTATCATCTCTTTACGCATGATCATCGCATCGTTGCGGGTGTACCGTACGCCAGCGCACATTACGAAAAATAAAGGAAATATGTCAAACAATTGCGGCAGAAGTGCAGCAGTTGCGTACGATATCCGACCCAGTCGCCACGTACCAAGAGCATCGTCGCCTTGGCCCCTGGTCGTTCTCAAAGTGGCCTTGAGGCCACCGATATCCGTGCGCCAAATGCGTTGGATGGAAAACTCTCTCTTTTAAGGTGAGCACATTTCCACGAGACCGTCGGCGCCTGTCATGGGGCGACCAAAGCCTGGGTGTGCCGCGCGATCTGCTCGTCTTCCTGCGAAGTGAGAGCGCATACCTGGCAGCGTGAGGTGGCATCGGTGTTCGGTTCATACAAGGATCGGGTCGAACTTTCGTCAAACCTGATACCGACCCAAGACAATCCGCTACAGACCGCAGCGCGAACCTCGCCATCATTTTCTCCGATGCCGCCGGTAAAAACGATGAGATCCACGCCGCCCAGCGCGGCGATCATAGCGGCTATTTCTTTGCGCACCGAATAACAAAACATTTCTATAGCCAGTCGTGCATCGGCGTTTGACGAAGCGACATCATGCAGGCGCCGCATATCACTGCTCACGCCAGAGATTCCAAATAAACCCGATCGATGATCGACCATCTCTTCCAGCATGCCCGCGTTGAACTTTTTCGCACGCATCAGGTAGATCAATACACCCGGATCGAGATCACCACTGCGTGTCCCCATGATCACCCCTCCGGTCGGAGTCAGGCCCATACTGGTGTCGATCGATCGACCCTCTCTGACAGCTGTAATGCTGGCTCCGTTGCCCAGATGCGCAATCACCAAACGCGGTGGCAAATCATTGCCCAGTTGACGCACGATCGATTCGCACGAAAGTCCGTGAAACCCATAACGTCTGATACCCGCCGAGCGCAATTCCTTGGGAATCGGGAGGGTGCGGGCGACTTCGGGTACATGAGCATGAAACGTGGTGTCGAAGCACGCGACTTGCGGTAGCCCCGGGAAATGCTCCTTGACGAAACCGATGACAGACAGTGCCGACGGAATATGCAGCGGCGCAAAAGGCGCCGCTGCTTTCAGTTGCGTCAGGACCGCATCGTCAATGAGGCAATGCTGCGTGAGGTTCGGCCCCCCGTGCACTATTCGATGCCCGATGGCGTCCAGACTCGGCAATTTTGAGTCAGCCAGGAGCCGGCCGATGCGAAAAATCGCTCCGCGTTCGCTCGGGAAGGTCCCTGTCTCAGAAACCAAGACATTCCCGCACGAATCGTTCGCGTGGAATTGACCCTTTTTCTCGCCGATCGACTCCGCTTCGCCTGAGATCAACATTTCAATCTTTACCGGTCCGGCGCGATACACACCAAATTTGAGCGAGGACGAGCCGCTGTTAAGGGTAAGGACCGTCAAACCTGTGTTTGCACCCTCCTTCTCCAGAGGCGAGGACATCACCGATCCCAGCACCAGTCTCGTACCTCTGGCAGATCTTCCCCATGCTCGCTGATATAGAGTTTGTGGCGTTCCATCATCGTCCAGTAGCGTGCCGTCGCCTTCTCGACTTGATTGGCAAGCCGTGGAATTCGCCGAATCGCGTCCAATGCAAGTTGATAGCGATCCAGATTGTTCAATACGACCATATCGAAAGGGGTTGTCGTCGTCCCCTCCTCCTTATAACCCCGCACATGAATATTGTCGTGGTTGCGGCGCCGATACGTCAGCTTGTGGATTACCGCGGGATACCCGTGAAAAGCAAAAATCACCGGCTTGTCCACGGTGAATAACTCGTCGAAATCCTGATCTTCCAGCCCGTGCGGATGCTCGGATTGCGGCTGCAATACCATCAGATCGACGACGTTGACGACCCGGATACGAATGTCCGGGACGTAGGCGTGCAAAAGAGAGACGGCAGCGAGCGTCTCCAAGGTCGGCACATCGCCGGCACAGGCCATGACGACGTCGGGATCCTCGCCCGCGTCGCTGGCCCAGCGCCAAATACCCGCACCGGCCGTGCAATGGCGCACGGCCGAGTCCATGTCAAGCCACTGCCACTCCGGCTGTTTCCCGGCGATGATCAAATTAATATAGTTGGTGCTGCGCAAACAGTGATCCACCACCGAAAGTAGACAATTCGCGTCCGGCGGCAGGTAGATGCGCACGACATCGGATTTTTTGTTGGCGACGTGATCAATAAAGCCGGGGTCTTGATGGGAAAAACCATTGTGATCCTGGCGCCAGACGTGCGAGGTGAGCAGGTAGTTCAGCGAGGCG
>Ga0208357_1002418_pt1 | contig 12397 bp, 9 predicted proteins | sample NGESurdeep092012_6_FD_184487 | JGI IMG/M metagenome (GOLD analysis project Ga0208357, IMG submission 184487) | Arctic peat soil microbial communities from Barrow, Alaska - NGEE Surface sample F52-2 deep-092012 (SPAdes) | ecosystem: Environmental > Terrestrial > Soil > Wetlands > Peat ... | reverse complement strand
GGAGTAGGCGAGGCCGAGGCGGGTGCGGACGTCCTGGACGACGCGCGAGCCGAAGCCGCCGGAGAAGACCTCGTTCATGACGCTGAGGGCGTAGAAGTCGGGATTGTCCTCCTGGGTGCCGAGGCCGACCATGTAGATGTTGGACTGGTCGACGTCGGATTTATTGGCGAAGTAAATGCCGGGGGTGGGCTCGGCGAAGGTGATCTTTGGGGTGACGAGCTTTGTGCCGGCGGGGAGGGGTTCGAAGGCGGCGCGGAGTTTCTGCTCCATGGTTTTGGCGTCGAAGTCGCCGATGACGCCGACGATGAGGTTGCTGCCGACGACGGTCTTGGTGTGCCAGGCGGTGAGGTCCGAGAGTTTGACGGCGGAGACGGTGGCGATTTCGGGCTCGCGGCCGTAGGGGTTGGTCTTGCCGTAGGCGATCTGGACGGCCTCTCGGCCGGCGATGGAGCTGGCGTCGTCGTTGCGGCGGAGGATGGCGGAGATTTCGCTGCGCCTGGCGAGGTCGAGCTTGGGCTCCTTGAAGGCCGGGTGCAGGAGCAGGTCCATGGAGGAGGCGAAGACGTTGTCGAAGTCGGTGGCGAAGCTGGACCAACTGACGCTGGTGGCTGCGCTGCCGCCCTCGGTTTCGATGCTGGCGGCCTTGGCGGCGAGGGAGTCGTCGAGTGCGTCGCCGGTGGCTTCCTTGGAGCCGCTGGTGCGCCAGGTGTCGCCGTAGAGGGAGACGAGGCCGACCTTGTCTGCGGGTTCGTCACGGCTGCCGCCACGGATGCGGATGAAGCCGCTGATGAAGGGGAGCTCGTGGTCCTCTTCGAGGAAGAGGGTGACGCCGTTGGAGAGCTCGATCTTGGTGGGCTCGACGGGCTTGAAGGCGTTGAGCCGGGGGATGGGGATCGACTTCCAGGGTTGGGCCTGGTGGGTTGGGGTGGGGCGCGGGGTGGTGGGGGTTTGGGCGATGGAGAGGGTTGCGGTCAGGAGGAGGGTCGATGCGAACCCACGTCTCAGGAGCGAGACAGGGGGCACCCGGCGAGAAGCAGATTCCCTGCGGGAATGACAGAAAGAAAAACGAAGGCTGAGATGGTTCATCGGGCACCTCCTTTGCCGGCGGCTGCAGGGGTTGCGGCGGGAGGTTGCGGCGGTGGGGTTGGGGCCTGGAACTCGATGCGGGAGACGGTGCGGTTGCTGTCGACGAAGGTCTTCTGGGCGACGCGGCGGATGTCGGCTTTGTCGACGGCGTCGATGGCTTTGAGCTCGCGGAAGATTTCGCGGTAGTCGCCGAAGCGGGTCTGGTAGTCGGCTAGCTCGGAGGCGAGGGAGTCGTTGTCGCCGAGGCTCTGGAGGAGACCGGCGCGGGCACGGGCCTTGAAGCGTTCGAGCTCGGCATCGGTGACGTCGGTGGTCTTGAGGAGATCGAGTTGCTTGTGGATGGCGGGACCCATTTCTTCAGCGGTGTGGCCGCTCATCGGAACAGCGAAGAAGGCGAAGAGACCGGGATATTTGACTCCGGGAAAGCCGCTGAAGCCTTCGGCGACGAGGGCGATGCGCTGGTCGCGGACGAGGGAGCGATAGAGGCGGGAGGTGCGGCCGTTGGAGAAGATGTCGGTGATGGCGGAGTAGGTTGCGTCGTCGGGATCGCGGTAGTCGGGGCGGTGGTAGCCCTCGAGGTAAATAGGCTGGCTGGCTTCGTGGAGGACGACGGTGCGCTCGGAGCGCTGGGGCGGCTCGATGGTGGTCATGGGCTCGGGCCGGGGGCCGGCGGGAATGCGGCCAAAGTACTTTTCGAGCATGGGGAGAGCGGTTTTGGTGTCGATGTCGCCGACGACGGCTACGACGATGTTGGCGGGGACGTAATACTTTTTGTGGAAGGCGTCGGCTTCGGTGGCGGTGACCTGGGTGATATCGGACTCCCAGCCTACGCCGGGAGTGCCGTAATGGTGCGCCATGTAGGCGGCGGCGAGGAACTCTGCGACGAGGCGGCCCTGCGGAGAGGAGTCGATGCGCATGCGGCGCTCTTCGTTGACGACGTCGCGCTCTTTGTAGAACTCGCGGGCGACGGGCGAGGCGATGCGGCTGCTCTCAAGGTAGGCCCAGAGTTCGAGGCGGTTGGAGGGCATGGACCAGAAGTACTGGGTGGAGTCTTCGGCGGTGGAGGCGTTGAGGTCGACGGCGCCGTTGGATTCGGCGATTTCTGAGAACTGGTTGGGGATGACGTAGACCTGCGCGGCTTTGACGGCGTCCTCAAATTTCTGGTGGAGGGAGAGGAGGAGCTTGGGGTCCTGGCCGACACGCTTGCGGTACTCGGCGTCGTAGGCGGCGTAGGCCGTTTCTACTTTGGCGAGGGCGATTTTTTCGGAAGGGTAGTCGGTGGTGCCGACCTGGTTGGTGCCCTTGAAGGCGATGTGCTCGAACATGTGGGCGAGGCCGGACTCTCCCTGCGGATCGTTGGCCGAGCCAGCGTTGACGAGGGTGTAGAAGCTGAAGACGGGGGCTTCGTGGCGCTCGCTGAGGATGAGGGTGAGGCCGTTGGGGAGAACCTTGACGGTGGTGCGGTGCTCCAGACCGAGCTGATATTTGTCTTCGGGCTGGGTGGTCTGGGGGTTGGTTGTCTGCGCGCTCGCCCGGGGCGCGAAGGGGAGGAGCGTTGCGACAGCGAGTGCGAAGGCGACGATGACATTGAGATTCCGCGTGACGCGAGGTGTGAAAGAGGCGAGGCCTGTGGGCGATGCAGAGGGTTGCTGATTCACGCGGGTGTCCTTTGTAGGGTTCTATCTCAAGGTCAGGGAAGCATCGACTTGTCATGGTCGACTTGTCATGGCCGATGAAGGCGAAATCAAAGTTTACTCTATCTGTTTTAGACGAGGGTGTTCGTGCTTTGGCTGCATTAGAGAGCTGATTGCTCTTTGGCCAGGATGATTTCAGCTTCGTCCTCGGAAGTGGGGGTGTGCTCGAGATATTTTGCGGGACTGCGGGCGAGTTCCATGAGCCAATCCTGCGCGGCGAGGCCGTTGTCGATTTTGGGTGCGCGGATGTAGGTTCCGTCGGGTTGCATGAGGCGGGCCTTGGTGTCGTCGCGTAGATAGGACTCGAGGATTTCGCTGCGCAGACGGTGCTTCGCAGCGGGATCGACGACGGGGAAGACGACCTCGCAGCGCTCGTAGAGATTGCGGGGCATCCAGTCGGCGCTGCCGGCGAAGACTTCCTCGGCACCGTTGTTCGCGAACCAGAAGATGCGGCTGTGTTCGAGGAAACGGCCGATGATGGAGCGGACACGAATATGGTCGCTGAGACCGGGAATGCCGGGGCGCAGAGTACACATGCCGCGGACGATCAGGTCGATTTCGACTCCTGCTTGTGAGGCGTTGTAGAGAGCTTCGATGGTGGGGCCGTCGAGAAGGCCATTCATCTTGGCGATGAGGTGCGCTGGACGACCTGCGTGGGCGTGGCTGGCCTCGCGGTTGATGAGGAAGAGCAAGTCGGCGGCGAGAGTGACGGGAGCGACGAGCAGAGGACGGTAGGCGTCGGTGGCTGCCTGCCAGTCCGCGGTGAGATAGCGAAAGACGCGGAGCACGGCATCGGTGAGTTCGGGGCGGGCGGTGAGCAGGCTGATGTCGGTGTAGAAGCGCGAGGTGACGGGGTTGTAGTTTCCGGTGCCGAGGTGGGCGTAGCTTCGCATGACGCCATCGGGGTCGCGGCGAACGATGAGCGAGAGTTTGCAGTGGGTCTTGAGGCCGAAGATGCCGTGGAAGACCTGGACACCGGCGTCCTCAAGCTCGCGCGCCCAGCGAATGTTGGAGGCCTCGTCGAAGCGCGCCATGAGTTCGACGACGACGGTGACGTCCTTGCTTTGCGCGGCTTCTTTGAGGGCGCTGAAGATGGGGCTGTCGGCGCTGGTGCGGTAGAGGGTCTGCTTGATGGAGATGACGCGGTCGTCTTTGGCGCTGGACTCGATGAACTCTTCGACGGTGTTGTAGCTGTCGAAGGGATGATGCAGGAGGATGTCTCCGTTGCGAATTTCATTGAAGATGTTGGTGGTGCCGGAGAGCTGGAGGCGGCGGCCGTGGAAGTCGGAGAATTTGTAGGCGGGCAAAGATACTGCGCTGTAAATGCCCATGAGGCGGGAGAAGTTTACGGGGGCTTCGGTGCGGAAGACCTGCCAGGGCTCGAGTTCGAAGTTGGTGCGCAGGCGTTCGGCGATTTCGTCGGAGGCGAAGGCGTCGATCTCCATACGAACGGCGTCGCCCTTACGGCGGTTGTGCAGTTCCTCGGCAACGGTTTCGAGGATGGAGCGGCTTTCTTCCTCCTGCATGTAGAGATTGCTGTTGCGGGTGACTCGGAAGGCGGTGCGATTGAGAATGCTGTAGCCGCGAAACATCGAGCCGATGTGGGCTTCGATGAGCTCTTCGAGGAGGAGAAAATTGCGCTGGCCGGCGTGCACGGGGAGGGCGATCAGGGAGGGTAGAGAACGGGGAATCGTGATGACGCCGAGAACTTTTGGGCCGCTGCCGGATTTGATTTTGCGCTTGAGGCGAAGGAGTAGGGCGAGGCAGAGGGCCTTGTTGAGCACGCGCGGGAATGGATGCGAGGGGTCGAGCGTGACGGGTGTCAGGAGTGGGTCTACCTGCTCGTGGAAAAACTTTATGGCGAACTCACGATCCGCTTTGCGGAGATGTTTCCAGCCCACGATGCGGACGCCAATCGCCTGCAGTTCAGGGACGAGGTGATCGTTCCAGCAGGCGTCCTGGTGTTGGGTGAACTGATGGAGGCGCTCGCGGAGGCGATCGACGCGCTGATCCGGGGTGAGGCCGGATTCGTCGGGGTGCTGGTGCAGGCCGATGCCCTCTTCGAGCTTTTGCAGAATTCCTGCGACACGGATCTCGACGAACTCATCGAGGTTGCTGGCGGTGATGGCGAGGAATTTTACTCGTTCGAGGAGTGGATTGGTGGGATCGTCGGCCTCTTCGAGGACGCGGTGATTGAACTGCAGCCAGCTTTCATCCCGGTCGATGAGATGATTCTCCGGAAGGGGCTTGGGCAACGGGACGGAGCGCCGGGTTGCTGTGCTGGGGGAGGTGGCCTTCCGCACGGTCTGTTTCCTTGCAGCCATAGTGTTACGAGACTAAATCAGGGCTATGAGAGGAGTGTGACTTGCCTCGCATAACCCTGATGTTATAGCGCTGATTTATTTGGTGTCGATGCGAGCTACTCGTGGCGGTGCATGGACCAGCCGAGGTAGTTGGATGCGGCCTCGTAGACCGGGTTGGCGACCGTGGCGAAGTTGGCCGCGACGTGATGCTCGAAGCCGTTTTCGCAGATGTAGCGGAGGAGCTTCTGCATGTGGGGGATCTCGACGACGCCGGCGCCGCCGAAGGTGTTGAGGGGGTCGTCGGTGAAGCGGCCCTGGCCGACGTAGCCGGCGATTTTACCGGTGAAGTCGTCGGTGGAGAAGCGGGCGAAGCTCATGTCGCCGGCCTTGACGGTGCCGTCGAGCGTGCCGTGGGTGTTTTCCTTGCCGACGGTTCCCGCGATGATGAGCTGGTAGTCCATCTTTACGCCCTCGCGGAAGAAGTGCTTGGGCAGGTTGGAGCAGTGGAAGCAGACGGCCTTGTCGGGGTTGTCGCCGTAGTTGTTGTTCCAGTCGAGCAGGGCGGAGGGGGTTTCGCTGGCGAGGGTGAGGGCGTACATCGAGAGGGTGCCGAGGACGTCGACTTCGCAGGCCGAGGGGATGAGCTGCTCGCTCATCATGGACATGACGGTGCAGGGAACGATGCCGAGATATTCCTCGATGGAGGTCCAGCACTGGACGGCGGAGACGGTGAGTTCGGAGGCGGCCATCCAGCCGTCGATGACGGCGCCGAGCTTGGCCATCTTCATGAGAGCGGCTTCGGGGGTCTGGCCGACGGGGATGTACTTCTTGATAGCCGCGAGTTTGGCCTGGACGGCGTCGTCGTTGTCTTTCGACTTCCCGATGCGGCCCATGATTTCGGATAGGTCGAGGGTTTCGACAGTGATGCCGGAGCGCTCGAGGAGTTTTTCGGAGTAGCGAACGGTGTTGAAGGCCGTGGGACGGGCGCCGATGGCTCCGAAGCGGACGTTGCGGAGACCCTTGACGATGCGGCAGACGGCGGCGAACCACTGGAGGTCGGCCTTGAATTCGGTGGAGTCGGGGGCTTCGGTGTGGAGGGTAGTGAGGGAGTAGGGGATGCCGTACTGCTTGAGGTTGTTGCAGATGGACATCTTGCCGCAGAAGCTGTCGCGGCGGAAGGCGATGGTCATCTTTCCTGTTGAGTCCGGTGTCGCCTGGATCAGGACGGGGACGTTGAGGTTGGCGAGACGGAGGGTGTCGGCCAGGCCTCGTTCCTCGCCGAAGTTGGGGAGGGTGATGATGATGCCGTCGATCTCGGCGGCGTGTTGTTTGAAGAGGGCGGCACATTTTTTGGCGTCTTCGTAGGTTTCTACGGCACCGTGCGCGGTCTCTTCGGGGGTGAGGACGATTGGCTTGATTCCTGCGGCTTCGAGCGCTGCGATCATCTCCAAGCGCCCACTGGTGGCGAGGTGGCTCGGGAAAAATCCCCGGTTGCCTACGACTACGCCCATTGTCATTTGACGACCCATTGGTTCTCCTCTGATGCGGTTAAGTCTTGTTGACGTCTTGCCGGCGTGGCCGGAAACGGAGGGTATAGGAGGCGCCGAAGAGAGTCATCGGCAAGCCCCATCGGAACGTTGGCAAATGTGCGGACCCCAAACCTAAGCTTTCGCTATCTCAATGTGGGACTGGATTTCGTCAGGCTTGATTCTGTAGCCCTTCCAGCCGTAATAGATGACGAAGAAGTAGCACGAGAGCGGCAGGGCGAGCGAATGGTGAATTCCGTAATGGTCAGCGAGGTAGCCCATCAGTGTGGGGAACACAGCTCCACCAACAATCGCCTGCACCAGCAGGCCGGAGCCACGCCCGGTGAGGGGACCGAGTTCTGCGACAGCCAGGGTAAAGATGGTGGGGAACATGATCGAATTGAAGAGCCCGACGGACAGTATGGCGATTGCGGCAAAGTAGCCGGCGCCGAGCAACGACGCGCCAACCAGCAGGGCTGCGCCGACGCCACTCCACATCAAGATCTTGTTTGCTGCGATACGGCGCATTGCTGCCGATCCGATGAAGCGACCGACCATCATCCCGCCCCAGTAAAAGGTGACGAGTTTCGCGCCGTTCTCCAGCGAAATGCCGAGGATCTTCGGATCCGCGAAGTACTTCACCAGGAAGCTACCGATGGATACTTCGGCGCCCACATAAATGAAAATAGCAATCGCACCGAGATAGAGATGCGGATGATTCCAGACACTGTCCTCCTCGAGGTCCAAATCGCCAGGGCGGAAATCCTGTGTGACTTCCAGACGGGGAAATTTGTAGACCGCGATGGCTAACGCCAGAACTAACGTGGCGCCCGCAATGGCGAGGAAGGGAAGCTTAATGCTCGATGCCTGGTGCGCGCGGTAGGCCAGCAGGGCTGCTCCCTGCAGTTTCCCCGCGTGAGGTAGAGTTGCTATTTTGCCGAGGATGAACGCACCGCCGATATACGGCGCTACCGTGTCTCCGAGGGTATTGAAGGCCTGAGTCAGGTTGAGGCGACTGGATGCTGTCTCGGGAGGACCGAGGATGGTTACATAAGGATTTGCGGCGACCTGCAGGAGGGTGACGCCGGCAGCCAAAACCACTTCTGCTGCGAGGAAGAAAGAATAGGTGGCGGCAGTGGCTGCAGGAACGAACAGAAGAGCACCGAGGCACATCAACCCTAGACCGATCACCATCGTGGCTTTGTACCCGACCTTCTCCACCAGCTTGCCGGCAGGAAGAGCGAACACAAAATAAGAGCTGAAAAAGGCAAGCTGGATTAAGGAAGCTTGCAGATAACTCAACTCGAAGATGGATTGAAGCTGGGGAATGACCGCATCGTTCAACACCGTGCAGAATCCCCAGGTGAAGAAAAGAGTGGTGACCATTGCCATGGCGCCGTAGTTAGTGGTTCCCGGAACCGCGCTCGACGACCGTAGGTTGGAATTTGCCTGAATTTGCGCCATTGCTGTAGTGAATTCTCCTGTTACCGCTGCCACGCGCCAAAGACTCGGGTTGCAGAGGTTTCCCCCGATTTCTGTGATCCAGAAATCGTTTACTGTAAGCCAAGCTGGATCATACAGTAACGCCATAAGAATCTATCAGCATGGAGTGACGGTTGGGAAGAGGACTCATTAAAACGGTTTACTATTGCCTCCGCGGTGGGAAAGGGGCTGGGCCGAGGTGCGCGGAGACAACTTCCGCCGTTCGGCAGGTTGGGCGCATCCAAGTACACATCACGGCGGTACAGGGAGATCGAACGATGAAGAAGTTAATGGTTTCGGCAGTAGTCCTGACAGGAATGCTTTCGCTTGGAATAGGTAAGGCGCAGACGGTTGGGCAGGACATGCATGATGTTGGCCATCACACAGCGCATGCGAGCAAGACTGTAGCGCACAAGACCGTCCATGGAACGAAGGTTGCGGGCAGGGACACGGAGCACGGAACGAAGGTTGCCGCAAGGGACACGGATCACGCGACCAAGGAGGGGTATCACAATACGGTGCACGCGACGAAGAAGGGATATCACAAGACGTCGCGAGGAACCAAGAAGGTCGCGCACAAGATGGACCCTGATTCTTCTACGACTCCTCAGTAGCGGGCAGACGATCGGATAGGGGTGCGGGCGCGATCACGGTCGCGCAGGCGGCTACGAGAGCGATCCAGTAGAGGTCCGCGCCGAGCAGATGCAGGATCTGCATCCAGGTAGGAGCGAGGAGCAGCACGTCGGCTGCTCCGAGGACGAGTTGCGCGGCGATGAGGGCGAGGACCCAGCGGCCAAGACTGCTGCGGAGTTGCCCGGCGAGCCAGATGGCGCAGGCCAGACCGATCAGGGCGGTCGCCGGATGCACCCAGCGCATGCGGACCAGCAGCGGAGAGTTGGCTGCGAAATCCTGCATGAACGCCGTTTGAAGAGACGTTGATGGAAACAGCGTGTCGGCCAGAGCTGCAACGGAACCGGTGGCGCCAACAACTACCGTTGTCCCCAGGGCGAGCCATGCGGCGGAGCGGGCCAACGGACGAAGATGCAGAGCTGGCGTGCGGTCGCGGAGCCACCACCAGGAGATCGTGATCGCGGCCATCAGCAGCATGGTGTTGGTGAAGTGGACGCACTGCATGAAGACTCGCATGTCGGAGGCGTTGTTTTCGACGTAGCCGCCTTTGACCAGCAGGGCTCCGAGGAGAGCTTCGGTGAGGAGCAGAATGCCGCACCAGACGACGGCCCTGCGTGCTCGATCGCCACGGGGCCTGGCGCGGAAGGTCCAGGCGATGAGGATGGCGACCAGCGTGGTGCAGACGCCGGTCATGGAGCGGTGGGTGTACTCGATGATGGTCGTGAGGCGGGGATGGTGAGGGAAGAAATCTCCGTTGCAGAGAGGCCAGTGGTTGCCGCAGCCGGCTCCGGAGCCAGTGGCTCGAACGAAGGCGCCCTCGAGGATGACGAGCACCATGAAGCCGACGACTGCAGCGGCGTAGAGAGGGAGTGCGTTGCCGGGCTTGGCGCTGCGTGCGGTCGAAATGGGAACGACGGTGCTGCTCATGGTATCGATTGTACGAGCGCTGGAGGTTAGCCGCTGGCGAGTTCGCGGGCACGCTCGGTAGCGCGCTTCACGGCTTTGATGAGAGTCACACGGAGGCCGCCCTCTTCCAGCTCGAGAATGCCCTCCACCGTGCAGCCGGCGGGGGTGGTCACTTCGTCCTTGAGAAGAGCTGGGTGGGACCCGGTTTCGAGCACCATCTTCGCCGAGCCAAAGGTGGTCTGGGCGGCGAGCAGTGTGGCGATGTCGCGGGGCAGGCCTACGTTGACCCCGGCTTCGGCGAGTGCCTCGATGATGATGTAGAGGAAGGCGGGGCCGGAGCCGGAGAGGCCTGTGACGGCGTCCATGTGCTTTTCGTCGACGATCACCGTGCGACCGACGGTGGAGAAGATCTGCTGGGCGAGCGCGAGCTGTTCGTCGCTGACGTAGCTGCCGCGGCAGATGGCGGTGACGCCTGCACCGACCATCGCCGGGGTGTTGGGCATGGCTCGGATGACGGAGAATTTGCCTCCGGCCGCTTGTTCGATGGCTTTGGTTTTTACGGAGGCGGCGAAGGAGATCAGCAGCTTGCCGGGTTGGAGTGCGGGAGCGATGCCGCGGACTACGTCGTCGAGTTGTTGCGGCTTGACTCCGAGCAGGATGACGTCAGCCTCTTGCGCAGCCTTGAGGTTGTCGGTGATGACCGCGATGCCAAACTGCTTGCTGAGGGCCTGGGCGCGGGCTTCGTGGGCTACCGTGGCAGTGATGCGCTCATGGGGGATGAGGCCGCTGCGAAGGAAGGCCTGCACCAGAATTCCTCCCATCTTTCCGGTGCCGAGGACCGCAATGCGAAGGCTGGGGATGGAGGCGTCGGAGCGGCCCGTATTTTCTTTGGAGTTCATGCTGCAAGGCTATCAAAAGCTGAGGTGGCCGAGGGGATAGGCGTCCACCAAATGAGGCAGGAAATTCCGCGCGGCAGCCGGCAGGGGCAGCCGGCAGGGGTTAGTGGCTAGCCCTGCATCTGGAGATTCTCGAGAGAGTGGGGCGGAGTCGCGGGCGCGGCCTGGGCTTCGAGCATGCGGTACAGGGTGGAGCGGCTGATGCGCAGGATGTCGGCGGTGCGCAGCTTGTTGCCATTGCAGGCGAGGAGGACGGCCCGAATGTGCTCCTGGATGACGTCGTCGAGGGGAATCATCCGAATTTCGGATCGATCGACGGGGGGAGCAGGGGCAACTGCGCCGAGGACGGACTGGAGGTCGGCTGCGTGCAGAACGGGTTGATCGGTGTGGTCCATATCGGCGTGCAGCAGGAGGCCCTCGACGGTGGACTGCAACTGGAGGAAGTTTCCTGGCCAGGGCAGGTCTCTGGCGGCATCGAGCAGATCGGGGGCAAGTTGTGGCGGCGTAGTGCCTGATGCAGAGGCGAAGTCCCTCAGTAACTGGGTCAGCAGCTCGGGAATGTCTGCGCTGCGTTCGCGTAAGGACGGAAGGGAGATGCGGAGTGCTCCGAGCGAATCTGCAAGTTCCGCGGAGAAGCCGTTGGTTGCGACCAGGGGACGGAGGCCGCGTTCCGCGAAGGCCACGATGCGCGGCGCCTGCGATCCGCGCTCGCGAAGGAGGCGAAGAAGAGCCGCCTGTGCTTCCGGAGAAAGGCGCTCCGGGCGGGGAAGGTAGAACATTCCTTCGGTGGTGACGGAGGTTGTGCGGCGTTGCGCGCCGAAGCGCAGTTCGGTGGAGGCGGGCGTGAGTTCGACGAAAGGATACTGGCTGCGCGGCGAGAGTTGATGGAGGATGTGCGCGGCGGCTACTTCGCCGCAGCCTCGTTCTCCGGTCAGCAGGGCCGTCCGAAAGTGGGGTGCAATGCGATGAATCTGGCTGCGCAACTGGGTGATTACTGCACTCGAGCCGGAGAGCCATAGGGCTGGAGAGAGAGGCTTTCTGTTGGTTTCGAGCGTCGCCACGGGATATATCGAGGAAAGTGCGGGCATTCGATGAAGTGCGGCCATGCGGAGTGTATCGGCAGACTGGGAGAATAGTTGAAGTGCGGAAGGAAATTTGGGTGAAACGGGTGTGATTCCAAAGGAAAAGCGCGAATGGCCGAAGCCATCCGCGCTTTTATTCACAGCAGGGGGGTTAGGCCACTGACTTGGCGCAGTAGGTGTCGAAGGCGCGGGCGAGTTCCTGGGCGATGGCCGGGGCTGTCGAGCTTTCGATGGCCGAGCGCTGCAGGAGATAGATGAGCTGGCCGTCGCGCAGGATCGCGATGGCGGGAGAGGTGGGGGGATGACCCTGGAAGTAGCTGCGGGCGCGCTCCGTGGCCTCGCGGTCCTGACCGGCGAAGACGGTGATGGCCTGGTCGGGTTTGGTGGTGTGCTGGAGGGCGAGACGGACGCCGGGGCGCATCTTGCCGGCGGCGCAACCGCAGATGGAGTTCACGACGAGCATCGTGGTTCCGGGCCTGGCGAGGGCTTCATCGACTTCCGCGGCGGAGCGGGCTTCCAAAACACCGGCCTTCGTCAACTCTTCGCGCATTGGAATGACCATCAACTCTGGGTACATCGTGTTGCCTCCTGGACCTGGTGGGACTGAACTTCTGGTGGTTTGATTGTACGTTGTCGGGTTCGGTCGCACCAATTCGAGATTTTGTCGGGTGCTGGCTGTTGTAGTCTCGAAACCGTGGAGGATGGATTGCACATTCGCAAAGATGTTTTGCTTGCACCGTTTACAACGCTGAGGATCGGCGGGGCTGCGCGATATTTTGCCGTGGCGAGTGA
>Ga0208357_1002415_pt1 | contig 12413 bp, 9 predicted proteins | sample NGESurdeep092012_6_FD_184487 | JGI IMG/M metagenome (GOLD analysis project Ga0208357, IMG submission 184487) | Arctic peat soil microbial communities from Barrow, Alaska - NGEE Surface sample F52-2 deep-092012 (SPAdes) | ecosystem: Environmental > Terrestrial > Soil > Wetlands > Peat ... | reverse complement strand
ACGGACGCGCCACGCACGTGGGCCAAGGGAATGTCGAGCTGGCTCTTCATGCTCCACAGCTTGTCGAGCCCGTGCATCACAACCGTCAAGACACCGCCGTCGATGCTGACCGTCGCGGCCACGAGCCCTCCTCTGATAAACGCCAGCCAGTTATTCTCGGCGCGTGAACGACCCGACACCACCGCTGGTGATTGCCGAATTATCTACCGCGCGGCTCGTGCTTCGTCCGTTGGATCCGCCGCACGATGCGGCTGACCTTTTCGACCCGCAGATCCGGCCGTGGGGGCGCCGCGACTTCACCTTCGCCCTGCCAGAGGCCCACCGCATCGGAGTCTCCGGCGCCACGACCCCCACCAATTGGGCACGGGCGTGAGGGGCATTGGTCCTCAGCGGGCGCAAGAACGCCCGTTGAGCGCCATGGTCGACGGCGCCGAGGCCGCGCGTCGTGAAACGATGACTGGCATGTCTGTCATCGATGAGCTTCTCGACAACAACCGCCGGTACGCCGAGACCTTCACCGGCATGGTGCCGATCCGCCCGGCGAAGAGACTCGCGGTGGTCGCGTGCATGGACTCGCGCATCGACGTCCACGGCATTCTTGGCCTGCGCGTCGGCGACGCGCATGTCATCCGCAACGGCGGCGGCGTGATCAGCCCGGACGTGATCCGCTCGCTCACCATCAGCCAGCGAGTGACCGGCACCCGCGAGATCATCCTGATCCACCACACCGACTGCGCGAACCTCGGGCTCGACGAGATGAAATTCAAGGCCGAACTCCAGGCAGAGGTCGGATTTAAGCCCGACTGGTCGTTCGACTCGTTCACCGATCTCGAAGAGGATCTGCGGCAGTCGGTGTTGCGGCTGCGGTCGAATCCCTTCATCGCTTACACCGACAAGATCCGCGGCTTCATCTTCGACGTCGCAACGGGCAAGCTCGCCGAAGTCGTCTAGACCGGACGCCGGTCAGCTGACGTCTAGCTCGCGGCGAAGATGTCGTTGCAGAGCGCGCCTTCTTTGGCCGCGTAGGCAGCCGAGTCGGCAGGCGCGATCGTGTAGAACGGGTCACTGCCGGTGTAGGGCAGCGTCGTCTCCGGCGGGTCGGCCGGTGACACGGTGCAGGTGAGTGAACCCTTGTGCGCCTCGATCCACGGTGTCGTCTTTCCGAGCACCGGCGCGAACCACTGCGCCTGGTCGCCGACGCCCGTCAGCGGCGTCGTGCCAGGACCGTTCACCGGGTTCTGGTAGTACTTCTGCGTCGGGTCGTTGGCGTAAATGTCGATCTTGAGGTCGCCGCCGTACCACGAGCACTCACCCGGGTTGTTGACGACCGGTGTCACGGTTGCCTTCATCAGAGCCTGGACGTCGGCCGGCTTGACCGCTGCACACAGCTTCGACTCGTCGAGCGGACCGCCTTTCCCGGTGGCGCCAGCGATCGCCGCTGCCGCGCCGGCCGGCACGGAGACGCCCGCTGCGGCGGCAGCAGAAGCGCCAGCAGCAGCGAGGGCAGCGCCCGGATCCCCGGCCCCAGACGATGCCTTGCTCTTGCTGCAGCCGGTCAAGAGGCATGCCGTCGTCGCCATCAAGGCGATGCTGACCAAGCCTGTGCTGCGCGATTTCGTCGACATCGGGACTCCCCTGGGTTGCTCGGACCTGCTGCTTGGCAGACAGTCCAGCCCTCGCGCGTAACGTCCCGGTAATTCGCCCGCCCAGGGAGCCGCCTACCATTTCGTCGATGCGGATCGACGTGCTCGGCCAGGTGTCCGTCAGCAATGGCGACGGTCTCGTCGGTGGCCAAGCTCTCGGCGGCCGCCGCGCCCGGGTCGCACTCGTCGCCCTCGCGCTCTCGCAACAGGCGATACCGGCAGACCGGCTCGCGTCGATGATCTGGGCGGACGAACTCCCCGCTACTTGGCAGGTCGCGTTGCGCGGGGTCGTGCGCGGCCTGCGTACGGTGCTCGCCCCGATCGACGGCGGCGATCAGCGCGTGGTCAGCACCGCGCCGTCCGGCTATCAGCTTGCGCCTGGCATCGAGGTCGACGTCAGGGTCGCGGAACAGGCGATCAGGCGGGCGGCTGAATTGCTCGCCGACGGACGAGCCGCTGCCGCGCTCGAGTTGGTGGAGTCGATCGCCGACCAGACCGGCGATCAACTGCTTCCGGGCGAGGACGCCGAGTGGCTGGGGCCGCACCGCACCGCCGCCGACGCGACGGCGGCCCGAGCACTCGAACTGACCGTCGACGCGGCCGGCCGGGTTGGCGATCACCACACGGCGATCGCGGCCGCCAGACGGGCCGTCACCAAGACACCGCTCGACGAACGCGCCCACCGTTCGCTGATCCGCGCGCTCGACGCGTCGGGCGATCGCGCGGGCGCCGTGCAGGCGTACGAGCAATGTCGCGCTGAGCTTGCGGAACAGCTCGGCATCGACCCCGCCGCGGAGACCGTCGAGGTCTACCTCGCGGCACTGCGCGACCAGAGTGCGTCGTCGGCCGCTCGGTTGCCCGTCATGATATCGACCTTCATCGCCCGCGATCGCGAGGTCGCACAACTCGACGCGGCTCTTTCGCAATCCGGCCTCGTCACTGTCGCGGGCCGAGGTGGCGTCGGCAAATCTCGCCTTGCGGTACGGGTTGCGGCAGCTCGGCGTGACTTCGTGGGCGGCCGGTTGTGGGTGTCACTCGCGCCGGTTGCGGAGGACGCCCTGGTGGCGTCGACTGTCGCGTTGGAGGTCGGCGTCGCACTCGGCACCGACGACGCAACCGCCGTCCTGGCTGAACACTTGGCGCCGCTCGGGCGGGTTCTGCTCGTGCTCGACGGCTGCGAGATCGTCGTCGACGGTGTCGCGTCATTGGCGAGCGCGCTACTCGCAAGTTGCCCGCACCTCACACTCGTCGTGACCAGCCGCGTACCGCTCTCGCTCGAAGGCGAGCGAGTCATCACCGTCGAACCCCTCGATGCGCCAACGAGCGACGACCCGGCCGCATTGCTGGCCAGTGCGCAGGTGCGGATTCTGATCGACCGCGTGCATGACAGCGGCGGCGACTTGCAGGTCGATGAACGGCTCGCACCGCACGTGGCGTTGCTGCTCGGCCAATGCGGCGGCCTGCCGTTGGCGCTTGAACTGGTCGCCGCCCAGCTGTCGGCGATGCCGGTCGGCGACTTGCTCGACCATCTCTCCGACGTGCTCGTCGACGGAGAGGATCGGCTGCGCCGCGTCGTCCGCGGTAGTTATGCCTTGCTGGACGACGACGAAGCGGCCGTCTACCGTCGCCTCGCGGTTCTCGACGGTCCGGTGGGTTTGCCGCTGATCCGGGCGGTGGTGTCCGGCGGACCGATCGCGCCGGTGCGGGTGGTCCGCATCTTGCGTGAGCTCACGGCGCGAGGCCTGCTCGCCGTTGATCGCACGGGTGCGCGATGGCGCTATCACCAGGACGACGACCTGCATCGCTTTGCGCGCGAACTGCTCGTCGAACGTGGCGAGGAGGGCGCTGCGTTCGATCGACTTGCCGACGCGGTGCGCGCCGCATTGCCCGACGACGCAAGGGTCTCGCCGGCCGGCTACCGCGAAGCGATCACCGACATGCTCGGCTCCATTCGCTCGCTCTTCGGCGCCGCGATGCAGGGCAGCACCGACCGCGACCGATGCCTCGAACTCGCCTTTCGCCTGCATCGCTACTGGGCCGCAACGAACGTCGCGGAGGGCCGTTATTGGCTATCGCGATTGCTTGGCGACGGCGCCGAAAGTGAGTGGACGCCGTATGCCACCTACGCGATGGGCTACCTCGACTACTGGTCGGGCGACACCGCGAACGCGATCAGCGAACTCGAGACCGTGGTGCGACTGCTTGAGGGGGTCGAGTCTCCGTACACCGCGCATTCGCTGATCTACCTGGCCGGACTGCTCGACGATCTCGACCGCGGTGCCGAAGCACTCGACTATGTGGCTCGTGCGATTGGCGCCGCGCAGCCTTTCAGCACTGACCTTCAGGTGACGGCCGCAATGGGCATGGGCAGCGTCTTGTCGGAACGCGGTGCACCCGAGGCCGCGCGTTACGCTGCCGACGCGATTGCGTTGTGCAGAGCCGACGGCTCGCTCGAGCAGTTGGCCGCGGCAATGCCGACCGCAGCGATGGTGTGTTACCAGGTGGGCGCGCTTGACGAATCGCGCGCGTACGTCGCAGAGGCTCGTCCTATGCATGTCGACAGCCGCCGCATTGCGCGAGTCGTGCTGCTGTCTACCTCTGCCGGACTTTCGTTGGCCGACGGTGACCTCGACGCCGCGGTCGACTTCGGCGAGGCGGCCGACCACGAGGCGACCGAGCTAGGCGTCGAACGGGAAGTGCCGCTGATCCGGTCGATTCTTGCGCGGGCGCTGCTTGCCAGGGGCGACATCGCGGGCGCTGCTGACCGAACCCTCGCCGCCCTCGACGCCGCCTTCTCGATCACCTTCGAGTTCCCCCTGGCGATCTGCCTTGAGACCGCCGCCCTCGTCTTGCGCACCGCTGGCGGTGCTGCCAGCGACCTCGCCACTCTTCTCGCCACTGCCGCCGTCATCAGGGAGCGAGGCGACCGGCCGGCTCCCGCCCCGCTCGCCAGTGCTGTCGTCGCGTTGCGCGCGGAGTTGCGGAGCGAGCTGGTCGGCGTCGCGACGTTGAGCGCGGCGGACGGCGGCGGGCTCGCCGTCGCGCTGCTGTCCGCCGTGCCGCCTCGACCCGCCCCGCCTGGACACGAGTGACCTCCGAGCGCCGGTGTAACGGACTCGCACTCCATCGCGTACGCGTAACAGCCAGGTAATGGCGGTCGGGCCAGCTGAGGCGCCGACTCCTCACAGATTCAGGTTTCAGCGACCGCACGAGCTCCGACTCCTCACAAATGCAGGTTTGTGGCCTCGCAGAACCTGAATTTGTGAGGAGTCGAGCTGCATCAGTGAGGAATCGCGACCACGCGTCCGGCCGTCAGTCCGTCGCTGGGCATGGCGGTCAGGCCAGCGCGCGCTCGCGGCGGGGCCGGGCCACATCTGCCAGGGCGATCGCTGCCAAAACCATCACGACGAGGCCGTACTCGCGCGCCGTCGTCAGCACGCCAAGGTGCTCGACGAGGAAGCCCGCGCCCACGGCCGGCAGGCCCATCGCGAGGTAGCAGACGACGTAGATCGCGGAGAGCACGCCGGCCCGCTCGTGCATCGCGGCCAAGGGCAAGACGCTGCGCAGCGCACCCTGGAATCCGGCACCGAAACCGATGCCGGCGATCGCGCTTCCGAAGAAGAACCCGGCCGCCGATGCGTGCGTGATGGCCAGCAACGTGATCCCGACACCGACGACCAAGGAGGAAGTTCCGAGCACCATCACGGCGCGTGCGGTCATGCTCCTGATGAGCAGCAGCGTCACGGCGGCGCTCGCGGCGATGGTGAACAGCGACAGCCCGCCGAGCACGACCGAGTTCGATCCGGTAACGACGTGCACGAGCGTCGGACCGAGCGAGCCGTAGAAACCGGCGAGGGCCCACACCGCCACCAGCGCCGCTGCAACGAACAACAAAGGACGACGAGCAGCAGGCGGGACGGCGAGTTGTGGCCGTAGCGAGGCAAGCGCGCCCGCCTTGGGAGTGGCCGTCTCGCGCATCAGCGTGACCCCGAGACCCTGCAGCAAGAAGACAGCAATAAGTACCAGGTAGACCAGGTGAGTGGGCTCCGGCAAGAACTGCACCAGGAGCGCTGATCCGAGCGCGCCGGATGCTGTTCCCGAAACCGCGCCGACCCCGTTTGCGACGGTGCCCTTCGCACGGTCGATGTCGAGCAGGCCAGCACCGAGCGCGCCGATCGCGGCGCCCGTCGAGAGGCCCTGGACGATGCGCGCGACGAGCAACGTCGTCACGCTTCCCGCTGTTGTGAAGACGATCAGCGAGGCAACCTGGAGAGCGATCGCCGAGAGCAGCACCGGTCGGCGTCCGATGTGGTCAGAGAGCGATCCGACCGTGAGCAGCGCGCCGAGAACTGCGAGCGCGTACACACCGAAGACCACGGTGATCGCGATCGGAGAGAAGCCCCACTCGCTCTGGTAGACGCGGTACAGCGGGGTCGGCGCACTGGCCGCCCCGAGCAGCGACACCAGCATCGACACCTGCAGAGAGAACGCGACCGACTTCGGCAGCCGGCGGCTCGGGTGGACTGGGCGCGTCCGCTCGTTCCCGCTGCGGTCGGTCGGGGCGGTGGTCAGGGTGTCAGTCGGGTTGTCTGTCAGCGTTGCCATCGGAGCTTCCTTCGCCTGCGGGACGCCATCGCTGACCCGCGTATTGATTAGACAGGTCTGTGCAGATAGTGACAGTAGACAGACCGGTCTGTTATTGTCAAGTCATGGCTTCCACGAGCACCCCTAGCGCGACCGTTCGATCGACCGTGACGACCGCCGCGACCCGCACTCCGGACCGGCTCTCAGCCCGCGACCGGCTACTTACCGCCGCCGACGAGCTGTTCTACGACGAGGGCGTCCACACGGTCGGCATCGACCGGATCATCGAGCGCGCCGGCGTCGCCAAGGCGTCGCTCTACAACACGTTCGGCAGCAAGGATGAACTCATCCGCGCCTATCTCGAGGGCCGCTACAGGGCGCGGCAGGAGCGGGTCACTGGCTTCATCGCCCGCTATGACACGCCTCGCGAACGCTTACTCGGAGTGTTTGACGCGCTGGGTTCGGTTGCCGCTGAGCCTGGTTTCCGCGGTTGCGCATTCATGAACGCGAGCGCGGAGAGCCTGCCCGGCGGCCCGGTCGAAGAGGTCAGCGACGAATCGCGCGCCTGGACCCGACGGCTGTTCACGGAACTGGCGGCAGCAGCGGGAGTCGCCGACCCTGCCGGCCTCGCGGAGCAGTTCGTCCTGCTCTACGACGGGGCAACGGTCGGCGCCCGGATGGACCGCACCGCGGCCACCGGCGTCGCCGCCCGCGCAATTGCCGAAACCCTGCTCGACGCCGCGCCAAAGGCTTCTTCGCATCCCTGAGGGTTGTTGAGAGCCGACAATTCGGGCGCGTTAACAACCACCAGGGATGCGAAGACCGGGAGCTAAGCTACGACAGCAGCGTTGGTGATGCCTGCGCGATCAGGGGTGCAATAGCGGGCGCGACGACGACTCCGTCGCGGCCGGTGGTCTTCGCGGCGTATAGAGCGCGGTCGGCGCGCTGCAACAACTGCTCGGCGTCGAGGTCGGAATCCTGCATACGCGCAACACCGAAACTGGCGGTGACGACAACGTCAGGGCCGATGAAGTCCAGCGTGCGTAGTGCAGTGCGCAGCCGCTCGGCCACCACGCGGGCGTCGTCGTCGCTCGCGTCCGGCAGCAGCACGAGGAATTCCTCGCCGCCGATGCGCGCGACCATGTCGCTGGGTCGAATCGCGGTACGGACCGCGAGACCGACAGCCCGGAGAACAGCGTCGCCCGCAGCGTGGCCATATTCGTCGTTGATTCGCTTGAAGAAGTCGAGGTCGAATGCAACGAGCGCCAACGCGGTGTGCATCCGGCGACCGCGGGCGAACATCGCGTTCAAGGAGTCTTGAGCACTGCGGCGGTTGGGCAAACCGGTGAGGTGGTCGTACGCGGCGTTGAATTCAGCGGTCGCTTTAAGTCGCCTGAACGAGGCGAGCATCGCGGCCAGGACCACGCCGGCCGACAGCATGCCGAGCGTGCGCCCTGCGTACCAGCCGAAGCTGTAGCGCAAATGTGAGTTATAGCTGATCAAAAGGTCGCACAGGCAACCAACGATCGCGACAACCGCCCAGCGCTCAGGGCCCCTCGCACCGCGGATACCTCGCACGCAGAAGAACAAACTGATCAAGATCAAGGGCAGGCCGACAGGCCCCGTCACCCTGGTCAACTGCGTCGGGTCCAGGCCATGGATCAGCACGGGTAGCCGGTGCGCGTTCGCCGCGAAGGTGGCAATCGTCGCCAACCCCGCCCCAATGGTCGCTCCTGCAGCACCCACTAGCAGCCGCCGCCTCTTCGGGTGGACCGTCTCGATGGCGTTCGGTCCAAGCCATGGACCCCAAGCGGCGCCGAGCAGCACCGGAAATCCCGCGTGCCAGCACACGAACATGTACGGAGCCATCGACACCGTGACCGCAAGTGGCGGATGGCTGGAGATCACTCCGGGGAACGCGAACGCGTACGCGCCCATCAGCACGAGCGACCACAGGTAAGCGCACGCCATGACCAGGTACCGGCGATCCCCGGTATCGAGGAAGTTTCCGGCCAGCAGCCACGCAGTGAGAATGTCGAAGCAGGCGGCGGCCGAAAGCGTCATCGGCAGGAAGCTCAGCCCGGGGCCCAGATACCGACCGCCAAACGGCAGGAGCGCAAGGGTCACCGCCACAACAGCAACGGACGCGAGCAGCGGGGCAGGCTGCGTCGCGCGAAATCCGGGGCGACCCATGAATGTCTTATCGGCGGTCAGGGCCGACGCAAAAGGATTAATTCGCCGCGCGGCCGGGGAGCGGGGCGGGACGCCTCAGGGCAGCAACAGTCGGGTCCAGGCGTCAAGCAGCCAACGCTGGAACCGCTCCGGCGCCCACCCCCGCTCGAGCACGAACAGCGCGTAGTACTCCGACCCGTTCATCGACCAGATGACGTCGGCGATCTCGTCCCGCCCAAGGTCGGCGCGCAGCTCGCCCGTCGTAGCCAAATCGTCGGCGAGCTCCCGCATGTTGCGTGCCCTCCGCTCACTGATCTCGCGCCACAACTGCGCGAGCTCCGGGTTCGCGCTCGCGGCGGCCCGCAGCGCCACGAACAGCGGGGCGAGACGACCCTGGATCACGGTGACGGCGGCAGCGTAGATCGCCAGCTTTGACCGGACGTCGGGTGCTGCCCGCATCTGGTTCGCGTACTCACGCTGGGCCCCAGGTACGGGCTCATCGCGACCCGACAGCGCTGATTCGATGAGCAACCGGAAGATCGCCGGCTTGGTGCCGACCGCGGCATAGACAGTGTCTTGTGCAACCCCCGCACGCTCGGCAATCGCGGCCACCGTCGTCGTCCCATAGCCGTGGCTGATGAACAGCTCGCGCGCCGCGGCGAGGATCGACGATCGGGTCTGCGCGGCGGCGAGCTTGCGTCGGCTCGAGTCGTAACGACGCGGCTTGACCTGCTCTGGCACGAGGGCTAGCTTATCGATATCCATCCGAATATACCTCGGATCAATATAGGAGACACGCATGAGCTTGTACGCCTGGACCCAGGACGTTCCGATCGACGCCGATGCCTACGCGCAGATCCTGGCGAACATGAATTACGTGAAGCTGCCCGGCTGCCTCGTCCACCTCGCGCTCGAAAAGCCCGACGGCACGCTGCGCTACGTCGACATCTGGGAGTCCGAGGAGGCCTGCGACGCGGCCTTCGACAAGTACATCCACCCCGCCGTCCACCCCGTTTTGGCGGAGCGCGGCATCCAGGTCCAGGGCGAGCCACCCCGCACGGAACTGAAGGTCGTCGATTGGTCGACTGCGACGAACTCAATGCGAGACGCAGCATTGCAGGGGCGGGACGCAGCATTGCAGAGGCGGGACGCCGAGTTGGCTTAAGGAAATAGGTATACCTAGCGTCGCATCTAAGGAGATCTCCTCATGCGCTGCGGGCCGGCCGGATCGATCCTGGGACAGGACGCTCTCACCGCTTCGAGCCGGAGGTTTCACGATGCCGCTGTTCATGGACGTGCACCACAAAGTTGACGGGTTGACCGCAGAGGCCGTGGCGGGTGCCCACGCCCGCGATCTCGAGGTACAGGACGCACACGGCGTCAACTACCTGCAGTACTGGTTCGACGAAGGCTCGGGCAAGGTGTTCTGCCTGGTCGACGCGCCCAATGCAGAGGACGCCCATGCGTGTCACAAGGAAGCCCATGGGCTGGTTGCCGACGAGATCACCGAAGTTCAGGCCGGGGCATAGGAGCCCGGCATGTGGAACACTTTGGCTGTGGCCGAGCAGGGGTCCAGCGGTGCATTTGTCGGTCGGGTTGCCGAACTCGAACGGCTGGAATCGGCGCTGGCTGCCCTGCCCGAGCGTGGCGCAGCGACGGTCCTGCTCGGCGGCGATGCCGGCATGGGAAAGTCCCGCCTGATCGAAGAATTCTGCGCGCGGGCACGCAGCCGCGGCAGCGTCGTCGCGATCGGTGCCTGCACGCCTGCTGAGGGTGGCGGACTTCCGTATGGCCCTGTTGTAGGTGTGTTGCGGGATCTAGCACGCCAGCTGCCGGCCGGTGACGTCGCAGCGGTGCTCGGCTTCGCGCAACGGTCCCTCGGATTGGCTGCTCCGACGGAAAGCGACGCCGACGCGGCTCCGACGAGCGGGCTCGTCAAGACGAAACTGTTCGAGGCCCTGCTGCAAAGCGTCGAGACATTGGCGGCGCGAGCATCGGTAGTGCTCGTTTTCGAAGACCTGCAGTGGGCCGACTCCGCCAGCATCGAAGTGATCGACTTCCTGACCCGCAACCTCCACGACAACCCAGTGCTGCTGGTTGCCACTTACCGAGCTGACGAGGTCGAGCGAGGCGGCGCGCTTCGCCGTCTGCTGGCAGAGCTCAGCAGGCACGCCAGGGTCTCCCAAGTTGAACTGTCTGGGCTCGACCGAGTCGAAATCGCGACCCTGCTCAGCGGCATCGTCGGAGGTTCGCCCGACTGGACACTCGTCGACGCCGTCTTGACACGTTCGGGTGGCAACCCGTTCTTCGCCGAAGAACTGGCGGCGGCGCGGCACGTCAAGGCACTCCCGACGGTCCTACGAAACGTCGTCATGATGCGCATCGAGCGGCTCTCGTCGCAGGCATCGCACGTGGTCGGGGTCGCAGCTGCCGCGGGCGCGTCGGTCCACTACCGCTTGTTGTCCGCGGCCACCCGAGTCGGTGCCGACGAGCTCGACGCCGCGGTTGCGGAAGCGGTCGAGCACAAGGTTCTGGTGGCCGACCAGGACGAGAATTCCCTCCGCTTCCGCCACGCACTCTTGCGTGAGGCCGCCTACGACGCATTGCTACCAGGCGAGCGCGCGCGCTTGCATCGTGCTGTCGCGCAAGCGCTGACCGAGCACCCCGAACTCGGAGCAGCCGGCCCTGGATATGCAGCCATGGAGTTGGCCGAGCACTGGTGGGCGGCCGCGGATTGGCCCGAGGCCCTGCGAGCCTCGGTCACCGCCGCCGATGCTGCCGCCGCCGTCATTGCCATGCCCGAGGCGTATGCGAATTACGAGCGTGCGCTGACGGCAGGCGAACGAATCTCGACCGATTCCGATGCCTGGCAGGGCATTGACCGCATCGATCTGGACATGAAAGCCGCAGATGCGGGTTACATGAGTGGTGAAACCCAGCGCGCTGTCGACCTAGTGCGACGAGCGCTCAACGCATTGGACGCCGACACTGACCCGCGGCGGGCAGCCATCTGCTACACGATGCTCGGGCGCAATGCATGGGCCATTGGCGACTCCCAGTTAGCGCTCGACTCGCTGCACCAAGCGGCTGCGCTTTTGCCTGCCGATGCTCCCTCGCTCGAGTTGGCCGGAATCCTCGCAGAAGAGGCTCGCAGCCTCATGCTCATGTCGCATTTTGACCAAGGCGAGGCGAAGGCCCGCGAGGCCATCGCGATCGCCCGTGCCGTCGGTGCGCGCATGGAAGAAGGTCATGCGCTCAACACGCTTGGTTGCATTTTGGGTGACCGCGGCGACATCGACCAGGGTCTCGCGCTCGTGCGGGAGTCGCTCGCGATCGCCGAGGAGCTGGGCAATCCCGACCAGCTTTACCGTGCTTACAACAATCTCGCTCACGTTCTGGGCACCGCCGGGCGCCTCGAGGAAGCCGCCGGGTTGGTATTCGAAGGTGACAGCACGAACGACAAATTCGTCGGTATCCGACTCGGGGCGGCCGGACAAAACAGCGCGGAGTCTCTGATCCGCCTCGGCCGTTTGGAGGAGGCCGACGATCTCCTCCAACGCATCACCCGCGGAAGCGGAAATTGCGTGTTCGGGCCGTTCGCAGTGCGCGCGATGATTGCGATCCGACGCGGACTGTTTGACGACGCCACCGCGCTGCTTGTGACTGCCGAGGAGATGTCCGGCGGGCTCGACGCTGTCAACGTGCAAGGGTGGTTGCACACGCTGCGCGCCGAGATCAACCTCGAGCGCGGCGAACCGCACGCCGCCCTGGAGGACGTTGACCGCGCGCTCACGACGGCCGTCGGCGCTGAAGAGGACATGCTCCTCGTCGAGATGCACAGCTTGGGCTTGCGGGCCATCGCCGATGACCTAGAAGTTTCTCGAGCCCGGCAACGTCGGATCGATCTCGACAAGGTGCAGCGATTGGCGAGCGGGATGCTGGGCGAAGTGGACGGCCTGATGGCGGCGCGCGCTGCGCGCGGATTCGCACAGCCTCCAGCTATCACCGCGTTCG
>Ga0208357_1002411_pt1 | contig 12442 bp, 6 predicted proteins | sample NGESurdeep092012_6_FD_184487 | JGI IMG/M metagenome (GOLD analysis project Ga0208357, IMG submission 184487) | Arctic peat soil microbial communities from Barrow, Alaska - NGEE Surface sample F52-2 deep-092012 (SPAdes) | ecosystem: Environmental > Terrestrial > Soil > Wetlands > Peat ... | reverse complement strand
GCACTACCTCGCCGCCCTCCGAGCACTACCTCGCCGCCCTCCGAGCACTACCTCGCCGCCCTCCGAGCACTACCTCTTCCCTTGCCCCGTGCCCTCCAACCTCCCGCAAGGCGCCAGAGCTTTCCGAAGGCATTCAGTCCTCGTTTTCTTCCTAAGCAGGCTTAGACACCCTGGCAGGTTCCCGCGGGGAACCTGCTTGCTCCGCCATGCGGGCGGAGGGTGCGCCTCGAGGAGGCACTAACGAGGTAGTGATTGGCCTCTCCTCGCGCTCCAAATGGAACCAGTCCGTAACATCATTTCCTTACCGTCACCGGCGTGATCCTCTCCGTTACCGTGCTCGGCTCCTCCGACGGCACCGCGCCGTCGGTGATCGGGAGACGCATCGCCAACTACCTCGAAGACGGCCGCACCCGCGTCGCCGGTCGTGGTGCAAAGGTCGTCGGCCTCGCGCCGTCTGGTGCCGCTGCCTACTACGCGGACTCCGCAGGGCTTCGGCCACCTCGTTGGGCGCTCGGCAGGGCCGGCAAGGTCGCCGCTCAAGAGTTGGCGACGATCCTCTCGGGCATCGATCCGGCTACCGGCGAGCCGCTGATCGCGGTGACGGGCTCCGCGGGACGGGCGCGGCGGAGTGGAGGTGCGGCACTTGCTGTCGTGGATCTTCGTCAGGAGTGGTACTCGATTCGAGAGGCCGCTCAGGTGCTCGGCGTCTCTGGTCGATACCTCAATCGATTCCTTCGTGCCGAGGCACTCGCCGGGGACGCTGCCCTAGGTGTCGTTATCGACGACCAGGGAAGGCGGCAGCTCTCCCGGGAGGTTCTGCTTCGGATCGACGGCGAGCGCACGCCGCCGAAGGTCGTCGCCGGCTACGACCTGACCTTCTCACCCGCCAAGTCGATAAGCGTGCTCTGGGCAGGCGGTGACGAGATCACCCGCACGGCGGTGCTCGACGCGCTCGACGACTCGGTCACAGCGGGACTTCGCTACCTCGAGCGTCACGCCCTCGCCGTCCGGGTCAAGGGTCGCTCGGAGCTCGCCTCCGGCGTGATCGCCGCTGAATACCTGCACACGACGTCACGGGCACTCGAGCCGCAGCTCCACCACCACGTCGTGATCGCCAACGTGGGCGTCGGTTCCGACGGAGTTGCGCGCGCTCTCGACTCCCGGACGATCTTCCACCACGCGAAGACCGCGAGTTTCCTCGCCGCCGCCGAGCTTCGTCATCAGCTCACGATCCGTCTAGGTGTCACCTGGGGTGAGGTCGAGAACGGCATCGCGGAGATCGAGGGCATCCCGGCCACAGCGATCAGGGAGATGAGCTCACGGGCGCGCGACGTCGAAGCAGCGGTGGCTGTTCTTGGCGTGACTTCTGCGAAGGCTCGACAGGTCGCCGCATGGTCCACGAGGGCAGCGAAAGATCGCGAGGTCGACCCGGAGGCGTTGTTCGCCGCCTGGGACGAGCGCCTTTCCCCCGTCGGCTACGACCAGGATGCGCGTGACGCCTTGATCGGTCGCGTCGAGGGACCCGAGCTCTTCTCGGACGAGATCCGCGAACGGCTCTTCGCCGAGCTACTTCGGATCGATGGTCTGACCGACCATGAGGCGGTCTTCGACCGTCGACTCGTCGTGCAGCGACTCGCCGACCTCGCCGGGGATCGGCTGGGCGCGGACGCTATCGATTTACTCGCAGACGAGCTCCTTTCGCGTCCCGAGTTGGTCGAGCTCGTCTCGGCCGGCGCTTCCTCCAGCGATCGGGATCTCCGGCGCGACGACGGCCAGGCGGTCACGGAGCTCGCAGAGCAGCTGTACTCGACCGAGGCGATGCTCGCGCTCGAGCGCCGGGTGCTGAATGCGTACGAGCGAGGGCGGGCTGCGAATATTGGTGCGGTCTCGCCTGATGTCGTTGTAGGCGTTCTTTCCGAGGATCGCTTCACTCGCCTCTCCGAGGAGCAGCGCGGGTTTGTCGGCGCGCTCACTGGGTCGGGGATGCGCATTCAAGCAGGCGTTGGTGCCGCGGGCAGTGGCAAGACGACGGCACTCGAAGCGGCCGTTGCGGTTTGGACCGCCGCGGGCTACCGCGTGCTTGGTGCTGCGGTGGGTGGATCACAGGCAGTCGTGCTGTCGGAGGAGACCGGTGTCGAGGGAAGGACGGTTGCGTCCGTGATCGCCCGCTACTTCGATCACGGCGACGCGTCCCTCGTCGATGATCGCACGGTGATCCTCGTCGACGAGGCGAGTCTGATCTCGACGCGCGACTTCGCCGCGCTTGCCAAGATCGCCGAAGAGCGTGGCGCGCCGCTGCGCGTCGTCGGCGACGCAGCGCAGCACTCGTCCGTCAACGCCGGAGGAGTCTTTCGCCACTTGACGGGGCACCACGCGGCAGAGGTCCCGGCACTCACCCACCTCTACCGACAGCAGGGCGCGGAGATGGAGCAGGTGCGACTCGCCAATGTTGAATATCGCGAAGGCTTGATCACCAAAGCGCTTGAGCGCCTAGCGGCAGACGGCCGGATCACTGAAGCGTCGTCCGCTTATGAGGCTTATGACTTGCTCACGTGTGCCTGGTACGGAGAGCGGCAGCGGCGAATCGCCGCGCCGGAGCGTCGACGAAGCGCAATGACTGCCGAGCACCACGCTGAGCGTCGAGCGTTGAATGAGCGCGCCCGAGAACTGCTGCGGGCGGATGGCACACTTTCCGGGCCGGAGCTCCGTGTCGGCGAATTGAGTTTTCAGGCCGGCGACGAGGTCATCGCGCGGATACCCGACCGCACGCTTCGCGCGGATGGTGCAGATCGCGACGCCTACGTCCGCAACGGCTCGTTGGGCCGGGTGATTGAGACTCGTGAGAGCAGTCTTCTTGTCGACTTTGAGCGCTGGGGCCGCATTGAAGTCCCACTCGACTACCTCGATCAGCGATTGCATTCGGGAGCCGTCGGTGGTCTGCAGCACGCGTACGCCTTGACCACCCATGCCGCGCAGGGCGAGACCTTCGCCGCGGCCGTACCGCTCGTGACTGATGCCTCGAGCACGGAGGGTGTTTACGTCGGCATCACTCGAGGCCAGTTCGATCTCCGAGCGGTAGTGATCCGCCAGCGCGACATGATGGGACCGTTGACTGATGACGACCTTCCCGTGCTCCGAGAGGAAACGAGTTCTCTCGCTGCGACAGAGCGACGTCTCGAAGCCAGGGTGCCTGGTCGACTCGCCAGTGAGTTGCGACGTGAAGCCCCTCGGTTGGCAGCCGCATCTCTGATGCCATCGTCTTGGAGTGACGCGGTCTTGCTCGATTCGGCGCGACGGCTTGATCGGGAGTCTCGAGCAGCGAGCGCTGATCTCGCGCGACTCGAGGCGGACCGTGCTCGGCGTTTGGTTGTATCAGCCTCATTGGGCGCCGCTAGGCTTGACGTAAGGCGCTCGAACGGAACCGCAACTATTCGAATCGAATTGGCTCGAGATCTGATCGAGACGTTGGCTCTGCGGCAGGCAACGGTTGAAGCGGAGCTCGTGAAGCGGGCGCTTCAGCTTGAGAAGGAATCTCGATCCGAAGCACGCTCGTCCTTACCTGGAGAACAGGAGACACTGGCAGCGGACGCGGCTGCGGTGACGACGGCGGGACCGGTAGCTATTCGATGAAGCGATTCAGTTTCGCGCACGATGATCGTCAAAGGGTAACGGCCTGGACCGTTTCGGCGGCGGAGCGGCCGAGGCGCGGATTCCTGCGCCGTTCCACCGGAGCATTGTATTTGACGACATGGCGGCGCTCTCTTTAATTCGTGACTCCTAAAGTCGATACCGAGGACTGATCGACGCGGTAGCAATAGTGGAACTGCTCGGACTCGCGGCTGTGGGCCTGTCCGTGGCCATGCGAAAGTCCCCACTGATGGCCAGATGAAGGGTCCACTGGTGGCCACGAAAAGTACCCACTGGTGGCGAGGAGAAGTCCCCACCCCTCACGAACCATCCACCTGAAGTGTCCCCCGACCGGTGACGGTGGCGGTGTCTACCCACCGCCGCACCGATCGAGGGACTTCTCAATGAAATCAGTGAGGGAACGCATGGACATCCAATCTGCCTATCGCGAGGTCGGAACCTATCGGGGAGCCGCCGAGATCTGTGGCGTGACGCACAAGACGGTGAAGCGCGTCGTCGAGACAATGCTCGCCAACGGCCCCGATCCAGCAGTGGCACACAACTACGACGCCGTCGCCGATCTCGTCGCCGAGCGGGTCGAACGCACCAAGGGCCGCATCTCGGCCAAGCGGCTGCTGCCGGTCGCGATCGCTGCCGGCTACTCCGGATCGGCTCGCAACTTTCGTCGCCTCGTCGCCGACGAGAAGGCGGCCTTTGCTGCAGAACACCATCGGGGAAGACGCCCGGCGACCTGGGCGCCGGGCGAGTACCTCGTCTTCGACTGGGGCGAGATCGGTCCGCTGTATGTCTTTTGCGCGGTGATGGCATGGAGCAGGTGGCGCTTCGTCGCCTTCGCCGACAACTTGGGCGCCGAGCAGACGATGACCTTCCTCGCCGAGTGCTTCGAGCAAGTAGGTGGTGTCCCGAAGGTCGCGCTCACCGACCGGATGGGCTGTCTAAAAGGTGGCACGGTCGCCGGCATCGTCATCCCGACACCTGCCTACGTCCGCTTCGCCGCGCACTACGGCTTCTCGCCGGACTTCTGCGAAGGTGCGGACCCGGAGTCGAAGGGGATCGTCGAGAACCTCGTTGGCTACGTGAAGTCCGACCTGATGATTCCAGAGGAGCTCGCCGTTAGCGACCTCGTCCGCGCCAACGCTCAAGGTCGGGCGTGGTGTGCCGAGGTGAACACCAACGTTCACTCTGAGATCGCAGCGGTTCCCGCGGAACGACTGGACGTCGAACGCGAGCTGCTCCGGGCGTTGCCGTCGCTCCGACCCTCGATCGCAAAGACCGTCGTTAGGAAGGTGGACCGGCTCTCTTGTGTCCGATTCGGATCGGCCCGCTACTCGGTGCCGAACGCCCTCATCGGCCACGAGGTCGCCGTCGTCCTTCGCCGACAGCGCGATGAAGCGAATCTGCGCGAGGGTGACCTGGAGCGACGAGACCTGGGACCCGTCGATGGTCTTACCCGGGACGCCCCGGCGGTAGCCGAACGCCAGCCCCTGCTGGCCGATCCAGGCGAGCGCGAGGTTCGGGTCAGGGCCGGCGTATTTCGGCCCGCCGAACAGCTGACCGTCGGCCAGCACGCCGCCGCCAACCGAAGACCACGAGTGCAGCACCGCCCCGCTCGCCACCGAGTAGACCCGCAGGTAGACCGGGCCGCCCGGATCGTTCAGCGCGTTCGGCTGGAGGCCGACCGCGAGCTCGGTGCCGTCCGGGGACAGCGCGACCGCCGCCACGTCAGTGCCCGGGGCGGTCGCCGGGATCGGCAGCCTGGTCAACTGGGCGGGGTCGGCCGCACCGGGGCTGATCCGCAGCAGGTACCAGGTCCGGGGGGCGAACGGCTCGCTCTCGGCGTCGAGGCTGCCGGGCTGGGCGTCCACCACGAACGTGCGGTCGTCGGCCGCCCCGGTGACTCCCGTGAATGTGGTTCCGGCGGGCGGGGCCACCGTCGCGATCCGCTTGCCGGTGACGGTCTCGCCGATCGCGATCTGCTCGGGGGCCGTCTGCGCGCTGCCGGCCGTGACCAGCGCGGCGTAATAGGCCGGGACGCCATCGACGGTAGGAGCGGGGCTGGCGGGGGGAGCCACCCGTCGGGGCGACGCGTCCCTGGCGGTCACCAGCGCCACCGCGACCGCGATGACCGTGAGCGCCGCCGCCAGCGGCACCCCCCACCGCTGCCAGCGGCGTCGCGGCGCCGGCCGGGCCGCGCGGTATCCCGGTCGGGGCGCGAGCCGCAGCGGGGGAGCGTCGGTGACGGTGCTGGCGACGGCCCGCATCGCGCGGGCGGTCTCTTCGGTCAGACCGCTTTCGTTGTCTAGCATTGCCCCTCCCCGAGGAGGCGGCCGAGCGCGACGACCGCGCGCGACGTGGTGGACTTGACGGTGCCGCGGCTGATTCCCATCGCCAGCGCCGTCTCTTCCTCGGACAGGTCGAGGTAGAAGCGGCAGACCAGCGCCTCCCGCTGCCGATCGGGCAACTGCCTGATGGCGGCCAGGATCCGCCGGTGATCCTCGCTGACCAGCGCCGACGCCTCGGCCGAGTCGACCGCCTGCCAGGACTGGGCAGCGGCGCGGTCCCGCCGGTCGCGCCGGACCCGTCCCTTGAGCGCGTCCCGGCAGCCGTTGAGCACCGCCGATCGGACGTAGGTCAGCGCGTTGGCGGGGTCGGCGAGCTTGCCCCAGCGCCGGTAGAGCCCGAAGAACGCGTCCTGCACCACGTCCTCGGCCGCGGCCCGGTCGCCCAGCACGATCAGCGCGATCCTGATCATGGCGACGGCATGCGCGCCGTAGAGCGCGGTCACCGCGCGGGCGGCGTCGCCGCCTGGCGGCCTGCGATGGCGGCCGGGCGAGCAGGAATCCGTGTCCAGTGTGTCCACGATGAAGAGACGACGCCGACGGGAACAGGTTGCTCCGGCGGTGGCAGCAATTTTCGCGACTTCGCCCACGTTCACGGACCGTGTTTGGCGGGCCCCGGGTGTGGTAGTCGTCACGCACCAGCCGCCCAAACACGGCGGCGGGTAAAACGTAAAGAATGCGCCAAGTCGACGTTGCCCGCCACTGAGACAATTTTGGCCAGGAAATTACCGAAGTCAGGACATAGTTCCATTGCTCCGGTCTATACCAGCGGTCTATACCATTACCCGCGGAGTGGTCTAAACCACTGGTCAGGGACGGTGAACCAGCGTCGGCACCGTGTTTAATGACACACTAATGCGGCCATTGTCCGTTTGTATAGATTTATGTACGCTCACATTTCTTAGACCGTATCGGAGCCGGGTAGAGTCCGTACAACGGAGCTCGCCGGCGCGAGGAGCGTTTCAGTGCCGAAGTTTGTCTACGACTTCACAGAAGGTAACAGGGATCTCAAGGACCTCCTGGGAGGGAAGGGCGCGAACCTCGCCGAGATGACCAACCTCGGCCTGCCGGTGCCCCCCGGGTTCACGATCACGACCGACGCGTGCCGCTACTACCTAGCCGAAGGCGCCGTCCCCGACGGCCTTGACGACGAAGTCACCCGGCACCTGCGCGACCTCGAGAGCACCATGGGCCGCAAACTCGGCGACGCCGACGACCCGCTGCTGGTCAGCGTCCGCTCCGGCGCCAAGTTCTCCATGCCCGGCATGATGGACACCGTCCTCAACGTCGGCCTGTCCGACCAGTCGGTCGACGGCCTGGCCAAGCAGTCGGGCAACGAGCGCTTCGCGTGGGACGCCTACCGGCGGCTGATCCAGATGTTCGGCAAGACCGTGCTCGACATCGACGGCGGCCACTTCGAGCGCGCGATCGACGACGCCAAGAAGGCCAAGGGCACGACCAGCGACACCCAGCTCGACGCCGAGGACCTCAAGGCGCTGACCGCGGCCTACAAGGAAATCGTCAAGCAGCAGGCCGGCCGGGAGTTCCCGCAGGACCCGCGCGAGCAGATGAACCTCGCGGTGATGGCGGTCTTCAACTCCTGGAACTCCGACCGCGCGGTCCTCTACCGCCGTCAGGAGCGCATCCCGTCCGACCTCGGCACCGCCGTCAGCGTGGTCGCGATGGTCTTCGGCAACCTCGGCGACGACAGCGGGACCGGGGTGGCCTTCACCCGCGACCCGGGCACCGGCGCCCAGGGCGTCTACGGCGACTACCTGCAGAACGCCCAGGGCGAGGACGTGGTGGCGGGGATCCGCAACACGGTCCCGCTGCAGGACCTGGAGACGATCGACAAGGGCGCCTACGACCAGCTCATGGGCATCATGCAGACGCTCGAGGACCACTACCGCGACCTGTGCGACATCGAGTTCACGATCGAGCGCGGCAAGCTCTGGATGCTGCAGACCCGGGTCGGCAAGCGGACGGCCGGCGCGGCCTTCCGGATCGCGACCCAGCTGGTCAAGCAGGGCATGATCGACCTCGACGAGGCGCTCACCCGGGTCACCGGGGCCGAGCTCACCCGGCTGATGTTCCCCCGCTTCGACACCAGCGCAGACGTCACGCTGATCACCACGGCGATCAGCGCCTCGCCCGGCGCGGCCGTCGGCCAGGCGGTCTTCAACTCGGCCACCGCCGTGGCCTGGGCCGGCCGAGGCGAGAAGGTCATCCTCGTCCGCCGCGAGACCAACCCCGAGGACCTGCACGGGATGATCGCGGCCGAGGGCGTGCTGACCGCCCGCGGCGGCAAGACCAGCCACGCGGCCGTGGTCGCGCGGGGGATGGGCAAGACCTGCGTCTGCGGGGCCGAGGCGCTCGAGATCGACGAGGCCGAGCGGCAGTTCACCGGGCCCGACGGCGTGGTCGTGAACGAGGGCGACGTGATCTCGGTCGACGGCACCTCGGGCGCGGTCTACCTGGGCGAGGTCCCGGTGATCGCGTCCAACGTGGTGCAGTACTTCGAGGGCGAGCTCGAGCCGGACGCCGACGCGCTCGTCGCGGCCGTGCACGAGCTGATGACGCACGCCGACAACAGAAGGCGGCTCGGCGTCCGCGCCAACGCCGACAACGGCCCCGACTGCGCGCGGGCCCGCCGGTTCGGGGCCGGCGGCGTCGGCCTGGTCAGGACCGAGCACATGTTCCTGGGCGAGCGCCGCCAGCTGGTCGAGGACCTGATCCTGGCGGGCACCGACGACGTCGCCCGGCGGGCCGCGCTGGACGCGCTCGAGCCGCTCCAGCGGGGCGACTTCGGCCAGATCCTGGAGGCGATGGACCGGCTGCCGGTGACGATCAGGCTGATCGACCCGCCGCTGCACGAGTTCCTGCCCGACTTCACCGACCTGTCGGTCAAGGTCGCCCTCGAGGGCGACGACGCCAGCGCGCAGGACCTGCGGCTGCTTGAGGCGGTCCGCCGCCTGCACGAGCAGAACCCGATGCTCGGCCTGCGCGGCGTCCGGCTCGGCCTGGTCATCCCCGGCCTGTTCGACATGCAGGTCCGCGCGATCGCGCACGCGACCGCCGACCGGCTGGCGGCCGGCGGCGACCCGCAGCCCGAGATCATGATCCCGCTGGTCGCGACCGTCCAGGAGCTCGAGATCACCAGAGAGTCGGCCGAGCGGGTGCTCAAAGAGGTGGCCGATGAAACAGGCGCGGAGGTGCACGCGCTCATCGGCACGATGATCGAGGTGCCGCGGGCCGCCGTCACCGCCGGGGAGATCGCCAAGTCGGCCGACTTCTTCTCCTTCGGTACCAACGACCTGACCCAGATGACCTGGGCGTTCTCCCGCGACGACGTGGAGGGGGCGTTCTTCTCCCCGTACATCGCCAAGGGAATCTTCGGCGAGTCCCCGTTCGAGACCCTGGACGTCGAGGGCGTCGGCCGCCTGGTCAAGATCGCCGCCGCCGAGGGCCGGGCGACCAAGCCGGGCCTCAAGCTGGGCGTCTGCGGCGAGCACGGCGGCGACCCGGCCTCGGTCTGGTTCTTCCACACCGCCGGGCTCGACTACGTGTCCTGCTCCCCGTTCCGGGTCCCGATCGCCCGCCTCGAGGCCGGCCGGGCGGCGGTCGCGAGCAACGGCAGCGACACCCGCTGAGCGCCAAGATCGAGTGGGGCGTATGGCGAAACCGTCGTCCTGACGACGGAAACGCCATACGCCTCCGCCAACCCTGGCTCGAACTGTCGGACCTAGTCGGCACACTGGACGTGTGACTTACACGTCGCTGGACACGGAGCGCTGGGTGGCGGAGCCGCCCAAGCGCCCCGAGCGCACCCAGTTCCAGCGGGACCGGGCGCGGGTCCTGCACAGCTCCGCCCTGCGCAGGCTGGCGGCGAAGACGCAGGTGATGCGGGCCGGGTCGGCCGATTTCCCGAGGACCAGGCTCACCCACTCGCTCGAGGTCGCGCAGGTCGGCCGCGACCTCGGGGCGGTGCTCGGCTGCGACCCCGACCTGGTCGACGCGGCCGGCCTGGCGCACGACCTCGGCCACCCCCCGTTCGGCCACAACGGCGAGTCCGCCCTCGCCGCCCTGGCCGATCCCGGAGGCCCGCTGGCCTGCGGCGGCTTCGAGGGCAACGCCCAGTCGCTCCGCCTGCTCACCCGCCTCGAGCCGAAGGTGCCGGGCGCCGGCCTCAACCTCACCCGCGCCACCCTCGACGCCGCCCTCAAGTACCCGTGGGCGGCCCCGGCCACGCCCGCCGCCCCCGTCCAGGCGGCCGCCCCGGCCGACGCCAACACCAACGCCAACGCCAACATCACCCTGCACCTGCCGCCCAAGTACGGCGCCTACCAGTCCGACCTGGCGGTGTTCGAGTGGATTCGCGCCGCCGCGCCAGGCCGCCGCCGCTGCCTGGAGGCTCAGGTCATGGACTGGGCCGACGACGTGGCGTACTCCGTCCACGATCTGGAAGACGGCCTGCACGCGGGGCTCGTCTCCCTCAAATACCTCAAGGATTATTCCGAACGGTCCGTGGTCTCCGCGGTGGCCCGGGCCTATTACTGCGGCTCCCTGCCCGACGTCACCGCGGCCGAGCTCGACACCGTCTTCGCCGAGTTCATGGAGCTGGACTGCTGGCAGTTCAGCTTCGACGGCGGCCCGGCCTCGCTCGCCGCCGCCAAGAACCTCACCAGCGAGCTCGTCGGCCGGTTCTGCCAGGCGGCCGAGGACGCTACCGCCGCCGCCGCCGCTACCGCCGCTACCGCCGCCGCCGCCGGCACCGCCGCCGCCGCCGGCACCGCCGCCGGCACCGCCGCCGGGACGGCCGGCCTGGCCCGCTACTCCGCCGACCTCGTCGTGCCCCGGCGCCAGCTGCTCGAGTGCGCGCTGCTGAAGGCGGTGGCCGCGCACTACGTGATGCGCCGCCAGGCGGCGGTCGACCAGCAGGCGCGGGAGCGCGAGGTCATCACCGAGCTGGCGCTCGCGGTCGAGCGGGGCGCGCCCGCGACCCTCGACCCGGTCTTCCAGCCCGCCTGGGACGCCGCCCGCGACGACGAGCAGCGCCGCCGGGTGGTCATCGACCAGCTAGCGTCGCTGACCGACACCTCCGCGCTGACCCTGCACGCCCGCCTGGCGCGCTAAAGCGGCCCGTTCGACCGGCTCGCGGGCGTTTTCCGCTATCGTCGGCAGCGACGGCCCGGGTTAACGCGCTGGAGGCGGCAATGACGACATTCGTGATCGTGGGCGGCGGGCTGGCGGGCGCGAAGGCGGCCGAGACGCTCCGGGCCGAGGGGTTCGACGGCGAGGTCGTGCTCTTCGGCGACGAGACGGAGCGCCCGTACGAGCGTCCCGCCCTGGCCAAGGGGTACCTGCTGGGCAAGGACGAACGCGACTCGGTCTTCGTCCACCCGGTCGACTGGTACCCACAGCACAGCGTCGACCTGCGGCTGAGCGCGCCGGTGACCTCGATCAACCGCGCCGCCCGGACGATCGCGTTCGACGGCGGCAGGCTCTCCTACGACAAGCTCGCGCTCACCACCGGCGCCTCCGCTCGGAAGCTCGCGATCCCCGGGGCCGACCTGGGCAACGTGTTCTACCTGCGGACGCTGGAGGAGTCGGACACCCTCCGGGCCGCGTTCACGCCCGACACCCGGGTCGTGATCGTCGGGGCGGGCTGGATCGGGCTCGAGTCGGCCGCCGCCGCCCGGCAGGCGGGCAGCTCGGTCACCGTGGTCGAGCCGCAGCCGGGCGCGCTCTACGGCGTGCTCGGCCCCGAGCTGGGGGAGAAGTTCGCGGCGCTGCACCGCGAGCACGGGGTGGTGTTCCGCTTCGGCGAGTCGTCGACCGCGTTCCGCCCGGCCGAGGTGTCGGGCCAGCTGCCCGCGTCGGGCGACTCCCGCGAGGGCTGGCCGGTCGGCTGGGTGATCACCTCCTCCGGGGCCGAGCTCCCGGCCGACGTGGTCGTGGTCGGCATCGGCGCCGTCCCCAACGACGGCCTCGCGCAGGCGGCCGGCCTCGACGTCGACAACGGCGTGCTCACCGACGCCGCGCTGCGCACCTCCGACGCCGACATCTTCGCGGCCGGCGACGTCGCCAACTCCTACCTGCCGCTGCTCGGCCGCCACGTACGGCTCGACCACTGGGCCAACGCCCTGCACGGCGGCCAGGAGGTGGCAAGGTCCATGCTCGGCCAGCGGGTCGAGTACAACCGGGTGCCCTACTTCTACAGCGACCAGTACGACCTCGGCATGGAGTGCTCCGGCCTCCCGTTGCCCGGTAGCTACGACCAGGTCCTCTACCGAGGCGACAAAGACGGCTACGAGTTCATCGCCTGCTGGCTCAACCAGGGCAGGCTGGTCGCGGGCATGAACGTCAACGTCTGGGACGTCACCGGCGACATCCAGTCCCTCATCCGCTCCGCCCGCCAGCTAGACCCCGCCCGCCTAGCCAACCCCGCCATCCCC
>Ga0208357_1002409_pt1 | contig 12452 bp, 11 predicted proteins | sample NGESurdeep092012_6_FD_184487 | JGI IMG/M metagenome (GOLD analysis project Ga0208357, IMG submission 184487) | Arctic peat soil microbial communities from Barrow, Alaska - NGEE Surface sample F52-2 deep-092012 (SPAdes) | ecosystem: Environmental > Terrestrial > Soil > Wetlands > Peat ... | reverse complement strand
CGACGTCGGCGTCGAGTACTCCCCGGCATCGAGGACCGCTCCTACCTCAGTGCGAAACCTCTGTAGTAGTCAGCCCGACGTTGGCGTGAAACAGGGAGGTTAGCGAGCTCGGGCGATGCTGCAGAGACGCGCTCATGACGCCTGCTCGGCTCGGAGCGCATGGCCGCAGCGATTGCAGAGAGTCGTTGGCTCGGTCATGCCAGACCACTGCCGGAGGCGCGTCACGGGAACGCGAAGCGCATGGCCGATAGCGATAACGGGGAGCCCCTCGCGACCGTCGGTACGGCGAAAGTCCGCAGCGAGCTCGTAGGCCTGGGCTCGCGAGATCGCAACGACCCGCGCAGCCTCTATGACGGTGAGGAACTCGCGATGACACCAACAAGAACACCGCGAGCGGGGCTCGGTGCCGGGATCGGCACCGTGAATCGGAACGACGGGGGCCATGGCCACCTCCACTGTTTGGGCGGAGGTGGCGACGCCGCTATGGCGCTACGTAATCCTCCGCGAGATCAACTGGTCGGTTCGGACCGAACGGTCCGCAAGCAGAGGCAGTCGGGAGTGGCGGTGCGTCCGACGCGGCAAGAAGTGAGACACGCAGCTGATCGAGGAGGTCGTGAATCGGAGCCCCAAGCGTCGCCTGTTGACGGCGTAACGCGGTGGCGAGGAGCGATGGATCGACCCGGTGCTCGAACTGGGAGACGATGCGACGCAGCGCCGACAAGAGCGCGGCGAGTGCCACAACCAGTCCCCCGACCGCGAGGACGTGTCGCCACCAAATGAGCGAACCGACGGTGACGATAAACATCACCGCGACGAGGCCGAGGAAGAGGTGGCTGACAACGCCGGTGAGAAAGAGCGGGATGGCAGCGGCGAGGATCTGGCCGGGCGTGTGCGTCGGGAAGCGATGCTCACCCAGGAGGATGGCGGCAAGGAGGTAGGGAGGGGTGAGGAACACGAACGCGACGCCGTACTTGCGAAGGACCGCGAGGAAGATGCTGCTGTTGAGTCGAGCAACGTCGACGGGTCGGGTAGCGCGCCAGTCCGGCATGGTCGCGGAGGTTACGCCTCGGGTGTCTCACTGGTAGTCAGCTTGATTCCAGGAGGTTTCGCAACTTGGAGACGACTCGCGTCGTAGTCGATGAGATTTGGGAGTTCGTTGGGCCGATCCGACTCGTCATAACTAGCATTTGCCTGTGAGTCTGTCGCGTTGGGCATGGAAGCATTCTGCAACGCGGCAACTTGTCACGCCTGCGCCGAAACCGCGGCGGGCGATGGCGACCGTTGGTGGCGTGACACACCGGCTGACATGGGCGGACCGAAACTCGGGCTGGCGGATGCGCTGTAGTTGTGGATGGATTGATTCCAGCGTGCGTTGGACCGAGAGAAACGCAATTCATGAAGGTAATCGCCACGTGAATTCTGCTCGCCGGGGTCCGATTCGAGACACGAGGGTCAAGGACGACTTGGACCGCACCTTGCGAGAGAACGCGGCGCTCATGGATGCCCTCGGGCGTCTGATCAATGCGCAATTCGAGGCGGGGCGGCGAGACCCAACCTTCGCCGAGAGACTTGTTGATCTGAGTCATCGAGCGCAGGATCTTTCATTGAGCGTCAGACGGAACAAGAGATCGGCCGCACGAGCGAACCAGTTGGCTGACGCGAGGGAGCTGTCTCTGCTGTTGCAAAAGGCCCTGGACGACGCTTCTGGTTGGTCGGCGACTCGTACCATCGCTGACCGAGTGGAGGCCGAACTCAACGCCCTCCGTGCCGAGAACGAAAAGACCACCGCGAAGCCCCGACCCAAGCAAACGCCGAAGGTGCAGCAACCACCGGCTGAACCCGCCCCCGACCCTCCCCTAAAGCCGAGACGCGGGCCGAGGGAAGTGTTCCGCGACGGAAAGTGGCAGGAGCCCTAAGAATCAAACTGAGCCGCTACCGTCTCGCTCGAGCGAATGCTCAACGCGAACGGCGGTGGCGTCCTCGACTGTCCCGATCGGTTACGAGATCAACACCAAGAGATCGTCGATGACCACCTGGCCAGCGGCGTCGATGTCGTAATCGGCTGGCCAGTCGGAAACGAGCGGTCGAAGGTCGTTGCGGAAGTCGCTTCGCACCAGCTTCCTTCGCAGGTTCTGCTCGGCCAATCTTGCCGTGTATCCCTCCGGCCGGTACGGAGCGAAGCATTCCACGATCGCGGCCGAACTCAACCCGAGGCGCGTCCGCGCAAGCCACAGGTCAAAGAGATCGCGACCTTTCGATCGCTGATACAGAGCCCGGAGCTTGGTCGCGACGAGTTCTTCCGGGCAGAAGGTCTGGACATCGGCCTGTCCTGCGAACCACGGTGAGCTGACTGCGAAAGGATGCCGATCCAGCGGCCGTGCCGGCGATCGCTCATGGGTGTTCACTTCGATCTTGACCCGCATCGTTCCGCTACCGGACTCAAACGGCGCCCGGAGAAAGACCTTCGGCTGCATCGACACCACGGTCTGCACCTCCATGCCGAGCCGTTCACCGATGACCCGAACGGCATCGAAAAGTTCGCCGACGCCGTCGGCGCTACGGCGCACGTAGTCGAGGTCTTCGCTGTAGCGGAGCGCGGAGCCGAGGTGGAATTTGTGCAAGCAGGTGCCGCCCCGGAAGACCAGCTCCTCACCGAGGTAGGGATCGTTCGCGATCTCGACGATCAGGCGCGCGAGAACGAGGTCCTGCTCGACTTGCTCGAGCGACGGCCAGCCGACTCGACCGGACCACTCGACGATGTTCGCCTGCGGGATCACAGGTCGGGCTCGACATCGGTGTTCACGAGGATGTTCCAACGGAGGTCGAGTTCGCCGGACCGCGGACCTCCAGCGTCGAGCGCGGTCGGCTCGACACGGGCCCGAGCGACCTCTACGAGCGGGTCAGTCACGATCGACGTGTTGGTGAGTGTCGCGACGTGATCGAGGATCCATCCGCTGCGTTGCACCACGGCGATCGGATACGTCTTCGCGGCGCGGACGAGCTCCTCCGGCTCGAGCTGACCGAGGGCGACCAGGTCGGCCGCCACTGTAGCCACGTTCGACAAGCCTCCGCCGTGCCGCGGCGACCCGACGAGGTCGAGCAGGGTGACCTCTGGAGTCGCGACGCGCATCGTCCCAGTGGGGGTGTTCACCAGGACGACAGGATGGTCTACAGCATTTACGTCCTTTATGAACTCGAGGACGACACGACCGAAGGAACGGTTTCGCACCTGGACGGTCGTGACCACCTGGAACACCTGGGGGCGCTGGTGCGCCGCGCCATGAATCTCGGCAGCTGACAAGTACCCGACGTAGTACGGGTGCTTGAGCTGCGCCATGAGCGGGTCGACGAAGTGCGTCGCGGGCACCGCGCCCCACAGCCGGTACTCCGCTGGGATTGGAACGTATGCGCTGCGCGTCGGAGAGAAGATCTGGCGCTTTTTCCGCAGTCTCGCCATGATCGGTGGGACCTGCTCCCTCGGGACCGCTAGCAGCTCGGCCACCTCGGGCAACGTGATCCAGTGCCGCCCGCGGGCGATGAGCGCGTCTGGCAGGTCGCTCGCTCGAACTGCCGCATCGATGTCAAGCACATCACCAATATAGCGCTTCCAGCTATGTTCGTCACTCCGCCGACGAGGGTACGAATCAAACGATATTCGTTCGACTCGTGCACTGAGCGACGGCCCGAGCCCTCGAGTACGTGGATGCACATCCCTTAACGAGGCACTCAAGGCTCCGATCGGGTGAGGAGGGATCCCATCACCGCAGCCGCTGCCCGATCGCGCTCTTCGAGAACGTGTCCGTAAACCCGGAGCGTTAGCGACGGATCAGAGTGCCCAAGACGACCGGCGACGGTGCGCACGTCCACACCCGCGCCGATGAGCTGGGTCGCGGTGAAGTGACGGAGATCGTGAAGGCGGACGCCCGGTGCTCCTGCTGCATTGCGGACCTTCGTGAAGAAGCTCGTCAGATAGTCGGGGCGGAAGGGTTCGTTCCCGTCAAGCTCTGGGGAAAAGACGTAGGCATCCGTGGGCAGCTCGATGCTGGCGTCGCGTGCGGCGGCCCTGGTCTCTTCGAGCCGGCCGGTGAGCAGCGACACGCCCACTGGATCGAGTGCGACGTAGCGCGAGCGATTCGTCTTCGTCGACTTGTCTTGGACGCCACCGACGACGACCACGACCGAGCGGGCAACTTCGATCCGAGCGAGCTCGAAGTCCACATCGGACCACCGAAGTCCACAGAGCTCACCGCGACGCATCCCGGTCAGCGCCGCGAACATGAGCAGGGAGGCGAGGTCTGGATCACGCTCTTCGGCGACCTCGACGACCTTGCGCACGACCTCCACCGACGGAACGGTGACGCGATGGTGGACGACCTTGGGCGCCTTCGCGAGCTCAGCAATGTTGCGGCGGACCCATCCCCACCGCGCTGCCTGATGGAGCGCCGCGGAGATCGTTGCGTGGTAGTGGTGGATCGTCCTCGCTGACAGACCACGCTCCTTGAGCGTCCCGTAGAAGTCGTCGAGCTGCTTCGCGTTCAGTCGGGCGAGCGACACTTTGCCGAGGGCTGGACGGAGCGTGCTCTCGATCTGCGAGCGGTAGTTGCGAAGCGTCGTCGGGGAGAGCTCGAGTCGCTCGCACTCGCCGAGCCACTCGTCGAGGAGCTGGCCGAAGGTGGCGCCGACGCCGTCGGTGCGCGACGGGGCCTGCTGGTCGACGAACGCCCGAAGCGCTGCGTCAGCTTCGCGGACGCCACCGTGGAAGGTCTTCGAGACCTGCAGAGGCCGGCCCGTCGCGGCATCGTTGCCGACGTAGACCCGCAACTCCCAGACTCCCGGCTTCCTCTGTCGCTTCGTTCCTCGCACGAGATCAATCGTAGGGTTTCTCGGCGGCGTAGGGATTCGACTAGGGATTCTGTCCCTGGAACCGGCAGAGCCGGTGCTTCCGCACCGGCTCTGACCTGCACCTTCCTTAGTGGCGGGGGCAGGATTTGAACCTGCGACCTTCGGGTTATGAGCCCGACGAGCTACCAGACTGCTCCACCCCGCGGCGAGGGGGTTACCTTACCAGTGCCAACGGCCGCTCAGCGAACGGCACTCCTCTACTTGACCGATCAGGCTCTCAAGCCTCGCCGGAGGAGCCAGCGGCGAGCCCACCCGCTAGCGGACGAGGCGGTGAATGTCGCTCACGAGCAGAGCAGTTACGAGCCCCATCACGGCTAGATAGATCACCGTCATAGGCCAGCGGTAACGATGATCGGCAATCCAGAAGCGTCGCATCCCTCGAACATCGAACACCAAGGCAATGATGCTGATCGGGATTCCGAAGTATGGCTCGATCCCGGTTGCAGCACCGAGTGCCGGCGCGAGGAATGGCAAGACGATGTAGCTGAGTAGGCACCGTGTGCCCGAGATCACCATCGCGACGCTGAACAGCCGCTGGGCCTCTGCAGTGCTTCTTGGCCGCGCCTCGCGGACGAAGAGGCAGCGACGAACTATTCGCTCGGCACGTGGCCGAGGAAGTGTCCCAGCCGTCGCCAGCGCGCTCGTCATACCTCGACCATAAACGCAGTGCTCACGCCAAACCAGTCGCCTCTTCGAGCCTTACGACTTCTTCGAGCTCGTAGACGAACTCGAGCCTGTCAGCAGCTTCTGCGCGGCCTCGAGATCCCGGCCCGCCTGGTTGACGTCGGACTGGTACGTGCCAAGGTTGCCCGAACTGAGCGCCGTTTGCGCGGCGTTGTACTCGGCGTTGGCCTGCGCGACGTCGCTTCGCACCTGCGTCGAGATCGAGCCGGTAGTCACCGGACCGGTCGGCGTCGAGGTTGAGCTCGGGGGTGTACCGCCGAAGAGGCCGTCGAGCGCTCCGGTGAGCGTCGGCTCGATCTCGACCTCCTTGCCGTAGAGCACGAGCACGTCTTGTAGGAGCGGGTAGTTGGTCTGCGAGGACGAGACGTAGAGCGGCCGGACATAGAGCAGCGAATCCGCGACCGGAAGGATCTGAACCGTGCCGAGCGTGACCGTCGACCCTCCCTGGTCGAGCAGGCTCAGCTGTTTCGAGACCACCTGATTGGCATTGATCGTGGCATTCACCAGTCCGGGGCTGAGCACCGTCGCAGTCTGGGGCGTGTCGTAAGCGGCGAGGTCGCCATACGTCGAGAACGACGAGTCCGCTACGACGATCGAGGTCATCGGCTGAATGGTGCCTTGTGACTTTCGGACGAGCGGCTCGACGCTTCGAAACACCGGCTGGCTGTCGCCGGCGAGCTGCATCATCTCGTAGATCGGCATGTAGCGCTGCGCCTGGCCGTTCGCGCCCTCGGGCAGTGACGCGGACGACGAGCCGTTCGCACCCGTCGAGATCGGCGAGAGGTTCCAGGCGTTCTGGTTCGCGTAGAACGTGGCGGCCGACGTCACGTGGTACGTGCCGTACATCTGCGCTTGCATCGCGAACAGGTCCTGTGGGTAGCGAAGATGCGCCTGCAGTGTCTTGTCCATCTTCGAGATGGGCTGTACGACGCCAGGGAAGACCTTCTCCCAGGCGGAAAGTATCGGGTCACCATTGGTGATCGCGTAGACGGACATCTTGCCGGTGTAGGCGTTGACGACGATCTTGACCGCGTCGCGGATGTAGTTGAACGAGTTCTGGTTGAGCGAACTCGACCCAGGAAGGGCGCTCGTGTTAGCTGTCTGGCTGTACGGGTAGGAGTCCGTCTCGGTGTACCCGTCGAACATCCAGACGATCTGCCCGTGGTCCATGACTGGATACGGGTTGGAGTCGATGGTGAGGAACGGGAATGCGGTCTGCACCTCGGTGCGGACATTCGGGATCAGGATCAACCGGGATTTCGTCGTGATCAGGTTCGAGATCAACAAGTTGAAGTCGTGCAGGTGCACCGCGAGAGCGAGACGAGTCGCGATGTTGCTGAGCTGGATGCCCCCGCTCCCCAAGTAATGCGTGGTCACCGTTCCGAGCGAGCCCTGGTACTCGACCTCGTTCTGCTTGGTGTGGACAATCACGTACTGCGAAGTGCCCGGCGCGAAGTAGACGTCGGGCTGGGTGATATTGAGCGAGGGCACCGTCGAGGTGAGCGGCACATCCTCGACGAGGAAGGGCGGTTCACCGCCCACCGCGATGCTGCCGCTGCCGTTCGACTGCGCGACGACCGCCCCGTAGCCGTGCGTGAACTCGAGGTGCGTGTTGACCCACGACGGCGAGGAGACCCCACTCGTGGACAGCTGCCGGATTCCGATTACGACGGGTTGTAGATGGCCGCCGATCTCGTAACGATCGACTGCGAGGTTGGAGATTGAGTAGTAGCTGTACTCGTATTGCAGCTGCTGGAATGTGGCATACGAGAACGTCGGATCCCACAGCTGCACGTCGTCTAAGAGCTGGGAGTACTGCGAGAGTACCGATGCCGTCAGATCCTGATTAGCGGGAAAGCTCCGCACCGCAATGTCAGCTATGCCGAGCGCGGACCTCGTTGCCGCGATGTTCCGGCTGATGTAGGTGGCCTCGGCCGAGCTCTGCGTGGGGGTGACCTTTAGTGCCTGGAACAGCGCAGGGAAGATGAGTCCGATCACGATCGCCAACAGTGCCCAGAGCCCAACGGCGATCGCCGGCAGCGTCCAGGTCCGGCGGTAGATGTTAAAGGCGAGCGCGATGAACGCCGCAAGCGAGACGACAGCCAAGAGCTCCAAGGCGGGCAGTCGCACGTGCACGTCGGTGTAGCCAGCGCCTCGGACGACGCCGTTCGAGGAGAGCTCGAGGTCGAAACGGTCGACGAAGTAGTAGGCCCACGCACGCTCGAGCGCCATCAGGCTGAGCAGTAACGACAGGTGCGCGATTGCACGCGGCTCGATGCTGAAGGAGTCCTGCGTCCGGATCCCACCACTCAAGAAGTAAGCGATCGTCGTGATCACAAAGGCCACGATCAGCGCGCCGAGCATCCAATCCACGAGAAACGAGAGGAACGGCAGCTGGAAGACGAAAAACGAGATGTCGCGGTGGAAGATCGGGTCGACCTTTCCGTACGAAACCGAGTGGGTGAGCAGCAGCCAGTGCTGCCACTGCGAGGACGTTCCTGCGCCGAGCGCCAGTCCGGCGAGGATCGAGACGAAGAGCTTCACAGCCAGCGAATGTGTTGCGGTGATCGAGCGGTAGCGCCGAACGAGCTCGGTGTCTGGCGCGAGCGAGAAGGTGCGCTCGGTCACTTTCTCCACGATCTCCAAGCAGAGAAAGACCAACACTGCGGCGATCGCGATGAAAACGAGCGACAAGAGCACCTTCGTCACGGTCGTCGTCGACCAAATATCGCCAACGCCGCTCGAGTGGAACCACAAGAAGTTGGAGTAAAAGCCCGCCGCCGCCTGCCCGACGATCAACAAGACGATGAGCGCGATCGCAATCGCCGCAAGGACGATCGTGCGACGCCTCGGATGGAACTGGATGACCGGCTGCGGCGGAACTCTCAAGAGATTCCTATCGACTGATCGGAACGAGAATGCAGCGGCAACCCGGGTGCACCGGCGGGTGCGAGTGGCCAGTCGGGAAGAGGGAGCCCGCTATGGCAGGACCCGCGAGGGCGTTGTCGTCGCAGTCCGGGCACTCGAGATCACCGTCGTCGACGAGCCATCGCACCTTTGAGTTCCGCGCACGACTCGAATGAACGATCGCACGAGCGAAGACGCGATGCGTGTAGTCCCCCGCTACTTCGTCGACCCTGCTTGCTCGCCAGTCGCGAAACGCCGAGCCGATCGCCTCGTTGACGGCGAGGTCGTCACTTCCCGAATGCTCCAGACCTGCTTCCATGCGACGACGGATCGGTTCGACAATCTCCTCGGCGAGCGCGCGCCCGATGTCGGCCACCTCGCTGTTTCGCTGGAGGACGCCAGCTGTCTGTCCTGCCTGAGAGGGACCGACCACCCCGTCGACGAAAAGTTCGCCGGCGCGCCAAGCGGCGTCGAGGCTCGAACCAACCGAAGCCGCGACGCGCTCGGTCATCTGCTCGCCAGGCAGCAAGGTAATTGCGTCGCTTGAGCGCTTGAGATGGCGACCCGCATCAAGTAGCTCGTTTTGCTCGAGGCGAAGCGAGCGCTTGAGCGCTCGGCTGAGCTCACCCGCGGCGGGGCTAAGCAGATCGTCGCGCTGATCAAAGAGCGTCGGCTCGCTCTCTTCGTTCTCGTCGGGATTGTCCTCGCTCGATACCGAGTCCGGCTCGCGCTCCTCCACCACGGCACGGGCGGGCGGAGCGGCTATGGACACCGTCGGGGGAGGCGGCTGCGGTTCGGGCGACGCGTCGACGACTGGAATCTGCCTCGTCGGCTCGTCGAGCGAAATTCGAGCAGGGGGCAGATCGGATTCGTGGCGCGTCGGCGACCCGAGCGACCCGGTGCCGGACAACCCGGAGATCTCGGGCGGCAACGCGGCGTAGATCTCCCGCTCAACTGCCTCCATCTGGGCTCGAGTCTCGGCGACCTCAAGTTGCCTGCTCTCTCGGATCCGAGCAAATAGCTCGTCGATTCCCTGGGTCTTCGCGTGCGCGGGGGACGCCTCGGACCTTCGATCTTCGCTCGCAAAACGCGATGGCTCGCCCGCGAGTGACGCCCGGAGCTCTGGGCTAATCGGCGGCTCGTCAAGAAGCGGAGCCTCGTCGATGCGTAGGTCGCGATCGTCTGAGACCTCTGACGTCGCGCTACCAGCGGAGACGCGTGCTTCAGTCTCAGCTCCCTCGAGGCGAGCTCGCACGGTCTCCATCGTCGAGAAGATCGAACCGGACACCCCATCCAGGATCTCCGAGAGGGTCTCCTTCCCTGCTCGGAGCTGTTCGAGCTGGAGCTGCATGGTGCGTCGCCGCTCGGCGAGGTCGGTCAGGATTCTCTTGCGTGCGTCGCGGGCCTCCTGGACCATCGCACGGGCCTGCTCCTTCGTCGACTCGAGGTAGGCCGACGCCTCGGCGCGGGCCCGAGCAAGGAGCGCTTCTGCTTCTGCTTCTGCGAAACGCGAGCGCTCCGCGAGGGCCGACTCCGCATCCGCGATCAGGGCGTTCGCGCGCTGCTCCGCCTTTGCTGCGATCTCGCGCGACGCCTCCCGAGCACTTTGCAACACACGGACCGTCTCGGCGCCGAGCGCGGCGGTCAAACTCTCCTCGTCGAGTGGCGCGACCGGCTGTCGTCGATCAGTTCGCTCGAGATCCTCGAGACGCGCCCGCAAGACGTCCTCTCTGCGACGCGCGTCGCGAAGCGTGGCCGCGACCTCCATCAGGTATCGATGAACCGACGCGGCATCAAGACCGCGACGAGCCGTCGGAAACGACTTCGCCGCGATGTCCTCGGCAGACGTTCCCGTCGCTGGTGGTCGAGGGCTCTCTGACTCGATTGGCACGAGAAGAGAGCCTAATGGGGTTCGGCGGCGGCGCTCATTACGTACCTACAGCTGTCAAGATCGCGGCCGAGGGGTGGGAGTTCGCAAGCAGGGCTTTCGATCTCGGCGCCACCGGGCATCACTTCGCAGCGCGGCTCACCAGGCGGCCACCGATGGATTCGAGGGCCGAAATTGCCTGCCCGATGGTCGAGACCGCGACCACTTTCAGATCGGGCCCCGCATACGCCCTGGCTACGGCGAGCTCCTCGGGCGGCACCAGAAAGAGCACGGCGCCAGCGTCTCGGACGGCAACGGTCTTTTGCGCCACTCCTCCGACGTCACCGACTGCGCCGTTGATCGCCATCGTGCCGGTCGCGGCGATCCGCTTCCCTCCCGTTAGGTCGGCGGGATCGAGCTTTTCGAGCAGGCCGAGGGTGAAGGCCAGGCCCGCAGACGGCCCGATTATTCCGTCGCTCGCGACCGAGGCGGCAAACGGCATGCCGGTCGTGTGATAGATCTGCTCCAGGTAGCTGCCGATGCAGCTCGCTGGCTTCCCGGCGTGGTCGATGATGACGCCAGTGTGCTTGCTTCCAGCAACGACGCACCCATGTTCTACCGCGTCAGCGCTTGCGCCGACCGCCTCGCCGAGTACGAGGGAGACCGAATGCGCGTGGCTGCTCCCGATGAAATGGACGCCGATCTCGACCTTCGTGCCGGGAGGGCGCGCGGCGACCGCGGCCGCAAGCGCTGCATACGAGAGCGTCGGGGAGCCATCGATAGAGGTGATCACGTCCCCGATGCGAAGTGACCCGCCGGCCGGCGATCCGGCAAGCGGCTGGTAGTCGACGACGCCGCTTGGATTCGCAGCGACGTTGTAGCCAGCGGCTCGAAACGCGACGACGGTCGCTGCCTGCTGGGCGGTAGCCATGTCGATGACACCCTGCTCCTGGTATTCGGAAGTACTCGCTGGACCTGTGAGCTGAGCGGTCGGCACGACCTGGTCCTCGTGGTCGAGGATGAAGAAGGGCCACTGGATGGCCCGCATCGAAAAGACAAGCCCGACATCGGTCAAATACACGCTGCCGGCGTGTGGATGACTCTTCCCGGCGGCGACGCTGATCAGCCCACCGACGTTCTGGGCAGTCCCCGGCGTCAATGCGTCATAGGGGATCGTGACCAGCGAAGCCACTATCAACGCTGCCATGACGAGGGCGAGCAGCGCGACGAGCGCAACCTTTATGCGCCCGAACCGCCTCGAAGGGCTCGCGTGGGACGCTGCAGGCCCGGATGGGCCAGGAACCTCAGTACTCATTCTGAGCTGAGCAAGATCGATGGCGCCGCGACAACAGACAAGGTGTCGCAGTAGTCGCAGATCAACAGCGCTCGTCCCGTCATGGTCTTAGCCTTGCACGGGTGAGTGAGATCTCGTCTGGCGGCCAGGCAAATGAACGCCGCGTGGCGGTCTCGCTCGCGGGTGTGCACGGCGACGTCGAGCAAGCTCGTTTGGGTCTTAGCGACGAAGCGGCCTCGGTCCGCGCCGCGGCGCTCAGCGCGCTCCTTCGCTGCGACGCACTTACGAGCGACGATGTCGACGCAGCCATCGCCGATCCGAGCCCACTCGTTCGCCGCCGCATCTCTGAGCTCGCCACCTCGTCGCCGCCTGGGCACTTCGAGCGCCTGCTAGACGACGATGTCCCAGAAGTGGTCGAGGCCGCGGCATTCGCGTGCGGCGAACAAGAGATCGCCTCGGCGGTTAGAGCGCTCGCGACCATCGCGACGACGCACTCCGACGCGCTCTGTCGGGAGTCGGCGGTCGCTGCCCTCGGCGTCCTCGGACTGAGCGACGGCCTCGCCGCGGTCCTGCACGCCACCACCGACGTCGCCGCTGTACGCCGGCGCGCGGTGATCGCCCTCTCGAACTACGAAGGCACTGACGTAGACGACGCCCTTCAGGTCGCGCTGAGCGATCGTGACTGGCAGGTCCGTCAGGCTGCGGAGGACGTGATCGGGATCAACCGAACTTCAACTCAGTGACGCTCTTCACCGAGATGTAGTCCTCCGCCAGACATCGCGCCGCGCCCCGCACGCT
>Ga0208357_1002406_pt1 | contig 12454 bp, 9 predicted proteins | sample NGESurdeep092012_6_FD_184487 | JGI IMG/M metagenome (GOLD analysis project Ga0208357, IMG submission 184487) | Arctic peat soil microbial communities from Barrow, Alaska - NGEE Surface sample F52-2 deep-092012 (SPAdes) | ecosystem: Environmental > Terrestrial > Soil > Wetlands > Peat ... | reverse complement strand
GAGACGCCGGTGGCGAGCAATGTGAGGCCGCTCGCGCCGATGGCGTAGGCGATGGCCTTGACGACGATGTCGGTAAATGCGGTGGTCAGCAGGACGGGCACGTACAGCACCCATAGCGGTGTTGCGACTCCGTGCCCGGCCACGAGGGCACCGGTCACGCCACCGAGATAGACAAGGCGGCCGAGATCGACGACCAGCCCGTTGTGCTGCAGCAGTGGGTTGTCGAGCTCAGTAAGTGAGACGGCGGTGATGATGGCGGCGCCCACGGCGGCGACACCGAGGCCGGCCAGCAGGGCAGCGGGGTTGATCGTCACGCTGCCGATGGCATCGCGACCGGAGACCAGGACGCCGACGACGGCGAGCCCAAGCATCAGCCAGGTGCACGCTGCAGCCACCCGTTGGGGCCGCTTCGAGACTTCCACCAGTCCTCCTGAAGACCGACACCGGCCGAACCTGCGTGAGCTCGTGCGGCGGTGCCGGCACGCGTTCGGCGTCTGACGATCCATCGGGCGCGATCGGGCGGTACTGAAGCCAAATCGGCCTCACGCATCGCCCAACCGGCCTAACGGCTGAGGCCAGATGCCTACCGCGAGGGGGCGAGCCGATCAGGAGCCAGCGCGCCTTGGGCTGGGCAGCCGCAGGCGCAAGGCGAGCACCGCGGCGGGGTCGAGCACCGCGATCGGGCCGGTCGGCTGGGTGAACTGGCCTTGCAGCAGCGACATCGCTTCGGATTCCAAACTCATCGGCGGCGGATCGATCGAGTCGACGTCGCACTCGATGACGCCTTGGACGCCTTCGGTGAGCAGCCCAACGGTGATGTTGTCGGCGGTCAAGACGACGAGGCGACCCAGGGATCCGGTGGGGGTGATGGGCGCACCCATCAAAGGCCGGATGTCGAGGACGGCCAGGATCCGGCCGCGCCAGTTCGCCACCCCGGAAAGCCAGATCGGGGTGCCAGGCACCCGGGTCAGCTTGGGGAGCCGGCCCACTTCAGCGACAGCGGACATGCCGACCGCATAGCGCGATCCCCCGAGCCGCAGCAGCACATAGCCGTTGGGCTCAGCACGAATGCCGCGCTCCGAGACGTCGCTTGCGAGGTCGAGACCAGTCGCCATACCCGACTCATCGGTCGGGTCGGGTCTCGGGTGAAGCCGCGGGCGGGGTCTCGGGTCCCGTCGTCAGCGGAGTCGCCGAAGTCCTGGTCGACATGACTCGACCGCCGAACACGCCTGCCACCACGGCTCCGATGGGGCCTGCGACGGCGAACGCGATCACGTCCCACCCAGAGCCCGGCAGCAGGATGTCGCCACCGGGACGAGGCCCGAACAGGGCCACCGCCGCCGCAATGAACCACCCAAGACCCGGCAGCGCCGATGCGTCGCGGCTACCAAGACCCCAGACGGCGAGAAGCCCGAACGCACAGTTCGCGACACCAACCATGACGGCGCCAACGGAGATGTGAACAGCGCCGAACTTGACGAGCGCCGTCGCTTCCAGGACGCCGATGAAGCCGGTCACGATGCCGGCGACCACCAGCGACACGGCCGCGGCGGCTGTCACCAGGGCGCCGCGCCCGTTGCCGCTCACCGCGGCAGGCTATCCGGCAGGTTCGACCGTGGGCTCTCGCGTGACTCGCGGACCGGCCGCCTGCGTCGGGAGTACTGGCTGTGTTGGCTGAACTTGCTCACGCAGGTCGATGACAGGAGCGGTCGTCGTGCCCGACCCAATGCTGCGGGTATGACGCGCCGCATGTTCCCGCTGTGCCTGCTCGAGCACGTCGGTGATCTCCGTGCCAATCAGCTCGTGCCGCTCGAGGAGCGCGTCGCGAAGTGCGGTCACTAGGTGGCGGTTGTCGTCGAGCAACGCCTTGGCCCGCAGCTTCTGCTGCTGCAGCACTTCTTCTACCGCAGCGCGGCCGTCCTTGTCGCCAAGCACGCGGCCGACGATGTTGGTGTCGGAGAATCCGCTGTTCTGCACCGCGCCGAAGGAGACCAACGAGCCTTCCATGCCGCAGGCGCCGACCATGTTCGCCGCGACCCGGGTTGCCGCAACCAGGTCACCGCTCGGCCCGGTGGAGACGTCGCCGAAGAAGAGCTCCTCTGCCGACTGCCCACCCATCGCGATCGCAATCAGGCCGAGCAGTTCGGTGCGCGACTGGAGGTAAACCTCTTCGCGGTCACCGTGGGCGAGCAGGCCGAGTGCACTGCGTCGCTTGATGATGCTCAGCACCTCAAGCCTGCGACCGGGAGCAACGAGCCACGCCATCGTGGCGTGACCTGACTCGTGGGTCGCGATCACCTTCGCCTCGTGGTCGGTGTAGAGAACCGGCTGCCCGAGCCCGATCTCGCTGTCGAGCCGCGCGTGCTCGACGTCGGACCACGACATCGCCCTGCGGTCTTCCTGCACGGCGTTGATCAAGGCCTCGTCGAACATGCCTTCGAGCATCGCCGGGCTGTAGCCCTGGGTGACCGCGGCGAGGGCTTCGCGCTTCTGTGGATCATCGAGCTCCGCCGCATGGGCCTTGCGAGCAAGGAAGTGGGCGATCAGCTCGCGACGTCCCGACTTGTCGGGCCTGTCGAACGTCAGCCGCTGGTCGAATCGACCCGGCCGCATCAACGCGGGGTCGAGGGAGTCAGGCCGGTTGGTCGAGGCGATCAACATGATGTTCGACGACTTGACCGGCGCCTTCTTCAGTTGGTGCGCCGCCGGCAGCAACAGGTTCGCGGCGTCGGTGATCTTGCCGAAGAGCCGCTCGCCGGCAGTTGGCTGGTCGAAAGACTGCAACTGCACAAGAAGTTCCTGCACCGCCATGCCCAGGTCGCCACTGCCGACGAACTGCGTATGTTGCTTGGCGGGCGAGACAACGTTGGCGAGGCCTTCGAGCCCACCGCACGACATCGGCATCCCGTCGAGGGCTCCCGACGGCGTCGATGCGACGACGCCCGCACGCGATCCACCGAGCGCGTCGAACTCGTCGATGAACCCGATCGCGCCGCCTTCCTTGCGGGCCAGCGCGCGTAGTGCCTTGAAATAGGAGCGGATCTTGCGCTGCGTCGCGCCCTGCATGCTCGACTGGAACGACGTCGCGGTCGCAAAGAGGAACGGCACGTTGGCTTCGGCCGCGAGCGCCTTTGCCGTGTACGTCTTGCCGGTGCCGGGCGGGCCGTCAAAGAGCAAACCGCGCCGTGGCCGGCCGCCCATCTCACTCGAAAATGCCTTGTGCGCAAGGAAAAGGTTGAGTGACCGAACGACTTCGGCTTTCACGAGGTCGATGCCAACGACATCAGACAGGCGGACGTCGATCTGCTCGGGCCGCACGACAAAGTGCGGCGAGCGTCCGTAGCTCGCGTACATGACGATCATCCCGACGAGTAGCAGCACGGGGACGAAGAAGAGCGCGACGATCGTCAGATTGACGTGCGGGAGCGCGAACACGTTGAACGGCTTGTGCTCGATGATCCGGAACCAGAGGAACAACGTCGGCAATCCGACGAACAGCGACAGCCGCCACAACCGCTGCATGCGAGCGCGCTCGCGGTAGCGACCCACGTCGGCGATATCGGCGTTGAGCACCGATCCCGCGGAGACCGTAGCGAGCTGGTCGAATGGGTGCTTCCGGTCGCTCAAGGAAATCTCCCCTGTTGGGCTCAAGGTGCGGGGTGAAGCTGCCGATGGCACGTGTGACGGCGGTTGTCCCCTGACTCGACCGACGCGCGTTCCTTGAGTGTTTCAGGCCCGCCGCACGCGCGGCTACCGTGTGTAATTGGTTCACCCGTTCGGCTCAGCCGGTGTTACAGCCCGGCGAACAGGTCCGCTTCCCAGCCGTGACCGTTCAGGGCATCTTCGGGCCCCTTCTCACCGGCCATCAGCACGTAGTGCTCCATGCCGAACGCCTTCTGCCCGATGTGGTTCGACAGCGCGAAGAACGGCCCGTCGACCTCGATCTGGCTGGCGTGAGCGCGCATCGCCTCGACCTTCAGGTCGAGATAGTCGCGCGCGTCGACCTGCGTGGTGATCTCGTCGTCATCCTTCGCAAAGGGCACGTCGTCAGCGCTCTCGATGCCGTCAAAGAACTCGTGGCCACCCTCCTTCATGGCGTCGATGGTCGCCTGCATGAAGGAGCGTGGAACGGCGGTGTAGTAGAACTTCGCCACGATGTCGCGGGTTTGCTCGACGGCCCGAACCGTGACCCGGTGCGCCTGAATGTGATCGGGATGCCCGTAGCCACCGAAATCGTCGTAGGTCACCACCACTTGCGGGCGGACCTCGCGGATGATTTCGACGAGCTGCGCCGTGGCGATCTCGAGGTCGGCCTGCCAGAAGCAATGCGGGTTCTGGTTGGCGGGTGTGTCCATCATCCCGGAGTCGCGGTAACCGCCGGCACCGCCGAGAAATCGATGATCGCGAACGCCCAGTGTCTTGCACGCCTCCTCGAGCTCGTGGATGCGCCAGCCCCCGAGCTGGTCGGCCTTGTCCGCCGCGATGCCCGCGAGGGCAGGCACGAGGACCTCGCCCTCTTCGCCCATCGTGCAGGTGACAAGCGTGACGTTGACGCCGTCGGCCGCGTACTTGGCCATCGACGCGCCCGTGCCGATCGTCTCGTCGTCCGGATGAGCGTGCACGAGCAACAAGCTGCGATCAGTCATTGGTAGTCCGGGGCGCAGGAGTCACCGAGGTGGCCCTGTTTCCCCTTTCCCCTTTCAATCCGTGCGTGCGGTTTTCCCGCACACGGCTTACCGACGGTCTTCTGGTCGGGGTTACGCAGCCTTCGGGTAACGGATAGTGCCCATGAGCTGATGCAGGCCCTGGTCGTGGAACCAGGAGCGGGTCCACTTGCTCGCCTGACCTGCACGCAGGTTACGACCCCGCTGCTTGATCAGCAGACGCTTGAGCCGCCACGCGACGTGCCGGTCGAGTTCAACGAACTTGTCTGCCGCGTTGCCGGTGCGGAAGTAGTTGCCCCATCCCCGAAGGAACAGGTTCAGCGCGTCAATGACGTCGCTCAACTGCATCCCGACCCGACGCCGATCGGTGAGGTCCTTGATCCGGGCACGGGCCCGTTTCATGGACCGCGCGGAGGGCCAACGGTGCAGGTAGTAGCGAACGATCCGCTGTTGTTCCCACAACCGTCCCGACATCCGGGCCCGCAGGTGGCAGCCCAGGAAGTCGAAGCCTTCCTTACCTGCCCGGAGGTCGACCACACGGGTCTTGTCCGGGTGCAGCACCAAACCGAGATCCCCCAGCAGCACACGTGCCCGCTGGTGGGCTTGCTCAGCCTGCTCCGCAGACCGACACAACACCACGAAGTCATCCGCGTAACGGACCAACTCCCCGGTGCCGTGGTCGGCCCAGGCCCGATCGAAAGCGTGCAGATAGATGTTGGACAACAGCGGGGAAATGACCCCGCCTTGTGGCGCCCCGGCAACCGACTCCGTGAACACCCCACCGTCCAACACCCCCGCACGCAACCACAACCGGATCAACTTGAGCATCCGACGATCCGATACGCGCGCACCGACCTCGACCATCAACAGGTCGTGGTCGATGGTGCCGAAGAAATCCTTGATGTCGGCCTCGAAGACGAACTGCTGCCCGCGGGGGAACGACGTGCGGATCTGCTCCAGCGCACCGGTGGCACTACGCCCGGGCCGAAACCCGTGACTACACGACAAGAAGTCGGTCTCGAAGATCGGTTCGAGGATCAACTTCGCAGCCTGCTGCGCCACCCTGTCACGCACCGTCGGGATGCCCAACGGCCGCATCCGGCCATCCGGCTTGGGGATCTCCACCCGACGCACCGGCGCCGGGCGGTAGCTGCCTGCCCGAAGGTCCACGGCGAGCTCCTCCAACATGCGAGCAACGCCGTAGTCCTCCACCGCCTCCAAGGTCATCTTGTCGACCCCAGCGGCACCACGATTGGCTCGGACCCGATCCCACGCCATCCACAAGACGTCACCCCTGCAGATCTGGTCAAACACAGCGTGAAACCGCCGACCCTTCGACTGCTTGGCCGCAGTCCATAGCTTGCGTTGCAGTTCTCGCACGGCACCCACCGGTGGAAGCTGGTGGAGCGCGACGGGCTCACGCCCGCCAAAGTTATTAGACCGGGCGGTCCCGGCCATTCCCTCGCGCTTACCGCCTTCGCTCGCATGACCGAAGTCGGGGCCCTTCCCTCCCGGCGCGTTCTGTTGCACGCCGATCAGCGGTACTACGACCCCATCGGACTTCCGCTGCCCTCCCTCAGATTTCACCACTGGCTTATACCGAGGGTCTTTGCCCGACGAAGGCCAGGCAGACGGATCTCTCCTGTTCCAAACCAGACCGTGATCACGTGCCATCTCCCGTACCCCGGGAAGACCCCACGAACTAACCCCGGACCAGGGCTCGCAGGACATGGCCTTCGCCGTGACATGACCGGCTCGGCTCTCCCGTTGTAAATGTGACGAGGCTGCAGAGTTCGCTTCACGCTACGGCCCGTGATCTTGCTCCCTCCGAAGAGGCTTTTGACACCCCGCTCAGCCCGCCACCTCTCGACGACGAACCGGGGCCTGCTACTGGGCGCTCCGGTACCTACCCAGGCGGGACTCACACCCGCTGGCCTAGTCCAACTTGCAGGACGCAACATGCGCGCGACCCTATGCGGCTCCGCCGACATGTCAGAACGGCACCCCGGACAGGACCGGAATTGATATCGAAGGGCCAGCGTCGAGGATTCTCGCGTGATGGCAGGATCAGGCCGGTGACCGACGACTCCTTCCTGCGACTGCAGGCCCGCACCGCCCGATTCTCCCTTGGCCGGCCGCGCGGATTCACCGTCTCGCCGGACGGCGCGCGAGTGCTGTTCTTGCGCTCTCGCGGCGGCACCGATCGCGTGACCTGCCTCTGGAGCTACGAGGTGGCGTCCGGCACTGAAGTCTTACTGGCCGACCCGGTCGAGTTGCTCGCTGCGGGTCTCGACTCGCTCCCGGACGCGGAACGAGCCCGTCGCGAGAGAGCCCGCGAGCAAGCGGGCGGCATCGTCGCGTATTCCACCGACGCAGCAGTCGCCCGAGCCGCGTTCGCATTGGCGGGTCGCCTCTTCGTTGTCGACGTCTCGACCGGAGGTGCTCGCGAACTCGCCGCGGGCGGCTTGGTGTTCGATCCGCACCTCGATCCGACTGGGCGCGCGGTGGCCTACGCGACTCGCGGCACCTTGCGAGCGGTGAACGTCGACGTCGACGACACCGACCGCGAACTCATCGCCGAACTTGACGTCACGTGGGGGCTCGCTGAGTTCGTCGCTGCTGAGGAAATGGACCGGCAGCGCGGGTTCTGGTGGGCACCTGACGGCGACTCGTTACTTGCGGCACGCGTCGATGAATCTGGTGTGCAGGAATGGCACATCGGCGATCCATCGAACCCCGATCGGGCACCGCACGCGATCCGCTATCCGGCTGCCGGTACTGCGAATGCCGTGGTGTCGTTGTCGTTGCTGCACCTCGATGGCCGCCGTACAGACGTTTCCTGGGACGCCGATGCGTTCCCCTACTTGGTGAGTGTGCGGTGGCGCCGCGGCAGCCCGCCGTTGCTGCAGCTCGCGTCGCGCGACCAGCGCACGATGCGCATCGTCGACGTCGACATCGAGACCGGCGCGACGATTCTGGTTCGCGAAGACACCGACGCCCACTGGCTCGAAGTCATACCCGGGGTGCCGGACCGGCGGCCCGATGGCCGGCTTGTCTGCACGGTCGATGCCGACGATACGCGGCGGCTCGTTGTCGGCGACCAGGTCGTATCGCCAGTCGGGTTACAGGTGCGCGCCGTTCTCGCATCGCATGGCGACGTCTTGTTCAGCGGATCAACTGAGCCGACGGAGCAGCAACTCTGGGGCTATTTCGCGGACGGCGAGTGCGTGGCGCTCACAGCGGAACCCGGCGTGCACTCCGGCACCGGCGCGAGTGATGTGCTCGTCGTGAGCAGCGCCTCGCTGTCGGACGACGGTGTGCACACCGCCGTCCGCAAGAACGGTGTCGAGGTCGGACGCATCGGATCGTTCGCCTCGCCCGCGCCGTTCTCGCCTCGCGTTTCAATCTCGAAGCAGGGACGCCGCGAGCTGCGCACCGCTCTCGTGTTGCCGCGCGACCACGTCGAGGGATCCGCCCGACTTCCGGTGCTGATGGATCCCTACGGCGGTCCGCACGCGCAACGCGTGGTCGCATCACGCGGCGCGTACCTGAACTCGCAATGGCTGGCCGACCAGGGATTCGCCGTGGTGATCGTCGATGGCCGCGGCACGCCCGCTCGCGGGCTCGCGTGGGAGCGCGCCATAGCTGGCGATCTCGCGACGGTGGTTCTTGAGGATCAGGTCGATGCGCTGCAGTCTTTGGCGGCGACGCACCCGGACCTGGATCTTTCGAAGGTCGCGATCCGAGGTTGGTCGTTCGGCGGCTACCTTGCTGCCCTGGCCGTGCTGCGGCGTCCCGACGTCTTTCAGGTGGCCGTCGCCGGCGCGCCTGCCATCGACTGGAGCTTGTACGACACGTACTACACCGAGCGATACCTCGGTGTTGACACCTCGGCCCCTTCGTACGCGATCAGTTCGCTACTTGCCGATGCACCCACACTTTCTCGGCCGCTGATGATCGTGCACGGGCTGGCCGACGACAACGTGGTTGCGGCCCACAGCCTGCGACTGTCGACCGCGCTGCTTGCCGCTGGCCGACCGCACACCATGCTCCCCCTGTCGGGCGTGACCCATATGACGTCGCAGGAGGACGTCGCGGCGAACCTGGCCAAGCTCGAGGTGCAGTTCATCCGCAGTTCATTCAGCTAAGCGTGGATACACCCGTGATGGCGCGGGTACACCCCTCGCATGGTTACTTGGCTCACGCGCAGTCTGATCTTCATCGTCGGGGGCGCCGTGCTGGCGTTTGCGGTCACTACCAGCACGATCACGTACCACAGCACGAAACACGGCGCGACGCTCGACGTGCACACCGTCGGCGCCATTCTGCTGCTCGTCGGGATCTTCGATCTGCTGCTCAACTTCGGCGTGTCGATGTACCTGCGCGACACCGGACAGCCGCTCGACCCCTACGTCGCCAACCCCGCGACCGCAGCGTTTGGCACGCCCCCAACCTTGGGCGCACCTGTCGCCGGGCAGACGGTCACCCGCCAGGTGTGGGCAACCGCGCCGAACGTGCGGCCGCCGCACGACACGCAGCCCATCCCGATCGACCCGCAGCTCTGACCCCTAGAACCCAAGCGAAAAAACACGACCGAATTCCTTCACTCGGCGCGAACACCGGGCGGGACGGCGGGTGCGAGCGGCGGGTTGTGACCAGACCGGGCTACTCCTCGCGGGAGGCCTTTGCCCGGCGTCCGCGGTACTTCTCTCGCTCTGACATCGACAGCTCGACTTTGCGGATACGCACATTCGCCGGCGTGACTTCAACGCATTCGTCTTCGCGGCAGAACTCCAGCGCCTGCTCGAGCGACAGCACCTTGTGTGGGATCAACGGCACCAAGACGTCGCTGGACGACTGGCGCATGTTGGTGAGCTTCTTTTCCTTGGTGGGATTCACGTCCATGTCGTCTTGACGTGAGTTCTCACCGACGATCATGCCTTCGTAGACCTCGGTCTGCGGGCCGACGAACATCGTGCCTCGCTCTTGCAGGTTCGACAGTGCGAAGCCCGTCGTCGGACCGCGACGGTCAGCCACCAGCGAGCCGGTTGGCCGCGTACGCAGATCGCCATGCCACGGCTCATAGCGTTCATGCACGTGGTGCAGCAGCCCGGTACCGCGAGTCTCCGTCAAGAACTCGGTGCGGAATCCGATGAGTCCGCGTGCCGGCACGATGTATTCCATCCGGATCCAGCCGGTGCCGTGGTCGACCATCTGCTCGAGGCGACCCTTGCGCAACGCAAGCAACTGGATGAGCACGCCCTGGTAGTCGCTGGGCGCATCGATAGTCAGGCGCTCCATCGGCTCGTGCACCTTGCCGTCGACGCGCTTGGTCACAACCTGCGGCTTGCCAACGGTGAGCTCGAATCCTTCGCGGCGCATGATCTCGACGAGAATCGCGAGTTGCAGCTCACCACGACCCTGTACTTCCCAGGTGTCGGGGCGTTCGGTGTTCAGGACACGGATCGAGACGTTGCCGACAAGCTCGGCATCGAGCCGGTTCTTGACTAGCCGGGCCGTGAGCTTCTTGCCCGACTCGCCCGCAAGCGGTGAGGTGTTGATGCCCACCGTCATCGACAGGCTCGGCTCGTCGACGGTGATGATCGGCAGCGGGCGCGGGTCGTCGGGGTCGGCGATCGTCTCACCGATGGTGATCTCGGGGATGCCGGCGATAGCCACAATGTCGCCGGGGCCTGCCGTTTCGATCGGTACCCGCTCAAGGGCGCTGGTGCCGAGCAGTTCGGTGAGCCGCACCTTCTCGATCGTGCCGTCGGACTTGCACCACGCAACCTGCTGCCCGCGCTTCATCGTTCCGGAGTGCACCCGAAGCAGCGCGAGACGGCCGAGGTACTGCGATGCGTCGAGGTTCGTGACATGTGCGCGCAGCGGCACATCCGGATCGAACGACGGCGGCGGAACGGTCCCCAGAATCGTCGCGAACAACGGCTCGAGGTCAGGGCTGTCGGGCATCGTGCCGTCGTCCGGCCTGGTAAGTGAAGCCCTGCCGGCGCGCGCGCACGCATAGACGATCGGGAAGTCGAGAATGCTCGAGTGGTCGAGGTCGTCGTCCATCAGATCAATGAACAACTCATAGGTCTCGTCGACGACTTCGGCGATCCGCGCGTCGGGCCGGTCGACCTTGTTGATGACAAGCACGACAGGCAGCTTCTTCTGCAATGCCTTGCGGAGTACGAAGCGGGTTTGCGGCAACGGACCCTCAGATGCGTCGACCAGCAACAACACAGCGTCGACCATCTCGAGGCCGCGCTCGACCTCACCACCAAAGTCTGCGTGACCTGGGGTGTCGACGATGTTGATCGTCACACCGCTGTGCAGCACAGCGGTGTTCTTCGCGAGGATCGTGATGCCCTTCTCGCGCTCGAGGTCCATGGAGTCCATGACCCGTTCGCGGACCGAATCGTTCTCGGCCTGGTGCTCGGAAAATGCACCGGATTGCCAGAGCATGGCGTCGACCAGCGTGGTCTTGCCGTGGTCGACGTGGGCGATGATCGCGACGTTCCGCAGATCGTCGCGGGTACTCATGGGCATGAGGAAGTGCTCCAGACCAAGGTGGGGCTCCCAAGACGTGTCTCGTTGGGATTACCCCATCGTACGTGGTCGCACGCTTATAAGCCTCATCGTCGGAGAAAGGGCGTATGTACTGGGCCTGCACGGCCTACAAATCGTGGCCCGTCGTGCTGTCGACGTGGTCGGGTATCTCGCCCTCGTGGCGATCACCGGTGGTCACTGTCCCGCACGGCTCGAACATAAGAACTGAACCACCGGACGACGACGGCTTGTGCTCGGTGCCTCTCGGCACGACGAATGTGTCGCCTTCGCGCAGCAGAACGGTGGTCTCGGCGCCGGTGTCGTCACGAACCGCAACCTCCAGTTGTCCGTCGAGGACAAGGAAGAACTCGTCGGTGTCCTCGTGCACATGCCACACGTGCTCGCCCCTGGCATGGGCGATGCGCACGTCGTAGTCGTTCACACGCGCGACGATCCGCGGGCTGTACACCTCATCAAACGAAGCCAAAGCCGTTGTCAGGTTCACCGGTGCGAGCGTCATGCCTGCAAGTGTTCCACTTCCGACGGTTCGACTAGCGATCCGACGCCGTGACGTGGCCGCCGCGGAACCGGCGTGAGCACGATGGCAATGACCGGAAAGATCGCTGCCACCAAGAAGCCCGTGCTGTAGGACGTGCTTTCAATCAGGACGCCGAGCAGCGGGGGCGTGAGAATCGCGGCGATGTTCTGCGCGGTGTTCTGTGCTCCGAGTGCGCGCCCCGCCCACGCCGAGCCGGCGATCTCGGCAGCGGCCGTGAACCCGAGACCGTTGTCGGTCACTGTGACGACGGCACCGACCGCAAACGCGACGACGACGAACGCGGCATGACGTGCATCTCCAATCGCGATGGCCACCATCGTCAATGCACTGGCGACCGCGATCTGACGCATCGGGCGCAAGCGACTGCCGACGCGGTCGGACCACGCACCGGCGCCCACCCGACCGGCAGCGCCGGCCACCTGCATGGCGAAGACCAGACGACCTGCCGCGAGCACCTCCCAATGCCGCTGGTTCACGAGGTACTCCAGAACGAACGCGGATACCGCGAACTGCGGAACGACGAGCAACATGCTCGAGCCATGTACTCGCCACAGTTGCGGGGTTCGGTAGGGCGACCGGGTGCCGCCTGATGCATTTGCCGTCGGCCGCGGTGGATTCGTGACGAGTGCGAAGACCAGCACCGCAACTGCGGCACACAGTGCTGCCGGGAACACAAATGCGG
>Ga0208357_1002405_pt1 | contig 12464 bp, 13 predicted proteins | sample NGESurdeep092012_6_FD_184487 | JGI IMG/M metagenome (GOLD analysis project Ga0208357, IMG submission 184487) | Arctic peat soil microbial communities from Barrow, Alaska - NGEE Surface sample F52-2 deep-092012 (SPAdes) | ecosystem: Environmental > Terrestrial > Soil > Wetlands > Peat ... | reverse complement strand
TAGCTACGTCGCGCGGGAATGCGCACATTCACAAGTATTCGCGCAATAAACTCCGAATATCTTGGTACCCTTGACCTGGCCTGATGCCGAGTACCTGGCACAACGGCGGGTGTTAGGAAACTATTATGGTATGGCGAATGAGGCGTAGGCGCAGCTGAACGTCTGCCTCGGCATAACGCAGGTGTTTATAGCGCGTAGAGAGTGGGTATATGGCGCCCTCTTTTTGCTAAGCCGACGTTTCACGGCAGCTATGGATTCTCGCGGTTAGCGCAAGCATCCACCTAAATGGTTCCTCGGCGGAGACCAGCCGAGGCGAGGGAAGTCGCGCTGGGGTCGCCGCCGACCTCCAGCCTTGGAATTGCGCCGTCATCCGTACTCCGCCGTTAGCCGGACCGGCGGTCCTCGCCTCAGTTCCGTACCGACGCTATAAAAGTGGTTATCGATCGGCGTTCTGCGCACTCACTCGGCGCGGTCCTCGGCTGGGACAAGTGAGAGCGGGACGCGGCTGTGGCCGGACATTGCGGCGACCCGGTCGGGCTCCGGTTAGGCGCGTGCGGGTCACTCGAGGAGCCCATTGCGGCGGCCCACAAGTAGGGGAGGGTTCGACCGGCCGTGACAGCTGGAACCCAACCTCTCGGTCGGTTGCCCTTTGCGGTTCATCCGCGGGGTGTCGCGCATCGAGGAGTACCGTCGGCGGCAGTGTTGCGCGTCGTCGTGGTAGCTGCGGTGCTAACGGGTGGGGTGTTGCTCGGCGCCTGCGGTGCGGGTGTGCAGCCGACGGCGCAGGATCTGACCGCCTGCGGCACCGTCAACAACCTGCTCGCCGGCGTTTTTGCGGCCGATCTGCTGTCCCAGCAGGAGGTGGTCGCGGCGCAGCTCCTTGGGCAAGCGACGGCGTCGGGCAACGCGAGCCTGATCTCGGGAGCGGAGCAACTCCAAGCCGCCGCGCGTGCCCAAAGCAGTGCTCAGGCCAAGACTGCTTTGACGCACCTTGGCGCAGCGTGCAGCGCGATGGGAGTCGGACCCTCCAGCGGGGGACTTTGAGCTTCGACTGCTGAGTTTGCCGTGCCGATCTTTTGGGCTCCTTGGGCTGGTGGCTTGCCGATGGTGACTTCGCCGAGCGACACGGTGCTTCGAGCTACGGGCTGACGCGTTGGTCGATAGCGAGATACTCCTCGGTCCGGACGATCAGTTCCCGCTCGGTGAACGTAGCGAGCTCATCTTCGACCTTGGAGCTGTTGCCGTCGCGAGCGATCGCAGCGAGAGTTCGTTGGATCGCCTTGATGGTCGCGCGCTGCAGGTCAGACGGAATGATCACGATCTGATAGCCGAGCTCCCGGAGTCGCTCGGTAGAGACGACCGGGGTCTTTCCACCCGAGAACATGTTGATGAGCTTCGGCGCTTCGATCCTCGCCGCAACTTCCGCGATCTGCTCGACCGTCTCGGGTGCCTCGACGAACAAGATGTCGGCTCCTGCTTCTCCGTAGCGCAAGGCTCGGTCGATTGCCGCATCGAAGCCCTCGACGGCGACAGCGTCGGTTCGTGCGATTAGGAGTGGGCCGGAGCTGCTGGTTGCGTCTTTGGCCGCTCTGATCTTTTGCGCCATCTCCTCTGGCGGGATGACCGACTTGTCGCTTAGGTGACCGCAGCGTTTCGGAAAGGTCTGATCCTCTAGGTGAAAGGCGGCGACGCCGATGCGGGAGAACTCGAGCGCGGTCCGATAGGTGTTGATCGCGTTGCCGAACCCGGTGTCGGCATCGGCGATGACAGGAAGGTCGGTCGAGTCCACGATGCGCCGCATCTGCTCTGTCACCTCCGTGAGACTGAGCAGACCGATGTCAGGCAGGCCAATGGCTCGCGAGACCGCTCCACCACTGCCGTAGACGGCGGAGAACGATGCCATTTCGACCAGTCGGGCGGAGAGGCCATCAAAGACGCCAGGCGCCACGATGAGATCACCGCTTTCGAGCAGTCCTCGTAATTTCGACGGTGTGTCCACGACGCTCCGATCTGTGCTGCTACGTACTGCGGACGATAGTGAAATCACCGACCGCTCGACCGCTTAGGCGGGCTCGATGGCGTCGCAGCCGATTTGTCGAATGGGAAGTTTTGACCGGCAGCGGCTATATTCCGCCCGGTTCTGGAGTTCTGTCGTGGCGCGGCAGGGCGTTGAAGCGTCGCATACGCGGCGGGGGAAGCCCGTATCAGATGTTCGGGTTAGATCGGTGGGGCGCGGGTGTACATGAGCGATGATGAGCTCCCACCAAGGACGCACCTCGGAAGCCTTTTCCGCCGTTCCCAGCAACTGCACTCCCAGATGTGGAGCTCTGACGTCTCAGACGACGTCACCTCTCCGCAGGCAGCCGTTCTCCTGGCGATCTATGTAGGCGGCGAGGTCGACCTTCGAACCGTAGGGGCGAATGCTTCACTCGATCGTTCGACACTGTCAGCTGTCGTAGACCGGTTGATTCGGCGTCACTACGTTCAGCGTCGGCGGGATCCGAACGATGCACGCAAGCACCTCCTTGTCCTCACCGAGCAGGGCAGAGCTGTGAGCGCTGAGCTCCAACGTCGAAGCGAGTTGCTCAACCGCCGTCTCCGAGGACTCTTAGGAGATGAGGAGAGCGCTCAGCTGGTCTCGTTGTTGCAGCGCTTTGTCGCCCTGGCGAGGGATGCGGCGGCTCGGGACTCGTCACCTGCGGAGTCCGTATCCCGCTGAGGCTCAACTCTGAGATCGCGCCGTGTGTGCCCTGAGCTGGGGCTAGATCGTGAGTCCTGGACGCGCTTCCTTGCAGCTGACCGGCCACGTGCGCGAGAGCTGCGGTGAAAGCGTTCAAAAGATCGGTTACCCGACACCAGATCTGGACCTTCCTGGCGAATCGCGGTAGCGCGGGCGAGACGATGCTCGCAGCCATGCCAGCGCGGGACGCGATCAGCCTCGTTTACCTGCTCGAAATATTCCGGCAATAGGACCGGAGTAGACATGAGAGCGTGAATGGTGACCTTTTCGATGGCTATGTCCTCGCGGACGCGTGGGACGAGATGTTCGAGAAGCTCGAAGTTCCCCGACCGGAGTCGGCGGGGCTCTTCGAGACGCTCCGTGCACTCTCAGCCGCTGAGTTCGAGGAGCGCTGTGTCGAGCGCGATCGCTCGCTTCGCGATCGTGGAGTCACTTTCGCTCACTCAGGCGAGGAGATTCCGTTCCCCCTCGATCCGGTCCCGCGGCTGATCGACTCTGAGGAGTGGACGACACTCGAGGGCGGCATCGTCCAACGGGTGCAGGTCCTCGAGGCATTTCTGCACGACGTCTACGGGGCGGGTGAGGTCTTCTCGGATCGAGTCGTGCCTCGACACCTCATCTACTCCTCGAAGTACTTCCAGCGCTCGGCGATCGGGATCGAGCAGCACAACCACGTGCGCATCCACGTCGCGGGCATCGACGTGGTCCGAGATGGCGCCGGCGAGTTTCGGGTGCTCGAGGACAACGTACGTATTCCCTCTGGAAGTTCTTACGTCGTCGAGAACCGGCGGACGATGGCGCGGATCTTCCCCGAGCTTTTCCAGAGCCAGCACATTCGGCCGGTCGCGAACTATGCCCAGCGGCTGCTGCGGGCCCTTCGGGCGGCTGCTCCCCCGAATGCCGGCTCCGATCCGACCGTCGTCGTCCTCACTCCAGGCGTCCACAACTCGGCCTATTTCGAGCACTCTTTCCTCGCTCGACAGATGGGAGTCGAGCTCGTCGAAGGCCGCGATCTGCTCGCTCGCAACAACGTCGTCTACATGCGAACGATCGAGGGCGAGCAGCGCGTTGACGTGGTCTACCGACGGGTCGATGACGACTACCTCGACCCGGTTCACTTCGTGCCGAAGTCATTGATCGGATGCGCCGGCATCGTCAACGCGGCGCGAGCAGGCAACGTCACCATCTCGAATGCGATCGGTAACGGCGTCGCAGACGACAAGTTGCTCTACACCTACGTGCCGGACCTGATTCGCTACTACTTGAACGAGGAGCCGTTACTAAAGAACGTCGACACCTACCGTCTCGAGGATCCTGACCAGCTGGAGTACGCGCTCAGTCGCCTCGACCAGCTCGTCGTCAAACCAGTCGACGGCTCGGGAGGGTACGGGATCGTCGTCGGCCCGGAGGCCTCGAGCGAGGAGCTGCTGGTAGCCGCGACTGCGATCCAGGACGCGCCTCGCGACTTCATCGCGCAAGAGTTCGTCGACTTGTCGACGGTCCCCACCAAGGTGGGCAATCGGTTAGTACCTCGACACGTCGATCTTCGCCCGTTCGCGGTCAACGACGGCTCTTCGATTTGGGTAGTTCCAGGCGGGCTGACCCGGGTCGCGCTTCGCGAAGGCTCGAGCGTGGTGAACTCCAGTCAGGGGGGTGGCTCGAAGGACACGTGGGTAATCGCGCAGGACCCGATCGTGTCGCAGACGACCGGTGACCTCCTCGGCTTCGAAGAACAGCTGCAGTTCCAGACCGTTGAGCCCGAACGCGGCCCGAACTTCGTCGCTACACAGCAACAGCAACAGCAACAGCAACAGCAACAGCAACAGCAACAGCAACAGCAACAGCAACAGCAACAGCAACAGCAACAGCAAGGTCCATTCGGAGAGCAGTTGTGCTGAGTCGGATCGCCGAGTCGCTTTTCTGGACGGGCAGGTATCTCGAACGAGCAGAGGATACGGCGCGACTCCTAGATGTCCAGATCAACCAGCTTCTCGAGGGCGCGAACATCGCTGAGGCCACGGTCGCCAATACGCTGCTCTCGGTGATGGGTGCGCCCGCGACCCTTGCCGAGAATCCGAGCCTTGCCCAGGTGACCGCCGCGCTTTCAGTCGCACGTGAGGAGCCGAGTTCCATCTACTCCTCGCTTCGGGGCGCGAGAGAGGATGCCAGGAGCATCCGCGAGTCGATCTCGTCTGAGCTCTGGGAGTGCCTGAACGGCACGATGGTCGCGCTCGACGCCCGGGTGCAGAGTGCAGATGCGATGGGACCACACGAGTTCTTCCGATTCGCGCGGGTGGTCCGCGAGCGGCTCTCGATTGCAGACGGTATCGCCAATGCCACGATGAGCCGCGACGAGGGCTGGCAGTTCATGCTGCTTGGGCGCAATATCGAGCGCGCCGACATGACTGCTCGACTGCTCGCGGCGCAGCTGAACGACCCGCAGAGCGAACCCGATTGGGCGACCACGCTCCGAGCCTGCTCGGCGTACGAGGCGTACCTGCGGACCTATCGGGGCGTCTTGGTCGCGGCAAATGCCATCGAGTTCTTGACACTCGACCGTTACTTCCCGCGCAGCATCTACTTCTCGCTTGCCACTGCGGAGGAGTGCCTAGGTGTTCTGGATCAGCAACAAAGCAGGGCGGGATCGGGCGAGGCAGCCAAACGGATCATGGGTCGCGCGCGGACCCGATTGGAGTACGAGACGATCGGCGACATCATCTTGCACCTGTCATCGCACCTAAGCGACATCCAGCGCGCGTGCCTCGAGGCGAGCACCGCGATCGCGACGACCTACTTCCAGCGTGAAGCGACGCTCGCTTGGAGAAGTGACGCGCCGCTGTTCCCGACGACAGGAGAGTGACATGAGCTGGCGCATATCGACGGTGCACAGCTCGAACTACCGCTACAGCGAGCCGGTCACGACCTCGTATAACGAGCTGCGACTCACGCCGGCATCCGTCGGAGGTCAGTCGGTGCTGAGCGACAGTGTCTCGGTCTCGCCCGTGACCGCCCTTTATCGCTACACCGACTACTTCTCGACGCACGTGATCGCGTTCGACATACCGATCTCGCACGACGAGCTCGTCGTAGTAGGACGCTCGGTCGTCGATACCGCCACGCCGCGTGCACAGCCGACTGGGCTCACCTGGGGCGAGATCGAGAACGAAGACGCGAGGGACCGCTTCGTCGAGTACCTCCGACCGACCGCCTACTCGACGGGTGACGACGAGCTCTACGAGGTTGCCCGACACTTTCGAAAAGAGCCCTCACCGATCGATGCGGTAGAGGCGGTGAAGGAGTGGATCAGGTCGTCGATGACCTACGAGCTCGGTGTGACGAGGGTCTCCACCTCCGCGCTCGAAGCCTGGCAGTCCCGACACGGTGTCTGTCAGGACTTCGCCCACCTCGGACTGGTTTTGCTGCGCTCGATCGGGATCCCGTGCAGGTATGTCTCGGGATATCTGCACCCAAGCGTCGAGGGCGAGATCGGCGTGGCGCTTGCCGGTGCCGGGCATGCCTGGCTCGAGTCCTGGGTCGGGAAGTGGTATCCGATCGATCCGACCCATGGCGCGCACGTCGGCGATCGCTACGTGACGGTCGCTCGTGGCAGGGACTACGCCGACGTAGCGCCGTTTCGCGGCGTCTACCAGGGCGGAAAGCTCGAGGGCCTCGAGGTCTCCGTGGAGTTGACCCGGCTCGCCTAGAGCGAGTTTGGGCGAGGAGACGAGCTGTCAGGAGTAGTGCGGCGGTCGCTCGTAGTCGCGTTGGACAGCGGCGCGCAACAACTCCAGATTCTTCGCTCGCAGCTCCGCGACCTGGGCGAGGAGTGCTTTCACCTCAGTGACGAGCTCGTGACAGCGCTCACATGGTTCGTCTTCGCTGTCGTCGTGATCCTCACTACTCACGGCTTCCACCTTACGAGGCGAAATCCCTCACCGGGCATCCACGTAGGGGGTGATTCGCACGAAAGCGTGACGGGCCGGACCAGACCGGTGCCGTGCGAGCTGCTTTGCCGGGAGCGGTCGGGCTGGAATCATCACTCCGATTCGTCGCCGACGAGCGTGCCGCCCGCGACGAGCGCCATCTCGGCGTGCGCCATCTCGTCGCGGATCTGCTGGGCGCTCGGGCGCGCCTTGTCGCTCGTTGGGAGCAGTAGGACCGCCATCGCGGCGGATGCCGCAGCAACCCCGAGGAGGATGAACCCATGCACGTAGCCCGACGCGAACGGAGGCTTGCCTTGACGGATGCCGGCGGTCACGACGCTCGCCATTACCGCCGCGCCGATCGAACCGCCGATAGTGCGGATGTTCGCGCTCATGCCTGCCGCAACTCCGGTTTGATGGGGCGGCACCGCGGCGACGATCAGGTTTGACATCGCGGCGAAGGCGAAGCCGAACCCGCTGCCGAGAATCGCCGTTGCCACGACGATCTCCCACTTCTGGGAGTGGGCCTCGGCGAGTATCGCGAATGGGACGATGCAGATGGCCGCGGCGACGAAGAGAACGGGCTTGGACCCAAAACGCGTTGACAGCCTTCCGGAGATGAGACCTACGAAGAACATCATCACGGTCATCGGAACGAGCAGCAGGCCCGATTCGGTGATGCTCGCGCCGAACCCGTATCCAGCCGACGGCGCGGTCTGGAGGAACTCCGGCAAGAAGGCGAAGGTTGCGTACATGCCGACGCCGAACAACATCGCCACCAGGTTCACGGTCCAGACTGCCCGCGACCGCATCATGTGCATGTCGATGAGCGGATTGTCCGAGCGAACCTCAGTGAAGAACCAGCCGATCGCGATCGCGATCGCGAGCACGCAGAGCCCGATCACCTTCGGGGAAGTCCATCCCCACACCGATGACTCACTCACCGCGACCAGCAGTGCGACGAGCCAACCAGAGAGCAAGAGGGCGGCCAGCCAGCTGATCGACCCCTCTGTCTTGGACGTCGATTCCTCGATGAAGACGTACGACGCGACCGTTGCGAGGCTGACGATGATGAGCGGCAGCCAGAAGAGCCAGTGGTACCCAAGAATGGCGACGATCGGGCCGGCCAACACGATGCCGAGGCCTGCTCCAACAGCGATCAACGCCGCTATCGAGCCGATCACGCCCATGACCCGCTCGCGGGGGAACTCGTCGCGGATGATGCCGAAGGTAAGCGGCAAGGCCGCGCCGGCAACCCCTTGGATGACCCTGGCGATGATCATCACCATCACCGAGGTGGCCAGGGCGGCGAGAAGTGACCCGAGGACGAGCGCGCAAAGCGACGCGACGAAGATCCGTTTCTTGCCGTACATGTCGCCGACTCGCCCAAGGATCGGTGTGCAGATCGAGGCTGAGAGCAGATAGGCCGTGAGCACCCAGGTAACGGTGTTTTGTGACGTATGTAGGTTCTTCTGAATCGTCGGGAGCACGGGCACCACCAACGACTGCAGCATCGCGTACGACCCGACGCTCACCGCGAGCACGTAGAAGGTGATGCGTAGTGATCGTGTGCTCGGCGTCGGTGTCTCGAGTGTCAAGTCAGCTCCTGGCCATCGGTTGGGGGGATTCGAGATCAGCTGCGTGGAACTCGCAGGCGTCAACTTCGAAGAGCTGGCCACGGTCGTCGCGGAAGGTGCCGTGCGTCACCGCGTCCTCCATGCACTGTCCCGGCTTGCCGAATCCGTCAGTGACGAAGCGAAAGCACCTCCCCGGCGTGGTGGAGAACACGTTGCCGTAGTTCCGCATCATCGTGAAGCTCGTCTCGGCATGGCACTGACCTCGGGATATGTCATCGGAACCTCAATCAGGGGCGTCGAGGTCACGGCAGCAACCCCGACTGATGTCTCAAACTTACTGGCCGTGGCCAAAGGCCCGGCACCACGGAGCGTCAGAATTGGTACCTGCGGAGCCCACCGTCGACGGGGATCACTGCTCCGGTGATGTAACGGGCGAGGGGTGAGGCGAGAAAGCAGACTAGGCCGGCGACATCAGCCGGCTGTCCGTACTCGCCGACTGGAATCTCATGCTCGGACTGCCAGGCGCGGTACTCGGGTGTGTAGTTGCGCTCGATCTGTTCGCTCATGATTCGACCTGGCGGGATGGAGTTCACCGTGACGTTGAACTTGCCGACCTCCCGCGAAAGGCCCTTCGCCCACGCGTGCATCGCAGCTTTCGCGGCGAATGCGCCGTTTAGGCCATCTGGCTCGGACTTACCGGTGATGTTGATCACTCGGCCCCAGCGACGTTCGATCATCTGCGTCGAAAGTGCAGCCGTGAGCTGTCGCTGGCGGACGAAGTTGAGCGTCATGGCCTCATCCCAGTCAGCGTCACTTGATTCGAGGGAGAACTTTCTGCTTCCGCCTGCGTTGTTGACCAGGATGTCAACGGCTCCTAGCGCATTCAAAGCGGCGTCAGCGATCGTCTGTGGTGCGCCGGCGGCGGTGAAGTCCTGCTCGATCAGGACGGGTCGGGCTCCACCTGCGGCAGAGATCTCGGCAGCTACCTCCTCGAGCAGTGTTCGCCGGCGCGCCGTGAGCGCGAGGAGCACCCCTTCGTTGCCGAGGGCGAGCGCAATACCCCTGCCGATCCCGCTGCTCGCGCCCGTAACGAGCGCTGTCTTTCCCGCGATCTGGAGATCCACGGCTTTAGTGGGTCCTGCTCGCGAGCAGCGTCGCGATCTGATCGGCCCCGTAGGTGGCAGCGACAGGGTTGGCGAGCGCAGCTTGGTCGCGGGCGAATCGACGAAGGAGCCGTACCGCTTCAGGATCGGTGGCAGCGATGTGGTCCGCTGTCTTGCGCGCGGCAGCGAGTGCGCCGCCGGTCGAGCATACCGAGGTCGCAAGGCCGAGACCGAACGCCGCTTCGGCGTCGAGCTCGCGACCGGTCAAAGCGAGGTCGAGTCCGACTTTGTACGGGACGAACCTGAAGAAGTAGGAGAGCACGATGAGCGGCGGTATCCCATGGGCCAATTCGGTGAGCGCGAACGTGGCTCCCTCGCCGACGACGGTGACGTCACAGAGCGTGGCGAGACCGAAGCCGAAGCCGAAGGCAACGCCCTCGACTGCGGCGATGAGTGGAAGCGGGTAGCTCTCCAGCCGAGCGTTCATCGCCAGGATCGGCTCGAGATCCGTCGTGATCTCGTCCTTGGTCACGAGCGACATGTCTCGCGTCCGGCCGGCGCAGAAGTTGCCGTCAGCGCCGGAGATGACGACGCTCCGTACCTGATCATGCTCGAGAACCTCATCGAGGAGCACGTGCAGCTCCATGATCCCGGCGCGGTCAAGGGAGTTTCGGGCCGGTCCGGATATGAGGATCTCGGCGCTGGTGGCCGAGTCATTGAAGCTGAGCTGATGCGACATGTCGAGCTCTCCTCGTCGTTCGTGCGGGTCGCATCGCATCGAAGATGCAGCGATCGCCGTCTAGCGACGGCTCGAGCAATGCTCCAACCGCCCTGCAGCCTAATTGGCACTGCCTACCTGACTCCATGGCCGAGCTGCCTCGATGCGTTGCGGGAGATGGCAAGGCGACGCATCAGCGCCCAGCCGGCACTAGGTTCGGCTTCGATTACGAGAGGAAGCGATGACACTCCAACAAGACGTAGATGTTGCATCCCTCCATGCCACGATCGCGACACTAGGTCGTTCGCTTGGAACCGAGACGCGGGACGCGACCAGGGCGCTGTACGCGCCGTTGCATCCGATCGACCCGCCACAGCGAATCGTGCGCGACCTTGCCTACGGGCCGCACCCCCGGAATGTTCTGGACCTCCATCTCCCATCGGCAGCGGTGAAGTCGCCCCTGCCTGTTCTCGTGTTCGTTCACGGCGGCGGCTACGTAGCCGGGAACAAAGGTGGGCCCGGCCAGGCGCTGCACGACAACATCGGTCGATTCGCCGTTGGACACGGTCTCATCGGCGTGACCATCAACTACCGATTCGCGCCGGAGTTCAAGTTCCCTTCTGGCGGAGAGGACGTGGCGGCCGCCATTGCCTTTCTCGCGGCGAATGTCGGCTCCTACGGCGGTGACCCGGAGCGAATCGTGGCGATGGGCCACTCAGCGGGAGCGGCGCACGTCGCGACCTGCGTGGCCACGCCCGAGATAGCGGGGCGTGCAACCGGGCTTTGCGGCGCGGTTTTGTCCTCGGGAATCTATGACCCCGGCGCGTTATGGGGACCGGTGAGCACCGAGTACTACGGGGATGACGCAGCGGCCTGGCCGGCGATGGCCTCTCGTCCGGGGCTCGTCGCGACCGATCTTCCCTTCATGTTGCTCGTCGCCGAGTTCGATCCGCCTGACTTTCATCGCCAGGCGGTTCTGGTCGCGTCCGACTTCGTCGAGCAGCATCAGCAGCTGCCGCTCCTCGTGCGGGGCGAGGGTCACAATCACTTCTCATCGCCGGCGCACTACGGCTCGGTTGACGCCGCCTTCTCCAGCGAGGTCGCGCGTTTCATCACCTTGGTTACCTCGTAGCGGACGAGCGCGCCGTGAATCCACGCCCGCGGTCGCTACACGCCGAAGGGGGAGTTAGACCTTTCCGAGCTGCGGGATGACCTTTGCCGGGTTGTCGTGGAAGATCTTGATCTTGTCTTCCTCAGTCAGCCAGTCGAACGCCGCGATCACCGGAACGAGATCGTCGCCTGGCACGCCGTTTTCGGGGCGAGGGTGCCTGCTCGATCCAGGCGCTTCGACACCGAAGCAACACTGGTCGACGCCCTTTTGCCGAATCGCCGCGGTCAGGTAGTTGATTTCGGGGGCATTGGTGTCGAAGAAGAGGTTCGCGGTGGTGTCACGCGACGGCAGATGTGGGTCGCCCTTCACGAAGCGATCGAGCGCTCCACCGCAGTGGCAGATGATGAACTTGATCTTCGGGAAGCGGTCGAAGACATCCCCGTGTCCGAGGAGTTGCGTCGCGAAGAACTGCTCGACGTAAAAGGCCATCTGGTAGTTCTGCGGGATGATGCGAAGCCGCGGGTCGAGCACGTTCGTGGCGTGCACGATGATCGGGATGCTCTTGGCCTCGCACTCTTCATAGAGTGGGTACCAGTACGACTCGTGCATTCCGGGGGTCTCACGCTTGCCGCCTGGGTCCGGGGTCACGTAGGTGGCGACGAAGCCGTACTCTTCGATGCATCGTCGAAGCTCTGGTAACACATTGGAGGTGTTGGGATACTCAGATACGAGCGGCAATTGGCACGCGCCGAGGAAGCGGTCGGGGTGGTACATGCACTGCTGGTAGATCATCTCGTTGACCTCGCGGCACCAGCTCTCGAGGAGGTGGTCCTGCATCCAGGCCATGTGATTGAGTGGCCTCGGGCCGATGACCTGGACGTCGATATTGCGGTCGTCGATGTACTTGACGTGCTCTGCGGCTGAGAAGCGGAAGTCGTCGTCGGTGATACGGAAGTTCGGCGGAAGGCCCTTGCCCGCTTTTAGTAGCGAGGTCGTGCGTGGTGTGTTGGAGCCGAGCAGCTGCACCAATGTGGCGTTCGCTCCTTGGGGCACGCTTACGTGCGCGTGAACGTCGAGAACTTTGATTCCGTTGTACATAGGTCCCCCCGGATCCGGTGATGAATGTCACCCATCCTGATGAACGTTGCCGGAGACGTCAAGGCCATCTTTTCGGCCTCGTCCGGCCTGGTCAGATCAGGCGTTGTCACCGTCCGTCTGGCTGCTCAGTCGGCGCGAGCCTGTTGAATCATGTCAAATTGCCCGCGGCCGGTGATTCGTTGAATCATCTCAAA
>Ga0208357_1002403_pt1 | contig 12467 bp, 7 predicted proteins | sample NGESurdeep092012_6_FD_184487 | JGI IMG/M metagenome (GOLD analysis project Ga0208357, IMG submission 184487) | Arctic peat soil microbial communities from Barrow, Alaska - NGEE Surface sample F52-2 deep-092012 (SPAdes) | ecosystem: Environmental > Terrestrial > Soil > Wetlands > Peat ... | reverse complement strand
AGCCTATATCTTCTGGGGAGCCACCTGGCCCAGCACGCTCGACGCAGCCAAGGATCAGGCCGCCGATCAACAGGGCCTCATCTACATCGACAATCCTTTCAATGCGCAATCCACATGGTCCTTCACGCAGGGCTGGACCTACAACGACTCCTACTACGCGATGAAGCATTACAGCTACTACATCAAGCCCGGCTACGTTCGCTATAACGCCACCGTCGACAACACCGACGAGCGCGTCAGCGTCTACCAGAGCCCCGACCAGAAGACCACCATCATCGTGGCGCTCAACGTCTCGACGACTAAGACCGATGTGCTCGCGCTCGATCTCTCCAGCATCACCTACACGACCTCCGCGCTCTACCGCTCCACCTTCTCGCAGCCCATCACCACCGGCGAGCGCTGGGCCAGCCTCGGCGCTTACGACTCGACCAACGGCATCACGCTCGCTCCGCAGTCCGCCGTCACGATCGTCCTGACGAACTGACAGTGGCCCCTTGCCGGCCCGCAAGCAATGCTCCTCGTCCGCGAACGTACGCAACGCGATATCGTTCTACTAGGAGGCCGACGACGCGATTCTCCTGCGTCGTCGTTCCTTCGCTGCCGTCGCGCCCGACATCCCGGAGAAGCATGTCCCAGAGAAAAATCGTTATCACCGGCGCGGCCGGCCTGGTTGGACAAAACCTTGTGCCGCGACTTGAAGCCGCGCGCCTTCAGGCCGACGAGCCCGGCGAACTCGTCGCCATCGACAAGCACCCCTCCAACACCGCGACGCTCCGCCGCCTGCATCCCGGCCTCCGCGTCATTCACGCCGACCTCGCCGAACCCGGCCCTTGGCAGAACGAGTTCGAAGGCTGCACGCATCTGGTCAACGCCCACGCGCAGATCGGCGGCCTCTACACCGCCGAGTACGTCCGCAACAACATCACTGCGACCGAGCGCGTGCTCGAAGCCGCCCTTCGCTACCGCGTCCCCTACGTCGTCAACATCTCTTCCTCGGTCGTCACCTCCCAGACCGTCGACGACTACACCGAGACCAAAAAAGCGCAGGAGGCTCTCGTCCTCAGCTCCGGCCTCAAGCAGGTCGTCCTTCGGCCCACGCTGATGTTCGGCTGGTTCGACCGCAAGCACGTCGGCTGGCTGGCGCGCTTCATGCAGCGCGTGCCCGTCTTCCCCATCCCCGGCAACGGCCGCTTCCTTCGCCAGCCGCTCTTCACCGGCGACTTCTGCGACATCATCGCCAGCTCGCTCCAATCCGAAATCACCGGCGCCTACAACATCACCGGCCAGCAGCGCATCGACTACATCGATCTCATCCGCGCCGTGAAGCAGGCCACCGGAGCCCGCGCGCGCCTCGTCCGCATTCCCTATCGCCTCTTCTGGCTCCTGCTCAAGACCAACGCCCTCTGGGACAAGAACCCAGCCTTCACCGCGAGCCAGTTGGAAGCCCTGGTCACGCCCGACGTCTTTGAGGTCATCGACTGGCCGCGCATCTTCGGTGTCCGTGCCACGCCGCTCGAGGAAGCGTTGAACACAACCTTCCGCGATCCCACCTACTCCAGCGTCGTGCTCGATTTCTGAGTGTAGGGAGTGCTGCCCCGGCCCATAAGCCGCCCCTCGAAAGCACTCTCGGAAGCCCGCAGGCCAGGACTCTTTTCAGCCTGTTTGAGCGGTCTTCCCGCTCACAAAAACTGATCGCAAAAGGCACTTGACAAAGGGGCAGAACACGCCTGTATTCCCGGCGTCTCGTGAAGCAGAATGGCGCGTCCGGCAACTATAATAAGAGAGACGGTACTACGAGGAAATAAGACAGACGGTATCCAGAAAACCGGCTGCACTTTTGCAGTCCCAGGACCGACAAAAATTTCGTAATTAAAGCGTGACAATGGCAGACGATCAGAACCCGCAACTCCCTCTCGAACCCGACTCCAACCCGCCCAGCCCGCAGGATGCCAACTCCAACAACCCCCCGCCCAACGGCGCGGGCGGCGACGGCCCCGGCGCGCCCACCGGCCCCGGCGCCCTCCAGATGCTGCCCATCAACCTCGAAGAGGAGATGCGCCGCTCCTATCTCGACTACTCCATGTCGGTCATCATCGGCCGCGCCCTGCCCGACGCCCGCGACGGCCTCAAACCCGTCCATCGCCGCGTCCTCTACGGCATGCAGGAGATGGGCCTGCAGTTCAACAAGAAGTACACCAAGTCCGCCAAGGTCGTCGGCCACGTCATGGGCAACTACCATCCTCACGGCGACGCCGCCATCTACGACACCATGGTCCGTCTCGCGCAGCCCTTCAGCCTGCGCTATCCGCTCATCGACGGCCAGGGCAACTTCGGCTCCGTCGACGGCGACCCACCCGCCGCCATGCGTTACACGGAATCCCGCATGACCCGCCTCGCCGGAGAAATGTTGGCGGACATCGACTCCGACACCGTCGACTTCGTCCCCAACTACGACGAGTCCACCTCCGAGCCCTCCGTCCTTCCCGCGCGCCTTCCGAACCTCATCGTCAACGGCAGCACCGGCATCGCCGTCGGCATGGCCACCAACATTCCGCCGCACAACCTCACTGAGGTCCTCAACGCCACCATCGCTCTCCTGCAAAAAGAAAAGGGCGAAACCAAATCAGACCTCGAGCTCTGCCTCGAGCACGTCAAAGGCCCGGACTTCCCCACCGGCGGCTATCTCTACGGCCGCGGCAACCTCGCGCAAACCTACAAGACCGGCCGCGGCCGCTTCATCATGCGCGCCAAATGCGGTCTCGAGCAGATTTCGGGCGGCCGCTCCGCCATCATCTGCACCGAGATCCCCTACCAGGTCAACAAATCCAACCTCATCAAGCGCATCGCCGAGCTGGTCAACGACAAGATCATCGACGACATCTCCGACGTGCGCGACGAGTCCGACCGCGACGGCATGCGCATCGTCATCGAGCTCAAGCGCGGCGCGCAGCATGAGATCGTCCTCAACCAGCTCTTCAAGCACACCCAGATGCAGGAGAGCTTCTCGATGATCTTCCTGGCCGTGCACAACAATCAGCCGAAAGAACTCAGCCTCCCCGCGGCCATTCACGCCTTCATCGACCACCGCATCGACGTCGTCCGCCGCCGCACCGCCTTCCTGCTCAACAAGGCCCGCGAGCGCGAGCACACTCTTCTCGGCTACCAGATCGCGCTCGACCATCTCGACTCGGTCATCAAGATCATCCGCCAGTCATCCTCCCGCGCCGACGCCCGCGAGAACCTCTTCGGCTACTTCAGCAACCGCCGCATCAACCTGCGCGGCGCCGAGCTCGCCGGCGTCAAGCTCGACCCCACGAAGTACGCCATCGATCTAGCCGGCGGCAGCGTCTCCGCGCAGCTCGCAGGCAACACCGCCGGCACGCTCATCCTCAGCTACCGCCAGATCGACGCGATCTTGGAATTACAGCTGTACAGGCTCACCCAGCTCTCCATCGATGAGCTCCTCAACGAGCTCCGCGCCGTCCGCGACAACATCGCCGAGTACGAGTCCATTCTCGCCAGCGAAAAGCGGCTCAAAAAAGTCATCATGAAGGAGCTCGAAGACATCCGCGACAAGTACGGCGACGCCCGCCGCACCGCCATCATCGACGAGACCTCCGAGCTCACCCTTGAAGACCTCATCGCCGACGAGCAGGTCGCCGTCACCGTCTCCAACACCGGCTACCTCAAGCGCACGCCCATCAGCATCTACCGCCAGCAGAAGCGCGGCGGCACCGGCCGCATGGGCATGAAGACCCGCGAGGAAGATTTCGTCTCGCAGCTCATCATCGACTCCACGCACGCCTTCCTGCTCTGCTTCACCAACACCGGCCGCGTCTACTGGCTCAAGGTCTACGAGATCCCCGACGTCGGCGCCGCCGGCAAGGGCAAGGCGATGGCCTCGCTCGTCGACCTCCAGCCCGGCGAAAAGGTCGTCACCATCCTCCCCGTCCGCGACCTCGAAGAGGCCTCCAAGTACGTGCTCTTCGCCACGCGCAACGGCACGGTCAAGAAGACCGCGCTCAAGGACTTCTCGAACGTCATGGCGCGCGGCATCATCGCCATCGGCATCGACAAGGACGACGAGCTCATCACCGCCCGCATCACCGACGGCGAGCAGGTCATCTTCCTCGCCACCCACGACGGCATGGCGATCCGCTTCAACGAGCAGGATCTCCGCCCCATGGGTCGCCCGGCTTTTGGTAACAGAGGAATCTCCCTCCACAAGACCGACTACGTCATCGGAGCCGCCGTCACCCCCTCGCCCGAGGCACGCAACAAGACCCGCCTCGCCCTCGCCGCCGCCAAGGGCCTCAAGGACCAGGTCGAAGCCGTCCTCGACGAAGCCGGTGAGTCCGTATCCTCACAACCTTTAGTCCTAGCCGAGCCTGGAGAACTGCCCGCCCCCGAGCTCTCCCCCGCCGCCGCCGCCAAGCTCCAGAAGCTCGACGAGCAGCTCGGCCTCACCCCCTGCCTCATCCTCTCCGTCTCCGAGAACGGCTACGGCAAGCGCACCGACGTCGACGCCTACCGCCTCCAGACCCGCGGCGGCAAGGGCGTCATCAACATGCGAGCCACCCCCAAGATCGGCAAAGTCACCAGCATCCAGCTCGTCGACGACACCACCGAGATGATGGTCATCAGCCAATTCGGCAAGATCATCCGCATCGACACCAAGACCGTCCGAGCCGCCGGCCGAGCCACCATGGGCGTCAAGCTCCTCGACCTCGAAGCCGACGACAAGGTAGCCAGCGCCACCATCATCCCCCCAGAAGACCCCAAGCTCCCCACCGAAAACGGCGCCCTAATCCAATAGCGCACCGTTCTTCGGATGAGGTCAGAGCTGTAGCACACCCTTCAGCAGCCAGTTCCCTAAGTCTTCCGACCGGATCTGATTCACCTCATAATTCACGAGGCTATCGCGGCAGAACGCCTGATTTCGCCTCAATCGTCGAGTAGAAGTTTCGAAACTGATCAGCAGTGATTGAACCCTTGGCCGATTCTTCGATCAGCTTAAACTTCTCCATCTGCGGAAGCGTAAGTTGAGCAGCCGGGAGATTTTGCTCCCACCGAAGCCACATCCATTTATCCAGCTTCCCATGTCCCTGCAGCCATTCGGCCCAAGCTTCAGCTTGGGGCCCAGCCGACTCTCCACTACGAACTTTCAGCAGCAAGGATAACAGTCGATGGAGACCGCGGTAATGATCATCCCCGGACATCTCAACCATGTATCCCAATTCATTCAACTCCTTCTGAGCTTGGCTTAAACCTCGAGGAGAGTCGGAAAGAATGTCGATTTCGATCATGTCCGCTAAGGCGCTCGACTGCGTGGTAACCGCGTTCTGGTCAATGTGGTGCAGTTCAGACCAGATTTCAGGAAGACCTTTCGGTTGGGACCCCGGGCCTCCGGAGGCTATCACTGTCACCTGATTGTAAACATGGGACGCGCCAGCATGGGCTAACACTTGAACCGATTCAGGGCTCACGCTCATCGCCGCGTCCTGGAAAGTATCGTTTGACACCTTTAGAAGCGACCCTGAGAATTTAGTAGCCTTCATGGATGCATTCTTGAAATGCGCATTCGTCAGATCGCAATCAACAAACTCTGCGCCATCCAGAGAAGCTCCGCTGAAGTTTGCCCCCTTCAAGTTTATGTGATCGAATTGCACGCCATCGAGCGATGCGGACAGAAGTTTAACCCCGGACATATTCTGATAAGGACGAATCGTTGCGCGCGAATTGAGATCGAGATTTGAGTAGTTGCCGCCAGACTTGAACTCATAAATTTCTCCGGGCCAAATTGAAAGCTCCACCAATCGACCGGATGAGTTCCACAGCATGTCGTGCACGTCAAAAAACAGAAATCCAATCGCGCCAATCAACAAGATTGCAAAGCTCACCGGCAACAGCGCTGCTATCAGTCGTCCCGCAAAAGGTAGAACCGACTTCATCTGCCCAGTTGGACCTAGAACCATCCTGCGTCGTCGAAAACGTGCCTCCCGCAGCAGCCACCAACTCATTAGAAATGGCTCGACCACGCCGACCAGCAACACCAAAAAGAAGATAGCGCCGCATGCCGTATATAGCGTCATCTGAATCACATCGTAGGGCAGGCTGTGGCCGATCCCAGTACCCAAGGCGACCAGCATCAGGGATGGAATGACGAGCCAGCCCGGTAGACTTACGATGGCTACAATGATCCTGTCCGGCTGTGCGTAGCGCAGTTCACTCGTCTGCATGAAGATTTTGTCCGTCCGCCTTTTTGACATCTTCGAGAAGCGAGCGTAGACCGAATCCGCAGACCACAACCGTTCAATCAACAGCCGTATCTTTCTAGTGAAGACCCCCGACGGCATCAACTCTGAATAGAACGGATATTCCCCAAACGTATCCATAACATGTTGATCGAATGGGAAGTATGCCAGTATGCTCTTTTCGGGAGTCAACGGTGCCAAATGCTTCCGGTATTCCGAGCTCAGAAAACTGAAGGAGTGTTTCAGCGTGATTCGGTTAATCACGAAGTGGGGGCGGATCTCCCCTTCGTTTGGATAGATATGCTTGAAATAGTCATACAGCAAGAGTGTTCCGGTGAATGTAATGAGGTCAGGCTCGTTAATGATGATGACATCGTCTGCAATCCCCGCGGCCGCCACCGTCAGCGAATCCACGCCCCCATAGCAGTCGATCAAGACGACGTCGACGTCCAGTTTCTTCGCTGCTTTGGCAAAATAACTCCGAAAAAAATCAACCATGAGGCCGTTCGGCGAAGAAAAATTCTTCCATTCAAAGGCTTCCTTCGGAAAGAGCGCCGGAATAAAAAGCATCAAACCGTCCGTGGTTGCGACCACGACATTTGCCTTCTGCACTAAAGCATCCACTGCATCCAGTGAAAAACCTCTGGATTCCGAAACGATGATATTTACATTCGTGGATTCCGGCCTAACGAGATCGAGAAATAGTCCTGATATGCCTTTGTTGTGGATGTCAAAGTCAACCAACAGCACGCGCTTCCTGGCGATCGTCAATTGGCGCGCAATGTTCAGCGAGATCGTTGATTTGCCGACCCCACCTTTGCCACTCGTAACGGCCAGTATTTTCACGGCTGGCCTGTCCCAAGGTTGATCTTCCGGCTTCGGCTGGCATGGCCATGACTCAAACCGGTGTCAATTACCGGCGGCCTGATCATGTAAAACACCATGAAGACCATAAATGTAACCATCATTCCGCTGGCAACGATGTAAGTCAGGGTCCACAGCCTCTGGTAAATGGCCGCCAGCAGAATCGCCGTGAGGAGAAAGCAATACAGAATCACCATCTTCATCAGTGGCGGCAGGCTCGCCGTCACGATCAGGAACTCCTTCGCCGCCTGAAGCGTCGCGTTTTGCTGCGAGTTGAGAGGGGAACTCGACATACTCAACTTCTCTGAGCTTAGTTAGGAGAAGGATACGGTGAATGGCCAAGTGGAACACATGGGCCATTGATTTTCAACTCATTTCTCAGAGAATCCCAAGATTTGTTAGCAGGCGGCGGCCCGCTTATGAGCGCCCCCAATCGCAGCATCTGCGGAGTGCTCCATCCGTTACGCGCTTTTGCGGCATGGGTGGGCTCCTCTCTGCCGAAGGCCGGAGTGCAGCCCTCAAGGGCGCAACGACTGAATCGCCTTCCTCCGCGCCCCCACACCACCCCCGGCAGCCCAAACCCTAGACCCACCCCGCGAAGCCCCCGCCGTCCGCGCAGGACCTAGTTCGCCTCTAAGTCCGCATTCAACGTAATCGTCCCACCCTTGACGGTCAGTGTTCGATCCCAGGGGACAAACCCCTTCTTCGTCACCTTCACCTCATTCTTACCCGGGTCCACTTCCAGGATCGACGGCGTATTCCCCACAAAATTCCCATTGATCTCAATGTCCGCACCCGCAGGCGTCGAGTTCACACTGATATTCGCCTTCTCCGCAATCGGTGCAGTCGTCACGACCACTTGCGTTTGCCCCGCTGGCGGCGGCGAGGCCATCGCCGCAATCTCCTTCGCGTGCGCCGTCCAGTGTTCGAGAATCGCCCCGCACGAATCCTGCACCGACCCGCCCACCGACAGTGTCGACTCGCTGAAAACCGAGTCCCCCGTCTTGCGCACAAACACCGCGACCTTATCCTTCTTTCGCAGCAGACCCTTGCCGCCCTCATGCTGCAGCATCACAACATAGTCGGTCATCTCCAGCCGGTTGTTCGCCACAACATTCGGGCATCGCTGCCCGAATGTCTTCACGATCTCGGCCGTCTGCGGACTCGCGCCGCCTGAGCTGTAGGCCCCAAAGGCCCCATGGTTCCCCCCACCGCCGCCCTGCACCTGCCACGAATCACTGTCCGTCACGTAAATGCGCGGCTTATCCGCATCGGCAAGAACCACGGGCGTTGCTGGCTTCTGGGGTTTGTCCGGCGCTTGGCCACGGACAGCGAAAGACAGCATCAGGGAACAGCCAACAAGGCCAACAGCAAAGGCAGCGCGCATCAGGATCCCCTTTGATGAAGTAACGTCACTCTACTCCACAACGCAATCCCGAGCACAGGTGAAGCGAAAGTGAGCAGGAAAACCAAATCACCACCCCCCAGCGCTCTGCCGCAGCGAACTCCTTCCGATGCAATACCTTACCCGCAACCCACCGGATAGAACAATGTACGCCAGTAAGCCCTCAAGTCCAGCCTTAACCGCCCATCTATCAATACTTTGCCCGAAAAAGTATGGGGGGAGAGGGGGCACCCACCCCGCACAGATCCTGCCCCCGGCCTACCCGCGCCCCTCGCCGTCCCCGCCCGCCCGCTTCACACCCTCCATACCCACCCGAAACACCGGGGCCGTATACCCCTTCGGCAAATAATCGTCCGGAATCGCCACCCGGTTCCCATCCCGAATCGTCGAGAAGTGCGGCGACATAATCTCCACTCCAGCCTCATAAAACCGGTCCTGAATATTCTGGTGCAGGTCCGAATACGTCTTCGCCATCCTGCTCGCCTGGTCCGTATAAGCGTTCAACTGGTAGTGAACATAGAAGTCATCCAGCGCCGTCTGCAGCACAAACGGGGCCGGCGTCTCCAGCACGTTCTCCGTCCCCGCCGCAGCCGTCAGCAGCAGCTCATGAATCTTCCTCCACGGAGCGTCATAGCCAATCGTCACCGTCGTATGCAGGATCAACTTCTCCTTCTGCACCGACCCGCTGAAGTTGATAATGTGGCTGTTCAGCACCATCGAATTCGCAATCGTGATCTCCACATTCTTAATCGTCCGTATCCGCGTCACCAGCAGCGACACTTCGATCACGTCCCCCACCGTATCCGCAATCTGCACGCGATCCCCCAGCTGGAACGCCCGCATATACGTCAAAATCACGCCAGCCACAACATTCGCCACAGCCGAAGTCGAGCCCAGCGAGAACAGCACTCCCAGAAAAATCGAGATCCCCTGAAACGCCGGCGACTTCGCCCCCGGCAGGTACGGAAACACCGCAATCGCCGTAACCGCCAGCATCATGAACCGCACAATCTTGTACGTCGGCGCCGCCCACTCCCGATGAAACCCCGAGAAGGCGATCGACCCTTTGCCAATCTCGGCAAAGATAATCCGCGTGAACTTGATCACGTAGAACGCGACCACAACAATCACCACAATGAAGAACAGGTTCGGAAGGTACGCCAGGATCGTATGCGCAATCACCTTCAGCGGCGCCTCGATATACCCCATCAGGATCCGCGCATACCCCCGTGTCCAGGGAAAGAACCCCAGCACCAGCGACGTGTAGAAATACAGCACCACCAGCACCGCTGCGAACCGCAGCAGCTTCGCAATCCCGACCAGAAAATCCGCAATCCTGTCCGCCGGAAGAATCTCGAACTTCTGAATACGCAGCGACGTAATCCGCGTCCCGCGCCACGATTCGACCACCGCATACACCTTCGGAAAGAAGAATCCGAGAAGGCGGAAGATCACAATCAGGACCACCGTCGCAAGCAACGCATACAATCCACCCAGCGCAATACTCCTCACCGAGTACTCCTTGCGCAGCTCCGTCAGGCTTACACGAATCTTGTCCGCATAGCCCACCGCCAGGTCATGCCGCGATTTACCCACCGCCCGCGCATCCTGGTCCGTCACCGACATCAGCACCAGGTCGCCCGCCACAATATCGCTCGTCCCCTCAGCATCCGCCACCGTCAGCGACTTCGGATCGAACTTCACCTCCTTCGACAGGTCCGTAATTCTCTGCGAGATTGCGTCAGCCCGCGCCGCCGCCGGAAACGACAGGATCCCCTGCACCCGAAAGATCGTCTTCCCCCGCACAATCACCGGCGCCTGCACCCCTGGCTGCGCCGTCATCCCTGGCTGCGCAGTCGCAGCCTGTCCCCGCGCGCCCCCAACGCCCACAGAACAGCACAGCAGCAGACCCGCCCACACGATGCCACGCAACAAAATCACCACACGCTTTTGAACCATGTCGCGCCCTCCCAGTGAGCATACACGCCCCCACACCGAGCCCCTCGACGACACCCCGCTCTGGCCTTTGCCTTTCTGTCTGTCATCCCGCAGGGATCTGCTTCTCCCCTTTGCCGTCGCTGCTGAGACGGCCCCAAGCCTTTGCCTCTAGGTAACCCAAGGCCCCAAGCCTTGGGCTTCACAGCAATCATTAAATAAAGAAGGGCGCGAGCATCAGCTCGCGCCCTTCTCGTTACAATCTCCCCATAAAGACATTCTCCGCCCGCATGAAATCATTCCGGTTTCGACTTACTAATAGATCCTTTACGTGAGGATTTTTCTAGCTCGATTTTAAGCTCTTCAAATAGAGTCGTGTCGAACTTGAAAGTCATCCCGAATAACTTCATCTCCCCCACTTTCGCTTCCTTGGGGGGTACGAACATACACTGCGCATAAGCGAGATAAAGTGGATCTGAAAAGAAGAATTCTCCGCTGGCCGTGTCACATCGAATGATCTGGCCCCTTTTTGCCGTCTGCAGTTCACCGAGGTATGTCGTGAGATTACCAGTGGGATATTGGGGTGATCCTTCCCTTATCTTCTTCAGAATTTGAGCGTGAGTTCCGCCTTTGTCGCCCAACAGAGTGAGGGCCCCTAAGATAATACGTGTGTTGTCAAACGTTCTACTTCTTTCTTGCTTCAGAGCGATGTCGAAAACGGTCTTCAATGTATCCGAGGAATCATCGACATAACGCTTGATAGCATCTTTGAACTGCCCGTTGGTTATCCAAGTTTCTTTTTCACAAGTCCCGCGAATGTTAGCGGTGTTGCAAATGTTCAGGGCCAACTGGTGGCATACTGCTCCCATGCCCGATGAATACTTCGCAATCTGATCCTTGTGCTCGCCGAATTTAATTTTGAGCAATTCCTCACCCTTCAACAGAATGGCCTTCAGTTCATCGACTGTCATCATGGGTACTGCTATTTCTGCCACGCGATTTCGCATCTCGGGATCGTATTGGATTACTTCTCTAGCCGTCCCGACGGCACCGATTGCAATGACCTTCACGGACGGAAAGTCTGCCGCTGTATCTGTGAAAACTTTCATAACTTGGGACAGCTTTGCCTTTTCGGATGTGGGGACCTTGTGAAAATCCTCCAACACCCAGCAGCAGCCGGCAGCACCGCAAAATTCGGCAAGTCTTTGAGGCGTCAATTGCGGCGGGATCAATCTACTAAGAGTTGCCTGTTCTTCGGTCGAAGATTTTGCCTCTATGGCCGCTTTCAACGTCAGATAGCTCTGCTCGATTTTGCCGGTGATATCCGTTGCTTTCTTTATCGAGGCGCCACTGGCGTAGAAAACATCAAGCTGATCAAACGCACCAAGGAGCAATCCCTCAAAGGTCGTGGCGATCGTGCAGCGAGATGTTATCTTCCGGTTTGCGTAAAATGGATAAAGTTTATTTATGAGCAGGGTGGTCTTACCGGTGCCGCTCTGACCATACACCACGATCTGTTTGCCGGGAGTCTCCAAGGCATCTACTAATTGGGTATTGAGCGCGTCTCGTTCTACAAACGATGCCTTCGCAGGCATGGTCGGCGTGAACACATCTTGACTTTTATAATGGTTATCGACCATGCGTTTGCTCCAAAACCGTGTCTTATACCTTTACTGGAAGGAAAGAGCAAAAGAGTATTGACCACTCATTTTATTGCAACAAATGTCACCGCGTTGAATAATTCGAGCTTGCCGGGTGCCCGCTTCCCCATTCATGACGCGCTCTTTGCGGCATGGGTGGGAGACACCACTCTGCCGAAGGCCGGAGTGCAGCCCTCGAGCGCACAAAGGACACAGCGAGGGGCGCAGCGCCATCCCGCCCTGCTCTCTCCCCGGTCTGCGCGCATACCACGCCGCCCCGTCCTATGCCCGCCATGCTCTGCTATGATCGCCGCTCAGCATCTAATCCCTCTGCATCTAATTTCCTCAGAGCGCTATCCATGACCCTTC
>Ga0208357_1002402_pt1 | contig 12467 bp, 11 predicted proteins | sample NGESurdeep092012_6_FD_184487 | JGI IMG/M metagenome (GOLD analysis project Ga0208357, IMG submission 184487) | Arctic peat soil microbial communities from Barrow, Alaska - NGEE Surface sample F52-2 deep-092012 (SPAdes) | ecosystem: Environmental > Terrestrial > Soil > Wetlands > Peat ... | reverse complement strand
GAGGGTGTCGGCGCGCGCCCGCCAGGCGACCTCGTCGGCGCCGAGAGGGGCGAAATGCGCGGTCGAAGCGTCCGAGAGTACGACGTCGAGCTCGCGCACGTGCTCGATCGTCATGCCGTAGACGACCGAGTGCGTGCCGCCTGAGTTGTTGCCGATCATCCCGCCGAGCGTCGCCCTGCTCGAAGTTGAGGTGTCAGGGCCGAAGATGAGCCCATGTGGCCGCGCCGCCCGGTTCAGTTGATCCTGCACGACGCCTGGCTGGACCCGTGCGGTCATCGCCTCATGATCGATCTCGAGGATCTGGTTCATGTGGCGCGCGCAGTCGAGAATCAGCGCGTGGCCAACGGTCTGTCCCGCGAGGCTCGTCGCGCCGCCGCGGGGAAGGACCGCCACGCCGTACTCACGGGCGGTCTCGACCGCGGCGACGATGTCGTCGGCGTTTCGTGGGAAGCACACGCCGACCGGCTCGATCGCGTACATGCTGGCGTCGGTCGAGTAGATGCGCTTGGTGAGCGAGTCGAAGCGCACCTCGCCCGAAAGGCGTACCTCGAGGGCGTGGGCCAGATCGGTTTCCAGGCTGAGCGTTATGACGAGCTCCCTAACGCGCCGCGGCGAGCACCGCGAGCGCGGCAGCGACTCCGCCGTCTTTGTGCGGGACATCCGCGCGTCCGAGGCTGAGCTCAACGCCTGCCAAGGCAGCTACGAGGGTGAGGTCGTCGAAGTCGCCGAGGTGGCCGATTCGGAACACCTTGCCCGCCACCTGCCCGAGGCCTGATCCAAGTGCCATCCCGTAGCTATCGAGCACCACCTTTCGGAACTCGGCTTCGGCGTAGCCGTCCGGCATCCGGACCGCGGTGACGACCGGGCTGTACGCGGCTTCGTCGGCGCACTGTGTCTCGAGACCCCAGGCGTGCACGGCCGCACGAGTCGCTTCGCCGTGACGGATGTGACGGGCAAAGATGTTCTCGAAACCCTCCGCCTCGAGAAGGCCGATGGCCACCTCGAGTCCTGCCATCAAGTTGGCCGACGGCGTGTAGGGGAAAAAGCCGTTCTTGTTCAACTCGAGGTACGGCTTCCACTCCCAGTAGGCACGGGGCAGCTTCGCAGAGCTCTGTCGGTCCAACGCTTTTTGCGAGATGGCGTTGAACGACATCCCTGGTGGCAGCATTAATCCCTTTTGCGAGCCGGCGACGGTGACGTCGACGCCCCACTCGTCGTGCCGGTAGTCGATCGAGCCGAGTGATGAGACCGCGTCGACAAAGAGCAGGGCTGGATGCCCGAGATCGTCGAGTACGCCGCGGATCGCTGCGACGTCACTCAGCGTGCCGACCGAGGTCTCGTTATGGGTGATCAGGAGCGCTTGAATCTCGTGCTTGTCGTCGGCACCAAGACGCGTTCGTAGCGCCTCGATGTCGATGGCGTGTCGCCAATCGGAGGGAAGCGACTCGACTTCGAGGCCGAGCTGGGTCGCAAGCTGGCCCCAAAGCACCGAGAACTGGCCGGTCTCAGGATTTAGCACCTTGTCGCCTGGCGAAAGGGTGTTGACGAGGCACGCCTCCCATGCGCCGGTGCCAGAGCCCGGGAAGATCACGACCGGGCCGGTGGTGCGAAACACCCGCTTCATGCCCTCGATCACCGAGAGCGCTAAGGCCGCGAACCCAGGTCCGCGGTGATCGAGCGTCGGCCTTGCGATCGCCTCGAGGACTGGTTGGGGCACGTTTGTCGGACCTGGAACTTGCAAGAGGTGGCGGCCGGGTAGGTACGGCGCGGCTGAACTGGTCATCTGACTCCTTCGGATTAACGGTGGCGCTCGCAAGCCCGACCGTCGCGGGATGGATGCTAATGAGTGGTTGGGGCGCGCTCCACTCATCCACCGATTTCCGGCGGTGGGGTGCCGTCGTCGCCCTCGGTCACGACGATCTCCCGGCTGGCGGTATCGAGGGCGAGATTGGTGAATTTCGGGAGCGCCTTGGCGAGGACGAAAACGCCCGCGATGCAGGCCAACCCACCTGACACCACCGCCGTCACCGGCCCGAGCAGCGCCGCGACGGCGCCATGTTCGAGGTCGCCGAACCTAGGGCCGCCGGTCACGACGGCGATCTGTACCGCCTGCATTCGCCCTAGAAGGCCTGGTGGCGTCTCGAGCTGGAGTATCGAGCCGCGAAAGACCGCGGAAAACACGTCAGAGGCGCCTGCCGCGCCAAGCAACACGAGTGCCGGTGCGAGCCAGGGCGAGAGACCAAAGAGCGTGATCGCGACTCCCCAGCCGACGATCGCCAGCATCACCGCGCGACCCTGGCGCTTCACGCCGCGAACCCAGCCCGTTAGCAGTGCCCCAACGAGCGCACCCACGCCAGGCGCTGCATAGAGGAGACCAACGGTTCCCGCACCACCGTGGAAGCGGACGAGCCCAAGCGCCGGGAAGAGCGCCCTCGGCATGCCGAGCGTCATCGCGATCAGGTCACCGAGGAATATCCCCTCTAGCGCCTGGTGCCCCTTTAGGTACTTCAGTCCGCCGACCATCGCGCCAAAGCCGAGGTCGCGGGGCTTGGCGTCTTCGACAGGCGGTGGTCTAGACATCCGCAGGACCGCGATCAGGGATGCAGCGTAGGTCGTGACGTCGATCCAGTAGACGAAGTTGATGCTGATACGCGCCAGCAACAGGCCCGCCACGGCAGGCCCGGCTATCTGACCGACTGAGAAGAGTGCCTGCCAGAGCGCGTTCGCGCCGACGATGCCTTCTCGACCGACGACCGAGACGATGAGCGCCGTGCTCGCTGGGCTGTCGACCCCCTGGTAGCCGGCAGCGAGCGCGGAGCAGAGGAAGATCGGCCAGAGCGCCGGCTTGTGATAGCCCGAGTTCAACGCCAGGCCGAGACTGGTTGATGCCAACAGGACCTGCGTCATGATCAGCACCCTGCGGCGCTCGAAGGCGTCGACGATCGTGCCGCCGAGCAGCGACCCGACAAGCAGCGGCCCAACCTGGACGAGTGAGACGAGGCCGACGTCGAGGCTCGAATGCGTGAGGCGGTAGACCTGATACGGAACCGCGACAACGGTCAGCTGGTTGCCGATCGTTCTGATCAGGAAGCCGGTCCAAAGAAGTCGAAACTGCCGGTACGTCCGAAGGGGCTCGATGTCGATGAACAGTCCCGACCTCGGCATCGGAGCGACACTATCTGGCGCCGGTGAAGCGCCGGTGAGCTCCTGCGGTGAGGTGTTCTGCTCGCGCCGGTCGGCCGCTGGCGTCGAAGCGGGTTAGACCAGCTCGGCCAGTTCGACCGCTTCGAGCCCGTGCGCCTCGGCCACGGAGAAGTTCGTGAGCACGCCTCCGACGGCGTTTACGCCGGCGGCGAGCGACGAATCGCTCCGGGCGGCCTGTCGCCAGCCCACATTCGCCACCTCCAAGATGTAGCTGAGGGTGGCGTTCGTCAGCGCGTGCGTCGAGGTGTGCGGCACCGCCCCTGGCATGTTGGCGACGCAGTAGAAGAGCGATTCGTGCACTTTGAAGGTGGGATTGCTGTGCGTGGTCGGGTGCGTTGACTCAAAGCATCCACCTTGATCAACGGCGATGTCGATCAGCACCGATCCTGGGCGCATCCTGGCGACGAGGGCATCGCTTACAAGTCGCGGCGCCAGTGCGCCGGCGACGAGGACAGCTCCGATCACGACGTCGGCGCCTAGGCAGACTTCCTCGAGGGTGTGCGAGCTCGAAGCGAGCGTCTCGAGCTGCCCGCGGTAAAGGGCGTCGAGTGCGCGCAGTTTGGCGATGTCTTTGTCCAGCACGACCACATCCGCGTGCATCCCAGCCGCGATCGACGCTGCGTTCGCGCCGGCTACGCCGGCGCCGATGACGACGACTCTCGCAGGGCGAACGCCGGCTACGCCGCTCATCAGCACCCCGCGGCCTCCCGCTGGGCGCTGCAGGTGCTCAGCGGCGGCGAGCGGTGCCATTCGGCCGGCGATCTCGCTCATCGGCGCGAGCAGTGGGAGCGCCCCATCTGCGGTCTGGACCGTCTCGTAGGCGATCGCCGTCGTTCCTGCGCGTAGCAACGCGTCCGTGCACGGGCGCGACGCGGCGAGGTGGAGATAGGTGAAGAGAATCTGGTCTCGACCAAGGAGGGGGTACTCGGTGCCGAGGGGTTCTTTCACCTTGCAGATCATCTCGGCGCTAGCCCAGACCTCGGCTGCACTCTTTGCGATTCGAGCCCCGACGCGCACGTACTCAACATCGGGAAGTGAGGAGGCGTCTCCGGCGCCCGCTTCGATCAGCACCTCGTGGCCGTGTGCGACGAGCTCGTGGGCACCAGCAGGCGTGAGCGCCACGCGGGACTCGTTGTCCTTTACTTCCTTCGGTATGCCGATCCGCATGAACGACCTCCATCTCTTCGGCTCACGCCTGCGAGAGGGAGCCTAGGCAGATCAGGTGTGTTTCCCAGCGAGCTCTTCGAAGAGCGCGCGGGTCGCCCAGGACGGCTCCACACCGCCGATCGCTACCAGCGCCTGCTCGAGCGCCTCGTAGGCCTCGATGAGGCCGGGCATGCCGTCGAGCTGGCTGCGAAGCACCATCAGGTCGCGGACCAACAGCTCCGAGGTGGGCTCGAGCGCGAGGCCGGCATGGATCGATCGCGCCGCCAGCTCGAGGTCGTCGCCGGCGCTAGCTAGTTGCGAGAGCTGGTGCATCGCATCGCAGACCTCGAAGCAGAGATGATCCACGAGCCCCTCGGCGAGCATCCAGCGGTAGGGGAGTCCCGGGCGCCAGGAGACGCGCTCGAGCACTCGACGAAGCGAACCTACGGCGAGCGCCGGGTCCTCTGACCTAGCGACCGCCACCTCGGTGAGCAGATCGGTCCAGTCGGATCGCAACTTCGCCTCGACGCTCACGATGCTGTTTCCAGCTATGATGAGCCGGCGATTGCCAAGTGCGCGCCGCGCGGCGACGAGCACCGTATCGAGCCGGCGATGCGCGTCGAGGCCCGCTCGAGGGAAGAGCGCGGTCATGATCTCGAGTTGCGTCGCGCTTCCACCGTGGAGCGCGAGGTAGCTGAGGAGCTCGACAACACGCGGTCGGTCGCGCTCGGACGGTTCCTCGGTGAGCCCCGTGACAAGCGGCTGCTCGCCGAGTAGCTCGAGTCGAATTGCCTCCTGCGAGAGCGGCGAGGGGCCGCCGCCAAGTTCAGCGAGATCGGTCGGATCAGGAAGCGAGGTAAGCAGGGGCATCGACGCTGCACGCGAAAGCAGGCGTTCGATGAGCGAGTTGGCATCATCGTCTGGCCTCGGCACGTTCAAGGAGACCCCAACGGGTACGAGGCGTGCACCGGCATGGTCGACGAGGAGCCGCACGGTTCCGAGCTTGCCTGGTCGAACGACGCCGGCCATCGCCGTGACGTGTTTGGGAAGTGGGGCCGCCTCCTCCGAGAAGCGGGTCACGATCAGCGGCTCTCGCCGCCACGAGGCGGCCTCCTCGGCATGGCGCGACGAAGGAGGGTCAGCTGCTTGATCGGCAAGCGTGGCGGTACTCGAGGCCGCCATCTGGTAGCAGTGCTCGGTGACCGGCGGTGGCTCGAGCCCAAGCAACTCAACAGAGAGCTCCTCTGCCCAGGGCAGTGTGCGAAGAGCGGTGGTGATACCTCGGAGGATCTCGCCTGCGGTGCTTTCGTCGGCGTCGATGGCGAGACTCTGACCTGGGCCGACGGCGACCAGCCAGGCGTCTTCACCGTCATCACCTACGGGGATCAGCCACGGTACATATCTGCCTGCCCCGGTCGCGAAGGCGAGAACCCGCTCGAGCGGTGCGCCGAGCGACAGCGTCCAGGAGTAGCCCCCTTCGCCGACTGCGAACTGGCTCGGTTGAACTGGCTGCGCGCTCTCGAAGTAAAAGGTCACACCCGATGGTCCTGCGCGCACGAGCCGCACGACGGGCGCGATCTCGAGCGCGGCGGTGGCGACTCGGAGGAGTCGATTTCCAGCGTCGATCCAGTCGATCAGGATCGCATCGCCGAAAGGGTCGAGCCGTGCCTCGAGCGCCTCGATCTCGAGGTCACGCTGTGCGATTCGCTCCCCTTGATACCTCGGAGCACGCGCGACCAGGCGAAGCGCTCGCAATCGACGGATGAGCGCGGCAGTGCCGAGCACGCCGAGGCCGAGCCACTCGAGCTCTTCGAGGACGCCCTGGCCATGAGTGGGCGCGGCCTCCACAACGTTTTCCGACGCTGCTGTGGCGGTTGTCGGCAGCGCCAGGCACCAGTCGCCGCGGACGAGCGAAGGGTCGACGAAGCGCTCGTCTGGCCCGAGGAGGCGTCCCATGTTCGCGGCAGCGAGCACGCTCCACTGCTCGGGTTCAGCGAGCACCCTGGCGGCAACATCGGCGAGGCACTCACCTGGACGTAGTTGGCCGGCGTTGCGCTGCAGCGGTTGGTTTCGCACCGGCGCCTGGTGGTTGGCGGAGGCGATCGCCGTCGGCACCTTTACGGTGTGCCCTGCAGCGACGTGTCCCGCGCTTGCCACTATCGCGAGCGCGGCGATGCTCGTCGCCCAGCGGCTGGACCAGTTCAGTCGCGGCAAGGGGGCTCCGGCCAGTGCACGGCGCAGATCGAGGAGCAGTTGCATAAAGACTTTGCACCATAAGACGGCGACGAGAACCAGTACGCCGTGGATCCAGAGCGAATCGCTGAACAACAGCGCAGCGCCTCGGAGAGTTCCCGAGACGATCCAGAGTCGCTCGATCGCGAACGGCACGCCCAAGGCGAGCATGCTCGCCTTGGCGAGCGCCGAGAGCCCTTGGGTGAGTGCGTGCCACGCTTTCGGCGACGTCACGCCGTTGGGTCCACGGCCGGGTACTCCGCGGTGATCTGGTAGGTGGCTCGTGCACCGGCGTGGAAGGCGGCGTCTACGAAGGTCAAGTTGTACGTGCACGACCCGGCATGAGCCGTCATCGTGGTCTCGGCGGTTTGGCTCTCAGCAAGTAGTGAAGAGTTGGCGCACTGCAGGCTAGAAGCGAGACGAGCAGCGCCTCGATCGAGGCTCGTCCGGACGACTACCGTGCCACCGGTTGTGGTGAAGGAGTAACTCGTCGCCACGTCGCCCGGGTACGAGAGTGCGCCTGCCCACTGCTCGGTCACGACGGCGACAGCTGGCGAGATCGCCGCACCGGTTGCATGCGTCATTGCCGCCGGGGTAGTCCTCTTCGTTGGCGCTCGGTTCGAGGCGAGCGTGGTCGTCGTCTTGGCTTCCGACGATAGTTTCTTGGCAGGTGGCTGCCGACGGGCGGTAATGGCCGTCGAAGAGGTCCCAGGAGCGCTCGATCCGGCTGAGACGGCGCGAAGCGGCAGCGTGGTCGTTGGGGTGTTCGATGTGTACGGCGCGTCTGAGGACGTTCGGGAGAGAACCACCATCGTCGTCGCGATCGAAAGCCCGAGCGCGAGCCACACGGTCGTGTCGCGAAGCCACGCTCGGCGGGCTCGTACCCGAGGGTGGCCCTTCGAGGAGTGGAGTGCCGCGCGCGGCGACGTCTGCAACCTAGGAAGCGACATGGACCGGCGATTCGTACGGAGTGCTCACGGCTGCACAATCTTGTTGATCGAACTACCGCTACACCTACCGTTGGTGCATGGAGTGACGACCACCGCCCCTACGATTGAGGCGGATTTCTTCGGAGCACCGCATTTTGTGCTCGATTGGATGGAGGCGCGATGCCAGCAGTCACGGTTGCCGATCTTCTCGTACTCGCGCGGGTCACCCGCCCAGATCTCGCCACAGCAGTAGAACGTCCGCTGCGCTCACTGACTACCGCGCCTCGCGGTGTGGAAGGCGAAGGCTTTCCAGTTCGACGCGCCTTTGCCGGAGTCGACATGGCTGAACTCGATCCGTTCGTGCACATGGATGAGATGGGATCGGTGAACTATGGGCCGGGAGAGCCGAAGGGGACACCCTGGCATCCGCACCGGGGATTCGAAACCGTCACCTACATCATCGACGGCACGTTTCGGCACCGGGACTCAAACGGTGGTGGCGGTCTGATCTCGAACGGCGACACACAGTGGATGACCGCGGGTGCTGGCATCTTGCATATCGAGGTGCCTCCTGAGGAGATGATCGTCTCGGGCGGACTGTTTCACGGGATTCAGCTCTGGGTGAATCTGCCTGCTGCGGCGAAGTGGAACCCGCCGCGCTACCAAGACCTGAGGGCTGCGCAGACAGGTCTGCTCACGACCCATGACGGCGGCGCGCTCTTGCGCGTGGTAGCGGGCGATCTCGACGGTCACGTAGGGCCTGGATCCACGCACACGCCGATTGCATTCGTGCATGCGACGATCGAACCAGGAGCGCGTCTCGAGCTGCCCTGGTCCCCGAGCTACAACGCACTCGCGTACGTCCTTGCTGGATCTGGACCAGGTGTCGTAGGTCCGAAGAGCCAGCCGATTCGCGACGGTCAACTGGCCCTCTTCGGCGAGGGTGATTACTTCTCCGTAACCGCGGCCGATGCAGGTCCGCCGATGGAGTTGATCCTGCTCGGCGGGGAGCCGATCCGTGAACCCGTCGCCTGGTACGGGCCATTTGTCATGAACAGTGACGAAGAACTGAAGCAGGCCTTTGACGACTACCAGCACGGCCGCATGGGCCAGATTCCTGCAAGCTAAGTCGTCACGTAACCAAGCTGGCTAAGAGCGTGCAGTCAGTTGCCGATATCTGACTCGGCTCAGGCCGGCGCGCCTACCTCGGCGCAGTTCGGGCAGAGGCCTTGGAAGACGATCTCGACGCCGGTCAGTACGAAGCCGTGGAGGTTGTTAGCGTGCAGCGCCTGCAGGCTCACCTCGTCTGGAACCACGTCCCGGAGCATCCCGCACGAGGTGCACACAAGGTGGTGGTGGGCGACCGTCACGTTCGGGTCGTAGCGCTTCGGCCCGGACCCTGCCGCGACTTCGAGCACCTCGCCCATAGCTACGAGCTCGTTCAACGTGTTGTACACGGTCGCCAGGCTGATCTCGGGGAGCCGCTTCTGTGCGGCGGCGTGGACCGCCTCGGCAGTGAGATGAACGTGCTCACCGGTTAGGACCTCGGCGATGACACGGCGTTGCGGCGTAACGCGCCACTCACGGCCTCGCAGTCGCTCTAAGAGATCGCTGATCGGACCCACTCCTCGGATTCATCTACAACAGCGCAGCCATTTTACTCTCCTGGCGCCTTTGACCGATCACCAAGGGCGTTTCGAGGTCAAGCGCGGTCTAACTACCGAGAGGTCGCGTCGGACTTCTGCGAGAAACTGGCCGCGGCGCTTAGTTCGACGGCGTGCTGGTACGTGACACGAGACCAACGCGGGCCTGGTCGCGGGGGCGCAAGATGAGCTGATCGACGTCGACATGGCTCGGACGTGTGGCCACAAAATCCACGACGTCGGCGACATCATCGGCAACGAGGGGTGTCATGCCGGCATAGAGCTGTGCCGCTCGCTCCGCGTCGCCGTCGAAGCGAACAATCGAGAACTCCGTCTCGACCATGCCCGGGTCGATCTCACTTAGGCGTATCGGCTTGCCGAGGAGCTCGAGGCGGAGCACCTCCATCACCGCACGGGTCGCGAACTTCGCTGCGTTGTAGCCAGCGCCGCCTACGTAGGCCTCGAATGCTGCGACCGAGCCGATCGTGATGATGTGGGCGTCGCCACTCTCGATGAGCTTTGGCAAGAGCGCCTTGGTCATTCGTATGGTGCCGAGCGCGTTCGACTGGAACATCGCCAGGTAGTGCTCCTCGTCGGCCTCGAGTACGGGCTCGAGGCCGAGTGCACCACCGGCGTTGTTGAGCAGGAGTCGACATTCGGGGATCTGCTCGCAGAACTTCTCGACCGAACCGGTGTCGGCCACGTCGAGCGGCATCCAGCTCGCTCCGGCGCCTATTTCGTCAGCGAGCGCTTCGAGGCGATCCGTTCGTCGTGCTCCGAGTACGACTCGAAAGCCTGATGCAGCGAGGCGTCGTGCGCTGGCTGCGCCGATGCCGCTCGATGCGCCGGTGATTACTGCGACTCCGCGTTCCATGTTTTCTCTCCTCGGGTTCGCAAGACGCTACCGGAGCCGAACGCAAAGCGAAGCTACCGACTGACGAGAAGTAGCAGCGCGACGTCGAGGGCGGCGAGTACCAGGCAGAGTCGGAACGCGAGTCTGCCGTGTCGTGCCGAGAGGCCTGCGATCGCGAGGCCGCCAGCCCCTGAGAGCGCGAACGAGAGGGTTCGTACGAGATTCAAGTGTCCAGGTCCGAAGCTGAGCGCTCCAGCTGCGGAAACGAAGGCGGCGCCCGCGAGCAGGGCGTCGGTGCGCACGCTCAGGCGTTGTGGGAGACCGAGCGTGCCACTCGCGAGATCAGCCTCTCGATCAGGAAGCGTGTTGACCACGTGAGCCCCGACGCCAAGCGCGGCCGCAGCGGCCGCCGCCCACCAGGGTCCGAGCGGTGCGCCAGGCGCGCCGGATGCGATGAAGACCGGGAGTGCGCCAAAGGCTGCGGCGTAACAAAGAGCGGAGATGACGGTTGCTTTCAGCTTGAGGTTGTAGGCGAGCGCGAACGCAACGGCGGCGAGGTGAATTGCGCCTGCCTTCCAGCCAGATGCGAGCGAGAGTGGTATGCACGCGAACCCGGCGAGCACCGCTGCGGTTGCAACCCTTGATCGGGTGACGTAGCCCGCCACGATCGGCTTTGTGCGGCGCTCGTTTCGGCGGTCCTCCTCGGCGTCGAGCGCGTCGTTCTGCCATCCCGTCGAGAGCTGTCCGGCTAACACGGCGAGGGCGACGAGCACGATCCCATGCGGAGAACGATGACGTGAGGCTGCGTAGCCGACGGATACCGCGGTGACCGCGACGACCGGTCCTGGATGGCACGCGAGCGCGAGACCACGGAGCTGGCGCGCGAGTGACCTCGATTGGTCCTTACGCGATGTGCTGTGCGGCGCGCTGCTCGCGGCGGCGGCGTGCCTCCGGTCCGTAGAGATCACCGCACTCTAGACAGACCTCTTCTGGTACTAGGCCGCTACGAATTGCGAGCGCGAATATTCTGCAGCCAACGCAGTATCCGAGTGCCGCTTCGAGCACTGCCGGCACGATGAGGAGGCCGAGTAGTACCTCGGCAGCGAGGTCACTCCAGAGCAGCCAGACGAGGAGGGCCGCGACCGTGAAGGTTGCGCCCATGGCTTGGGCGAAGCGCTTGGGCGGTCCAGGCACGAGTTTTGCGTGCGCGCCAAGTCTCGGCGCGACAAGCCGGGTCGCCACGAGGCCAAGCGGGCTAAAGCGAGGACCGCACGCGACGCGTGCGACGAAGCCGTAGGCGAGGGGGATCGTCAACCAGAGTTGGTGGGTCGCGAGTGCGATCGCTGCCATGACCACCACGCCGGATGCGACGCTTCGCGCAGCTATGTCGTTCACGGGATTTGGGAACGAGAAGAACGACGACGCCATGGTTTCAGCTTATGGCCGTGGAGCTGAAAAGGCGACCGGATTGGTCATCTATTACTCCCGTGGCATGCCGGCGCGGCCTGGGCACGCCGAAACGGTCGTTTTGGGATTTCGCAAACCTGTTCAACGCCCCTCGATCGGCCTAGATTGCGATAGCCATCGCGCAGGCGGGGCCCAATACGAAGAGCCAGGGGGATTGTCGTGAAGCTGGTTTGTTACTCGTCAGGGGACGGACTCGTCCCAGGCGCGCTCGTCGATCACGGTGTCGTTTCGTTTGATGATCTCGCCCCGATGGCCCCTACGCCACAGGGACGGATGGCCGCCCTGATCAACGACTGGGAGTCGCTTCGTCCCACACTCGAGGCACGAGTTTCTTCAGGAGACCGACTGGCGCTCGACTCGGTGCACATCGGGCCACCCCTTCCGAGGCCCGGCAAGATTCTCTGCTGCATCGGCAACTACTGGGAGCACGCGCAACGCGAGGCGCGTCAGTTGAACATGTTCATGAAGAATCCCGACGCTGTGGTCGGCGACGGCGACGTCATCCGTCTTCCTGAGTTCACCGAGCCCTGGATGTTCATGCACGAGGCGGAGCTCGCCCTCGTGCTTCGTGGCCCGTCGAAGATGATCAAAGCCGCCAATTGGCAGGACGCGGTCTTTGGCTACACGGCATTGATCGATGTATCTGCCCGTGGCGAGGGAAGGTCCACCTGGAAGCAGGGCAGCTGGCTCGGAAAATCCTTCGACACGTTCTGTCCGATCGGACCAGCGATCGCCACGGCTGACGAGATCGCGGATCCGAACGACCTTCACGTGCAGTTCTGGGACGACGGGCAACTGCGTCACAACTACGTCACCGACGACATGGAGCACCGCGTGCCTGAGCTGATCGAGTTCGCCTCGACGATCATGACACTGAACAGCGGCGATCTCATCTCGTGTGGGACGAACCACGAGGGACTCGGCCCGCTACAAGACGGCGAGCGGGTTCGAATCGAGATTCACGGGATCGGTGCGATGGAGTTGTCGGTCGAG
>Ga0208357_1002398_pt1 | contig 12484 bp, 15 predicted proteins | sample NGESurdeep092012_6_FD_184487 | JGI IMG/M metagenome (GOLD analysis project Ga0208357, IMG submission 184487) | Arctic peat soil microbial communities from Barrow, Alaska - NGEE Surface sample F52-2 deep-092012 (SPAdes) | ecosystem: Environmental > Terrestrial > Soil > Wetlands > Peat ... | reverse complement strand
GCTTTGCTTTTCATCCGGCGTCAGTTCAAAAAATTGATTGAAGCCCGCCATCACCTGCTTGCGTTCGGGTTCCGAAAGCGCATTCCAATGCGCGCGATCCGTGTCGCTCGGTTCGCGCCAAAAATTTTCTGCCGGATTATTGCTCAAATCCACATGCGCGAAGTAACGCAGAATGCGTTCGTTTTCCAAAAATTCCTGCTGGAGTGACGGCGGTAAAATGCTCCATTCCGTGAGACGATTTTCCACCACGTCGCGGATGTTGTCCGGCACTTGCGCCAGCCGCGCGGCGCGGTTGGTCGGCGACGCGTGCAACAGCGGCATCAGATACCAGCGCAATTCCGTCGCGCGCAGCCGCAACTCGCGCTCGTCCGGGTCGAGCGCCTCGTATTCGGCGACCTTGGCGAGGATGCGCGCCCACTGCCGCAGCCGCCGCGATCCGGTTTGATGCTGCTATTTGGCCGCGGCGTACGGCTAGATCCTCGCAATGTCACGCTCTTCGCCAGGGATATTTCCCTCATTGACGACTCCCAATATAAGGCGTTGCGACCACCGTTTTCAGTCAGCCATTTTCCGGCAGATCTGGCAAACCCAGACCTCGAGTTTTCAGGCATTTACGAAAACGGATGGGCATCGGAGCGGTCGCGCTTCGTTCTTAGGGGAGCGCGCCAAAGGCCCGTGTTACGTCTACGCGGCCTCATACCCCTTATAGGAAATCCATCGTTCGTGGCGCCCCTTTGCGTATGGGTGGACGGTTTTATCGTAGGGTGCAAGGATTTGCCCGTGGGCTACTTTGACTTGAAGTTTGAGGTCCGCACTTCGGGTCGTAGCAAACATGACGTCGAGCTCCGATATGCTAAATACCAAGTGTTGCCAGGCGGTGATGGCAAGCCTGTGGGGATGAAGCTCCAGTCCCTCGGTTTTGAGTCAGCGAGCGCACATTGAGCGGATTTACGCCAACCACAGGGCTCGCGAACTACTAGCATGAAGACTTCAGCAGCGCATAATTGTGTCGACGAGTGGGAGCGCGGGTATGTCCATTTCTGACTGCCGCATGGTAACCTTGTCTCGATTCGAAGATGCCCGCGGCAGCCTTACCGCAGTCGAGGCCAGTAACGACGTACCGTTCAAAATAGAGCGCGCCTACTGGCTTTATGACGTGCCGGAGGGAGTTGCGCGAGCTGCCCACGCGCATCGAGATCTGAAGCAACTCATGGTCGCCCTTTCAGGCAGCTGCGACGTTCACCTCGATGACGGCCTCAGCAAGATGACCTATCGCCTAGATTGCTCCTCTCGCGGGCTTTACGTTCATCCGATGATATGGCGTACAATCGATAACTTTTCCAAGCACGCTACGCTCCTCATATTAGCTTCAGCTCATTATGACGAGTCAGATTATTTTCGCGAATACAGTGATTTTCTGCAAGCCGCACGATCTAAGAGGGCCGATGTCCGTTAAATTCCTAGACATTGCCGCGATGCACAATGAACTGCGCAAAGAACTCGATGCGGCCTACGAGCGCGTCCTGAGCTCTTCCCGGTTCGTCCTCGGCGACGAGGTCGAGACCTTCGAAAACGAGTTTGCCAGCTATTGTGGCGCAAAATTTTGCGTATCTCTTGGGAATGGCTGTGACGCTCTCGAGATTGCGCTTCGCACATTCGGCATTGGCAAGGGCGACGAAGTAATCGTCCCCGCAAGTACCTTCGCGGCGACCTGGTTCGCGGTCAGCCGGGTCGGCGCGGTGCCCGTTCCCGTTGAGGTTTCCGCGAGGAGTTTTACGCTCGATCCGGCGTTGGTCGAGCAGGCGATCACAAACCGGGCTCGCGCGATCATTCCCGTTCACTTGTACGGGCAACCGGCGGAAATGGACCCTCTTATGAAGATCGCCGAGCGGCACGGACTCAAGGTGCTCGAAGACGCCGCGCAGGCGCACGGGGCTGAATATCATGGCAACAGGACCGGTTCTCTGGGCGATGCAGCTGCGTTCAGCTTCTACCCAGGCAAGAACCTGGGCGCGCTGGGCGATGCCGGGGCTATAGTCACGAACGACGAAGGTCTTGCGGCGCACGCTCGCTCGCTCCGAAACTATGGATCGCGGACAAAGTACGCTCATAGTGAGATTGCCGGGAATTCGCGCCTCGACGAAATGCAGGCCGCCTTTCTGCGAGCGAAGCTTGGATATCTAGATCGGTGGAATGCCGCGCGTCGCCACGCCGCCGCGAGATATAGTGCCAACCTGTTGGGCGCAAGTCCGCTGCTTGCGATTCCAGAGGTTCTTAACGGGTCGATTCACGTCTGGCATCTCTACGTAATACGCGTTTCTCAGCGAAATACCATCCAGGAGCGCTTGCGCACGCGCGGCATCGAAACCCTTATACATTATCCAATTCCTAATCACAAGCAGGAGGCATACAAACCGCTTTATTCAACTGCCACCTTCCCCTTAAGTGAAGATATCGCGGAGACCGTCTTGAGCTTACCGATGGGTCCACACTTAACCGCGCATGATGTTGATGAGGTCAGCGCCGCTCTTCTGGAGGCTGTCCGCAGCATAGAGCCCTAGCTCGATATCGTATTGCTCGTAGACGACGGCGCCGGCTCCGAACTCGGTCTTGAATCGGTGCAGGCCATCATTAAGGGCCGTTCCGGAGGGATCGGTACTAATTCCAAAATCGAAAAAACGAACTCTCCGTGCACGCGCAATTTCGATGGCCTGTTCGACAAGCAAATCCATGGCGCCGACCGCCATTCCCGCCGTCGACGTAAGACTATACTGCACGTGCGCGGCCTGGGGTGACAAAAAGAGAATCACCGCGCCGACAAACTCGCCTAAAAGACTTGCGCCAAGACATTGAATTTCCGGCTCGAACGAGAGCGCTAAATATTGCATTTCTTCGAGTGTATGTACCGGTCGCACGTTGTGCCGTTCTTTGAGCGCCGCTTCAATGACCGGCCAAAGCTCCGGCAAGATGGCACTTCCCTGCTCTATGGAACAGTTTGCCCGCCGAGCCTTGCCCAAGGAGCGATTCCGGCGAGCCGTCGCTGGCAGGCGATGCTCTAGGTCGATGCACGCCGAGAGCGCCCGCTGGGAAACTCTCGCATCAAGTATCCACAAGGCGTATCGATCGTCTTCTCGGGGAATGGTGTGATAAATAGCCGGCACCGGCTTGTATTTGAGCGTCTTGTAACCGGCTCGGGCCCAGCTACGGAGCGCGCACTCCATCATGGCGAGGTATGGCCCTCCGGTCACATCGGGCGTCGCCAAGAGGCCGCCAAATGTTGCCCCGGGATGACTGACGACAACGTTCGCGTCCACGGGGCTCTGAGCGGCGGGGAACACTCCCTGGATATGGCCGTTGTCGTCCCGCGCGACCAGCGAGCGATCGACAAACCGATCGCCGTGGTATGCAAGAAAAGACCGGCGGTGAAGAAACGTCCCGGTTCCGCTCGCGGCGACGACCCGATCCCATTCTTCGTGTTCTTCCGGCCTATACCAGGCAACGTTCCAGTCAGTCAAACGGTGCTATCTGTCGAAGGTGGCTCGACGTTAAAGAAATCATAGGTCGTGCGAGCGTGAACATCGGGGCGTTTTAGGGGCAGTAGTGTACCGGCCGGGACAGATTTAGTGACGTCTACACCGGGGCTAATCCAAACGTCGCGTCCTATTTCGACGTTGTTGCCGATGGACGAGTTGACGCCGAGAAAGCTGTTCTGACCTACCGTGACGAAGCCGGACACTACGACATGCGAAGAAACGAAAACATTATCCTGTATCGTTGAATGGTGGCCGATGTGGTTCCCGCTCCACAGAATGACATTGTCCTTGATCGTGACAAATGGCTGAACCACGTTGTTTTCAAAAATAAAACAGTGTTCTCCAATTTGGACGTTGCGCCAAACAAACGCTCGCGAGCTGACGTACGAAGCCAGCTCAAAACCACGGCCCTTTGCGTCGCTGGCGATCGTTGCGCGCGCCCTGTTGAGCCCTTGATAGGTGATGGCGGCGTACAGGGCATGCTCGGACGGCGAAACGTGTGTTTCGATGTCTTCATATGGAATAACCGGTCGCCCCCGCAACGTCGATTCGGTCATAAACTCCCTGTGAACTGAAAAGCAGACCACTTCATACGGCGAGTCATAAGTAAAATACTCATCTGCAATTTCCGCGAAGGCCGAGTTGCCAAATATCACGAGTTTAGTGCGCATAACGTGCCTCCGCTACGGATGAAAGAGCAGAATGTCCTCTCGCCGATTGTAAAACGGCAAACCCTCGGCTTGCGGAAGTACAAATCCATGAATACCTTGGGCCCGTGCCCGGCTCAACAGTGCCATAATTACCGAGTCATCAATTTCCTTCGGAATAAGGCCATACGGCGGGATCGGTGGTGCGTCGTCAGACCCGGTGAACGAGCGATGAAATGCCCTGCCGTTTTCGCTCTGGAAAAGACGGGTACGCATGGAGCGATTCGGGATATCGCCTAACAGCGCGCGCCCGTTGCCTGCCAGCAATGCGCAGACGGCGTCGAATAAGCCCCACAAATCACCAGATGTGAATTCGTGTTGTATTACGGAGTACAAGAGCACTGCGTCCGCTGCGCCGCTAAACTCCTCCAAGAAGGCCGTATCGTGCGGAAAGCGCTGCGGGCGCGCCTCAAATGCTCCTTCGTGGGCCAAATTCTCAAGCATTTCCGCGGAGTCTACCAGGATAAGACGGTGCTCCCGAGCAGCGCAATGCGCGATCAAAAGTTTCGCGAGAGGGCCGCACCCGCAGCCGATATCAATGATTGTGCGCCTTGTTCCGTCCAAGGCGCACAACTTTCCAAGGATATCCGCGAAGATCGCGCCTTCGCTGCCCGCGCGGTAGCTATCGGGAAAGCCAATTTTCTCGTTTTCTGAAATCGCCTGGTTTCTTGCGCGCCGCCGGAAGTCGTCATACGTCAGCCCTGTAAGATCCTGGCTCATAGGCGCGTTCCGTCGCGAACGAGACGGGCGACCCCGAACCCGGTTGCGCCATAGCCGTTCCCATTGTAGAACATATAGCGACCTGTCGCGGTGTCGACAATAGATGCGCACGACCTTGTCTCCGAATCCCAAGAATCTTGCGTTCCCTCAAGCTGTAGCATCTCGTCGTTGCGCGTCCAGTGCAACCCGTCCGCCGACTCCGCATACCCTAGGAAATATCCGCGAGCAACGGATCGCACCGAGAGCCACATGCGACATCGGCCATCCTCCACAATTATCCAAGGCCGGCCAAACCCGAACTCACTTGGTCGATTGGGGGCAAGTGTACGGCGCCCCGGACCCGCCCAGGTAACCAGAGAATTCGACCGCAGGGCCATGAGATCGTAGGTTGGCGTTGATTTGCCTCCCACCTCCGCGTGGGCTGATCCACCCATGTATAGAAACAGCCAGTCTCCTTCAAACGGAAAGACGAATCCGCCCGACCGCACAAGGAGTTCTCCATCGCATCGGTCGAGGAGCGGCGCCTCCGAAAGGCGCGCAAACGTCGCGCCTCCATCAACGCTCTTTGCCAATCCTGTGAACAGGAAGTAGCGAACAGATTCTGACCGTTGCCAACCCGCGTAGTAAAGATATAGGTCTTGGCCGCTGCGCAGAATAGATAGCGGCGAAACGCCATGCTCGTCAAATGCGCCGGGACGCCCCAGATCCAGACACGGGTTCGGGCTGACCTCTATGACCCTTCGAGGGTCGCTTGCATCAACGTCGACGTATCCGATACGCCCCATATGTGCCTGATCTAAGAAGGCGACGATAACTCTTATCCGCTCGGGCGACAATAAGAACGCTGTCGGTATATATGCATGACTCGTTCGCCACGGAGCCTCACCCTTTGCACAATAGACGGGACCCAGCTTCTGCCAAATCTGTGTGTCCTGAGTGCCGCGCATCGTCAATGCCTTGCGCGTTTCATAGAAATGCTTCGTCGATAACAGCTTCGGGCTTATTGCTGACAGCGTCGAAAACCCGCCACAGATACTCGCCTAACGTTCCCAGCATTATCAGTATGAGCCCACAAAAGAAGCTTATCAACGCGGCCAGAGTCGCAAACCCTTCGACAGGAACCTTTCCGCGAATGGCCGCGACGATGATGTCGATGCCGTACAGGCCGCTCAAAACAGCAGCGATGAACCCTCCGAGCGACATCAAGCGAATCGGAATGACCGTGAAGCCACATACCGTGTCTAGAAAGAAGGTGACCTTCTTTGAGAAAGTCCAGCGGGACGCACCATGTCGCCGTTCACCCCGATCGTAGGACAACGTCGTCGGCTTGAATCCTAGCCAGTACGCATACAGATTTGGGTTGGTGTTTTTTGTGCTGTTCAACATGTAGGGCAGCATGATTCGGTCCATGAGCATAAGATCAAACCCACCCCTTGGATAGTCGGCCAGGACGATCCGTGTAATGACGCGGTAGTACAGCCACGCCAAGAGCATAGAGGTGGGCGGATCCTTGCGCGTCGCCCGCGTTGAAATGACAAACTTGCTGCCGGCTAACCAATGGTCGAGCATGAGCAATATTTGCCGGGGATGGTCCTGCAGGTCCGCCGCGAGAAGAATAAATGCGTCGCCAGTTACAAATGAAAAGCCGGTCTTCGAGGCGGCTACAGCGCCAAAGTTGCGAGACAGACTTATGACCTTGGTCGTGGGTCTTGCCTTCTTGATCGCGAGGAGTTCGGCCAGGGACCTGTCGCCGGAACCATCGTTAACAAAGATCAGTTCCAACTCGACGTCGCGTTGAAGCAACTGCTCCTCGAATGTAAGCAGTTCCGCGAACAGTTCGGGAAGAGATGCCTCATTGTAGTATACCGGTACAACGACCGATAGGAGCTTTCTTCGGTTCTCCACACCCAAGTCACCCATGATCTACGCCAAGTCCGAGCAGCTAATGCGCGGCAAGCACGGCGGTATTCTTACGCGTCGAAGACTCATACCATTCGATCGTCTCACGCAGACCGTCCTCAAATGCCGTATTGGCGATGAAGCCGAAGCCTTCGCGCGCGCGCGATACGTCAAGTTGACGGCGCGGCTGCCCGTTGGGCTTCTCTGTTTCCCAGATCACTTTGCCTTCAAAATTGCAGAGCTCGGCAATCGTGTTCGTAAGATCGCGAATTGAGATCTCCGAGCCGCTGCCCAAGTTGACCGGCTCGCTGCCGTCGTAGCGCTCGGCAGCCATCACGATGCCCCTAGCGGCATCTTTGACGTACAAGAATTCACGAGTCGGCGTGCCGTCACCCCAAACGCGCAATTCGTGATCGCCGCGTTCGCGGGCTTCGACGCACTTGCGAATCAGCGCTGGAATCACGTGTGAGGAGTGCAGGTCGAAGTTATCGCGCGGTCCGTACAAATTCACGGGCAGCAGGTAGACGGCGTTCATGCCGTACTGCTCGCGGTAGGCTTGGCACTGGACCAACAACGCTTTCTTGGCGATGCCGTACGGCGCGTTGGTCTCTTCCGGGTAGCCGTCCCATAGGTCTTCCTCGCGGAAGGGAACGGGCGTGAACTTCGGATACGCGCAGATCGTCCCGGCGACGATCGTCTTTTCGACGTTGTGGCGACGGGCGTATTCGATCATCAGAATGCCCATCATCGCGTTGGCATAAAAAAACCACCCGGGATTATCTTTGTTCGCACCGATGCCGCCGACGACGGCCGCCAAATGAATAACGACGTCCGGTTTGGCATCGTGGAAGAGTCGTGTGACGCCGGCTTCGGTAGTTAGGTCATAGACGGCACTGCGGGGGACGAAGATTTCAGCTACACCACGCTTGCGCAACTCATCGACCACGAACGAACCGAGAAAACCCGAACCACCGGTCACGCACACGCGCTTATTTGACCAGTTCATGACCCAGCCGTTCCCTGGGCGAGACCGGCGTCTCCTGCTTACCTGCTTTGGCCTTCACGTTCGGCGACGGCGTCTAGGTAGAAGCGCACGGCCGTTCGCGGAGAGCCGATAAACCCGATTCGGCCCGCGTCCATACAGACCACGCGGTCGCACGCTTCGGCGATCAGCGACAGGTCGTGAGAGACGATTACGCTGGCAATCCCCTGCTCCCAGAAGCCCATAATGCGCTCGCGGCTCTTTTTGCGGAAGTGCTCGTCGCCCACCGAGAGCACTTCGTCTATCAAGAGAACGTCCGGCTGGATGTCGCTGGCCACGCCAAATCCCAGCCGTGCCAGCATGCCGCTTGACAAAGTCTTTACCAAAGCATAACGATACGGCTCGAGTTCCGCGAACTCCAGAATAGCCTCCATGCGCGCCGCCATGGCCTCACGATTGAACCCGAGCAAGACGCCGTAGAGGATCACGTTGTCGACCACCGAGAGATCGGGGTCAAAGCCGGCGCCGATTTCGATCAGTGGCGCGACCACGCCGTGAACGAACACGCTGCCGCTGGTGGGACGAAGGATCGACGCCATGACTTTGAGGAGCGTCGATTTTCCGGCTCCATTGGGACCGACGATTCCCAGGCGTTCGCCGTGGCGCACTTCCAACGAGACGCGATCGAGCACCCGGCGTTCTTCGGGTTTTTCGTACAAACCGCGCAGCGCGCGAAAGATGCTGCGCTTGAGATCCATCGTGTGCTCGTGCTGCACGCGACGAACGAGCGTCACGTCGCTCAGACGGATTCGCAGGTCGCTCGGCGCGTCGATCATAGGTAGTCCATGAAGCGGCGGCTGCTGCGCACGAAGACCGCCCAGCCCCCGACGAAGATCACGATGCCCCACGCCAGCGAAGCGAGGATCTCAGTCGGCGGCGGCAGTTGATGGGTGACGACGACGTCGCGAATCTGCTGCACGATCAGCGAGAGGGGACTCCATTGCACCAACGGGCGAAATCGCGGGTCGACGATGCCGATCGGGTAAAAGACCGGCGTGGCGATGAAGATCGCAAACGTGACCAGTTCGTAAATGTGCGGAACGTCTCGAAAGAACACGTAGGCCGCGGCGACGAACATTGAGACGCCGACCGTCACCAGCGCCAACGCGATCAGCGGCGGGATGAGGAACGGAATGCCCAGTGGATTGTGCGCGACGACCAGCGCGATGATAACCAGCAGCGGGATGACGCCGACCACGAACTGCACGGAGTTCGAGATCACCGTTGCGATCGGGAAGACGCTGAATGGCACGCGCATTTTATTGAGCAGCAGGCCGTTGACCACAATGCTGTGCAGCGCTTGACCCGTCGCGGTCGAGAAATAGTTCATGACGACCAAGCCGACGAAGACCGCAAATAGGTAATCGAAGACCGACGAGCCGTAGTAGCCGCGGAAGGCCTTCCCGAAAATCAACGTATACAGCGTGGTCATGATCAATGGATTGAGCACCGACCAAAAGATGCCCAAGACCGATCCGCGATAACGCACCTTCACGTAGCGCCCGGTGAGCACGGCCACCAGGCTGACGTACCGATCGAAGGTTACGCCCAGGAACCGCTCAAGCATGGACGACCGTCGCGGTCGCGCGTCGCGCGATCGAGGCTAACGCGAGCGCCGTCAGAATCCACGCCAGCATCCCCACCTTTGGGAAAAACGTCATATCGTCGACGAGTTGGTGCAGCGCCAATCCCGACAGCGCGCCCAGGGTTCCAACGACAAACGGCTCGCGCGCTCCCGCACGCGCCAGCGCGACGATCGGCTGAACCGTGGCCCACACCAGCGCCGCCAACAGCGGGATACCGCCTTCGACGAGTGCCTGCAGAAACTGCCCGTTCGCGTGGGTGTGCAGTTCGGGAAAGCCCGCCCGGCCCAACTCCAACTCGTAATTGCCCGCGCCGATGCCCAAGATCGGGTGAGCGCGCCACAGCGTAAGCGCCGCCTGCCACAGCTGCTGCCGCGTGCCCAAGCCTTCGGGCTGGAGTTGGCTCGAGGTCGACCAGAAACGCGACACCTCTCCGCCGACGAGCGCCACGGCCGCTATGCCGATTCCCACCGGCACCAACACGGCGGCCGCCCAGCCGGCGCGGCTGCGTAGTCGTGCCGCGATCAGCGCAACGCCGACGCCGATGAAACCCGCCGCCACCCCGGCGCGCGAAAACGTGAGAAACTCCGCCGCGGCGGCCAGGACGACGATCGCCCAGGCCCATCGCGGCGCGCGATCCAGCACCAAGAACGCGACGGTCACCGCCAGCAGCATGCCCAAATAGCCGGAAAGCTGATTGGGGCCCTCAAGCGGACCGGCAATTCGCGCCACCGCATGATGCCCCACCCACAACGCCGAGGGGGCGCCGGTGAACTCTTGGGCGATCGCCAGCAGCGAGACGACCGCCGCGATCGCAAAGCAGGCGTTGCGAACGACCGCTTCATCCGCATCGCTCGCAAAAGCGATCGCGCACGCGACGAACAACGCGAAGTATTCGGCCGCCTTAAGCGCTTCGCGCACGACCGGCGCTTTGAAATCTGCCTGTACAAAGGAGAGCGCGGTAAACACCACCACCGCCAGGCACGCCAACGCGACCAGCCAGACTCGCCGATCGCGTAGCACCGCCAGCGACGGGCGCCGCACCAGCAATCCGATGACCAGCCCGGCGAGTGCGGCTTTGGGAAGCGTGATCGTCGTATCGCCGATATAGCGGTAGAATGCGAACGGTTCGAGCAGGATGAGCCCGGCAACCGCATAGGCAGGCCGCCTCCACGTCACGACCGCAAACGCCAGCACGATCAGCGCATAGAAGCACGCGGACCACGCTTCAAGCGGCACGTGGGTGAGGGATGAGGTCGGCACAGCGAGCGACGTTCTCCCCCCTCACAGGCCTCTCATGCCCGCGTTCGGGAGGTCGGCGCGCTAGCGAATCGTCAGCGAGGTTTTTTGCTGGACGGCGTCGCCGCGCGTGTTGCGCGCGATCGCGATGAGGTCGTAGGTGCCGTCTTCACGCACGTACAGACCCATTGTCTTATCCACGGCGGGCAGCGGACGAATCCCCGCCAGGGCGCCGGACTCGTCATACTCAGCGATACCGTCAGCGAAGCGATACGCAGCGAGCTGGAGCGTGTGTTCGACGGGATGTGGCTTCCCTGTCTTGAGGTCAGCCAGGATCACCAGGCCCTCGTACTCGCCTCGCTGCGCTTGAAACAAGAGGTCGAACCGCCCGCCGTAACCGATCTCGGACAGGACCACGGCTTCCTGCTCGATGACCTTCGGGTCGTGGTCGGTGATAAACGCAGCCAGGGCATCCACGTAGCCCTTTTCGTCCTCAGCCTCTTCGATCGACTCGCCCCGCAGGAACGACTCAAGGTGCGAGTGGATCTGCGTCCCCCGTGCGCCCCTGGCGTTCCACTCCGTGCGGAAGTCGAGCCCATCCCGTGCCAGCTTCACGGCGGCATAGGCGAAGCCCATCGACTTGCCGTCGTCCATGAGGCCGCTAATCGTCGTGACACTGACGGCCAACTCACCGTTCAAGAGCCGGTAGCGATGATCTCCAGCAAGTTCTAGGTCCGTCTTAGACTCAGTCACTGAGCACGCTGCCAGTAACCATTGACCAGCGCCCAACCTGCGGACGCTCCAGTGGAGGGGGTTCCGTACGCCCTCGTCAGGTCCGCCCTCGACAGGTCGATAACTTCAATCACCGTGACGGATGCCGCTCGGAGCTTATTGCCAGCGTCGATGACTTTGGCCTTGCTCGGAACGCTCAACGAAACAACCACGGGGCCCCAACGCAGAGCACCGGCAATCGTGCTGGAGAAGTTGATCCCGTGTCCGCAGTCCTTGTCCGGGTCGACGTCCAGACTGTCGGCCGTGACCGTCGTCCCCGGCGTGTAGACGAGTCTGCCGCTCGTTTGCATGGGCGACTTGAGATCCTTGGTGACGCCCTTGTAGAACGGCTTGTTTCGCACCACGATGTGTTGCGTCATGACGCCACCACTGACAACCGACCGGCAGGGTCGCTGAGGTCTAGGGTCCCCAGCGCCCCGCCAGAGCTTTTACAACTTGGGCACATCGGCGCACCCGTCTCACCGATGCGGCCATCAGTGGCACGCCCACATCCACTGCAAGGGGCTCCCGAGCGGCCCGGACCATCCAGGGTGGGGGCGGATGGCGCCGTAGTCACGGGCCGCTCAGGGAGAACTCGAACGAATGCGCCCTCGTAAACCCAGAGGCGCAGCATCCGCATACAGCGTTCACAGAGGAACCACGTCACGTCGGCCCGTGAAGACCCGGGCGGCGTGAAGTCCGTCTGCGTTGTGTCGGTCTTGTCGAACTCGTCGGAGCAACGGGCGCATTCAACGATGTGGCCCTCGGCCATCACCAGGGCCCGGCGGTCACCCTGGCGGCGGTCCATGAGCCCAGCACCGGCTAGGTGCTCGGTGATGCACTCGTCAATGTCGGCACGGAACGGTGCCAGGTGTTCTTCGTAGTTCATGACCCCCCCTTGAGGTTTTCGAGTTCTGAGATCGGTGCTGGTGTGCGGTACTGGCCGTGCATCTCGGCGTCCCAGAGCTTCCGGCTGAACATCCACCGGCC
>Ga0208357_1002397_pt1 | contig 12485 bp, 8 predicted proteins | sample NGESurdeep092012_6_FD_184487 | JGI IMG/M metagenome (GOLD analysis project Ga0208357, IMG submission 184487) | Arctic peat soil microbial communities from Barrow, Alaska - NGEE Surface sample F52-2 deep-092012 (SPAdes) | ecosystem: Environmental > Terrestrial > Soil > Wetlands > Peat ... | reverse complement strand
GCTGACCGCCCGGACCGCTCACCGACGGGCCTGCCGCGCATCCGCTGGTCGCAGTGGCACGAGGAGCTCCGCGACCGCGCCGACGCCCACGCGCTGGCGACAGGGTCGCCGCCGACGCTGACCCTGTCGCCGCTTGACGCATCCCGCGCCAGCGTCGCCCGAACCGGGCAGGTCGCCGCCCTGCTCGCGCCGGCCGGCATCATCACGATCACCGCAGCCCCCGAACCCGCCGCCGGCCGTGCCCCCGATGGAGCCGGGACCACCCCCTCCGGCGGCCCCTCGGCCGGCCCGGCCTCGGTTGTGGTCGTCTGCGGAAGCGCCGACGCGAGCGCGGACGAGGTGCGGGCGGCGGTGGACCGGGCCCGCGAGCAGGGCGCGTCCACGGTCGTGGTGGCAGCCGGGGACCCGCAGGGGCCGGCCCCCGGCGCTGACGAGAGGATCATCGACGACATGGACGTGCTGGCGTTCTCCGGCCGGATGCTCGACGCGCTCGGAGCGCGGCGATGACGGGCGGCTGGGAGGTCCCCGACTTCGCCCGCGTCGAGCTGGCCGAGCCGTCGGCGCCCGGCCCGCACGACGAGAAGCGCTGGCATGACGCGCTGACCGCGGCCGGCCAGGCCGGCGGGCAGGCGTGGGTCACGCCCGAGGGCATCGACGTGAAGCCGCTCTACACCGCCGGAGACCTGGACGGGCTCGACTTCCTCGCCACCTATCCCGGCCTGCCGCCCTACCTGCGCGGACCGTACCCGACGATGTACGTCAACCAGCCGTGGACCATCCGCCAGTACGCCGGCTTCTCGACCGCCGAGGAGTCCAACGCGTTCTACCGCCGCAACCTCGCGGCCGGCCAGAAGGGGCTGTCGGTCGCGTTCGACCTGCCGACCCACCGCGGCTACGACAGCGATCACCCCCGGGTGGCAGGCGACGTCGGGATGGCCGGTGTCGCGATCGACTCGATCTACGACATGCGGCAGCTCTTCGACGGGATCCCACTCGACCGCATGAGCGTGTCCATGACCATGAACGGCGCCGTGCTGCCGGTGCTCGCCCTCTACGTGGTCGCCGCCGAGGAGCAGGGCGTGGCCAGCGAGCAGCTGGCCGGGACCATCCAGAACGACATCCTCAAGGAGTTCATGGTCCGCAACACCTACATCTACCCGCCGGCCCCGTCGATGCGGATCATCTCCGACATCTTCGGGTTCACCTCCCGCCGGATGCCGAAGTTCAACTCGATCTCGATCTCCGGCTATCACATCCAGGAGGCCGGGGCGACGGCCGACCTCGAGCTGGCCTACACGCTCGCCGACGGCGTCGAGTACCTGCGGGCCGGCCTCGGGTCCGGCCTCGACATCGACGCGTTCGCGCCGCGGCTGTCGTTCTTCTGGGCGATCGGCATGAACTTCTTCATGGAGGTGGCCAAGCTCCGGGCCGGGCGGCTGCTCTGGGCCAAGCTGGTGAAGCAGTTCGACCCGAAGAGCGCCAAGTCGCTGTCGCTGCGCACCCACTGCCAGACCTCCGGCTGGTCGCTGACCGCGCAGGACGTGTTCAACAACGTGGCCAGGACCTGCATCGAGGCGATGGCCGCGACCCAGGGCCACACCCAGTCGCTGCACACCAACGCGCTCGACGAGGCGCTCGCGCTGCCGACCGACTTCTCCGCCCGGATCGCCCGCAACACCCAGCTGCTCCTGCAGCAGGAATCGGGCACCGGCCGGGTCATCGACCCCTGGGGCGGCAGCGCCTACGTCGAGCGGCTCACCTACGAGCTCGCCCGGCGCGCGTGGGCCCACATCCAGGAGGTCGAGGCGGCCGGCGGGATGGCCCGCGCGATCGAGGAGGGCATACCCAAGATGCGGGTCGAGGAGGCTGCGGCCCGCACCCAGGCCAGGATCGACTCCGGCCGCCAGCCGGTGATCGGCGTCAACAAGTACCGTGTGGCCGGGGAAGACGACATCGACGTGCTCAAGATCGACAACCGGTCGGTGCGCGCCCAGCAGATCGAGAAGCTCCGACGACTCCGCGAGGAGCGCGACCCGGCCGCCTGCCAGGCGGCGCTCGACCGGCTGACCGCCGCCGCGGCCCGGCCCGGCAGTGACGCAGACGACGACAACCTGCTGGCGCTGGCCATCGACGCCGCCCGGGCGAAGGCCACCGTGGGCGAGATCTCGGACGCGCTTGAGAAGGTGTTCGGCCGCTACACCGGGCACATCCGTACGATCAGTGGTGTGTACAGACAGGAGGCGGGCCAGACCGACAGCATTGACCGGGTCCGCGCCGCCGCCGCCGACTTCGAGCGGGCCGAGGGGCGCCGTCCCCGGATCCTGGTCGCCAAGATGGGCCAGGACGGCCACGACCGAGGGCAGAAGGTCATCGCCAGCGCGTTCGCCGACCTCGGCTTCGACGTGGACGTCGGGGCGCTGTTCCAGACGCCGGCTGAGGTGGCCCGCCAGGCGATCGAGGCCGACGTGCACATCGTCGGGGTCAACTCGCTCGCGGCCGGCCACCTGACCCTCGTCCCCGACCTCAAGGCCGCCCTCGCGGAAGAGGGGCGCGACGACATCATGGTGGTGGTCGGCGGGGTCATCCCGCCCCAGGACTACGCCGAGCTGCGCGCGGCCGGCGCCACCGCGATCTTCGGCCCCGGCACCGTCATCCCCGACGCCGCCTACGCCCTGCTGACGGAGCTGGCCGCCAGACGCGAAACGGCGCCGTGAACCCGGCGAGGGGAACCCGGCGACGTGAACGCGGTGATAAGAACACGGTGACATGAAAGCCATCGCCGACCCGCCGGACGCCGCCCGGTACGCGGACGCGGTCCTCGCCCGGTCGCGGGCGGGCATCGCCCGCACGATCACGCTGGTCGAGTCCAGCCGCCCCGATCACCGGATCCTCGCCCAGCACGTGCTAACCCGGCTGCTGCCGCACGCCGGCCAGGCCCAGCGGGTCGGCATCACCGGCGTGCCCGGCGTCGGCAAGTCCACCTTCATCGACGCCCTCGGCGGCGAGCTCATCGACCAGGGGCACCGCGTCGCGGTCCTCGCCGTCGACCCGTCGTCGACCCGCAGCGGCGGCAGCATCCTCGGCGACAAGACCCGGATGACCAGGCTCGCCACCGACCCGGCCGCGTTCGTGCGCCCGTCGCCGACGGCCGGCACCCTCGGCGGCGTCGCCCGCGCGACCAGGGAGTCGCTGGTGGTCATGGCCGCCGCCGGCTACGACATCCTGCTGGTCGAGACCGTCGGCGTGGGCCAGTCGGAGACCCTGGTGGCCGAGATGACCGACACCTTCCTGCTGCTGGCCCTGGCCCGGACCGGGGACCAGCTCCAGGGGATCAAGAAGGGCGTGCTCGAGCTGGCCGACGTCGTCGCCGTGAACAAGGCCGACGGCCCGCACGAGGACGAGGCCCGCCGCGCCGCCCGCGAGCTGGCCGGGGCGCTGCGGCTGCTCGGCCGGCCCGCCGACGGGTGGTCCACCCCGGTCGTCACCTGCAGCGCCCTGACCGGGAACGGCCTGCCCGAGGTGTGGTCGCTGGTGGAGCGCCACCAGCGGATGCTCCGCGACAGCGGCGAGCTCGACCGCCGCCGCCGCGACCAGCGCGTCAGCTGGATGTGGTCGCTGGTCAGGGACCAGCTCCTGGACCGGCTGCGCGACAGCGGCGAGCTTCAGGACCTCGCGCCGCAGCTGGAGGCGGACGTCAGGGACGGCGCCATCACCCCCGGCCTGGCCGCCCAGCGCCTCGTCGACGCGTTCCTGCCCGACCGGACCACGGCGCCGTAGCCCGCGGCCAGCCCGGCCGACGTCGGCCGGCTAACACGGCGCTGAAGCCGCCGTCGACCGACAGCGTAGAGCCGTGGATGTTGGACGCGTCGTCACTGGCGAGGAACACCACGGACTTGGCGACCTCGTCCAGGGTGCTCATCCGCCGGGATGGCACCCGGGCGATGAGCGGGGCGATGTGGTCGGCGAAGGCCGCGTTCCGCTCGGTCAGCGTCGGGCCGGGCGCGACGGTGTTGACCCGCACGCCCGACGGCCCGTACTCGGCCGCCCAGGACTTGGTCAGCGAGTGGATCGCGGTCTTGGTCGCGCTGTAGAGAGCCGACCCGGCCATCCCGACCAGGCCGTTGATCGATCCGACGTTGACGATCGCGCCGCTGCCGCGGTCGGCCATGCCCGGGGCGATCAGCCCGGTGAGCAGGATGACCGACTTCACGTTGACGGCCAGCGCGCCGTCGATCAGCTCCTCGCCGATCTCGGCCGTCGGCCCGGGCGCGATGAGCATCGCGGCGTTGTTGACCAGGATGCCGATGGGGCCGCCGGCCGCGGCCTGGGCGGCGTCGGCCAGCTCGCGGGCGGCCGCGGCGCCGCCGGCCAGGTCGGCGCCGACGAAGGCGGCCGCGCCGCCGCGCTCGGTGATCTCGGCGACCACCTTCTCGCCCTTGGCGGCGCTACGGCCGCTGACGACGACGAACGCGCCCTCGTCGGCCAGCGCGCGGGCGATACCCGCCCCGATCCCGTCGGTTGAGCCGGTGACAAGGGCGATGCGGCCCTGCAAGCGTGCGGTCATGTGCGTGCTCCTCCCAAAGAGACTGGTCACGGGCCTACTGCGTGACCCCACACACTGTGCCTGCGATAAAATGGACTCGCAAGTCCAAGAAATGAGGTGCGGTCATGGCCGCGAAGCTGACGCCGAAGGGCGCCGCCACCCGGGAACGGATCATCCAGGGCGCGTCGACCGAGATCCGCGAGAACGGGGTGACCGCGACCCTGGACGACATCCGGGTCAGGACGGGCACAAGCAAGAGCCAGCTCTTCCACTACTTTCCCGACGGCCGCGAGCAGTTGCTGCTGGCGGTGGCCCGCTACGAGGCCGACCGTGTGCTGGCCGACCAGCAGCCGCAGCTCGGCCTGCTCACGTCGTGGGCGTCCTGGCTGGCGTGGCGCGACGCGGTGGTCGCGCGCTACCGAGAGCAGGGACAGCAGTGCCCGCTGAGCGCCCTCACCACCCAGCTCGGCCGCGCCACCCCGGGCGCCCAGGCGGTGGTATCCGAGCTAATGCACCAGTGGCAGGCCGAGATCGCCGCGGGCGTCCGGCAGATGCAGGCGGCGGGCGAGATCGGCCCGGACCTCGACCCCGCCCGCACGGCGGCCGCGATCGTGGCCGGCATCCAGGGCGGCGTGGTCATGCTGATGTCCACCGGTGACACCACCCCCCTCGAGGCCGCCCTCGACCTGGCCATCGCCTACCTCCAGGCAAGCTCCCCCCGCAGCTACCCGACGACCTCGGCGGAGTCCGAGGAAGCCTCGGCGTAGGCCTTGAGAGCGGCCATTGTTCGCAGATTCTCCCGATCGAAGCTGCTGGTGATAGCCGTCCGCAGGGGGCGGAGGATGAACGGCATCGAGACGTCCAAGACCAGCCACCGGGTCACTGTGGTGCGGTCGTCCTTCTGCTCGAGCGAGTAGTGGATGTGCACGTCGACCGTCGCCCGCACCTGCGCAACGTGGATGACGTGATGGAAATCGAGCGAGCCGGGCGGCTGGAATCCGCTGACGGTGCCCCACCAGTCCTTGCCTGGCTTGTCCGGCTTGCCATCGTGATATCGGGTGCCGAGTCGGACGGGATAGGGGTCGACGTCGGTGGTATTGCCGAACGCCTGCGAGCCGGGTAGCCATCGTCCGTAGCTCGGCATATCAGCCAGCAACTGGAACAGGACGTAGACGCGCTGAGCCGGCTGCCCAGGCCGGCCCCTTGCGCGCGGGTGGACGGCGACGTTCTCGACCAGCATCCGGTAGGCGGCATCGATGATCTCCCGAACGCCCGGCAAGTCCGCCGCCGTCGCCTTACGGAAGTGCTCGGCCACGGTGACATCCTCGCGCCATTTGCCCTCCGGTATACCCTGTGGGGGTATAGATTGGTGTTGGCGGCGGACTGGCGGGGGAGGTCGAGGGGCATGCATGCGGTGATCCACGCGCTGTCCATCACGGGCTCGATGACCTGGGAGATCACCTGGGCGCTGATTCTGGGGTTCGCGCTGTCGGCGGTGATCCAGGCGGTCGTGCGCAGGTCCACGATCGTCCGGCTGCTCGGCGACGGACGGCCGCGCACGCTCGCGGTCGCCGCGGGGCTTGGCGCCGCGTCGTCCTCGTGCTCGTACGCGGCGGTCGCACTCGCGCGGGCGCTGTTTCGCAAGGGCGCGGACTTCACCGCCGCGATGGCGTTCGAGATCGCCTCGACCAACCTGGTGATCGAGCTCGGGGTGATCCTCGCGCTGCTGATGGGCTGGCAGTTCACGGTGGCCGAGTTCGTCGGCGGCCCGATCATGATCGTCGTCATCGCGGTGCTGTTCCGCATCTTCCTCCGCGACCGCCTGCTGCGCGAAGCCCGCGAGCACGCCGACCTCGGCCTGGCCGGCTCGATGGAAGGCCACGCCGCGATGGACATGTCCATCCAGCGGGACGGCTCATTCGCGCGGCGGCTGTTCTCGGGGGAGGGCTTCACCTCCGTCAGCCACGTCTTCGTCATGGAGTGGGCCGCGATCATCCGCGATCTGGTGATCGGCCTGTTCGTGGCGGGCGCGATAGCCGCCTGGGTGCCCGATAGCTTCTGGCAGTCGTTCTTCTTCTCCGGCCACCCGCTCGCGGCCAAGCTGTGGGGCCCGCTGATCGGCCCGGTCGTCGCGATCATCTCGTTCGTCTGCTCTATCGGGAACGTGCCGCTGGCGGTGGTGCTGTGGAAGGGCGGGATCAGCTTCGGCGGGGTGGTCGCGTTCATCTTCGCCGACCTGATCATCGCCCCGATCCTGAACATCTACCGCAAGTACTACGGGCGCAGGATGGCGGCGTTCCTGCTCTGCACGTTCTTCGCGGCGATGGCCCTGGCGGGCTACGCGGTCGAGCTGATCTTCGGCGGGCTCGGCCTGATCCCGAGCCCGGCCACCGCCAAGATCCCCGACCAGGGCGTGTCGTGGGACTACACCACCTGGCTCAACATCGTCTTCCTGCTCCTGGCCGCAGCCCTCATCGTCAGGTTCACCCGCACCGGCGGCCCCGCGATGCTGCGGATGATGGGCGGCCAGCCCGAGTCCGCCGACGCCGAGGGCGGGCATGCCCACCATGGCACGCACGGCACGGGTGGAATGCGCGGCATGGATGCCGAAAATCCGGCCGACTAAAGCCGCCCCGCCTGTCACGGCGCCTGTCGGCTACGCCATCGACAGGAACGTCGTCCTGTCAACGACGCCATCGACCGCGCCTATCAGTGTCGATGGCGTCGTTGACAGACAGCAGCCGAGGTCGCTGGCGTAGCCGACAGGTTCACGCTCTGTGCAAGGAGGCGCGCCGAGACATTCGGCGACACGCCGATACGACATGTGGTGTTCGGAATCCAGACGCGTTCCATATATGGTGTTCCACGCAGCTGGTTCTGCGGGCTGAAAGGTCCGCGGAGGCAACAGGGAACCCGGCGTGAATCCGGGACTGCCCCGCAGCGGTGAACGGGAACGACAGTCGTCCGGGTCGTGCGCGCAGGCGCGCGGCGGGAACAGCACTGGGCCTGATCAGCCTGGGAAGCGACGGCCGGTAGGAAGCGTCAACGGCGACGCTGCGCCCGTGAGTCCGAAGACCTGCCAGCGCGCCGCGCACGACAACGCGCGCGGCGGCTCCGGTCGCGCGGGACGACCGACGAGCACGGCACCCGCTCAAAAAGCGGGCGGCCGTCTTCGTCGCGTGCTCGCACGGCCCGGGCCTCCGGAGCAAGCTCGCGAGGAGAGAGCGATGACGGTTACCGACGCCAAGCCGACCAGGTCAGGGTCCGCAGGCATGCAGGTGCGCAAGCGGAACGGCGAATCCGAGCCGGTCGACGTGAACAAGATCGTCCGCGCGGTGCAGCGCTGCGCGGACGAGCTCGACGAGGTCGACCCGCTCCGGGTCGCGACCAAGACCATCAGCGGGCTGTACGACGGCGCCACCACCGCCGAGCTTGACCGGCTGTCGATTCAGACCGCGGCCGAGATGACCGGCGAGGAGCCGCAGTACTCGCGGCTGGCTGCCCGGCTGCTGGCCGGCTACATCGACAAGGAGGTCCGCGGGCAGGGCATCGCGTCGTTCAGCCAGTCGGTCGGCCTCGGCCACGCCGAGGGGCTGATCGGCGACCAGACGGCCACGTTCGTCAAGGACAACGCGCGCAAGCTCGACGACGCGATCGCGCCCATCGCGGACTGGGAATTCGAGTACTTCGGCGTCAAGACCGTCTACGACCGCTACCTGCTGCGCCACCCCTCCACCCGGCTGGTCCTCGAGACCCCGCAGTACTTCCTGCTCCGGGTCGCATGCGGGCTGTCACGGACGGCGGCCGAGGCGATCGGCTTCTACCGGATGATGTCGTCCCTGGCCTACCTGCCGAGCTCGCCCACGCTCTTCAACTCCGGAACTAGCCACCCGCAGATGTCCTCCTGCTTCCTGGTCGATTCCCCGCGAGACGACCTCGGCTCCATCTATGACCGCTACGCGCAGGTGGCCAGGCTCAGCAAGTTCTCCGGCGGCATCGGCATCGCCTGGTCGCGGGTCCGCTCCCGGGGCGCCCTGATCCGCGGCACCAACGGCGCCTCCAACGGGATCGTGCCGTTCCTGCGGACGCTCGACGCCTCGGTCGCGGCGGTGAACCAGGGCGGCCGTCGCAAGGGCGCGGCCTGCGTCTACCTGGAGCCCTGGCACCCCGACATCGAGGAGTTCCTCGAGCTCAAGGACAACACCGGCGAGGAGGCGCGGCGCACCCACAACCTTAACCTGGCCAACTGGATCCCGGACGAGTTCATGCGCCGGGTCGAGGCGGACGAGCCGTGGTCGCTGATCGACCCGGACGAGGTGCCCGCGCTGCCCGACCTGTGGGGCGACGCGTTCGACGCGGCCTACCGGGAGGCCGAGGCGGCCGGCCGCTACGTGCGCCAGGTCAAGGCCCGCGACCTGTACGGCAAGATGATGCGCACGCTGGCGCAGACCGGCAACGGCTGGATGACGTTCAAGGACGCCAGCAACGCCAAGTGCAACCAGACCGGCGACGGCCGGAACGTGGTGCACCTGTCGAACCTGTGCACCGAGATCACCGAGGTGACCACCGACGCCGAGACCGCCGTCTGCAACCTCGGCTCGATCAACCTCGCCCGGCACCTGACCGAGGGCGAGAACGGCGCCCGCCAGATCGACTGGGCCAAGCTCCGCCAGACCGTGCGCACCGCGGTGCCGTTCCTCGACCGGGTCATCGACCGGACCTTCTACCCGAGCGAGCAGGCGGCGGCCTCGAATCCCGGCTGGCGGCCTGTCGGCCTGGGCGTGATGGGCCTGCAGGACGTGTTCTTCGCCCTTCGCCTTCCGTTCGACTCGCCGCAGGCGTCCGAGCTGTCCGCGCGGATCTCGGAGGAGATCTACCTGACCGCGCTCGAGGCCTCGGCCGACCTGGCCGAAGAGTACGGGCCGCACCCGGCGTTCAGCCGCACCCGGGCCGCCCAGGGCGACCTCCAGCCCGACCTCTGGGACGTGCTGGTGACCCAGCAGGACCGCTGGTCAAAGCTGCGGAAGCAGGTCGCCGCGACCGGGCTGCGCAACTCGCTGCTGATCGCGATCGCGCCGACCGCCACCATCGCCTCTATCGCGGGCTGCTACGAGTGCATCGAGCCCCAGGTCTCCAACCTGTTCAAGCGCGAGACCATGTCCGGCGAGTTCCTCCAGATCAACACCGCCCTGGTCGCGGAGCTGAAGGCCCACGGGCTGTGGAGCCCCCAGGTCAGGGAGGAGATCAAGCGGGCCGAGGGCTCGGTCCAGGGCATCGCGGCCTTGCCGGAGGCGACCAGGCGGCTGTTCCGCACCGCCTGGGAGCTGCCCCAGCGGGCGCTGATCGACCTGGCCGCGGCCAGGGCCCCGTTCATCGACCAGAGCCAGTCGCTCAACTTGTTCATGGCCGCGCCGACGATCGGCAAGCTCTCCTCGATGTACCTGCACGCCTGGAAGAGCGGCCTGAAGACCACCTACTACCTGCGCTCGAGGCCCGCCACCCGGATCCAGCAGGCGACCGTCCCCGTGGCTACGCCAGAAGCCGAGGCGGCCAGGGCCGCCGACGAGGCCGCCGCCGGTGTTGCCGCCGCCCTGGCCTGCTCCCTTGAGAACCCCGAGACCTGCGAGGCCTGCCAGTGACCAGCACCACCACTGCCACCGATAACCCCACGGCGGCAAAGAACGTCAGCGCCATGCTCCTCGACCCCGGCATGGACCTCACCCTGCGGCCGATGCGGTACCCGATGTTCTACGACCGGTTCCGCGACGCGATCAAGAACACCTGGACCGTCGAGGAGGTGGACCTGCACTCCGACCTGGCCGACCTGACCCGGCTGTCGGCGGCCGAGCGGCACCTGGTCTCCCGGCTGGTCGCGTTCTTCGCCACCGGCGACACGATCGTCGCCAACAACCTCGTGCTCAACCTGTACCAGCACGTCAACTCCCCGGAAGGCCGGCTGTACCTGTCCCGGCAGCTGTTCGAGGAGGCGGTGCACGTGCAGTTCTACCTCAACCTGCTCGACACCTACGTGCCGGACGAGAAGGAACGGGCGGAAGCGTTCGACGCGGTGGAGAACATCCCCGCCATCGCCCGCAAGGCCGAGTTCTGCTTCAAGTGGATCAACTCGCTCTACGAGCTGCGGGAGCTGCGCACCGCCGACGACCGGCGCGCGTTCCTGCTCAACCTGATCTGCTTCGCCGCCTGCATCGAGGGCCTGTTCTTCTACGGCGCGTTCGCCTACGTCTACTTCCTGCGCTCGCGCGGCCTGCTCAACGGCCTCGCGTCGGGAACCAACTGGGTGTTCAGGGACGAGTCGATGCACATGGCGTTCGCGTTCGACGTGGTCGAGGTGGTCCGGGCCGAGGAGCCGGAGCTGTTCGACGACGAGCTCGCCCGGCAGGTCCGCGAGATGCTGGCCGAGGCGGTCGACTGCGAGGCGCAGTTCGCGGCCGACCTGCTCGGGCAGGGGGTGGCCGGGCTGTCGCTGGCCGACATGCGCGGCTACCTGGAGCACGTGGCCGACCGCCGGCTGGCCCAGCTCGGCCTCGAGCCGCTGTACGGGGCCGGGAACCCGCTCGCGTTCATGAACCTGCAGGACGTCCAGGAGCTGTCGAACTTCTTCGAGCGCCGCGTCTCCGCCTACCAGATGGGCGTCACCGGCGAGGTCGCCTTCGACGCCGACTTCTAGCCGAGCCGCAAAAGGTGAAACCGCGGTCCGTTCGAAAATTCAAGATCTTTATCTCGAACGGACCGTGGTTCCCACCTGGCACGCTCTCGCTTGTGCGTCAGCGGTGCTTGCGTCCTTAGGTTCCGCGACGTGAAAGGGCTGGTCGCGGACGGTGCAGTGATCCACTGCGCTACGGGAAGCGATCTAGAGTAAGAATGGTGCTGTGACGCCCAGCTCATATGGACCCAGCGAGGACGAGACGTGCCGTCGGTTCGTGCTGCCGGCGCTCGACCGCGCGGGCTGGGCGGAAGAGCAGATCCAAGTTCAGCACCGGATCAACAGGGGGCGAATCCGGGCTACCGCTCGCTTGCACCGCCAAGAACGGCCGCTGATCGCGGACTATGTCCTCGAGTACTCCGATGGGCTACCGATCGCGGTTATCGAGGCCACGCGACTCCTCAGAGATCCCGCCGACGGAGTCGAGCAGGTCAAGCGCTACGCGGAGCTCCTTGACGTCCCGTTTGCCTATGCGACGAACGGCCAGCGGATCATTGAGCTGGACGCGCGCGCAGGAACGATGCGCGACATCTTGGCGCTTCCTTCACCCAGATGTGGTTGCCTCAGTGCGAGGTTCGTAGGTCGTCTTTTTCATGATTGTCGGTCTCCTTGTCCTGAGAAGTGTCGATCGGGGTGCCGTCGTGGGTCCAGCGGCGCCGGTTGTGGTAGCCGGGCGGGAGCTGGCGCAGCGCGCGGAGGCGTTCGACCTCGGCGCGGTCTGCGGTGATGATCCACCGGTAGGGCGGCCGGGTGTCTTGCCGGCCGGTGACCCAGCCGCGCTTGAGCCACGTGAACAGGGTTGTCGTCGGCATCGCGATCTCGCGGGCGAGAGCGGCCAGCCACCACTGGCCGGGCCCGAGGCTGCCCTGATCGGTGCGGTGGTCGTGGTCCAGGCCGGGGCGCAGGCCCAGCCGGCGGATAAGCTGCTGGATCTCGCCGTCGTGGAAGCGTTCGCGCAGGTGCGGGGTGCGGACTCCCTCCATCGCGAGCTGGCGAGCGATCGCGGCGCTGCCCAGTCCCTCGCCGGCTAGCGCCCGGATCCGCCCGGTCAGCGCCGGGTAGTACGACAGCTGGTCGATCCGGGCGACCGGGCGTGTCAGGTCGGCGTGGGTCTGGTGGCCGCCGGCCCAGGTCACGGTGGCGTGCACGCGCTCGGTGGCGCCCTCGGCGGTGACGTGGACGGACTCGATGACGGCGCGCAGCAGCCTCTTGCGGTCG
>Ga0208357_1002396_pt1 | contig 12487 bp, 15 predicted proteins | sample NGESurdeep092012_6_FD_184487 | JGI IMG/M metagenome (GOLD analysis project Ga0208357, IMG submission 184487) | Arctic peat soil microbial communities from Barrow, Alaska - NGEE Surface sample F52-2 deep-092012 (SPAdes) | ecosystem: Environmental > Terrestrial > Soil > Wetlands > Peat ... | reverse complement strand
CCCGACGACTCCCGCCGCCAGACCTACGACAGCCACGCCCAGGGATGGGCAGCCGAACTCGGCGAGCTGGCCGGGTACCTCGATGCGGCCTGACGCCGAGGCTATCGCCGAGCAGGTCTTCACCGCCCTGGCCGACCCCACCCGGCGCGCGATCCTGGCGACGCTGGCCGCCCAGGGTCCGGCCACCGGCACCGATCTGGCCGACCGCCTGCCGATCACGCGGCAGGCGATCGCCAAGCACCTCGCGCTGTTGGCCGACGCGGGACTGGTGACCCCGGAACCCGGCGAACGGCGGCGGGTCCGCTACCGGCTCCGCTCCGCCCCGATGGAGGTGGCGCAGCAGTTCCTGGCCGCGCTGGCCCACGACTGGGATGACCGGCTTGCGGCGCTCCGGGACCACCTCGACCGGTCCTCCCCCGCTCTCACCACACCAGACAGCGAATCGGAATGAAAGGAACCACTGCCATGACCAGCAACGAGCAACTCTCCGCACCCGCTGCGGACTACCAGACGACTATTCGCGTGAAGGCATCGCCCGACGCCGTCTTTGACGCGCTCACCACCGCCAGCGGGCTCGCCGCATGGTGGAACCCGGTCACCGGGTCCGGCGAGGCCGGCGGCGAGCTCAGGTTCATCATGAACGCCCCCGAACCGCTCGTGATCGGTGTCGACGCGGCAACCCGGCCGGCGTCGGTGAGCTGGACCGTCACCGACTGCCCGTTCCTGCCCGACTGGATCGGGACCAGGCCGACGTTCACCATCACCCCGGTTGACCGGGGCACCTCCGAGCTCCGCTTCCACCACCAGGGACTGAGCGAGGAACTTGAGTGCATCGACATGTGCACTCGCAGCTGGAACAACTACATGACGAGCCTGCGCGACTACCTGGAGACGGGCCACGGAAGCCCGTTCGGGAGCCCAGCGGACAAGGCCCGCCGCGAAGCACAATCAACAGCATCCGCATCGGCCGAGAGAGAGGTGCCGACTTTGCCCGGCAACATCGAGATCATCGCGCGCTTCGAGTCCGCGTTTCGCGCGGGCGACCAGGCGACGATCGCCGAGCTCTGCCACCCGGGCCTGGTCGACCACAATCCAGCGCCAGGCCACGAGCCGACGCTGGCGGGCTTCAGCCAGAAGACAGCGTACTTCTGCTCGATCTTCCCTGACCTGGAGGAGGACCTGCAGGACATCATCGCGAGCGGCGACACCGTCGCCACCCGGTGGGTCCTGACCGGTTCTCAGCAGCGGGAGTTCATGGGGACCCCCGCCTCCGGCCAGACGATCACGGTCGAGGGCATGAACTTCTACCGCCTCAAGGACGGTCGCGTGACCGACATCTGGGCACAGTTCGACGGCGTCGCCATGATGCAGCAACTCGGCGCCATCCCTGCCTGACGCGCGGCCAGCGAGGGGCTGCACTACGACAACTGCTGCTGCGGTCGCTCTCCGGCGGCGTCGAGGGCGGGCCGCAGTGGCGCGAGGGCGGCCCCCAGAAGTTCGGGCAGCGAGCCCGATATGGCGACGAGCCCGCTGGCAGCGTGGGGTTGGGTGGCCGGCCGTGCCCATTGTCCCAGTGCGATGCGGACTGCGGCGGCGACGCTGGCCGCGAGGACCTGGGCGGTTAGCTCGTCGGTGCCGCCGACGCGCTCGGCGATCACGGCGGCCAGGGGGCGCTCGATGCCGGCGGCGGTGCCGAGGAACGCGTCGCGGAGCGCGGGGCTGGCGGTGATGAGCAGCAGCGCGCGCGGGTCGTGGCTGCCCGGGTCGGTGTACTGCTCCACGATCGCGTCAATGACGGCGTCGGATAGGCGGGACGCCGCGGGCCGGGCGGCGACCGATGCGGCGACCTGGGCTTCGCGTTCCGCGGTGACGGCGGCGACGATCGCCTGCTCGCGGCTCGAGAAGTAGTTGTTGTAGGTGCGGGGCGAGACCCCGGCGGCTTCGGCGATGTCGTCCACGCGGACGTTGTCCGGGCCGCGCTCCAGGGCCAGCCGCAGCGCCGCGTCCCGCAGCGCTTCCCGGGTGGCCTGCTTCTTCCTGTCCCGCAGACCGGGCCGTGGCGTCGTCACGGTGACAGCATCGCAGATAGAGATGCGTGCACGCAAATTTGCGTGCACGCACTTTTAGTCGGTAGCCTCGGCCCATCCGACTGGAAGGAAGAGCGCATGCGAGCCAGGGGCATCGCCTACGACACCGGCTTCATCTACCAGGGCTCGGTCTCCCGCGAGCGTTTCGACCCCGAGGTGGTCGAGCGGGAGCTCGCCATCATCCGCGACGACCTGCACTGCAACGCCGTCCAGGTCACCGGCGGCGATCCGGGCCGGCTGGAAGTGGCTGCCCGGATCGCCGCCGAACTGGGGCTGGAGGTGTGGTTCTCGCCCTGCCCGCTGCAGCTGACCCCCGAGGAGATCCTCGCGCTGCTCGCCGACTGCGCCGAGCGGGCGGAGCGGCTACGGAAGACGGGAGCCGAGGTCGTGTTCGTCGCCGGGATCGAGCTGACGATCATGGACCGGGAATTCGCGCCGGGGGACACGCAGCAGGAACGGCTCGCCTGGCTGCTGGGCGGGTCCGGCCGTCCCGAGCGCCTGCGGGAAGTAAGCGCGCGCCTCAATGACTTCCTCGTCCGCGCCGTCGCGGAGATCCGCCAGCGCTTTGCCGGCCGGATCACCTACGCCTCGATACCGTTCGAGCGGCCCGACTGGACGCTGTTTGACATCGTCGCCGTCGAGCTGATCCGCAACGCTGCCGTCGCGGGCCAGTACCGGGACGGCGTACGCAGGCTCGTCGCCGGCGGAACGCCCGTCGCGATCACCGGCTTCGGCGCGTGCGCCTACGCCGGCGCGAGCGACCGCGGCGCCCGTGCGATGGAGATCGCCGAGTACGACGAGGCGACCCAGACCCCGCTCCGGCTGGACGGGGTGTACACCCGCGACGAGGCCGGGCAGGCGGCGGACATCCGCGAGGTACTGGAGATCTTCGACGCCGAGGGCGTCGACAGCGCCTTCGTCTGGCTCTTCGAGCTCTGCAACTTCCCCCATCGCCCCGACGGCGACCCCCGCCTCGACCTGGACATGGCGAGCCCTGCCATCGTCAAGACCCTCGAGGGCCGCCACGGAGACACCTACCCCGACATGACCTGGGAGCCCAAGGCCGCCTTCGCTGCCATCGCCGACCGCTACCGTCACGGCCGTTTAGGTCGCCACGGGACCAGGGGCAGGTGGACGGTGACGCGGAGGGCAGGGTCCGTTCGGAATGATTCAAGAATTTGATCTTCTTGCCGGGGTGTCCATCCGCGGGATTCCGTTCGTCGTCCGAGTGGACGAGCCGAAAGGGCGGCTCGCGTGAAGTGCGACCGGACGGAGGAGCGATGGTTTACACGCTGTCGTATCAGATGTACAAGTGCGAGGCTGGGCTCAGCGCCGCCGAGCAGCGGGCGGCGGACGTTCGGGCGGGTGAGGGCGCCGCGGCGGTCAGGCAGGTGCGGGTAAGCCTGGGGCGCTTCTTCCGCCCTCGGCGTGCCACGCGGCCGGGCCGGCGGGTGACGGGACGCGGGGCCGCGTCGATGCGGCTGCTGTCGAGCGGACAGTAAAGGGGATGACGATGCAGTACATGCTGATCCACGTGGGCGCCCCGGGGCTCGACGAGGCGTGGAACGACGAGGCCTGGGGCGCGCTGACCGCCTGGCTGGACGACGCGATCGGCTCCGGGGTGAGCATCGAGGGCGGCCCGCTGGGGCTGGACGGGGACGCGACCACGGTCAAGGTGCGAGACGGCCAGCTGATCGTCACCGACGGGCCCTACGCGGAGACCAAGGAGCAGGTGGCCGGCTTCGACGTGATCGAGTGCGCTAGCACCGAGGAGGCAGTGCGGTGGGCTCGCCGGCACCCGCACTGCTGGATGGGGGCGGTCGAGGTGCGCGCGCTGGTCGGCGGCGCCTCGGTCGTGCACCTGCCCGGGCCGGCCGCGGGCAAGACCCGGTACATGATGCTGGTCTGCACCGACCCGGCGGTCGAGCCGCAGGAGTTGGCCGGCGTCGAACCGGTCGAGCCGTGGGTCGCCGAGATGAGCGGCCGGGGCCTTCGCCTGTTCGGCAGCGAGCTGTCGCCGGGCGGGAGCGCCCGCACGGTGCGGGGGAAGGACCCCGGCGCCATCGTGACCGACGGTCCGTTCGCGGAGACGAAGGAGCAGATCGCGGGCTTCGACGTGCTCGAGTGCGCCGACCTCGACGAAGCGATCGAGGTGGCGGCCAGGCACCCGATGGCGCGGGCCGGCGTCGTGGAGGTGCGGCCGTTCCGCTCGCTCGGGGAGGAGTGACGGACCTCGGCGGCCTGCCCCGGGAGCCGGAGGGCACCGTGGGGGCGGTCGTGGCCGATGCCTTCCGGCAGGAGTGGGGGCGCATCACCGCCGCCCTGATCCATCAGACCGGCGACTGGGATCTGGCCGAGGAGTGCGCTCAGGATGCCTTCGCCCAGGCGCTGCGGCGGTGGCCGGGTGACGGGGTGCCGGACCGTCCGGGGGCGTGGCTGATGACGGTGGCCCGCAACGGGGCCATCGACCGGCTGCGGCGCAGCCGGAACTACCGCGCGAAGGTCGAGGAGCTGGCCGTGATGGCAACCAGGGAGACGGGAGCGTCGGACGACTCGACGCTGGGCGCTGACGCTTCCGCTTCCGCTTCTGACGGGGGCGTTGCCGACGAGCGGCTCCGGCTGATCTTCACCTGCTGCCATCCGGCGCTGGCGATGGAGGCACGGGTCGCGCTGACGCTGCGCACCCTGACCGGGCTGAGCACGGCCGAGATCGCCCGGGCGTTCCTGGTGCCGGAGGCGACGATGGCCAAGCGGCTGGTTCGGGCCAAGCACAAGATCGCGCACGCGCGCATTCGCCATAATGCTTTGTATGGACGCCCCGGACGTATCGGGGCAGCGGCGAGGCTATCGGGCCGGAGGGCCTGTCGGGCATCACCATGCAGCTGGCTGCCAGCGCGCTGGCCCGGCACGGCACGGCACGCCGTCTCGCCGCGGCACTGTGCGCATCGCCGACCTGTCCTCGTTCCAGGCCGTGTTCACGCCGAACTCGCTCGGCGTAGCCCCGGTCAGGCAAGTCGATGACCAGGTGCTTACCGCGGATCCCGGCTTCATCCGCGACCTGACCGAAGCCTACGATTCGGTTCCCTGGGACCGAATCTGACCAACCACGTCGTGGCGTCTCGGCAGCCCCCGGAACGGATAATCTGCGCTCGGCCCTGCTGAGTAATCCCACCGATGTTGGCCAACCGGAATCGGCGATCCGGCGCAGGGAGGCTCCTCATCGCGAGCCACGCTGCGGCGCCGTCGGCAGGCCGGTCAGGCCTGTTCCGGCGGATCGGCCGGACTAGGCCCACCGGACGCCTCGCGGGCCGGATCGACCCTATCCAGCCAGCACAGCGAGCACAGCAGGCGCGGCCGTCCGTGCCGGCCCTGCCCGTGCTCCCACACGAAGTACGCCGCCCCGGCAACTAGCACTAGGTTGAGTCCTCCGCCGAAGGGAAGACCCGGGGCTCTCGGCATGCGAGGAGGCATCGCTGCTCACCATCCATCGATACGGCGGCGCGATCGGGGGCGACCGCAGGGAGCCGTCCCCATCAGTGTGGCACCATCAAGCCGGATTGACCGCAAGGACCGGAGGCGCCGCCCGTGCCGGCCGATGTGGCCGGCCAGCCTCACTGCGCCCGGACTCGGCGATCTCGCACCACGACGGAGGTCGGCATTAGTCACGCTGTGCAGTCGGCCCTGGTCACCCATCGCGCGCAAGTAACCGCCTGATGCGGCTCTCGTGCCGACGCAGTGTAGGCCTGCGGCAATGCGCAGATCAGGTCACTCTGGTGTACGGACGGCGAGCCGTTGCGGGGTGCCTGGGACGGTCGCGTGCGACGTCCGGCTGCAATGGTCAAGGCCAGCGGCGTGCCCTGATGATCCTCCTCGAACATCAGCTCGTAGCCGTCCGGGTCCAGGCCGTAGAAGATCCTGGCCCAGTACGCGTCGTGAGGCTCCAGGGTTACCGTCAGGCCCTCCGAGCGCCACAGGTCGTAGGTTGCGCTGAGGTCGCTGACGGGAACCGCCAGCACCACCCCGCTGCCGAGCGGCCCGCTCACGGCAGCCCGCTCCCGCCCGGCGTTATGGTAGCCGTGCTGGTACCGGTCCGACAGGATCAGCCAGGTGCGACCGAACGTCAGGTACCGCAGGCGCGGCTCGTCAGGCCGCGGAATCTGCCGGAATCCGAGCTTCAGGTAGAGCGCGCAGGACGCTTCGAGGTCGCCGACCCGCAGGCCCACCTTGAGCTGACTCGCACCCCTCACGATTTGCAGCCCCCTCCTCTGCTGGCTTCGCTCCCCGGCCATCGTCTCTCAGGAAGCCGCCCTGCGCTGGATATTCTGCGCGCGGCCACGCGAGCGCCCGACTTAGCTGTCAACCGCTCGGAATCGGCGATCTCGCGGCGGGCTGTACCCCAGGCGTGGTCGGGCTTATGGGTGTGCTGCCCTGGTCTCGCGGCCGGGCTAAATGCGTTGATCCGCGGCCAGTGCGCGACCTAAAGTCGGCCCATGGCGATGGCGATTCGGCTGGCCTGCAGCGGCGAGGATTACGCCGCCGTCCCACTGCTCGAACGAGTCTTGGCTGACCGGGCTCAGGCGCTTGGAGAGGACCATCCTGAGACGATGATCTGCCGAAATGCCTTGGCGCCTGCTTACCGAGCGGCAGGCCGCCGGGCAATGGCCCATCAGCATGCGGGTCGTCCAAGCGAAGCAATTCCACTGTTTGAGCAAGCTCTTGCAGGGCTCGAACGCGTTTTTGGAAGCGCGCATCCCGAAACAGTCCGCGCTCGCGAAAACCTCATGCAGGCTCAGGGAGGAGACGCGAAGGTACGGTCCGTTCGGGATGATTATGAATTCGGCTGGTCGTCGGTCATTGTTGCCGCCCGGAGGTGACGCCGATGAGGGATGACAGCAGCACCATGCGGCCCCACCGGATGCCGTCCGGCGCGAGAGCAGGACTGGCCGATCCGAGCACATGCCAGCGCGCGAAGGGAGGTTCCGCTGGCGGGGGCCCCGCGTATGTTGCTTAATTTGATGGTGATTGCGCTTCTCGTCGTGGCGGTCGCGCTTGGGCTGAACAACTTCGGTGCGGCGATCGCTATCGGGGTGGGCGGCGTGGACCGGCGGACCGAGGTGAAGGTGGCTACGGTCTTCGGCTTGTGCGACGTCGTGATGCCGGCCGCTGGGATGCTCATCGGCACCGGTCTCGCTGGCCCGTTGGGGTCCGCCGCCCGCTGGGCCGGCGCCGGGATACTGTTCGCGACCGCGGTCTGGGGACTCATCGAGGCACTGCGGGGCGGCGAAGATGCGCCGCAGGTCTGGCACGGGTGGCGGCTGCTCGTCAGCGGCGCTGCGCTGAGCCTGGACGACCTTGCGGTCGGACTCGCGCTCGGAACGGTGCGCTATCCGATTGTCTTGGCGGTGGCCCTGTTCGGGCTCATGAGCTTCGTGATGTCGATTATCGGGCTGAAGCTGGGCGGGAAGCTCGGTGCGGCGGCCGGCGAACACGGCGAGGTCGTGGGCGCGATCGTGCTGATCGGCATCGCTGGCGCGATGGCGATGGGCTGGCTGTTACCGCCGTCTGTTGACTAGGCGCCCTCGTCGCCGGGGAGGTTCGCGCCCTCGGCGTGGTGCTCGGGGGCGCCCTTGATCGCGATGCCGGTGCGGGGGTCGAGCGCGGCATCGAAGAGCTCGGCCACCGTCTTGCGGATCTCCTCGCGCAAAGTCGCCTTGTCCTGGCAGAGGTTCTCGATGTTCCGCTGGTAAAGAACGAACCGTTCCCCGAAGGGGACCTTCGAGCGTGACCCGGCGGCGAAGTCCCCGCCTAGCCCGCCGAACTGAGAGTCGGAATCGCCGCCGCCCTCGCTTGGCCCGGCCAGATGCCAGCGGCTATCCGGATCCACGCCCCGCTCGACCCGCGACTTTTGCGGCAGCATGGCCACGTCGACCGGCTCGCCGGAGGGACCGCCGGTCTCGGCGTCGTGAACCTTGACCTGCGCGTCAACCACCGCCCGGAATTCGCCGCCCGTCATCCGGTGCGGCACCACCCAGGTGTCCTCACCGGGGGTCAGCGCGACGGCGGCGGCGAAGTCGGCCCGCCCCGCCTGCGGGTTGCGCGGGTTGAGCCAGATCTTGACCTGGCCGCGGAGCGCATGCGCGGGAGCGAAACGGCTGTCTGCTTCCACGAGATCATCGAGGCGCCCGCCCGCCTCTTCGAACCGGGCCTGGCGGTAGAGCGCAACCGCGAGGCGCCACAGCGCCTGGGCGGACGTCGGGTCGGCGTCGGCCGCGGCCTGGGCGGCGCTGCGCGCGTCCTCGAAATGGCCGAGCCACCACAGCGCCTCTGAGGCGAGCACCAGCGCGGCGATCCGGACCGCGGGCGCCGGGTCCTTCAGGTGGCGGTGGGCCACCCAGAGGGCGCGGAGTGGCTGGTCGGGGCAGGTGCGGGCGTGTTCCTGCAGCTTCTCCAGGGCATTCTTGTCCGATTCGGAGCTCTCGTGGCGGTGCTCGGCGGGGATGTGGTTGAGCCACCGCGCGGCGACGGATCCCAGCGGCTCGGCTAGCTCGAAGTCGGGCGCCTTGGGGTTCGCGACGTAGCCGGGGCCGGAGTGATGGGCAGGCCGGTGGCCTGAGGTAACGGCGGGAGTCACATCATCATCTCCGGACATGGGCACGTGATCGCTTCCTTGCCTCGGGCCGCGCTGGCGACGGAGCGGCGGGACGTTCGTCCACTGTAGTGGGCCCATCGTTGGGCGGCGCGGCGGCCGCGCTCCAGCGGGAGTGAGGGACTGGATCAGCTTTGGTGCGATTGGATCTAGTCATTGGGTGAGCACGTGGTGCTCGTCGGGGTAACGCTGGTCTGACCCAGGAGGTCGGCCGACTAGATGACTGTGAGCCTTTCGTTCAGGTGACCGTAGGTGTTCCGCCTCCCCGCCCGCCATCGGGAACCTACAGTCGCTGCCGAACGTGGCCAGGCACCTGCGCGAGCGCAAGTAACCGCCGTTCGGCGCGACAGTCGCTTCCTGCTAGAGCCGCCTGATGTCCGCGCAGAACCGGCCAGTCGGTGCGGACAGACGTGAACCGCGATCCTGCTCCGGCCTCGTCGGGCGGACCAATCACAGCTCGGGAGGCCTGTATCGAGTTATGAGGCAGGACACGGGCGGCCATCCTGAATTCGACCAGAGTTCCAATCGATCAGAAGATGCAAAACTGGATCCGAACATGTATTTGATATTAGTCAGTCAATCCGCTAGAATTTGGTCCAGCACGGCCAGCGAAGCGGAGATCGATGATGAGCAGCGCTCCAGGTGTCGGGATGGGACCACCCGACTGGCCCGACCCCGACCCCGACCACGTGCTCAGCTGGCGACAGCAGAGGATCCTGCAGGCCATCACGGAGTTTGCGCAGCGCCGTGGGTATTCGCCCACCTTGGCCGAGATCGGCGAGGCAGCCGGGCTGGCCAGTCCGTCCAGCGTCTCTCACCAACTCTCCGTCCTGCAACGCAAGGGATACCTCCGGCGCGACCCGGGGCGCCCGCGCACGATAGAGCTGCGATTGCCGGGGCAGCCCACTGTCCGCCTGGAAGTCGAGGACCTGGCGGGCGCGGCAGACCTCCCGACCCGCGGCGCGGCCTACGTTCCCGTCGCCAGCTACGGCCGGATAGCCGCCGGCCGCGAGAATTCGGGCCAGGAAGTCATCGGGGACGCTTGGGAGCTGCCCAGGGAACTGGTCGGCGAGGGGACACTGTTTCGGCTCCGAGTCAGCGGCGAATCCATGATCAACGCTGCGATTAAAGACGGGGACGTGGTCGTGGTGCGGCAGCAGCAGCAGGCCGAGAACGGCGAAATCGTAGCGGCAATGATTGACGGGGAGATGACGGTCAAGACCCTGCAGCGGACCGAAGGCCAGGTCTGGCTGATGCCGCACAACCCCGCGTACCCACCGATTCCCGGCAACAACGCCGAGATCCTCGGCAAGGTCGTTTCCGTACTGCGCCGCGTCTAACCGACGGCCAACACTGACGGATCTTCAAGAAAGCAGAAGGCGGTGAATTCCCGGCGGGCAGCGCGTCTGCCAGGGCAGACGGTGATGCGGGCGCCGGAGGCGTCCGCGGGCGAAGGAGCCACCCATGGCACGAGTCAGCATATACCTCAACTTCCAGGGCTAGGCCGAGCCTCCTGCCTTGATCAGAGACCGGCGTTGTCATCTGATTTGACTAGACGGAACCGCTCCGTGACAACGAGCGTGTCGTCGTCGATCGTCGGGGCGGCGCCGAGGAACTCGGCTATGCCCTCGCTGCGGAAGAAGTCCTCATGGGCCCGGCGCCATTCGGCCGCGTCTGCGTAGCCGCGGCCCTCGGCCAGCGCGTAGTCATCGTCTACCTCGCTGATCGGGACCACGCGTACCTCGGTGAGCTCGATGACTGCCGCGGACTGTCCCGCCGAATCGAGCACCGAGAAACGCTGGCCCGCTTCCGGGAGAGGCTCGGCGGCATGCTCAAGGATCTGAAGCAGCCCAGTCAGTGCGGTCTTTCTCCCGGCCAGGATGGCCGCGACCCCGCTGTCTCGCACTGGCCCTGGAAAGGCCAGCTCGACGGCGGGCAAATCACCGGGATCCATAATGCGAACTTACTCCTCGCCGCCCCCGCTGTTAGCGATGCCGCGGCGACTGCCGCAAGGTCCTCAAACGGATCAACCAGCTGATCGCCGACATCCAGCGCGACGGGAATGAGGGAATCGGCAAGCCCGAGCCGCTCAAGCACGGCTATCAGGGCTACTGGTCGCGCCGCATCACCACCGATGAACACCGCCTCGTCTACAAGATCTCCGAGGACGAGATCCGCGTAGCCGCCTGCCGCTACCACTACGAACGCTGACCGAGACACCTCAAGCCCCGCCTAGCACGTACCGATCCGATATGCGCTTTGATAGCTGCTCAGCAGTCGGCTAGCGAGAGCGATCAGATGGAATATTCGGTCCCGGCTTGGGTCAGCTGGCCTCCCATTCGGTTGCTAGCAGGCCGAGGATCACCTCGTCGGCAAAATCTCCGTTGACCCACGCCGAGCGCCGGAGGGTGCCTTCGCGCGCGAACCCGGCGCGGCCGGCGGCCTGGATCATCGCGTCGTTGTCGGCGAGGGTCTCGGCCTGCAGCCGGTGCAGGCCGCGGATCGCGAACCCGTAGCGGCACAGCAGGCGGATCGTGTCGGCGCCCAGCCCGCGGCCGCGGAACGCCGGGAGCAGCGAGATCCCGACATGGGCGGTCCGGTTGTGCAGGTCGATGTTCCACAGCAGCGCCTCGCCCGCCAGTTCGCCGGTGGCCAGCTCGACCACCGAGAAGTGGGCCGCGTGATCGTCCTGGCCGGTCACCCCGTAGGGGAAACCGGAGCCGGGCGGGATCGGGTACCAGGGCCGGGAGTCAGCCCTGACGCGGGTCGCGACGTCGTCATAGAGCTCGGTGTGCAGGACGGGGATATCGCTGTCGTGCCGGGCGCGCAGCCCGATCATCTCACCGCTTAGCATGCGGACGTTCTTACACGGGCGGGCCGTGTGGCCACAACTGGGTTTCCAGCCCGGGCGGCGGGCAGAAACCGCGATCGGCTGTCACACACCGCGGGTGCATCAACGCCGCACGCTCCCGCAGAACGCGGTGCAATCAGTACGACGAGCGATGGCCGATTGTGGTGTGGTCAGCCTTGCGCTGGCGGCGCACTTTGCGGGCATCGTTCATCGCTGGGACCCGCGACTGCCCAGCCTCCCGAGTCCCTGCTGTGCCTGGAGGTGCCATGATGGCCGCCACAACGGCCTGACCCGCGAGGCGTACACCCTCGACCTGCGCCAGTTCACGGCTGGCGCCGAGGCCGGTCCGTGCTGCTGTTCTCGGTCCGCTGCGCCGACATCGAGACCTTCGCCCGGGAACTCGAGGGCCGAGAGGACGGCATCGGGATGCCAGGCGCTCCGTGACGATTGATCCCGCGTGTTAGAGGCGCTTTCAGCAAAGAGCGACCTGTCGCCCATTCCGCGGCGCACGTTCCGGGCCGGCTGAGGAACGAAGAGGCCAAGGAGATGGGGATGGTCATGATCCCCAGCTTTAGCGTCTGCCCGGAACGCTGCTTGTCGCTGGCCGGCGACCAGGGCAACGTCGACGCGCCGGCCGCTCTAGCGCCCGGTGACGGCGAGGTGGAAGTCCGCCATCTCCAGGACTTGGGCGAGCTGTTCCGCGGGACTTCGCGTTGTTCGGTCCGGGACCGGTGAGTCTGGCGCCGCCCCGGGGTCAGTATTCGTGACGGCCCCGAAATCCTGGCCGCGGAGGAGGAGGACCGAATGAAGACGCCACTGATCGCCTCGCCGGAGGAATGGCGCGCCGCGCGCGAGCAGCTCCTCGCCAAGGAAAAGGAGCTGACCCGCGCCCGCGACGCGCTG
>Ga0208357_1002395_pt1 | contig 12493 bp, 11 predicted proteins | sample NGESurdeep092012_6_FD_184487 | JGI IMG/M metagenome (GOLD analysis project Ga0208357, IMG submission 184487) | Arctic peat soil microbial communities from Barrow, Alaska - NGEE Surface sample F52-2 deep-092012 (SPAdes) | ecosystem: Environmental > Terrestrial > Soil > Wetlands > Peat ... | reverse complement strand
GCAGTCCGAGGCTGATGAGTGGCGCGGAGAACGTCGCCGCGTCCGTCTGAAAGGCGCGGGCGGAATTGAGCAACGCCTGATCGCCGCCGCTGCGGGGCAAGAGAAATTTTCCATCGAGTCCCGCCGTGCCAAGCAACGCGAGGGAGTGCGCGGCGGTGGTGATGCCAAGCAAATCGTCGTGCAGGTGGAATCGTCCGGCGACCTTGGACATGACGCTGCTGTGCGCGGCGTCCGCGCCGGAAACCTGCGCCGCGCCGAGCGTGGCGGTCTGCGGAACAGCGGCGTGGATGAGGGCGAATTGCTGTCCGCCCATGCTGGCGGGCAGAAAGTCGGCGGCGTTGGCGATGCCAAAGGCGTCCACGTTTTTGAAGGCGGCGGTGAGGCTGGTGACTTGGTAGTTCATATTTATACCCTTTCGATTCGGGATTTTTCTGGCGATTATCCGCCTGTTTGGAGCGTGTGCAACACTTTTTTTGATAAAGTAGGAGTCGAGGTGACGAGGCTCATTTCAAATCAGAGACTCCTTACGTCGTCTCCTACAATCAAACTGTCGCTTTTTGACCATCTGAATCCGTCAAAAACCATCAAAAACCTGCATTTTACCCGCACAGATCGAAAAATGGCCGCACAGATGGATTTATGCCCGCACGGAACGGCCAATTGCCCGCACGGATTGAATTTTGCCCGCACGAACCGGAAAATGCCCGCACGAAACGATTTATTGCCGCACGGAACTGAAATTGTTCCGCACAGATTGATTTTGAGGGTGCGGGAAAGGATTGTTGCCCGCACGAAACGGCAAGCCCGGATTGATCCGGTAATTTTAATTCGACCCGGCGCGTTTTCATTGTTACCCTGCGCGAATTATGTCACCCGACGATATTATTCTGGAGGCGGAAGAGAAGATGATCAAGACCGAGCAGGTGGTCGCGAACGAATTCGCCGGCGTGCGCACGGGCAAGGCGTCCGCCTCGCTCGTAGAGAACATCATCGTGGATGTCTACGGCTCGCAGATGCGCATCCGCGAACTCGCGGGCATCACCACGCCGGAGCCGCGCATGCTGGTCGTCCAGCCGTGGGACATGACGGGCATCCAGGCCATTGAGAAGGCGATCCAAAAGGCGAACCTCGGCCTTTCGCCCGTCGTGCAGGGCAAAATCATCCGCATCGCGTTTCCCGAATTGAGCCAGGAGCGGCGGCAGGAGTTCGTGAAGATCATCAAGAAAATGTCCGAGGACGGGCGCGTGGCGATCCGCCATGTGCGCCGCGACGCGCTGGAACTTTTGAAGAAGGCGAAAACTTCCGGCGGCGTCGGCGAGGAGGAAATTGAATCGGCGGAGAAGGAAATCCAAAAGCTGACCGACCAATACATCGCGAAGATTGACGCGCACGTTGTGGCCAAGGAAAAGGAAATCATGACGGTGTGATTTGCAGGAGACGACGTGAGTCGGCTCATTATTTTTACTGAACGATTTTTAATTGGAGCGGACTCACGTCCGCCGCTACGAAGTTAAAAATTTATTGACCGTTGGCTGGCGCGAATTGCCGGCGAAGTTCCAGATGCCTTATTGATTTGGCGGTGGTGAATAGGTGTTCGCCTTTTCCCAAGCATCAAAATTTCCATCGTATGATATGGCGGTTTGCACGCTGCCGTCGGCAAAACCATAAATGCGATGCCACGTTCCATCGGGAGCTTGCTGGGTAATCCGTTCACGGAGTTCTAGCATATTGGCGTGTTCAGGATTATTTATGCTTCTTGCCACTCCGGCATTAACAAATTCAAAACTGAAGTAGTCACCAAAGTTTTGCGGAGGAAGTTCTTTTTTAAGCGATTCCGCATTAGTCGGGAATTGGCCATTATTATCCATCGCATATAAAAGCATGGCAAGTCCAAGTTCTTTCATGTTATCTACTGTCGCAGTTTCATGCGCTGTGAATTTGGCTTGGGCGGATAAAACCGTCGCCAGCTTTTGTCCGGCGATTTGAGCTTTTTGATTTGCCTCATTCGCCTGCCGTTGCAACACGCCGACTTCGCCCCGAAGTTTTAGAAGTTCGTTGTTTGAATCATCAGGCAGTTTTTTAAAATCGTAAGTTGCAGCCAGACGATTTGAAAGACTTTCGTTGTCAGCTTGTTGTTGTGTGATTTGCCGCACCATTTGTTGCCGCAAGGATTCATTTTCTTCGCGCAGTTTAATTTGCGTTTGATGTTGAACCACCAAAGCCGTCGTAGCACCGACAATGGCGAGCGCGCTGATTCCGAGTTTGAGTTTGGTCATGGTCATAATTTTCAAAAAAGTTAAAGTTGTTTCCGTCCCCGCAAAGGCCATCGAAGAACTCGTAAGCGTCGCGGCCAAACCTGCGGGTGCAACTTGGATCGCGTTCGCGGAAATCACGGTCGAAAGCGCGGCGGCAGTCGTCGTCACGCCGCGTCCCGTCAGAATTTTATGCAATTTTTCCAGCGCGCGATTAATGCGCTTTCGCGTGGCGTCTTCGCTGCCGCCCAGGGTCGCGCCGACTTGTGCCAGGCTTTGCTGTTCAAAAAACCGGAGCAGCAGCGCGTCGCGGTCGGTTTTGGTCAGGCGTTCCAGCGCTTCGTCAAGCAGCGGACGGATTTGCCGCCAATTTTCATTTCCAGTTTCGGATTGAATTGCGTTCATCGTCACAGCCTCCTGTTCGCGTGCGCGGCGGCGGCGTTCACCGCGAAGGATTTGCCGCGCGGCAAAAATCGTGGCGCGATGCAGCCAGCCGGCGAGCACGACATTTTCAGAAAGAGCAGGGGCTTTGCGCGCGAGATCGGCGAAAACAATTTGCGCGATGTCCTGCGCAAAATGCGCGTCGCCGTTCGTCTGCCGGAGCGCGACGGAATGAACGAGAGAAACGTGGCGCGCGACGAGTTCGCCGAAAGCGGCTTCGGAACGGTCGGCGGCAAATCGGCGCAAAAGTTGTCGGTCATCGGGCATCTTTCATACATACAGCCGCAGAACGCCGGAATCGGACAGAAAAAACTGGCGTAAAGTTGTCCGGCAAGCTACGCTCCCGGCTCATTTAATTATGGCTAAACTCACAGTTCGGGATTTGGACGTTCGAGGCAAGCGCGTTTTCATGCGCGTGGATTACAACGTGCCGATGGAAGAGCGCGACGGCAAAATGGTCATCAACGACGAAACACGCATCAAGGAAACGCTGCCGACGTTGAAATTGCTCATCGAAAAAGGTGCAAAAATAATTCTGGCCGCGCATTTGGGCCGTCCAAAAGGCAGGCGCGAACCTTCAATGTCGCTGCGCCCGGTCGCTTTCAAATTACATGAAATGCTCGGCCAGCCGATTGAATTCGCGGATGATTGCATTGGCGAACACGCGGAAAAAATTGTCGCATCATTGAAGGACGGCCACGTTGCGCTGCTGGAAAATGTCCGTTATCACAACGAAGAAGAAGCGAATGATCCGGCTTTCGCGGAAAAACTGGCGAAGCTCGCGGACGTTTATGTCAACGACGCGTTCGGCGCGGCGCATCGCGCGCACGCGAGCACGGAAGGAATTGCCCGCGTGATTGCAAAACGCGGCGGCAAATGCGCAGCGGGATTGTTGATGGAACGTGAACTGAAATTTCTCGGCGATGAATTGGAAAAGCCCGCGCGCCCGTTTGTTGTCATTCTCGGCGGCGCAAAAGTATCCGACAAAATCAAAGTCATTGACCGGTTGCTGGAAAAGGCGGACACGATTTTGATCGGCGGCGCGATGGCCTACACTTTCAAACTTGCGCATGGTGTAAAAACCGGCAAATCGCTCATTGAACCCGATCATAAAGGCACGGCGCTTGCGGCGGAAGAAAAAGCGAAGAAACTCAAAGTAAATTTCCAATTGCCAACGGACACGATCATCGCGACGCCGGTGGACTCGGGCAAGTTGAACAAAAAGGGCAGGCCGGTGATGGATTTTGTGAATGTCCGAACCGTGCGCGGGGACATTCCCGACGACGCGGAAGGGTTCAGCATCGGCGAGGAAACTGCGGCGAACTACGCCAAAATCATTTCAGGCGCGAAAACAATTTTGTGGAACGGCCCGATGGGAATGTTCGAGGATGCGCGGTTTGCCGGCGGGACAAATGCAGTGGCGCAGGCCGTGGCCGACGCGACGCAAAAGAACGGTGCGAAGAGCATCATCGGCGGCGGTGACAGCGTGAAGGCGCTGAATAAAGCCGGCCTCGGCGACAAAGTGACGTTTATGAGCACCGGCGGCGGCGCGAGTTTGGAATTTTTGGAAGGCTCTGTTTTGCCGGGAGTCGCGGCGTTGTCGGAAAAGTAGGAGCCGACGTGAGAAAGCTCTGACTATAAAAGTAAATTTGAGACTCGTTACCTCGTCTCCTACAAAAATAGAAAAATGAACAAAGAACGAAAATTGATCATCGCGGGCAACTGGAAGATGAACAAGACCGTCGCCGAGGCGCTGGCCTTGGTGGCCGACCTTACGCGCGAACTCGCCTCCGTGAAGGTAGTGGACATTGTGGTCTGCCCGCCGTTCACCGCGCTGCAATCGGTGTCGAAGGCGATACTTGAAACCAAAAACTTCAAGCTCGGCGCGCAGAACATGAGCGAGAATAATTTCGGCGCGTTCACCGGAGAGGTTTGCGCGGGGATGTTGAAGGAATTCTCCGTGCGCTATGTCATTCTCGGCCACAGCGAACGTCGCCAGTATCAAAAGGAATCCGACGCGCTCATCGCCAAAAAGGCGGCGGCGGTTCACGCGGCGTCGCTCAAGCCGATTGTGTGCGTCGGGGAAACCCTTGCGGAACGCGAGGCCGGAAGGACGGAAAAGGTTTTGGAGACGCAGGTGGGCGGCAGCCTTGCCGGGTTGACCGGCGAACAAATGCTGGAAACCATCATCGCCTATGAGCCGGTGTGGGCCATTGGAACCGGCAAGACGGCGACGACGCAGCAGGCGCAGGACGCGCACGCGTTCATCCGCGCATTGCTTGCAAAGATTTTCGGTGAAGCCGTCGCTAAAAAAGTCCGCATCCAATACGGCGGCAGCGTGAAGCCGAACAACGCCAGGGAATTAATGGGCCAGCCGGACGTGGACGGCGCGCTCGTCGGCGGCGCATCGCTGGAGGCGAGAAGTTTTGCTGACATCATCAAGAATTCAATATAGGATTGCACATGACTTTATTAGTTGGAATTTTAATCGCCGCGATGATTTTGAATTGCGTGGTGTTGATCCTGCTCATTTTGGTTCAACTGCCGAAGAAGGACGCGGGCGCGGGGCTGGCGTTCGGCGGTGGAGCGGCGGACGCGCTGTTCGGCGCAGGTTCGGGCAACGCGCTGACAAAAATCACCAAATGGACGGTGGGAATTTTTTTCGGGCTGGTCTTGCTGCTCGGCCATATGCAGGACAGTTTGCATCGCCGCTCGAACGCATCCGCATTTGAGAAGGCCGTCCAGGAAAAACAAATGCAAACGCCGGTCGCTCCGCAGTCCACCGCGCCGCTGGCTTCGCAACCGTCTGCCACGCCGTCAACGAACGGTTTGCTGACGTTTCCGGTTTCCCCGGCCGCAAGCACCAACGCGCCGGTTCCAGTCAAATAACGCGATGACCATTTCCAAACGCGCGCGGCGATTTTTTTCGCGGGCGCGTTTTGTTTTTTTTCTCGCCGCCTGTGTTTTGATTTCCGGCTGCGGCCGCCATGAGCCGCCCGCCGACATCACCATCATCAATCAAGCCGAACCGGAAACGCTCGATCCGGCGCTGCTGACGGGCATTCCTGAAATGCGAATTGATGTCGGCTTGTTTGAAGGGCTGGCGCGGCTTGGTCCGAAAACGGCCCAACCGATCCCGGGTCTGGCAAAAAGCTGGGAGATTTCACCGGACGGAATAATTTACACGTTTCATCTTCGCACCAATCTGGTCTGGTCCACTGGCGAACCCATCACGGCGGACGACGTGGTATATTCCTGGATTCGCACGCTCGCTCCTGCGACGGCCTCCGATTACGCCGGACAGCTTTTTTATGTGACAAATGCCGAAGATTTCAACGCCGGAAAAATCCAGGATCCGTCGCCCGTCGGAATTCACGCGCTCGACAAATTCACCGTTCGCGTGGAACTAAACAGTTCCGTTCCATTTTTTCTCGACATTTGTGCGATGCCGTTGACGTATGTCGTGCCACGGCAGACCATTGAAAAATACGGCGACCGCTGGCTGATGGCCAGACCATTGCCGGCAAGCGGGCCTTACGAACTGGCTTACTGGCGGCTCAACGACAAAGTCCGCCTGATAAAAAATCCGCGCTATTGGGACGCCGCGAACACGCAATCGGACATCATTGACATCCTGCCAATCGGTTCGCCGTCCACGGCGTTCGATTTATACGAGCAGGGCGCGGTGGACATTATTTGGGACAAAGAAGTCGTGCCTGCGGAACTGCTCGACATCTTGAGAAAACGTCCCGATGTTCACCCGTTCAATTATCTCGCAATCTATTGGGTGAGCTTCAACGTCACGCGCAAGCCGTTCGATAATCCGCTTGTCCGCAAGGCGCTCGCGCTGGCTGTTGATCGCGAACGCATTGTCAAAAAAGTCATGCGCGGAGGGGAACGTCCCATTTCACATCTCGTTCCCGACGGCACGGCTAATTACACCTCGCCGCCGGGACTTGATTACAATCCCGCGCTGGCAAAAAAGCTATTGGCGGAAGCCGGCTATCCCGGCGGCAGGGGATTTCCGCGCTTCGAATATATTTTCAACGCGCCGGCCGGCGGCGGCGACAAGGTTCACGAGGACATCGCAATTGAACTGCAGCAGATGTGGCACGACACGCTCGGCATCAACATGGATTTGCGGCAGGTCGAATGGAAAGTGTGGTTGAGCGAGACCGCGCATCTGGATTACGACGCCGGTCGCGGTGACTGGATTGGCGATTACGATGATGCGAACACGTTTCTGGATTTATTTTTGAGCAACAGCGGCAACAACCGCACCGGCTGGAAAAATGCCCGTTACGACGGACTGGTCAGCGAAGCGAACGCGCAAACCGATTTGAAGAAACGCGAGGAACTTTTCCAGCAGGCGGAGGGCATTTTAATCCAGGACGAACTGCCGATCATCCCGCTTTATATTTACGCCGGAATCAATTATTACCACACCAACATCACGGGCATCTACCAGAACATTTTGGACGACCACCCGCTCAATTACATCCGCAAAATAAAATCAAGATGATTTTTTTCTCCGCGTCCGCGCGTCTCTGCGGTTAAATGATCGCAATGTATTTTGTCCGGCGCATTTTATTCTCGATTCCGCTGCTGCTGCTCATCAGCGCGCTGGCGTTCACGCTGGTGCGGCTCGCGCCCGGCGGGCCGTTTGACCGCGAACGCGCCCCGGCGTCGCCGGAAATCGAGCGCAATATCCGCGCCAAATATCATCTGGACGAGCCGCTCTGGAAACAATATCTGCGCTACCTCGGCGATCTGGCGCACGGCGATTTTGGCGTCTCGCTCAAATATCGTGACCACACGGTCAACGACATCATTGCACAGGCGCTTCCGGTCTCGATGACGCTCGGCGGACTGGCATTTGGTTTTGCGATGATGGTCGGATTGCCCGTCGGATTTTTCACGGCGGCAAAACGGGGCAAATGGGAGGATTTCGCCGGCAGTTTTTTTGCGATTCTCGTCGTGTGCATCCCGGCATTTGTTCTCGCACCGATTTTGGTTCTGATTTTTTCAGTCAAATTGCGATGGCTGCCGGTGGCTTTGTGGGAAACGCCGTGGCACATGATTTTGCCGCCCGTTGCGCTTGGCCTTTTCTTCGCCGGAAAAATCGCGCGCATCTTTCGGGAAGGAATGTTGCAGGCCGCGCAATCGGAATTTGTCACCGCCGCGCGCGCCAAAGGGCTGGCCGAGCACACGCTGTTGCTCAAGCACGCCGTTCGCATCGGCATTTTGCCTGTCGTTTCCTATTCCGGCCCGATGCTCGCGGATTTGCTGACCGGTTCGTTTGTCATCGAAAGCATTTTTCAAATTCCTGGCATCGGCGTTTTTCTCATCAACAGTTCGTTGAACCGCGATTACACCGTCGTCGTCGGCCTGTCCCTGCTTTACGCAATCCTGTTGATTGCGCTGAATCTGATTGTTGATTTTGCCTACACCATGCTAGACCCGCGTGTGCAATATGAATGATCACAAAGTTGACAGTTCAGGGTTGAAAGTTGGAAGTCCAAATTCCGGCTCTAAACCCGCATGGCTTCGCTTCAAAAAAAAACGCGCCGCAGTCATCAGCGCCTGGTTTTTAATTTTCCTGCTCGCCGCCGTCGTCATCTGGCCGGTCATTCTGAAAATGTCCACCGCCCGTTTCGCGCAATTGCATAACCCCGATGAACTTTCCGACGTCCAATTTTCCCCGCCGACGGCGCAACATTGGTTCGGCACGGATTTGCATGGGCGCGACGTTTTTTCGCGCGTGCTTTTCGGCGCGCAAATCTCTTTGCTTGTCGGCGTCGTCGGCACACTGGTCAGTCTGGTCATCGGCGTTTTGTGGGGTGCCATTGCCGGTTATGTTGGCGGAAAGACCGACGACATTTTAATGCGAATCGTGGACGTTCTTTATTCTTTGCCTTCAATCATTTTCGTCATCGTGCTCATCACTACTCTCGGCGAATTGATCAAACAATCGCACCTCGTCCAAAATTCCCCGGCGCTTGCCGGCGGATTGCGCGTGATATTTTTGTTCGCCGGCCTCGGCGCAATTTCCTGGCTGACGATGGCGCGGATCGTGCGCGGACAAGTCTTGTCACTGCGAACACGCGCCTTCGTCGAAGCCAGCCGCGCACTTGGCGCAAAACCGCATTGGATTCTCGCACGCCATATCATCCCGAACATTCTTGGAATCGTGATTACTTATCTGGCGCTGACGATGCCCGCGATCATTCTTTACGAATCGTTTTTGAGTTTTCTTGGACTCGGCATTCAAGCGCCGATGGCCAGTTGGGGAACCTTGATCAGTGACGGCGTTTCCAACATCAACCCGATTCGTATTTACTGGTGGCTGATCGTTTTTCCCGGCGGAGTTTTGGTTTTAACATTGCTCGCATTGAATTTTCTCGGCGACGGCCTGCGCGATGCGTGGGATGTGAAAGGCAAATGAAGAGGGCAGAATGTAGAATGAAGAAAAAATCATTCTTCATTTTTCATTCTTCTTAATTCTTCAATCCGCCATTTCAAAAAGGGCGAGCAATGTTTCGTCGCCGCCTTGTTCCGCACCGGCCAATATGAATTGAAATCTTTTTTTAACTTCCGTAATTCACGGACGCTTTGCTGCGCCAGCAATTTTGCCTGTGACTTTTTCCCGGCGGCAACGGACTGCTGCCACAGCATGAACTTGCACGATTGTTCCGCCATGCGCGCCGCCAAATCCAGTTCGCGCGCAAAGACGTTTCTTGATTCTAATTTTGGTTTTGCGCGAGCAAGAACCTTTTGCTGTTTCTGGATTTCCTTCAAAGCGGCGACAATTTTCTTCGCCGGAATCTTGGCGAACCATTTCAAGCCGTTCCGGCAAAACAATTCATGGTCCTCCGGTTTTGGTGCGGCGATAACTGTGCCGAGCGGCGTTTCGTTCGGTGCATTCACGCCAAGTTTTTGATGTGCGAAACCGAGTTTGAATCCGGCCTCCGCGATTTTACCGGTTGGATCTTCAAATACATCACGGCTCAAGACGGCCTTTAGCGTTGATTCATCCAGTGCGTTTGAATTCCAAGCCAGCGCAGCGCCAGCGGCGAACATCGGCCAGCTCACGGCCAGCGGCTGTGGATGCCCGCCGTCGCCCCAATCGGTGTTGAGATAACCGGTCGCGCCGAATTTTTTACCAGCCTTGGCGGCGGCGCGCAAATTGGCAAGTGCGCTGTCATGTTTGCCGATAAGTGTTTGCCAGGTGGAAGTGCCGGGGCAGACGTAAAATGGAATTTTTGCTCTGGCGAATTGCGCGGCTTCTGCGTCAAACGGATGATTCGCCTCGTAACCCCAATTTAGAGCAATGATTTCGGCGATAGCAGCGGACGTAAGTCCGCTCTGATTGAATTGAGCCGACTCACGTCGGCTGCTACGGAAAAATTTTGCCAATTCAGAAATCAGTTTCGGATATTTCAAAATGATGTCCCCCCAGAACATCATTTTCTTGTCACGCGCGAAAACTTCGCGTTGGATTTTATTCAGAAAATCCAGATAGACGCGGCCTTTGCCTTTGGCTTCGCAAAGTTTTTTGCTCTGGCCACGGCCCAAATCCCAAGTCTCGTCGCAGCCGACGTTGAAAAACTGGCTGGAAAAATTCGGCAACAGTTCATCGTAAAGCCCGCGCAAAAATGGAATCGTGCCGGGATGGTTTGGCGCGAGTGTCGTCGGATGACGGACAAATTCTTGATTGCCAGTGGCGGCATCACCGCTTTCGTAAGGTTCGGAAACTTCGGCGAGTTTTTTCAGGCGCGAGTCTTTAAGAAAATAGCGCAGGTGGCCGAACGAATTTTGGTTCGGCACGAGATCAATGCCGAGTTCGCGGCAGCGCGCGTCGAGGATTTTAATTTCCTTGGCCGTCAGTGCGCCCCAGCTTTGCCAGACGGATTTATATTTTTTGTAGGCGAACGTGTGCTCGGTGTAAAGTTGCAGTTCGTTGATCTTGAAATCGGAAAGTTTCTCGGCGAGTTCGAGCAGCGTTTCCAGTTTCGGCACGCGGCCGCGCGAGATGTCGAGCATCACTCCGCGACGCGGAAAATCCGGCCAGTCGCGGATGCGCAGGCAGGGCAGGTGGCGGCCATATTCGCGCAGCAATTGCCGCAGCGTCGCCGTGGCCGCGCGCAGGCCGCCGGTTTCGCGGAATGAAATTTCAATCCCGGTTTTGGAGATCGCCAGCGAATAAAATTCCGGATGATTTGTAGGAGACGACGTAAGGAGTCTCTGTTCAATTGGCAATTTTTTAGCCAGAGCCTCGTCACCTCGGCTCCTACGATTCAATTGGATGACTTTGATGGCGGCGAGCGGTTTCTGCCTCGGCAGCGTGAACGTGCCGCGAAGAATTTTCAGCGAGCGCGGGCAGGGGAGCAGGTTCATTTGAACAAATCGAATCAAACCGACCGTGAAATAAAATAAACATGACCCACCTGAAATTCCAGCAAACGACGAAACACTTCGGGCATCAATGGATGCGTATCTTCAAAACGATTCGATTTGGCTCGTAGGACAACGATTGCGAATGGAAGATTTTTGAATCGCTGCTGATGCGGTAGGTTTCTATCCATCGTCAGAAAAATGTCAAAGCCGCCGGAGTCGGAAATCAAACGCAAGAGCCGTCCGTTTTTGATGCCAGCCCATCCGGCGCGTGGAACGGTTTGAACGTCGTGGCCGGACAAATCACGTCGCAAACGCGCGGGCAGACATTCATCGAGAAGAATTCGCATTTAGGCGACTGCCAGCATCCGTTCGCTGGCTTCTTCGAGGAAGGCGATGGCCTGTTTGCGGGTCACGGTCGGAAAATCCTCCAGAAAAACATCGAGCGAATCGCCGCTTTCGAGGTGATCAATCAACGTGCGGGCGGGAACGCGCGTGCCGGCGAAGCACGGCGTTCCGCTCATGATTTCCGGGTCAACCACCACCACGCTTTTCGCTTTCATGGCGGCAACATAACACAGCCCAATCCTGACCGGCAAGTTGTGAAATGCGGTGAACCGCGAAATACACGAACCACGCGAAAATCTTCAACCGCTGATGAACGCGGATTGACGCTGATAAATTTCCAGCGCACACTTGTCGCGTTAGATAAATCAAAACGACCAGAAACTTTTTACAAAACATTCTGCGTAGCTTCGGCTGCGAGTCTCACGAGAAACCTTGCGAATTTTCAAATGGAAGACCGCTCAAAGCACGCGCCCATCGGGCGCGGCTTGGCGTTCTTTCCATTGGGCCTCGCAAGGGCCTCTCGTGAGGGGCGTTGAGTTCGCGCCCCTTTTACCTCGTGGTTTGAGTTACGTGCGATGCGTATGCAACACAAACCAAAAAATAAGCCGCACGCCGCGATCTTCGGAGATTTGTTTCTCGTCGCGCTTATCATTCTGGTGGTTTGCCTTCCGTTCTATATCCATTTGAGTGGGTCTAAACTTTCATACGCCCCAGAGCCCGAATTTCCAACAAAGGCAGCCATAAAAACAAATCCTTGGACAAAATGAGGTTCTATTTTATCAGCCCGCTGCTTCTCCAAAAACTGATTTGGATTCCGACCCGTTCTATCCTTTGGTTTTTCGGACGCTTGGAAGTGCGGGGGCTGGAAAATCTGAATGGCATCAAGACTCCTGTTATTTTTGCGCCCAACCATCCAAGCGAGCTTGATCCGTTTCTCGTTCCCGCCTCGCTGCCGTTCTGGTCGCGCTTTTCGCCGCTGTTTTATACCACGCGGGAAAAATCATTTTATGACACCGTCGGTTGGCGGAGACATTTGTTTGGCGGGCTATTCATCAATC
>Ga0208357_1002394_pt1 | contig 12494 bp, 11 predicted proteins | sample NGESurdeep092012_6_FD_184487 | JGI IMG/M metagenome (GOLD analysis project Ga0208357, IMG submission 184487) | Arctic peat soil microbial communities from Barrow, Alaska - NGEE Surface sample F52-2 deep-092012 (SPAdes) | ecosystem: Environmental > Terrestrial > Soil > Wetlands > Peat ... | reverse complement strand
GGCGTGCCGATCGCGCCCGAGGCGATGAGCCGCCGGGCCGACTGGATGCCCGCGCCGAGCACGGTGTCGGGCGCGCAGCCGACCCGCAGCCCGGCCGCCCGCGCCTGGTCGAGCAGCGCCCGCCCGGCGGCGACGTCCGGCGCCAGCGGCTTCTCGTTCCACACGTGCTTGCCCGCCGTGATCGCGGCCGAGGCCACCTCGGCGTGCGCGGCCGGGATGGTCAGGTTCACCACCAGCTGCACGCCGGGGTGCTCGAGCGCCTGCTGCACGGTGCCCGACTCGGGGACGCCGTAGGTTTCCGCCTGGGCCTTCGCCCGGTCGACGTCGAGGTCCGCGCAGAACAGCACCTTGACGTCAGGGAAGGTGGTCAGGTTCCCCAGGTACTGCTTGCTGATGTTGCCGCAGCCGACGACGGCGACGCCGAACGGCTTGGCTGCCGCCGGCCCTCCCTTCCCACCCGCCACCCTCGTCATCAGGCGCCCGGTCCCGCGTGCACCGGCGCGGCCAGGTTGTGCGCGGCCAGCCAGGCGAGGCTGTCGCCGACGGCGGTGAGCATGTCGGTCGCGCACCGGTCGAGCTCGACCACGTGCCACTCGGCCGACGGGCAGGCGGCGAGGATCTCGGCCACCGGCATCCGGCCGCTGCCGACGGCGACCATCATGTCGCCTTCCCTGGTGCCGATCGGGCCGTCCTTGACGTGCAGGTAGCGGACCCGGTCGCCGAGGCGGCGCAGCAGCGCGGGCACGTCCTGCCCGCCGACCGCCGCCCAGTAGGTGTCGACCTCGAGGATCACGGCCGGGTCGAGCGCGTCGGCCAGCAGCTCGAGCGCCGGCCGCCCGCCGACGATCGACGACAGCTCGAAGTCGTGGTTGTGGTAGCCGAGCCGCAGCCCCAGGTCCGCCAGCTTGACGGCGGCCTCGTTGAGCTCGCCCGCCAGCACCGCGATCGTCTCGGAGTCGGCGAACCGCACCGGGTCCGCCCACGGCACGATCACGGTGCCCGCGCCGAGCGCCTGGGCGCCGCGCAGCATCGCCTCGCCCTCGCCGTCCAGGATCTTGGCGTGCACCGAGCACACCGCCAGCCCGGCCTCGTCGAGGTCGGCCCGCAGCTGCTGGGGGTCGGTCAGCACGTCGTAGGGCTCGACCGCGCCGTAGCCGAAGTCCGCGACGCTCCGCAGGACAGCCTTCCTGCCGATCGTCTCGAGCTGCTGGCGCAGGGTGTAAAGCTGCAGGGCCGGCGGACTGCTGATCAACGTGCACGCTCCTCGCCGGGAAACATTTTCGCAAAGTTCCCGCTAAACTGATCGCTCCAGACAGCACGCTAGATCCCGGTCAGACGGGTGTCAATGGCGGTAGTCTGGGCAGTAATTTTTCGAAAAAGTTAAGCGAGAGGAGCGCGAATGGCGGCTGCAGGCGGCGCGAGTGCGAGCGGGAGTGCGGGCGCGGGGGCGTCGCGCTCCGGCCGCGCGGGCAGCCTGACCAGCATCGCCGCGGCGGCCGGGGTGTCCGTCTCCACGGTGTCCAAGGTGCTCAACGGGCGGACCGACGTGGCCCCTGAGACCAGGGAGCGGCTCGGCCGGATCCTGCGGACGCACGGCTACCAGGTCGCCCCGAGGTCGGGCATCGGCGTCGTCGACCTGCTGATCGGGCAGCTCGGCGGCCTGTGGTCGGACGAGCTGATCCGCGGCGCGGTCACGGCGGCGGCCGAGACCGAGATCAGCGTGATCGTCAGCCGGGTGGGCTCGGCGAGCGAGTTCGCGCGCTGGCTCAAGATCGCGACCGCGCGCGGCACCCTCGGCGCGCTGAGCGTGCTCTACCTGCCCGACCCGGCCACGCTGCGGAGGATGGCCGAGGCGAGCCTGCCGCTGGTGGTCATCGACCCGCCGGTCGAGCCCGGCGGCGAGGTCCGGTCGGTCGGCACCACCAACTGGCAGGGCGGCCTGTCCGCCACCCGGCACCTGATCGAGCTCGGCCACCGCCGGATCGCCGCCATCGGCGGGCCCGACCACCTGTGGTCCTGCCGGGCCCGCCTCGACGGCTACCGCAGCGCCCTGCGCCGGGCCGACCTGCCGGTCGACGAGAACCTGGTCCGCTGCGACGAGCTCACGGCGGACGCCGGGCTGCGCCGGGCCAGGGAGCTCCTCGGCCTGGCCGATGCGCCGACCGCGATCGTGGCCGCCAACGACGCCCAGGCGTTCGGCGTGCTGCAGGCGATCGCCGAGCGCGGGCTGCGCTCTCCCGACGACGTCAGCGTGACCGGCTTCGACGACGTGCAGATCGCCACCTGGGCCACGCCGCCGCTCACCACCGTCAGGCAGCCGCTGGCGGCGATGGCCGCCACCGCGTTCTGGATGCTCACGTCCTCCGGCGGCGAGCGCGAAATGCAGCCCCGCCACCTCGAGCTGGAGACCACCCTCGTCGTCAGGCGCAGCACCGCCCCGCCCGGCAACGGAAATTCTGCGCGGCGATTACCGCCGACCCCGGCTTGCCCTGAGGGCCGGCTGATTCGCCGCCTGTTTACCCGAACGTGAAGACGTACGCCTGCGCGCCCGGCTGGCCGAACGTGATCTCCAGTGTCCGCTCGAGAACGGTGCCCTGCTCGCGGACGAGCTGATAGAGGCGGCCGCTGCCGAGCAGGCCGTTTCCGTCGGCGTCGGTGTCCGCGCCGTGCGACGGTCCCGGGGCCTGGCCGTCGACGAGCACCCGGAAGGGGATCGGCGCGCCGACGCCGCGGGACATCACCAGATTCGCATCGCGCGCCTGGAAGCGGTACGCGATGGTCCCGCCGGCGTGTTCGACGGTGGCCTTCTCCTGCTCGACGGTCCACTGGCCGGCCAGGGCCCACTGGTTGAGCGCCAGGCGCTCGGGGAGCTTGTAGAGCCGGGTCTCGGGGACCGCGCCGCCCGGTGAGGCGAAGCCCTCGCTGCGCCCCTCGCCGAGGTAGGTCTCTGGCGAGCGCAGGTGGTCCCAGTCGGCCGCCGCCTCGACGCCCAGCCCCTCGACGGTGACGGGCTCGCGGTCGACGCCGAGCAGCCGCTGGATAACGCGCTCGGACTGCTCGTACTCCCCCTCGCCGAACAGCTGGCCGGCGATGACGCCGTCGGAGTCGATGAAGTACAGCGCCGGCCAGTAGTGGTTGTCGAAGGCGTTCCAGATCGCGTAGTGGCTGTCGACCGCGACCGGGTAGTCGATCTCCCGCTCCCTTGTCGCCTGCCGGACCAGGTCGATGTCGTGCTCGAAGAAGAACTCCGGGGTGTGGACGCCGATCACCACCAGCCCGTCGTCACGGTAGGCGCGTGACCACGCGCGCACGTAGGGTTCCTGGCGCAGCCAGTTGATGCAGCTCAGCGTCCAGAAGTTGACGACCGTGACGTGGCCGCGCAGCTCGGCGGGGCCGAGCGGCCCGGAGTTGAGCCACTCGGCCGCCCCGCCGAGCGGGGGCATGTGCAGATACCCGGACATGGTCATCTAGCGTAGCGACCTGAACCCGGTGCGTACCTCAGAGGAGAACAGCTCAGGCTCCTGCCAGGCCGCGAAGTGGCCGCCCCTGTCGACCTCGTTGAAGTAGACGAGGTTGGGGTAGGCCCGCTCGGTCCAGCTGCGCGGGGCCTTGTAGATCTCGTTCGGGAAGACCGTCACGGCGGCCGGGATGGAGACGTTCTTGGCGTCGAAGAAGCCGTACGCGTTCTCCGCGTAGAGGCGGCTCGACGAGACCGCGGTGTTCGTCAGCCAGTAGAACGTGACGTTGTCGAGGACCTCGTCCCTGGTCAGGTTCCCGACGGGCTTCCCGGCGAAGGCAGCCCTGATGTCCTCGTAGCTGGCCGCGTCGTGGTTGATCATCCAGGCCGCCAGGCCGACGGGGGAGTCCGCGAGCGCGTAGAGCGTCTGCGGCGACGTGGCCATTTCCACCGCGTAGCCGATGCCCTTGGTGTACAGGAAGTTGATCTGCTCCCAGGCGCTCTGCTCCTCGGCCGACAAGCCGGCCGGCGCCGGGGCGCCGGTGACGAATCGGATCTCCTGCGCCACCTCGGGCGGGATCACGCCGGGCATGTTGGAGTGGATGCCGAGCAGTCCCGGTGGCGCGTTGACGGCCATTACGTCGGTGATGACGGCGCCCCAGTCGCCGCCCTGCGCGACGTAGTGCGTGTATCCCAGGCGCTTCATCAGCTCGACCCAGGCCGCCGCGATGCGGTCGGGGGTCCAGCTGGCGTCGCGCGGCTTCCCCGAGTACCCGTAGTCCGGTATCGACGGGATCACCACGTCGAAGGCGTCGTCGGCGCTGCCGCCGTGCGCGGTGGGGTTGGTGAGCGGGTCGATGACCCTCAGCAGCTCGATGACCGAGCCGGGCCAGCCGTGCGTGATGATGACCGGCAGCGCGTGCTCGTGCTGCGAGCGGACGTGGATGAAGTGGATGTCGAGCCCGTCGATCTCGGTCATGAAGTGCGGCAGCGCCTGTAGTCGGGCCTCGCACCTGCGCCAGTCGTAGGTGGTTGCCCAGTAGCGCGCCAGCTCCTGCATCACCTCCAGCTGCACGCCCTGCGAGTGGTCGGAGACCGGCTCCCGGTCGGGCCATCGGGTGTTCACGATGCGGGCCCGCAGGTCATCGAGCTCGGCCTTGGTAGCCACCGGGATCGTGAACGGCCTGATCGATTCTGCAGTCGTGACGGACATGTCGGTCTCCTCGGCTGGTGCGGTCTGATTGGACGACGACACCAAGCCTTGCTTGTCGCACCCTCGCCCCGCGCCCGGGGAACACCCTGGTTTTCTCCCGGGTGGCCCCTGGGCCGTTCACCATGCGGGCCGCCTGGCCAGCCGGGCGAGCCAGCCGACCAGCAGGGTTATCAGCGCGGCGACGGCGAAGGACAGGATCGACGCCGACATCCAGCTCTGCGGGGCGAAGCCGATGAGCTGCCCGAAGGACGTCCAGGCCGAGACCCACCACGGCACGTACCCGGGATTGATCAGCTGGTAGGTGACGAAGCCGGCCGCCCACGGGAGCAGCATCAGCCAGCGGGACCTAGCCGCCGTCGACAGATCCCAGCGCCCGCCCGACACGACGAAGTAGTCCGCGATCAAGACGGCCGACATCGGCACGAAGACCGAGCCGATGAGGTCGAGGAAGTTCTCGTAGTCGGCGATGTTCAGCCACAGCGCGCCGGCCGTGCTGACGGCGGCGATGGCAACGGCCAGGATCCGCCGATCCCACAGCGGGCGCAGGTTCTGCGTCGACACCGCCGTCGAGTACACGTTGGCGAACGCCTGGTCGAGCTCCCGGGCGGCGAGGACGGCGAACGCGAGCGCGCCCGCCGGCAGCGCGATGAACGCGCCGTAAATGTCGTTCGGGTTGCCGTGCGCGACCGTGACCAGCGCCAGCAGCCCGATGACGTAGCACAGCACCTGGGTGACGCTGTATCCGGCCAGCGTTCCGGTGAAGGCCGCGCGCGGGCTGCGCGAATGCCGGTTGTAATCGGCGATCAGCGGCGCGAACGAGACCGCGACCGCGACCACGGTGTCGGTCGCCGCCCAGTAGCCGGTCCAGGTCCCGTGGGTGAACCCCGGCAGCGGGTGCCGCAGGAGCTGCACCAGCAGGTAGCACAGCACGACGAGGACAGCGGTGGTCGCGTAGCGGCGCAGCACCCGGATCGCGCCGAGCGGCCGGATCGTCAGCAGCGCGGTGATCACCCCCGCGATCAGCACGTAGCCCCACTTGGGGAGGGCGGGGGTGAGGGTGTGGGCGGCGGTGGCGATCGTCACCAGCTCGAAGATCCCCCAGCCGAGGCACTGCAGGATGTTGAGCGCGGTCGGCAGGTAGGACAGCCGGGCGCCGAACAGCCCGCGCAGCAGCACCATGGCGGGCGCGCCGGTCTGCGCCCCCGGCAGCCCCGCCAGCGCGAGCGGGACCGTCCCGAGCAGCGTGCCCGCCACGATCGCGGTCAGCGCCGCCGCCAGCGACAGCTCCGGGGTGCCCGCGCCGCCCGGCTGCAGGACGAAGATCGCCCCGGTGAACCCGAGCAGGCTCACCCCCAGGTTGCCCCACAGCCCGAACTGGTCGAGCAGGCTGAGCGCCTGCGGCACCGGCTCGGCCAGCGTGCGCGCGACCTCCGAGCGGCGGTCGCCCGGGACGGTGACGAACTCGCCAGAAGACGAGGTAACGGATGTGCTCGCGGTCGCCACGTGGCCTCCCTACGCCGGCATTATCCGGTCAGGTTCCGACGGTCGGCGGCGCGCGCCCCTGCGGGCAGCCACCCTCTCAGCCCGGTTCAGCCCGAGCTCCCGTGATTATTTTCGTTAGACTCTAACACTGCGGGGGAGGGGCTGGGCGGGCGGGGTCCGCCCAAGGATCACATCTTCCCGTCTCTTTATCGCGGCTCTCACTGGCCCCGTTATGCTTGCGCAAAAGCAGCATGCCGGGGGACTAGCTGGCAGAACAATGGCATCATAGACACGCGGCGAAATGCGCGCGTGCGGAAGATCGTGCCAGTGAACGTGCATTAGCACAGGCGACTAACTGGGGACATATCAGACATATGCCCTGAGCTGTGGTGGCAGCCGGGGGATTCGACCGCTTATGCGTTGATCTAAACAACGGCGGGGAAACGCACAGGCGCGTACCGTATTGTGGTCTAGGCTTTCACCTTCCCGTCATTTGGGGCAACCGGGTGAATGAAGGGGTATCTCGTGCGGGCAGACGCGCACACAATCGCCGTCGAACGAATGGGGCTCGGTGATCATGCCTTTGCCCATTACGCCGATGATGACATCCGCTGGGAGGTGCCAGCGGTATTCGCCAACCAGGGGGTCTCGCGGGGCGAGAAGGTCATCGTGATGATGGACCCCGGGTGCTCCGCCGACGACGCGTGCGAGCGGCTGGCCGCCTTCGCCGGCGGCGTCGACGACGCGCGGGCGCGGGGGCAGCTGGTGTTCAGCAGCATGCGCGAGCTGATCAGCCCGGAGAAGTCGTTCACCGCCCGCAGGCAGCTGGACCGGCTGCGGCAGGAGACGGACCTGGCCGGCCAGGAGGGGTTCGCGGGGCTGCGCACGATCATCGACATGGCCTGGGTCCAGGACCTGGGCATGGACGTCGAGGACGTCATGCACCGGGAAAAGAACGCGGACTCGCTCTTCGAGAGCCGGCGGTACGCCGAGATCTGCGCCTACGACCGCCGGAGGTTCGATCCCGCCGTGGTGGAGGAGATGCGGGCCAGCCATCCGGTCGCGCTGCTCGAGCGGCCCGGCGACCTCCAGGCCCACCACGCCCCGGGCGAGCTGTACCTGATCGGCGACGCGGACATGGCGACCGGAGGCATCTTCCGCGCGGCCGTGAGCCTGGCGTTCGACGCGCCGCCGGGCAGGCAGGCGCTGGTCGACCTGACCCGGCTGTGCTTCCTGTCGGCCGGGTGCGCGGGGGATCTGCTCCGCCTCATCGGGCAGACCGCCAACGTCTGCGACAAGGTCGTGATCCGCTGCCGCCCTCCGCAGGCGAAGATCCTGCTCCGCCTTCGCGTGATGTGGACCGGCGGCGTGGTGCTGGAGGAGACGGGAGATAGCAGGTGACCGGTGGCGCGCCGCTCCAGATGCGCTTCACCGGAGCCGATCTTCCGAGGCTGCGGTTGCGGGTCGGTGACGCCGCCGGCGCGGCCGGGCTTGACGAGAGCAGGCGCGAGGAGCTCGTGCTGGCGGTGTACGAGCTGGCGTGCAATGCGATCTTGCACGGCGGCGGAGGCGGAAGCCTGCTGCTGTCCCTGGTGGACGGCTCCGTGCGCTGCCAGGTATCCGACGACGGGCCTGGCTTCGCCGATGCCGAGGCGGCCGGCGGCGGCCTGTGGCTGGCGCGGCAACTGTCGGACGGGATTGAGATCGAGGGCGGCGCTGACAACGGCGCCGTCGTCACGCTGATGGTCCGATGCCGCTCGAACGCCGCCGCCACGTAAGCGACCGTCGGCCGGATCAGCCCTTACCCGGATTGAACAGACCGAGCGGGTCGAGCGCCCGGCGCACCGCGTCCTGCATGGCGAGCGCGCCGGGATCGAGCTCCCGCCGCATGCCCCGGCGCTTGAGCAGCCCGATGCCGTGCTCTCCGGACACGGTGCCGCCGAGCTCGATCGCGTCGTCCAGGAACTCCTCGAACGCGGCCTGGGCGGCGATCCGCGCGCCGTCGTCGCCCGGCGGCGTGACCAGCAGCGGATGCAGGTTGCCGTCGCCCGCGTGGGCGATCGTCGCCACCGTCACGCCGTGCCTGGCCGCGGTCGCCTCGATCCGGCCGAGCATTGTCGGCACGGCCGAGCGGGGGACGCACACATCCTCGGTCAGCACCGGGCCGAGCCGCTCCAGGGCCGGGTAGGCGAGCCGCCGGGCGTCGAACAGCGCCTCCGCCTCGGCCGCGTCGGTGGACTGCTCCACCCACTGCGCCCCCGCGTCGGTCATCGCGGCGGCCAGGGCGTCCGCCTCGTCCCGGCCCGAGTCGCCCGGCGTGTCCACCCGGGCGAGCAGCAGGGCGGCCGCGTCGGCGGCGATGCCGAGGTGCTTCCACTCCTCGACCGCGGTCAGGCAGGCGCGGTCGAGGATCTCGAGCACCGACGGGGACAGGCCCCGGCGGGTGATCAGCGACACCGCCTCGCCCGAGGCGACGAGGCCGCCGAACGCCCCGACGATCGTGCGCGGGGTGCCGGCCAGCGCCGGGCGAAGCCGGAGGGTGATCTCGGTGATGACCCCGAGCGTCCCTTCCGAGCCCACCATCAACGCGGTCAGGTCGAGCCCGGCGACGCCCTTGGTGGTGCGCCGCCCGAGCCGGACCACATCGCCGTAGCCGCCCGCGCCGCCGTAGCCGCCCGCGCCGCCGTAGCCGCCCGCGCCGCCCGCGCCGCCCGCGCCGTCCCCGGCGCCTACCCCGGCCGCCACCCGCAGCCCGAGCACGTAGTCCCTGGTGACGCCGTACTTCAGGCAGCACAGGCCGCCCGCGTTGGTGGCCACGTTCCCGCCGATCGAGGACCAGGGGGCGCTGGCCGGGTCCGGCGGGTACCACAGGCCGTGCTCGGCCACGGCCGCCTTCAGGTCGTTGTTCACGATCCCCGGCTGCACCACGCAGACCATGTTGTCGGGGTCGATCTCGAGCACCCGGTTCATCCGCGACAGGTCGAGGACGACCGCACCGTCGGTGGCGTTGGCGCCGCCGGACAGGCCGGTGCCCGCGCCGCGGGGCACGATCGGCGCGCCGAACTCCGCGCAGACCCGGACGACGTGCTGCACCTGGCCCTCGGTCTCGGCCCGCACCCCGGCCACCGCCCGCCCGACCGGCGCCCACTCCGCGTCGTCGTGCGACATCGCCGCGAGCACGTCGCGGTCGACCACCAGGCGTCCGTCCGGCAGCCCGCGGTCGAGCGCGCCGACCAGCGCGGCGGCATCGGCCTGTTCGGCGGCGTGGGCATCGGCGGCGGGCGGCGCGGTCTCCATGAGACCGACACTAAACGAACTCGCCTCCGAAGCCAGCCCGGGCAAGCAGGCCCGGGCAGGCCCGGGCTGGCAGCCTGGGAAGGCGGGCCCGGCCGGTCAGCTGAACGCGGCCGCGAACATGCCCGGCTCGTAGGAACCGCCCCGCTGGTGCACGATCACCGCGAGCCGGTTGGCCGCGTTGATGAGGGCGATCTCGGCGATCAGGGCGGCGATCTGGTCGTCGTCATAGTGCTCGCGCACCTGCGCCCAGGTCTGGTCGGACACGCCGGTGCTGGCGTCGGCGAGCCGGGTCCCCTCTTCCGCCATCGCCAGCGCCGCCCGTTCGGCCTCGCTGAACACGGTGGACTCGCGCCAGGCGGCGACCAGGTTGAGCCTGACCGAGGTCTCGCCGGCCGCCGCCGCCTCCTTGGCGTGCATGTCGATGCACCAGCCGCAGCCGTTGATCTGGCTGGCGCGCAGCGACACCAGCTCCCGGGTCGACCTCGGCAGCGGCGACTGCTCGATGACCAGGGCGGCGCTGGCGAACCGCTTGGCGAACTTGGCGGCGATCTCGTTCTCGAACAGGTTGAATCGGGTGTCCATGATTTCGTCCTCACTCGATGATGCTGAGACGAACAAGAGATGCCGGCCGCCGGCCGCCTGTGACAGCCCCCGGCGATGTCACAAACCCGCCGGGCCGGGCATCTGGTGGGTATGACCGTCGAGAAGGAGCTGCCCATGGCCGGCCCGGACCCCGCCACCGAGGCGTTCCTCGCCTACCGAAACCTGCTGTTCACCGTGGCCTATGAGATGCTCGGCTCGGCCGCCGACGCGGAGGACGTCCTGCAGGAGACGTGGCTGCGCTGGGCCGGGGTGGATCTGGGCGGGGTGCGGGACTTCCGCGCCTACCTGGTCAGGATCACCGCCCGCCAGGCCCTCGCCCGGCTGCGCGCGCTCGGCCGCCGCAAGGAGTCCTACGTCGGCCCGTGGCTGCCGGAGCCGCTGCTGACCGCGCCCGACGTGGCCGAGGATGTCGAGCTGGCGGAGAGCGTCTCGATGGCGATGATGCTGGTGCTCGAGACGCTCCCGCCGACCGAGCGGGCGGTCTTCGTGCTGCGCGAGGTGTTCGCCCTCGAGTACGACGAGATCGCCGAGGCCGTCGACAAGAACCCGGCCGCCGTCCGCCAGATCGCGCACCGGGCGCGCGATCACGTCGCGGCGCGGCGGCCGCGCGGCGTCGTCTCCCCGGCCGAGGCCCGCCAGGCGCTCGACGCGTTCAAGCGGGCGGCCGAGACGGGGGATCTGCAGGGCCTGCTCGACATCCTCGCGCCCGACGTCGTGCTGCTCGGCGACGGCGGCGGGGTCAAGCAGGCGGTGCCGCGGCCGGTGGTCGGAGCCGACCAGGTCGCCCGCCTGCTGGCGATCGGGCTCGGCCGCCTGCCGGGCACCGCGTTGCTGCGCCCGGCCCAGGTCAACGGCTACCCGGCACTGATCCTGCTGATCGACGGCGAGCTCGACTCGGTGGTCGCGCTGCGCATCGACGACGGCCTCATCACCGGCCTCTATTCCGTGCGCAACCCCGAGAAGCTGTCGCACATGGAGCGCGAGACCGCCCTGCGCCGCTGACCAGACCCGCCGCCGCCTACTTAATCGACTTGATGCGATAGACGCTCACGGCCCCGAGAAACGTGAAGACGCCGGCGAACGCGAACAGGATCCGGTAGCCGCCGAGCTGGTCGATCACGAGCGCCGCGATAACCGGGGCGATCGCCTGCGGCACGTTGGTGCCGATGTTCATGATGCCGAGGTCCTTGGCCCGCGTTTCCGCGTCCGGCAGCACCTGGGTCACCAGGGCCTGGTCGACCGAGAGGAAGGCCCCGTACCCCGCGCCGAGGAAGGCCCCCGCCACCAGCGTCGTCCCGAAGCTCGGCCAGATCACCAGCAGCACCGCCGCGACGCCCTGCAGCGCCGACGCCACCGCGACAAACCGACGCCGCCGCCCCGACCGGTCCGACAGCACACCGCCGCCGTAGGTGGTGATCAGCGTGAACACCAGGTAGATCGCGGTCACCTCGAGCAGCGCGGTGTCCGGGTCCTTCAGCTTCAGGTCGTTGGTGAAGAAGTACAGCAGGTACGTGGTCCCGAGCGCGTTCCCGATGTTGACCGCCACCCGGCCGCCGAACGCCCAGGCGAAGTCCGGGTAGGCCCGCGGCGACACCCACATCGCGTCCGTCAGCGCGCGAAAGCTAAGCGGCAGCCGGCCGCCGATGATCGGCGAGTCGCGGTACCGCAGCACGAACGGTATCGACAAGATCACTACCGCGACCGCCAGCACCAGGTACCCGCTGGCGGTGCCGGTGATCACCTCCGCCAGCAGCGCCAGGCCGATCAGCAGCCCCAGCGCCTGGGGGCCGAAGATCGCGCCGGAGATGATGCCGCGCTGGGTCACCGGCACCTGGTCGGCCACGGCGGCGAACAGCCCGGCCGACGCGATCGAGAAGCCGAGCGAGGCGAACATCCAGCAGACCATCACCCCGACCCAGGACCGCTGCGGCCCGATCGCGACCAGCGAGAGCGCCAGCACGACGACCCCGGCCGCCATCCACACCCGCCGCCGGCCGAACCGCGACCTGGTGCGGTCGCACAGCGCGCCCGCGACCGGCAGCGCGATCAGCGCCACCACCCCGGCCGCGCCGTTGGCGATGCCGAAATCCCGCACCTTGTGGGCCGCGTCGAGCGCCGCGAACTGGTTCGGCAGCACCAGCTGGACCGGCACCAGCCACGCCATCCAGAACCCGAACCAGAGCAGCGTGAACCGGCTGGTCCAGGCGAGGGGCACGCGGACCGTCGGCTCAGCGGCGGTTGTCTCGGCAAGAGGCATGCTGAGAATGTACAGGTCTGCCCCCACTATCACTCACAAGATCAAAACCATTTGTCCGAACGGACGCGCGGTTCCCCCCACCCGCCCAGGTTTCCCCGCGCAGGAAACCGCCGCCACGCCGGGAACCCCGCATGACCTGCCCAGATGATCCCCAGACTCCACCTCGCCCGACCCGCTCCCCGCCA
>Ga0208357_1002393_pt1 | contig 12496 bp, 8 predicted proteins | sample NGESurdeep092012_6_FD_184487 | JGI IMG/M metagenome (GOLD analysis project Ga0208357, IMG submission 184487) | Arctic peat soil microbial communities from Barrow, Alaska - NGEE Surface sample F52-2 deep-092012 (SPAdes) | ecosystem: Environmental > Terrestrial > Soil > Wetlands > Peat ... | reverse complement strand
GGTGAAAAGCGATCGGGCACTCTAAATCTGCGCGACGATGACAGGTCACTTGTCCCCCCGGGTGACACGGGCTCGCCGCGAAGTGGCGGTCCGGCTCGCGCATCCCCCACGCAGAGCCGGACCGCCGCGCCCCCGATTGTGGGAGGCCGCACCCCCCAGCTAGCGGCCTGCCGAGAAAAAGTCTCGCGGAAGGGGGCTGCGAGGGGTATTGGCCGTCCGGCCACAACCCTCAGGGCATCCGCCGTGTTTGGCTGGGCGTTCGGCGCAGCGGGGTGACCATTCGGACAAAAGCTAGCAGACCGGTACGGCTCAGTCACCAGGGGTTGAGCCGGTCATTTGCCACTCGCGCCACACCCGTGACGCCTGCTCGGTGAGCAAATCGGGAGCGGCGCGGGCGTACACTGAGCGCCATGTCCCAGTTGCTTCTCATTACGCCGCGCTGACCCGACGTCGGCGCGGCGACCCCTCGTGCGCGAGGGGTCTTTTTGTGTCTGAAGAGGAACCGATGAGCGAGACGTTCGACTTCGCCGCCATCCAGGATCGATGGCTGCCGGTCTGGGACGAGCTCGACCCGTTTCGCACCGGCCGGCCGGCCGCGGACGGCTCGCCACGCGAGCGCCGCTACATGCTCGACATGTTTCCCTATCCGTCGGGCGACCTGCACATGGGTCACGCCGAGGCGTACGCCTTCGGTGACGTGCTTGCGCGGTACTGGCAGCAGCTCGGCTACGACGTCATGCATCCGATCGGCTGGGACTCGTTCGGTCTGCCTGCCGAGAATGCTGCGATCGCCCGCAACCAGCATCCGGCCGACTGGACGTACAAGAACATCGAGACGCAGGCGGCGTCGTTTCGGCGCTACGCCATTTCGTTCGACTGGTCGCGCCGGCTGCACACCAGCGACCCCGAGTACTACCGCTGGACCCAATGGCTGTTCCTGCGCTTTTTCGAGCGCGGGCTCGCGTACCGCAAAGCGTCGGCGGTCAACTGGTGCCCAAACGACCAGACGGTGTTGGCGAATGAACAGGTTGTCGCCGGCCATTGTGAACGCTGCGGAACGCTGGTCACCAAGAAGACGCTGACGCAGTGGTACTTCAAAATCACCGAATACGCCGATCGGCTGCTCGATGACATGCGCGAACTCGAAGGTTCGTGGCCCGAGCGCGTGCTGACCATGCAGCGCAACTGGATCGGTCGATCGGTCGGTGCGCACGTCGACTTCGCGATCGAGGATCGCGCCGAGCCTGTCACCGTGTTCACCACGCGCCCCGACACGTTGTACGGCGCGACGTTCTTCGTCGTCGCTGCCGACTCGGGGCTGGCTGCCGACCTGTGTGCTCCCGAACAGCGCTCTGCCTTCGATGCTTACGTCGAGCAGGTGCGGCGGCTCTCGGACATCGACCGGATGTCGACCGAGCGGGCGAAGACCGGCGTTTTCCTAGGCCGGTATGCGATTAATCCGGTCAACGACGAACGCATCCCGGTATGGGCAGCCGACTACGTGCTGGCTGACTACGGCACCGGCGCCATCATGGCAGTGCCCGCGCATGACCAGCGCGACCTCGACTTCGCGCTGACGTTCGGGCTGCCCGTACGCATCGTGGTTGCCACCGACGAGCCCAACCCGGCGGAGAGCGGCGTCGCTACCCCAGGTGACGGCGTCCATGTGAATTCAGGTTCGCTCGATGGTCTCGACAAGGTTGCGAGCATCGATCGCGTCATCAGCCAGCTCGAGGCCAAGGGTGTCGGTAAGGGCGCGATCAACTATCGGTTGCGCGATTGGTTGCTGTCACGGCAGCGATTCTGGGGCGCGCCGATCCCGATCGTGCATTGTCCTGTCGACGGCGAGGTTCCGGTGCCGGACGCCGAACTGCCGGTGCGACTGCCTGACCTGCGCGGCGCTGACCTGCAGCCCAAAGGCGTGTCACCGCTGGCGGCCGCGACCGAGTGGGTGAACACGACGTGCCCGAAGTGCGGGGGCAAGGCAACTCGCGACACCGACACGATGGACACGTTCGTCGACTCGTCGTGGTACTTCCTGCGTTACTGCTCGCCGCATCGCGACGATGTGGTCTTCGATCCCGCCGACGTCAAAATGTGGATGCCCGTCGACCAATACGTCGGCGGCGTCGAGCACGCGATCCTGCATCTGCTGTACAGCAGATTCTTCATCAAGGTTCTGCACGACATGGGGCTCGTCGAGTTCGACGAACCGTTCAAAGCGATGCTGAATCAAGGTCAGGTCATCAACCAGGGCAAGGCCATGAGCAAGTCACTGGGCAACGGTGTCGACCTGGGCGAACAGCTTGCTGCATTCGGTGTCGACGCGGTGCGGATGACGATGTTGTTCGCCGGGCCGCCCGAAGAAGACATCGACTGGTCCGACATGAACGTGCCCGCACTCGGGAAGTTTCTGGCGAGGGCGTGGCGGTTGGCCGCGGAAGTTCGCAGCGAAGTCGGTGTCGACGTGACCACTGGGGACCTCGCATTGCGGCGAGTGACCCATCGCACCGTCCACGACGTCACGCATCTGCTCGACACCTTCCGCTTCAACGTCGCGATCGCCCGCGTCATGGAGTTGGTCAACGCGATCCGCAAGACGGTCGACGTCGGTCCGGGGCCGGCCGACCCGGCGGTGCGTGAGGCAGTCGAAGCGGTCGCCGTGATGCTGTCGCTGTTCGCGCCGTACACCGCCGAAGACGCGTGGGCCAGGCTCGGGCATCCACCCACGGTGTTCCACGCCGGCTGGCCGGTGGTCGATCACGAGTTGCTGGTCGAGGAGTCAGTCGTCTGCGTCGTCCAGATCAATGGCAGGGTGCGCGATCGCCTCGACGTCGCACCCGATATTGACGAGACCGCGTTGCGCGAGCTCGCGCTCTCTGCACCGGCTGTCGTGAAGGCTCTCGACGGGCGTGAAGTGCGCACGGTCATCGTCCGGGCACCCAAGCTCGTCAACGTCGTGGTCTAGGGTCCGCCTATGTCGCGCGCGCGCAAGAGCACGCCAGCGGTGGCGGTTGTCACAGACTCCACCGCCTACCTGCCTTCAGGATCTGCGGAACTGCTCGGCGTCCAGGTCGTGCCGCTGCAGGTCATCGTCGGTGGCGTCGTCAGGGCCGAGGGCGAGGAGATCGGACCGAGCGAGGTTGCCGCCGTCCTGCATCGTGGTCACTCGGTGAGCACGTCGCGACCGTCGCCCAGCTTGTTCGCCGCTGCCTACCACCGGGCGTTCGCTGCCGGTGCGACGTCGATCGTGTCGGTGCAGTTGTCGGCAGCGATGTCGGGCACCGTCGACGCCGCGCGTCTCGCTGCGGCCGACGTCGGTGGAGACATCAGGGTCATCGACTCGCGGTCGGTCGGCATGGGCATGGGGTTCGCGGTCTTGGCTGCCGCCGACGCTGCGGTCGCGGGCGCCGATGTCGAAGCGGTGGTCGAGACGGTCACCCAAACTCTCGGGCGGACGCAGGCCATCTTCTACGTCGACACTCTGGAATACCTGCGTCGCGGCGGGCGCATCGGCGCGGCCCGCGCACTGGTCGGATCGGCGCTCGCCGTGAAGCCATTGCTGTGTCTGCGTGACGGCCGGATCGAACCACTCGAACGCGTCAGGACGGCTTCGCGGGCGATTGCTCGACTTGAGGAACTCGCCGTGTCGATGGCGGCCGATGAACCCGTGAGCATTGCCGTGCATCACCTCGACGCGTCGCCGCGCGCCGCGCAGGTTGTCGAAGCGCTCGAGACCCGGCTGCCGAAGGCGGGCGACATCATCACGACCGAGGTCGGCGCTGTGGTCGGCGCGCACACCGGCCCAGGCATGCTCGCGATCGTCGTCTGCACCCGCTGACGATTTCCACAGTCCTCGCCGTTTGCCGGCGCGGTGCACAGGCTCGGTTGGGTCGCACCCTTAGGGCTTGCTCGGCCGCTTAGCTCGGCTTGTGCCGATGTTCCGTCGCAGGCCGGACCCGCGCGAGCTGGCCAACGTGCTGCACCGGCTCGAACGCTTGCAGATCGTCACGCAGCCCGCGGCCACGGGGTGGTTGCCGCATGCGCCTGAGGCCGAGCAGCCGCCGTTGCCTGCGACGGCCAGCCGTGGCTGGCGAGCCCGGTTGCGGGCATCGGCTCCGGCACGCCTGCACGTCACCGCTTTCGATCCGGGACGGCGAGGGGTGGCAGTCCTGGTTGTCGTCGCGGTCGTCGGTGCCTCCGGGGGCGCGTGGTACTTCCTGCACGCGGCTCCGCACGTTCAGACCGGTGACCCGACCGGCGCCGACTGTCAGACAGTTACGGGTCATGAGCCCGGCAGCTGTCTGACAGACGGCGTTGCCGCGGCTCGTTCGCCGACCGAAAGCGTGGCGCCCACCGACGGATTCGTGCCTGTCGGCGCGGCTGCGATCCCGTCAGGCCTGCCGTCGCCGTCCAAAGCGAGCGAGCTTGTCATCGACGTCGTCGGCAAGGTCGCGAAACCAGGGGTGTTCACGCTGCCGCCCGGTTCGCGGATCGTCGACGCGATTGCCGCCGCCGGTGGCGCACTTCCGCACACCGACCTGACGGCGCTTGATCTGGCCCGCAAGTTGAGCGACGGCCAGGAGATCTTCGTCGGTGTCCCGCCGCCGTCCGGCGCTGCCGCGATGTCGGCAGGTGGCGTCGTGGGTGACAACACCGATGTCGGCGTCGACGCCGGCGCGGGCAGCGCGGATCCGATCGTCAATATCAACACTGCGACACAGGCTGAACTCGAGACGTTGCCCGGGGTCGGCGCCGTGACTGCCCAGAAGATCCTTGCTTGGCGAACGCAGCACGGCCGCTTCACCAGCGTGACGCAGCTGCAGCAGGTGTCGGGCATTGGGCCTGCGAAGTACGCGGCGCTCGCGGGTCGGGTGAAGGTGTGAAGTCGCCGCCGCGCGCCGCAGATGCGTCGATGGAGCTCATGCCTGGTGAGCCGGTCGAACTCCGGCTGCTTGTGCCGGCCGGCATGGCGTGGCTCAGTGCGGCGGTCACGCTGTCGATGTCCGCGGTCGCGGGGTTGTTTACCGCCGCCGTCCTCGTCGTCGCCGGTGCGGCGATCGCCGCGACGATGCTTCGAGGTCGGCGACTTCGGCACCATGTGCGAAAGCGAGTCGTCGGGGCCGCGCTTCTGTGCGCGGCGGGTGCGGCGGCCGCCGCAGCCTGGCGGGTAGCCGCGGTGCAACGCGGTCCGTTGCCGTCGCTGGCTCGCGCGCACGCCACCGTCACGTTGGAACTGATCGTGACGACTGACCCGCACTTGTCAGCTTCATCCACGGGTTCCAGCCGCTCGCTTGTCGTGTTATTGGCCAAGGCCGTTGAGGTCAGCAGCGACGGGGTGCCGAGCACCAGGATCAGTTCGCCGATCGTGGTGCTCGCGACCGCGCCGGGCTGGCTGACGTTGCAACCCACGCAACGCGTCACCGCAGTGGGCCGCGTGAGCATGCCAGACCCCGGCGAGTTGGATACCGCGCTCTTCGATGCGCGCGGATCGCCTACCCAAGTCGGTGCGGCGTCATCACTCGAGCGCGTCGCCGGCCGCATCAGGGACGGCTTGCGAACAGCTGCGTCGCCGTTGCCGAACGGACCGCGCGGCCTGCTGCCCGGTCTCGTCGACGGCGACACATCGGGACTCTCGCCCGACCTCGTTGCTGCGTTTCGCACCACCGGACTCACCCACATTGTCGCTGTCTCTGGTGCGAACGTCGCCATCGTTCTCGGTGCTGCGCTCGTGATCGCTCGACGGATGCGGGCGGGCCTCCGTGCGCAGGCGCTCATCGGTGTGCTGACGATCGTCGGCTTCGTGATCGTGGCCCGACCTCAGGCGTCGGTGCTGCGGGCAGCAGCGATGGGTCTTGTTGCCGTGCTTGCTCTCGCGACCGGACGCCGACGGCGCGCGCTGCCGGCATTGTGCGCAGCAGTCTTGTGCTTGATCTACATCGATCCGACACTGGCGCGCAGCGTCGGGTTCGCGCTTTCGGTTGTTGCTACCGGGGCGCTGTTGGTGGTTGCGCCGCCACTGCGTACGTGGATGGCGAGGAGGCTGCCCGGCTGGCTTGCGGATGCGCTCGCTGTGCCGACTGCAGCGACGCTCGCGTGCGCGCCACTCATCGCTTCGATCTCGGGCCAGATCAGCCTCGCATCGATTCCGGCGAACTTGCTCGCTGAACCGGCAGTCGCGCCAGCAACCATTCTCGGCGTGCTCGCTGCGGCGCTCGCGCCGGTTTCGATGGGAGCTGCACAGTTCATCGCTCGCCTCGCCGGCATTCCGTGTTGGTGGCTGGTGTTCATCGCGCGCACATTTTCGCGTTTGCCCGGCGCTGCCGTGCCCTGGCGCGATGGTGCTTCTGGCGCGCTCACGCTGCTGGCAATCGGGGCGTCGGTCGGTGTCGTCCTCTGGTCGGCGCGCTGGCGACGCGTCGTGCTTCGCCTCATTGTCGTGGGCGCGCTGGTTGCCAGCGCAGTCGCAGTCCGCGGTCGACTCACAACGCAACCGTGGCCGCCGTCCGATTGGGTTCTCGCCGCGTGTGATGTGGGTCAGGGCGAGGCCATCGTCGCCCGCACCGGCCCGCAGTCAGGCGTTCTTGTCGACGCTGGACCTTCGCCGCCCGCGGTGGACGCCTGTCTCGATGCACTCGGCATTCGAACGTTGGCCTGGATCGTGCTGACCGGCGGGACGGCGGCCGCGGTCGGCGGGGTGCCCGGAGCCCTGCACGGTCGAACCGTCGGCGAGATCGACGCGGGCTCGCAGTTGGCGGCGGACGCCGATGTGCGTGTTCGAGGGTGGGCATCAGCGGCACACGTTGCAGTTGCTACTGCCAAAGCAGGGGTCGCCAATGTGGCGGGCAACGTGAGCTGGCGCATTGTCGCCGACGTCGCATCGGCGCGCGTCGTGTCTGTCGATGTGGCAGGTGTCCGCGTATTGGTCGCCGGCGACCTCAGCGCAGCCGATGAGACCGGCGTCGTATCAACGGTGGGTTCGCTCAGTTCTACGGTGGCTTCGCTCAGTTCAACGGTGGGTTCGCTCAGTTCAACGGTGGCATCGCTGCGTGCCGACGTTCTCGTCGTCCCGCATCACGGCGCCGCGCAGGACGCCGGGTTCCTTGACGCCGTTCATCCCCGCGTCGCGGTCATTTCTGTCGGTCGCGGGAACAGCCAGCACGACCCGTCGGCGAGCGTGCTGAGTGCGCTGTCAACAAACGCTGTTCGGGCTATTCGTACCGATAAGAGCGGCAATATAGCAATTGTGGTGAAGTCGGGCGGTCTGCTCATCGTGACGCCGCGCGGATCTCGTGAGGCTCCCCGACGCTAACGGGCGTCGGTGGCTGGGCCGGCGCCAATCGACCCAACCATTAGCCCATTCGGGCTTATGCCCGGCCGAATTCCGCCGAGACTCCACCGTGACCGCATTATGTGCGACCCGAAAGGATTGATCCCGGTGGACTTGCATGACTACGTGCGCATCCTGCGAAAGCGCTGGCCGATTATTGTTGCGGCCTTCGTGATCGCTGGCGCAGCGGCAGCCGCTTATGCATTCCGGACGACTCCTGTCTACGCGGGACACATTCAGCTCTTTGTCACCACCCCGTCAGGCGGCGACAACACCACGGGCCTTCAGCAGGGCAACACGTTTACCCAAGAGCGGGTCAAGTCCTACGCCGAGATCGTGTCGAGTCCCAAGGTTCTCGACCCCGTGATCGCCCAGCTCCACCTGGCCGAGAGCGACACCGAGCTCGCGCAGCACGTGAGCGCCTCCGCGCCACTCGACACAGTGCTGATCAATGTGACCGTCACCGACACCAACCCTGCGACGGCATCACGGATCGCCAATGCCGTCGGGGTGTCGTTCTCTAACGTGGTGGCTCAGCTGGAGGAACCGGCGACCGGGGGTGCGTCGCCAATCAAGGTCACGACGGTCAAGCAAGCGGACGTCGCTGTCGTGCCTGTCTCTCCCAACAAGAAGCTCGACATCGCGCTAGGGCTCTTCCTGGGGCTCGCAGTCGGCCTCGGCATCGCGGTGCTGCGCGACACCCTCGACACGTCAGTGAAGACGATGTCCGACCTCGCGCTCGTGACGAAGTCGGCGTTTCTCGGCGGCATCGTCTTCGACCCAGAGGTACCCAAGCGACCGCTCATCACGCATGCGGATCCGCAGTCGCGCCGCGCCGAATCCTTCCGGCATCTGCGGACGAATCTGCAGTTCCTCGACATCATGAACGAGTCGAAGTCGTTCGTCATCACGTCGTCGGTCGGTGGCGAAGGCAAGAGCACGACGTGCGCGAACCTCGCAGTGGCACTCGCCGCCACGGGCAGCAGGGTCGCGTTGGTCGAGGGCGACCTACGACGGCCCAAGGTTGCTGACTACCTCGGGCTCGAGCGTGCGGTCGGGCTCACCACGGTGCTGATCGGACAAGCAACCATCACCGATGTGATGCAGTCGTGGGGGAATGGGCAGCTGCACGTATTGCCCGCCGGTCGCGTCCCTCCCAACCCGAGCGAATTGCTTGGCTCGCAGGCAATGCAGTTGGTGATTCGCGAGCTCGAAGCCAACTACGACTACGTGCTGATCGACGCACCCCCGCTGCTCCCGGTCACGGACGCCACAGTGCTCAGCCGGATCGCGCAGGGCGCGATCATCGTCGTAGGTTCGGGCAAGATCCGGCGTGAGCAGTTGCGTCGTGCGCTCGAGACGCTTGCAGCTGTCGATGCGCCTGTGCACGGCTTGATCCTGAACTTCCTGCCCACGAAGGGTCCCGACGCCTACTCCTATTACGCCTACGGCTACGACGGAAGCAAGCAGAAGGACGTTGCCATGGCCGGCAACTGGCTTCCCGATGTCAACTCCTCAGGCGCACCGACGATCATGCTGGCCAGTGGCCGTCGGACTCGAAAGGCCGTCGCCAAGCACTGACCCCGGTTACGAAGTCAGCTGGATGACCACAAGGATGGCCACGAACACCCTGTGGTCCACCAATCGATCCCGCTAGCCGTCGAGTAGCGCGTATCGGCACGGCCGAACGCGCGGGACGCAAACGCGCGTCATTGCGGCTACAGATGCGGATGTCTACGGAGCGCCGCATGAGCGATCAGTAGTTGGGGTTGGGAATGAACCGCGCCGCTTCCCCCAAGTTCCGCGGGTTCTCACGGACGAGCACGACGTCGTATACCGGGCCAGGCACCCCGACGTCAGACGCGGCGGTCAGGGCGGTCTCGACGGCCAGTTGGGCTGCCTCACCGAAGTCCGATGCCCGCACCATGAAGGTCAAGCCCACCACCGGCGAGCCCTCGTGACCACGTCCCTGGTCACCCGCAGGTCCACCCACGACAGCCGGATCGTGAAACGGCAGCCGACCGTTTAGCGCTCCGGCAATGAGCTTGACCCACCGGCTGTCGTCATCAGGCGCGATCACATCAACGCGGACGCTAAACAGCTCCGGACCTTCGCCTACCCACTTCATGACAGACAGGCTCGCACGCGGGAGATATGGAAGACGTCGCTCGGGGGCACTTGGAGGACCGCAGCTTCGTACCGGACCAACGCCAAGGATGAGGTTGCTCGTCCCACTGGCTGCCGACGCCTCGGCTGGAAGCACATCCGCACACATCCGCCACGAGCCGGCCCGAGCGAAACGACCGTGTCAGCGGATGTGCGGATGTTGATCGTTCGCGCGCTGTGGTCCTTGCCGATGTAGCGCAACCGGCGTCCTGACGCTGCGGTGACGCAGGTCAGTGCTGTGCGTTGAACTGATCGGCGGTGATCGGATTCGGTGGTGCCGTGATTGGTGGGGTGCTGTCGAAGTCGTACAGCGTCAACGTGAAATCGAGCGATGCGAATGCGGGGTCGGGGGCAGCGCTCGGCGCGGGCGGAGCAGACGACGGGGTAACGCCTGCGACTGGTGTCAGCTGTAGTTGGGCGACGCGTCCTTCGGGGTCTAGGCGCATCAGGATTTGGACTTCGCTTCCAGCGCCGGTCTTGGCCACGCTGTCCAGCGCGGTCGGTAGGGTCACGGTCCACTGGTAGCCAACGGTTGCGGTGCCCTTCACGTTGGCAGCGCCGAGTCCCTGCACCGCAGAGGCACCGGTCCGATCCAGTCCCGTCAACTCTGCCGCGGATGGAAAACCAAGCAACGGAAGCTGGCTCTGGGTGACGCCCCGCGAGAACGGGATGATCAGCCACGTCTGTGAGTCCGCGGGACTTGAAACGCCGTCGCTTGTGGCTTCCAGCGGGCTTGGGCCTGTACTGGTCAGTGGGCCAGGTACGTTCAGCAGGGCGTCCATTTGTGGGTCGGAGGTACCGACCAGATTTCGTGCCCACTGATGCGAGCCGAGGAAACGGATCTCCGTCTGACCTGCTCCCGTTAGGGAGATGTCAAGGCCGTTGTGTGCCAGGTCAAGCGTCCCGACGTACTCTGCGTCGCTTGCCTTTGAGTCAAACCGAAACCGTTCACTGGCGAGCGTCGAAGCGTACGCGTCGATGAGCTGTTGGACTGTGGGGACAGAGGTTGTCGGGAGCGGCGCAGGCCTGGGAGCGGTATGGCCGGCCGAACATGCGACGCAGACACTGACAACGCACGCAATGCCGAGCAGTTGAACTGCTCTGCGTCTCATTCCTGTTCTCCCGACCGACGCGATCACCGCTGGTGGCGATCTCCATTCCAACGACCCATCGGCCCCGAGCGCTCAGATCTGAATGGATGGGCTTCGGGCTCACCGTAAGCCAGGCCTGTACCTAGCGAACCGCACATCCGCTCATCGGCTGGTTCGGACGCGCGTCATCGCGGCTACTTGTTGTATTGACCTACGGCTGATGTCTGGGAAGGCTCGGTCGTGGTGGTTGGTGGGGTCGTTCTCATCGCGGCTGTCCACGGCCTGGTCGTGTGACTCTCATTTGGCATGCGTCCCATCTGCCGCCGTGGCGTGGAGAGGCTCGAGAGGGGCCTGTTGAACCCGAAGTAGCAATGCCCTCCTCGCCGGATTTTCCTTTATCGGATGGCGAGACGAGGAGGGCATTGTGGGACAGGTAGTGATCGGGATGGATCCGCATAAGAGCTCGGCGACGATCGAGATCATCAACGACCGGGAGAAGATCCTAGACACCGGCCGATATAGCACCGACACCGCCGGGTATCGGGCGATGCTCGCAGCTGGGCGCAAGCACCGCGACCGGGTGTGGGCGGTGGAGGGTTGCAACGGTATCGGTCGGCATCTGGCGCAAAGGTTGGTCGCCGATGGGGAACCGGTGGTTGATGTGCCGGCGAAGCTGTCCGCCCGCGCGCGGGTGTTTTCTACCGGGCAGGGCCGCAAAACTGATCCCGTCGACGCGCACTCGGTGGCCCTGGTCGGGCTGCGCTCCCAAGGGTTGCGAACGATCTCCGCTGATGATGCGACGGTGGCGTTGCGGTTGTTGATCGATCGCCGTGACCAACTCGGTGTCACCCGGGTTCAGGTGATCAACCGGATCCACCGGCTGCTGCTGGAGTTACTACCCGGGGGTGGCAAGAAGCACCTGTCCGCTGCGCAAGCCAAGGCGCTGCTGACAAAAGTGCGCCCACGTGACATCGCCGGGAAAACCCGGCGTCGCCTGGCCGCTGAACTGATCGTCGACCTCACGTCGCTTGATGCGAAGATCAATGCCGCTGACAAAGAGCTGCACCAGCTGATCAACACCACCGGCAGCACGCTGCGAGATTTGCACGGCATCGGACCGGCGAATGCCGCCCGGCTGCTCGGTGACGTTGGGGACATCACCCGGTTCGCCGACAAGGCACGGTTCGCGTCCTGGAACGGCACCGCACCCCTGGATGCGTCTTCCGGTGACCAGCACCGGCACCGGCTCTCCCGCGCCGGGAACCGGCGCATCAACCGGGTGCTGCACATCATGGCCGTCGTGCAGCTGCGCACCGACACGAAAGGACGCCGCTACTACGACCGGAAAGTCGCCGCCGGCAAAACTTCGATGGAAGCGATGCGCTGCCTGAAACGACGACTGTCCGACATCGTCTACAAGCAGATGCGCGACGACGCGCAACCAGTAGCGACGGGCCCGGGCGGACACGTGGGGGCGGCTACTGGCTCCAGCGCGGTCAACTCAAACCCCGATGTCGACGCTTCGGAGAAGTCCTGTCCCGGACCCGTCACCACCAACGCTACCCGCGCCGAAAGCTCCCGACCAGACCGTTCCCCGGCCCGTTCCCGACACCCCAAAACAGCGCCGGCCCGCAGCCGTCGTCAAGCGCACTCTGCTTGACGACAGCGAGAACCGGCGCACCATCAAAAGGCGGGAACAACCAGGGATTGACATAGAGGGGCGCCAGATGTGCGCAAATGGAGTGAGGATCGGCTGGGGCTGCTGGATACTTTTCTGCATCCCGACAACAGGTGCTCCGGGGCGCCCGAGGCGGAAGCCGAACTGGTGGGAGTAAAGGGCGGTAGGCGGGAGACCCGCGCGCGAGGCCGACGATCGAGGCCCCACGTAGTCCCCGCCAGACCCGGGCAC
>Ga0208357_1002391_pt1 | contig 12505 bp, 13 predicted proteins | sample NGESurdeep092012_6_FD_184487 | JGI IMG/M metagenome (GOLD analysis project Ga0208357, IMG submission 184487) | Arctic peat soil microbial communities from Barrow, Alaska - NGEE Surface sample F52-2 deep-092012 (SPAdes) | ecosystem: Environmental > Terrestrial > Soil > Wetlands > Peat ... | reverse complement strand
CGCGAGCCGTTCACCCGCCGCACCTGGCGGGAGTGCCTCTACGCGGGCCTCAGCCTGCTGGTGGCGATCCCGCTGTTCGCGTTCACGGCCGTCACCGTCGCCGTCGGGCTGGCGCTCTCGGTCAGTTTCGCCGGGCTGCCGCTGCTGGCGCTGGCCCTGCGGGCCGCGCGGCGGCTCGGCGCGTTCTGCCGCCGGCTGGCCAACCGGGCGCTGGGGCCGAGGGCCGAGTCGCAGCGGCTGATCCGGCTGAAGCAGGATCGGCCCATCGAAGAGCCGCCGCCGTTCCGGCCGCAGCCGGGCGCCGTCGGCTGGATCCGGTCGAGCCTGACCGACGCGGTCAGCTGGCGGGCGTGCGCGTACCTGCTGCTGAAGCTCCCGATCGCGCTGCTGGCGGGCATCGGCGTGATCTACATCGTCGCCTGGGGGGTGGGGTACTCCACGTTCCCGGTCTGGTGGGAGCTCATCCACCAGCTCGCCGCGCACGGCGATCCGGTTCAGGTGCCCGGGTGGCTGGCGTGGTGGACGCCGAACCCGGTGCTGGTCGCCCAGGCGGTCCCTTCGCTGGCGGTGTCCTTCGCGCTGGTTCCGGCCGGCCTGAGCGTCTTGCTCTGGGCCCCGTGGATGATCAGCGGGTGCAACGACCTGGACCGCCGGACGGCCGCCCGGCTGCTCGGCCCGCCGCTGACGCAGCGGGTGCGCGACCTGGAGGAGACCCGGGCGAGCGCGGTCGACGACTCGGCCGTGCGGCTGCGCCGGATCGAGCGGGACCTCCACGACGGGGCGCAGGCCCAGATGGTGGCGGTCGCGATGAAGCTCGGGCTGGCGCGGGAGAAGCTCGGCGGCGCCGCTGGCGGGACCGCGGACGGCTGGACGGCGCAGGTTGACCTGGAACGCGCGCTCGAGCTGGTCGACGCCGCCCACCGCAGCGCCAAGGAGGCGATCATGGAGCTGCGCGACCTCGCCCGCGGCATCCACCCGCCGGTCCTCGACCACGGGCTCGGCACCGCGCTGGCGACGCTCGGCGCGCGCAGCGGACTTCCGGTCGAGGTGGTCGCGGACCTGCCCGAGCGCCCGTCGGCCGCGATCGAGACCATCGCCTACTTCTGCGCGGCCGAGCTGCTGGCCAACGTGGCCAAGCACAGCGGCGCCCGGCACGCGACGGTCGAGGCCGTGCACGTGCCCGGGCTGCTCCGGGTGCGGGTCAGCGACGACGGCGACGGCGGCGCCCGCGCCAGGGACGGCAGCGGGCTGGCCGGGCTGGCCGAACGGCTGCGGACCGTCGACGGCACGATTGCGATCAGCAGCCCGCGCGGCGGCCCTACGGTGGTTACCGTAGAGATGCCGTCCCACGCCTGACGAAAGCGGGAACGCAGGTCGATGCGAGTCGTGATCGCGGAAGACTCCGCCATAGTGCGGGCGGGCCTGGTGGAGATTCTGGCCGACCGAGGGCACCAGGTCGTCGCCGCCGTCGGCGACGGCGAGGCGCTGCTCGCCGCCGTGGCCGAGCACCGCCCGGACGTCACCGTGGTGGACGTGCGGATGCCGCCCGGCTACACCGACGAGGGGCTGCGGGCCGCGATCGCGATCCGCCGGGACCACCCCGAGACCGGGGTGCTGGTGTTCTCGCAGTACGTCGAGACCCGCTACGCGGCCGACCTGCTGCGGTCCGTCCCCGGCCCGGCCCACAGAAAAAGCGCCGGCGTCGGGTACCTGCTCAAGGATCGGGTGGCCGACGTCGGGGAGTTCATCGAGGCGCTCAGCCGGGTGGCGGCCGGCGGCACCGCGCTCGACCCCGAGGTGGTCAGCCAGCTGCTCGCCGCCAGCGGGCGCGGCGACGTGCTCGGCGGCCTCACCCACCGGGAGCGCGAGGTGCTCGCGCTGATGGCGGAGGGCCGCTCCAACGGCGCCATCGCCGCCATCCTGGTGGTCTCCGAGCGAGCGGTCGAGAAGCACGTCTCGAACATCTTCAGCAAGCTCGGGCTTGCTCCTTCGGACGCCGATCACCGCCGGGTGCTGGCCGTCCTGCGGTACCTGGAGGCGTGACCTGCGGGCAGTCGCCCCGGTCCGTTCGAAATAACGAATTTGATCATTTGAACTGCTTTTCGTCGTGCTAGCCGTACCTGGAAACCGGGTAGTCGCACGGTGGATTCCGCCGTCGCGCCTCGCCAGCATTGAGGTATAGGAAGCACAACAAAAGGCAGGGATCGCGATGAAGCGACAGGCAGCAGGACGACGGGCAGCGGGGGCAATCTGGGGACGGCGGATCACGGCGGGGCTGACCGCGGCGACGCTCACGGCGGCGCTCGCCGCCTGCAGCTCGTCGCCGACGAGGGCGACGACGGTCTCGGTCACCTCGGCGTCGGCCCGGACCGCGCAGACCGCGCTCGGGACGGTCGGGTACCGGGAGATCGGCAGCGGGCCGCCGCTGGTCCTGATCATGGGCTACGCGGGAACGATGGAGACCTGGGAGCCGCAGCTGGTGGACACCCTGGCCCGGCATTTCCGGGTCGTGATCTTCGACAACGCCGGGATCGGCAGCACCCGGGCGCTCCCGTCGCCGCTCACGATCGACGCGATGGCCAACCAGACCAGCGCGCTCATCCGCGCCCTCGGCCTCGGCCGGCCCGACGTCCTCGGCTGGTCGATGGGCGGCATGATCGCCCAGGCGCTGGCGGTCCTGCACCCGGACCAGGTGCGGCGGCTGGTGCTGTGCGCCACGTTCCCCGGCGTCGGCACGGTCATACCGGCGCAGGCGAAGATCAACGACCTCACCAACGGCAACGGGCTCTCGGTCCTGTTCCCGGCCGATCAGCCGATGGCGGCGGCCGCGTTCTCGGCCGGGACCCAGAGCTACCTGAACGCCGACGTGGCGTCGGCCGGCGTGATCACCGCCCAGGGCGACGCCTCGCTCTCGTGGTTCCACGGCGCCGACGATGCCGGTCGTCTGACCTCGCGGATCTCGGTGCCGACGCTGGTCGCCGACGGCGCCGAGGACCAGCTCGACTCCATGTCCAATTCGCGGGACATCGCCCGGCTCATCCCCGGGGCCAGGCTGGTCATCTACCCCGACGCCGGGCACGGGTTCCTGTTCCAGGAGGGGACGCCGTTCGCGGTCACGGTCGAGTCGTTCCTGTCGGGAGCGGCCCGGTCGGCCAGCACGGCCACGATCCGGGCGGAGTTCCTGTCCGGGGAGGCGGCGCTCACCGCGGCCGGCCAGACGTGGGTGTCCCAGCTCAAGGGGCTGTCGGCGCAGCCCGCCTCGTCCGGGGTCGGCCACGTGCAGTCGCCTAGCCCGACCGCGACCGAGGTCGGCGGGATTGACCAGCCGTTCGCGAGCGCCTTCGCCGCCCTCGACGACCAGCTGCTGCCGGCCGGCGCCGCCGGGACGGCGGGGGACGCGATCACGAGGCTCGTGACCGCCGACGAGAGGCTAGCCCAGGACATTCTCGCGCTGCCCGGGCTGAGCGGCCCGACGGCCACGAGCTGGGCGACGACGGTCAAGACCGATTCCGACGCCGAGCAGACGGCCACGGCCGCGTTGCGGAGGATGCTCGGACTTCCGCCCACGAACTGACCGCCGGAATCTTGACGCAACTTGCGCAACTTTATGAGTCGTAGACCGTGGGGGTAGTTGTGCGGGTGCGGCCGGAGGGAGTGGTCCAGGTGATGACGCCCGGTTGGGGCGCCAGCACCGGGCCCGGGCGCAGGGCGTCGGCCGCCTCGCCCTGCCCGAAGACAGGGCTGAGCGACTGCCCTCCGAGACCGCCGGGGCCGAGTATCGCCGCCAGCAGCGCCGGATCCAGGTCGCAGGCGTCGCCGAGGCCGAGGGAGACGGCCGAGCCGTCCAGCTCCCACTCCTCCGGGATCCGCTCGCGACCTGCCTCGATGTCGGCGACCCACCGGGCCATCTCGGCATCCGCGTCGAAGTCATCCTCGGGAACGCCCGCCGGGCCCTCGCCCCAGCTGTCGCAGGAAGCTCCGGGCACCGGGGCCGCCTCATCGCCGGGCTCAGCCGAGCTGGACGGTTCGCTCGCGTCATCGTGCTCATCCATTTCGGCCTCCTTCCGGCGGTCCACGCCTATATCGCGATCTTTACGAACATTTTATCGTACACATAAAGATCAACTCAATAAATCAGCCTTGTTTTCTAAAGATCTTTTTCAAGATAGGCAATGCCCCAAAAATCTCGGACATTCGAAGCGAGAAACAACACTGATACGCAAGCCAACCAATGAGACGAAAAAGAACGCGTTGGCAGTCAGCCGGGCCCGTTCGGAATAACTCTGATTTTCAGCACCGATGAGACGGAGCTACCCCTCTGGCTGAGACTCGGGATCAAGCAGGCTCAGCAGGCGACCCAGGGCCTGCCGGTCGTCTGCCGACAGCGGCGCGAACAGGTCCTCGGCCGCCCCCCGCCGGGCCTCGCGCATGTCGTCGCGGACGGACATGCCGCGGTCGGTCAGGTGCAGGCGGATGGCGCGGCGGTTGTGCGGGTCGATCTCGCGGCGGACCAGGCCGGCCTCTTCGAGCGCGTCGATGACGGTGGTGACCGAGCGCGGCACGATGCCGAGATGCTCCGCCAGCTCGGCCATCCGGAGCGGCTCCTCGCTGCGGGTGACGATGCGCAGCGCGCGTTCCTGGGCCGGGGTGAGGCCGAGCGGGGCCAGCCGCTGGGCCTGGGCGCGGCGGAGCCGCCTGGTGTGCCGCTGGAGCAGGTCCGCGAGCTGGACCGGGTCTTCGTACTCCATGACCTCACGTTACCAGGAGCCTGGCTCATATTGAGGTGGGGAATTATTGTGAGCTTGACTCCGTTTGAGCTACCATGACTAACGTAACCAGCAACTCGGAGGCTTTATTGAGTACCGCACAGAACCCCAAGAACCCCCGCGTCTCGATGCGCCGCATCGTGCGCCTGTTCAAGCCCTACCGCTGGAGCCTCGGCTTCGTCCTGCTCCTGGTCGCGGCTTCCTCGCTCGTCTCGCTCGTCAACCCGTTCCTGATCCGCGCGGTCATCGACGTGGCGCTGCCCCAGGGCCGGACCGGCCTGCTGGGTATCCTCGCCCTCGCCATGATCGTGGTGGCGATCGCGAACAGCTCGTTCAGCGTCTCCCAGACCTACGTGTCGACCAAGGTCGGCCAGCGGGTCATGCACGACCTGCGCACCGCCGTGTACTCGCACCTGCAGCGGATGTCGCTCGCCTTCTTCACCAAGACCCGCACCGGCGAGGTGCAGTCCCGCATCGCCAACGACATCGGCGGCATGCAGGCGACCGTCACCACCACCGCCACCGCGCTGGTCTCCAACGCGACCACCGTCATCGCGGCGGTGATCGCGATGGCCGTCCTCGACTGGCGGCTCACGATCGCGTCGCTGATCATGCTGCCCGCGTTCGTCTGGGTGAGCCGCCGGGTCGGGACCGAACGCCGCCGGATTACCCGCGACCGCCAGCGCAAGCTCGCCGCGATCACCTCGATCGTGCAGGAGTCGCTCTCGGTCAGCGGCATCATGCTCGGCCACACGATGGGCCGCTCGCGCTCGCTCAGCGACTCCTTCGCGACCGAATCCGGGCAGCTCTCCGACCTTGAAGTCGCCTCCAGCATGGCGGGCCGGTGGCGCCAGTCGACGATCCAGATCGTCATGTCGGCGATGCCCGCGGTGATCTACTGGGTGACCGGGCTGACCGGCCACGGCGACCACCTGGCGATCTCGATCGGCACCCTGGTCGCGTTCACCACCCTGCAGCAGAGCCTCTTCCGCCCGGCCGTGCAGCTGATGAGCACCGGCGTCGACATTCAGAGCTCGCTCGAGCTGTTCGGCCGCATCTTCGAGTACCTCGACCTCCCGGTCGACATCGAGCAGCCGGAGCACCCGACGCCGATGAGCAACGTCCGCGGCGAGGTGCGCCTGGACCACGTCGGCTTCACCTACGCGGGCTCGGCCCAGCCGACCCTGCGGGACATCGACGTGACCGTCCCGGCCGGGCACAGCCTGGCGATCGTGGGCGAGACCGGATCGGGCAAGACCACCCTCAGCTACCTCATCCCCCGGCTGTACGACGTGACCGACGGCAGCGTGCGGATCGACGGGGTCGACGTGCGCGACATGTCCTTCGACGACCTGGCCAACGCGATCGGCGTGGTCTCCCAGGAGACCTACCTGTTCCACTCCTCGGTCGCCGACAACCTGCGGTTCGCCAAGCCCGACGCCACCGACGAGGAACTCGTCGCGGCGGCCAGGGCGGCGCAGATCCACGACCACCTGGCGTCGCTGCCCGACGGCTACGACACCGTGGTCGGCGAGCGCGGCTACCGGTTCTCCGGCGGCGAGAAGCAGCGCCTCGCGATCGCCCGCGCGGTGCTCCGCAACCCGCCGATCCTCGTCCTCGACGAGGCCACCAGCGCCCTCGACAACCAGACCGAGCAGGCCGTCCAGGAGGCCATCGACCACGTGAGCGCGGGCCGCACCACGATCACGATCGCGCACCGGCTCTCGACGATCCGCGACGCCGACGAGATCCTGGTCCTCGACCACGGCGAGATCGCCGAGCGCGGCACCCACGAGGAGCTGCTCGCACTCGGCGGCCACTACGCGGCGCTCGTCAACCGGGACGCCGACATGGTGATCGCGGCGTAACCGCCTCAGCGGGCGGCGCCGACGGTCGATCGCCGGATTTCCTCTTGCACGACCTGCCGGATCTCGGCCCGGCGGGCCCGGCGCCAGGTCAGCACGACCAGCGCCAGGGCGCCCAGGGTCAGGAACGCGCAGATGATCGCGGTGTGCACCGCGACCTGGGTCGCCCGCCATTCGGCGGGCAGGTCGGCGACCGAATTGATCACGCCGACGGCCGGCTTGGCGAAGCCGAACACGCCGCCCGGCGCGCTGACGTGCACGCTCCCGCGCTGGCTGGGCGCCAGCCAGCGCTGATCGCTGAAGTGCAGCAGGGCGCAGACGGACATCAGGGCCGACGACAGCCCCAGTCCGACCGCGCCGCCGCGCACGACCAGCGAGGGCGCCGGCCGGGGCGCGTCTCTCCTGGCCGCGCTCAGGAGCGGGATCGCGAGACCGATTGCGGTGGCGAGGATTATCACCCAGACGCGGTACTCCACCGCGACCCAGGTCCAGTCGTTAAGGTGCGCCACTATCGATTTCACCAGGCCGGAATTCACCGGTTACTCCTCCGCCGCCGTTTATTCGGTCGGCCTCAGCTACCCGTGATTTCCGCCATTAGCGGTAAAGCTCAAGATCAACATCAAGATTGCCCCGAACGGACCGTTTCTCCGCCCCGCAGGTCACGCTGGGCCGAGCAGCCGGATGACGCGCAGCGAGCTCAGCGACGGGCGCCAGTCGCCCGCGACGCCGCCGCGCCACCTGACGCACTCAGCCTGCATGGCCGGCCCCACCAGCCGCTCCGCCTCTTCCCTGGTCGGGGCGGGGTCGCTCGACACCTCGACCTCGGCCGTGGAGGCGAACTTCTCGTCGTGCTCGGCGAAGCCAGCGACCAGGAGGTACGTGTCCGTCGGCCCCAGCGGGCCTCGCGCGCTGGTCCGCTCTCGGTACTCTTCCTCGGTCTCGGTGCTGGCGGCGAACGTGTAGCCCAGGTAGTCGTCTTGGGTCTGCACGTGACTGCCGGAGTCCAGTCGCCACGGCCACGCCTGCGAGCCGGCGAACGTCAGGCCGAGTATCCCGACGAAGGCCAGCTCATCGCCTTCGGGGTCGCCGGAGTCAACCCAGCGTCGCCGGCCCGTGAACTGCCACTTCACCGCCAGCTCGGGGGGGTCGGCGTCGGTCTCGAGCCTCGTGATCGCCAGCTCGGTCAGCACCGGGCCTGGGGCGATGACCCACTGCCTTCGCGACGAGTGATAGCGGACCGGGTAGAGCAGCCAGTCCACCCGGTCCGGGTCGGCGATCGCCGCCAGCGCCGTCTGGTCGCCGTTGACCGCCATCGCCCACGCGGTGATCGCGTGCCGCGCCGCCTTGACCGCCAGCTCCCGGCCGAACCAGCCGCCGCCGGCCTCGGTCATCGCCGCCGCCGCACCCGGATAGACGTCAGGCTCGACCGCCTCGACCATCTCGGCTTCGCTCATTTCACGTTTACCAATGGCCCCATAGAAATCACCTGTACCAAATGCGGAGTACTCGAAAGACTTAATGGGAGTAAACCGCATGCGACTACATCGGCGCCATGGCACAAATGCCCGAGCAGTCGACCGCCGCTCAGGCGGATGCCGCGGCGACGATGAGGTCAGTCACCTCGTGCGGGTGGCTGATCATCGCGACGTGCGAACTGGCCACCTCGACCGTGTGCGCGCCGGCCCGCGCGGCCATCGCGCGCTCGGCCTCCGGCGGGATCGCACCGTCGTTGCCCGCGACCATGTACCAGCTCGGTATCGTCCGCCAGCCCGGCGTCCCCGACGGCGTGCCCAGCGCGGACAGCGCCACGCCGCGCTGCGCGAAGGCCATGAACCGCGCCAGCTCGGCGTCAACGTCGGCGCAGAAGATCTCGTGGAAGAACGCCGGGTCGATGTAGCCGTCCCCGTCGCCCTCGGGCGCGCCCGGGTAGGGACGCACGACCAGGTGCTTGGTCAGCTCGGTCGAGCCGCCGCCCAGGTCCCCGGCGGCCGCGAGCGTCTCCCCCTGCTCCGGGGCGTACGCCGAGACGTAGACCAGACCCTTGACCGCCTCGACGCCGGCGCTGGCGTTGGTGATCACGCAGCCGCCGTAGGAGTGACCGGCCAGCACGACCGGGCCGTCGATGGTCGTGATGAACTTCCCGATGTACGCGGCGTCGCTGGCGACGCCGCGCAGCGGGTTGGCCGGCGCGTAGACCGTGTAACCCTGGGCTGTCAGCGCGTAGAACACGGCTGACCATCCCGAGGCGTCGGCGAACGCCCCGTGGACGAGGACGATGGTGGGCTTGGTGTCTGAAGCCAAAGCTAACTCCTGATCGTTGCCGTGAGTTGGTTACCCTGACAACCCTGCCCATCAACACTCAGTAACAAATGTGTCTCCGCCCACATGAACCACGGCGGTCCGGTGTAATCCCGGCCGACCCGCTATCAGCAGCTACAGCCTCACCAAGTTCACGTAGCCACCGAAACGCGCGAAATCGTCGAGGTTCATCGTGACGACCGTGCCGATGCCGTGGACGAGCATCGTCGCGATCACGTTCGCGTCGTGGATCTGCTTGCCGCTGCAGTCAACGTCCGCCAGCAGCCCGAGCAGCCGCTCCGCGACCTTGGCGTCCTCCGCCAACAGGGTGGTCCGCTCGCGGATGGCGCGCACGTTGCCCACCGCGTCCGGTCGTTTCAGGCCCAGGCCGTTGCCATCTGCGGGCCGCGTGGCGACGGTGAGGTACTCACGCAGTATCTGCCCGCTGACGCACAGGGTGGTGTCCCCTGCGGGCCAGTCGTTGAGGATCGTCAGCGCGTCGTGGTGCTCCGCCCGGCTCTCGTCGGTCGCGGCCACCAGCACGTTCGTATCGATCATGACCCGATCTGGGGGCACGGCCAGGTCAGCGGCCCTCGTCGCCATAGATCTCCTCCCGGGACCACGTCGAGGTCCCGGTGCCACGGACCGTGGCAAGCCGAATCGGCGGCAAGGCCGGCTCCGCCGGGGCCGCTTCGGCCGCCGCCAGGATCGCGGACAGCTCCTGCTCGAGGGAGAGCCCGTGCCGGCGAGCCCGCACGCGCAAGGTCGTTATGAGCCAGTCGGTCTCGTCGAGGACGACCTCTGCACCGGGCTGGCTCCAGACGACATCCGGCCTCACCACCACGGCCATCGGGCGGCCGTAGCGGGTAATCGTAATCTCTTCGCCCTGGGCCACCCGGCTCACAACTTCGGGGAGGGCCGCCCGGGCCTCACTGAGCGTCATCACTGCCATGTCACGAATTGTACATCGGCGTACAACATCACGCTACCCCAACGGGGAGCGGCCCTCCTGACGGTCGAGGGAGCGCGCGATCGTCCGGCGGATCTCGTCGCTGATCTTGCCCTTGGCGTACAGGTCGGCCAGCTTGGCTCGCTGAGCGCGCACCAGCTCGCGGCGGAAGCCGCTGGTGTCGGCCGGGTCATCGCCGTCGCCGAGGAGGCTGCGGACCCGGTCGAGCCGCAGCTCGAACAGCTGCCGGTACACGTTGGCGGTGTCCTCGTCGACCTCGCCCGCCTCGGCCAGCTCGTCGAGCCGGGCGAGCCCGGCCTCGGTCACCCGCGCCCGCGCGACCGCTTCCCGGCGCTGATGCTCCTCGGTCTTCGCCAGCCCCAGGCGCCGCACCAGCGGCGCCAGCGTCAGCCCCTCGCCCAGCAGCGTGACCACCACGACGACCGCGCCAGCAGGATGAGCACCGATCGTTCGGCGAACGGCGCCCCGTTGACCATGGTCGGCAGGGTGAGCGCGATGGCCAGGGTGATCGCCCCGCGCATGCCGCCCCAGCCGATAACGAGCCGGTAGCGCCACGGGTTGACGACGAACATGGAGTGCTCGCCGGGCAGGAATCTGATCAGCGGCGACACCGCCAGCTCCCAGACCAGCCGGATCACGATGATCGCCCCCACCACGGCGGCGGCCGCGGCCGCCAGCCGGGCGAACGAGAGCGTGTTGGACAGATCGCTAACGACCGCCCGCAGCTCGAGGCCCAGCAGCACGAACAGCGCCGACTCGAGCAGGAAGATCAGCGTCCGCCAGAACATCGTGCCGCTGACCCGGGAGGCCGGCTGGAGCATGCCCTCGGTCCTGGTCCCGAGGTAGACGCCGGCCACCACGGTGGCGAGCACGCCGGACACGTTCAGCTGCTCCTCAGCCGGGATGTAGGCGACGAACGGGGTGATCAGGGTGATCAGGATCTGCAGGGCGGGATCGCGGACGTGGTGCCGGACGCGCCCGATCACCACCGCGACGACCAGGCCGTAGGCGATCCCGCCGACCACCACCTGGACCAGCCGCAGCAGCGCGTGCTCGACCGTGAACGGGTGCGCTATCGCCTCGACCGCCAGGCTGAACGCGGTCAGCGCGACCGCGTCGTTGATCAGGCTCTCGCCCTCGAGGATGGTGACGACGCGGGTCGGCGCGCCCAGCCGGGACATCACCGCGGTGGCCGCCACCGCGTCGGTCGGCGCGATGGCGGCGGCAAACGCGAACGCGGGCGCCCAGCCCAGTCCCGGCAGCACGAGCCGGATCACCCAGGCCACGCCCGCGATCGTGACCGCCGTCGTGCCGACCGCCAGGGCGGTGATCGGCAGCGCGTTCTCCCGGGTCTCCCTGGGGGCGGTGAGGAAGGCCGCGTTGTACACCAGCGGCGGCAGGAACAGCACCAGCACGACGTCGGGCGACAGGTCGATGTTGGGCACCTGCGGGATCAGGCTGGCGAGCACGCCGAGCACCACGAACACGACCGCCTCGGGCACCTCAAGCCGGGTCGCGACCGCCCGCCCGACGATCACCACGACGACGATGGCGACCGTCAGCGTGAAAAGCTCCTGCTCGCCCACCCGCCTCCGATCACGAAGTCGGGCTAGAACGTCCCCTCTTATCCCCCTGGTCACTCATCGGTCAGCAGGTGGCAGGCGATCGCGGCCGCGGCCACCACGTTGAGCGAGTCCACCCCGGCCGCCCGGGCGGCCGGGTTCATCGGGATCCGCACGGCCTCGTCGGCCTCGTGCAGCCAGCGCGCGGACAGCCCGTCGCCCTCGGTGCCGAACGCGAGCGCGACCCGCTCGTCCTTGCCGCCGAGGGCGGTGCCGATGGGAGTGGCCTCGTCGTCGGGGGTGAGGGCGAGGACGCGGAAGCCGGCCGACCTCAGGCCGGCCAGGCCGTCGAACCAGTCGGTCATCCGCGCGTACGGGATCGCGAACACCGCGCCCATCGAGACCTTGACCGACCGCCGGTAGAGCGGGTCCGCGCACCGGGGCGACAGCACCACCGCGTCCACGCCGAGCGCGGCCGCGCAGCGGAAGATCGCCCCGACGTTGGCGTGGTCGACCAGGTCCTCGAGCACGACGATCCGGCGGGCGCCCGCGATCAGCCCGGCGACCTCGGGCAGCGGCCGGCGGGCGAGCGACGCCAGCGCCCCCCGGTGGACCCGGTAGCCGGTCAGCCGCTCGGCTACCTCGTCCGGGACGACGTAGACCGGCGCCTCGGCCTCGCCCAGCGAGGCCAGGTCGATCAGCCGGCTGCGGGCGAGCAGCATCGACCGGACCGGGTACCCGGCGGCGACGGCGCGGGTGATGACCTTGGTCCCCTCGGCGATGAACAGGCCCTGCTCGGACTCCAGGTGGGTCCGCAGCCCGGCGTCCGTCAGCCTGGTGTAGTCCGCCAGCCTGGGGTCGTCGGCGCGGTCGATCTCGACGGTACGGAGCACGCGTCCAGTCTGCCGCCCCTCAGGACATGCCTAGCCGTCGTCGGCGAGCCGGGTGCGGGCTCCTCGGACGGTGAACGCGACCAGGCCGGCGGCGAAAACCAGCGAAGCGCAGATCCAGGCGCCCCGGTCCCACGGCGGGCGGACCGGCCAG
>Ga0208357_1002390_pt1 | contig 12508 bp, 8 predicted proteins | sample NGESurdeep092012_6_FD_184487 | JGI IMG/M metagenome (GOLD analysis project Ga0208357, IMG submission 184487) | Arctic peat soil microbial communities from Barrow, Alaska - NGEE Surface sample F52-2 deep-092012 (SPAdes) | ecosystem: Environmental > Terrestrial > Soil > Wetlands > Peat ... | reverse complement strand
TTTAGCGAACGCGCTGACAGTGGCACGGCTGGTGATGGTCCCGATCTTTGTCGCGATGTTGCTGAGCGCGCGAGGTGAGCACGACGGCTGGCGACTTGCCGCGACCGCGGTGTTCGTCCTTGCCTCGCTCACCGACCGCTTCGATGGTGAGGTAGCGCGTCGGCGCGGCACGGTGACCGACTTCGGCAAGATCGCCGACCCGATCGCCGACAAGGCGCTCACCGGAGCTGCGTTGATCAGCTTGTCGAGCATCGGCGACCTGCCGTGGTGGGTGACGGTCGTGATCCTCGCGCGAGAGATCGGCATCACGCTGCTGCGGTTCTGGGTCATCCGCCGTGGCGTGCTTGCGGCCAGTCGTGGCGGCAAGGTCAAGACCCTCCTGCAAGTGGTAGCGATCGGCCTCTACCTATTGCCGCTGAGCGGGCCGTTGGCGTCTCTTCGCGCCTACTTGATGGGTGCCGCCGTGATCATCACGTTGGTGACTGGTGTCGACTACGTCGCTCGCGCGATCCGGTTGCGTCGTGCGACCTCGAGCCGAACCGCTAGCCCTGCTGCTGCGGACTTGCTCGGTACCCGCGCCACGCCCGGCACGCATCAGTAGCGCGCGTGAAGGCGGAAATCGTCGCGATCGGCACCGAACTGCTGCTCGGCGACATCGTCAACGGGAACGCGGCGTGGCTCGGTCGTGAGCTCGCCGACATCGGTGTCGACGTCGATCTCACAACGGCTGTGGGTGACAACATCGGCCGCATCAGCGCCGCGGTTGGCCGTGCGTGCGAGCGAGCCGACGTCGTGGTGCTCACCGGTGGTCTCGGTCCGACACAGGACGACCTGACCCGCGAGGCGCTGGCCGAGCTGGCCGGCGTCCGCCTCGTTCGTGACCCTGTGCTCGAGGCGGCGCTACGCGCGCGCTACGTCGCATCAGGACGGATCGATTTCCCCGAGAACAACTTGCGGATGACCGATCGCCCCGAGGGCGCGTCGGCCTTGCCAAACCCAGCCGGTACCGCGCCCGGTCTGCGCATGACGATCGGCTCGCGTGAGACGACGGTGTACGCGCTGCCCGGGGTGCCGCAGGAGATGCGGGAGATCTTCACTGCGTGGATGCGCCCCGAACTTATCGAACGTGCGGGGCCGGGCACGATCGTGTTGTCGCGGCAGCTGCACACCGTCGGTGTGTGGGAGTCGCAGGTTTCGCAGGCCCTTGCCGACATCGATGCCGCACTCGCCGTTGCGGCGAATCCGACGATTGCCTACCTCGCGTCGCAAGGACAGACGCTGGTGCGGATGACGGCGAAGGCGCCGACGGAGACAGCGGCGCGCGAGTTGATCGCCGATGTCGAGGCGCGAGTTCGGGCAGCGCTGGGCGACGTGATCTACGGCGTGGACGACGAGACGCTGGAGTCTGTCGTTCATCAGCTGTTGCTGACGGCGGGCGCGACGGTGGCAACGGCAGAGTCACTCACAGGCGGGTTGCTCGGCGCGGCACTGAGTTCGACGCCCGGAGCTTCAACGACCTACCGCGGCGGCGCGGTGCTCTATGCCACAGAATCCAAAGCGGCGGTGGTCGGCGTCCCAGCTGCACTGCTTGCCGAGCGCGGCCCAGTCGACCCCGACGTTGCCGTGGCCATGGCGGACGGCGTCCGGCGCGCCTTCGACGCGACGTACGGTCTGGCGACGACGGGGGTCGCGGGCCCGACGGAACAGGACGGCAAGCCGGTGGGCACCGTCTACATCGCCCTCGTCGGCCCGGGTGAGCTTCGCGTGGTGCAGGAACTGCGGCTCGTCGGTGGGCGCGACCGGGTGCGGCAGGGGAGCGTCCTCACCGCTCTCGACGTGGTGCGCCGGCGGCTTTCCGGGCTGCCGCAGCGTTAGCGGGTGCCGGTTCGGCCCTGGAGGAGTCGGCGCGCTTACACTGTTACTACACATGGAACGGATCGGGACTCAAGATCAGTCGAGTTGCGCGTCCGGGATGCCGATGACACGAGGTACGGTAACTCTCACGGTTTCTTGCACGGCTTGTTGGACGGGACGGAAGGCGAGGAGGGCACGATGATTCTGCTGCGCAGACTGCTCGGCGATGCGTTGCGCCAACAGCGCCTTGCCCAGGAGCGCACGCTGCGTGATGTCTCCGCCGGCGCCCGCGTTTCCCTTGGCTACCTGTCCGAGGTTGAGCGCGGTCAGAAGGAAGCCTCCTCCGAGTTGCTCTCGTCGATCTGCGACGCACTTGGCGTCCAGCTCTCGACGGTCTTGCGCGAAGTCAGCGACGAGCTCCACGTTCTCGAATCCGCCGGTAGCGACCCCGCCGTCGTCCCGATGTCAGGCGTGGCTCACGGCGCCTCCGCACGCACTGTCGACCACCAGGTCATCGCCGCCGCCTAAGCGGCGTCCGGCTCGAGCCGCAGTCGAGGTTTAGACTTCGGCCGTGGCCACCTCCACCGCATCGACTGACCCGTCTTCGGGCGATGGCGGTTCCGAAACTCCGAGTACGCGCGGCACTCGCAGCCGTGCGGGCAACGCGATGGGGCGAGGGCACGAGGCCGCATTGCGGGGGGCGCTGGCGGCGGTCGAGAAGTACGGGAGTCGCAAGGCCACGATGGGCGACATCGCCATGCTCGCCGGGATCGCCAAGGCCACGCTTTACAACCACTTCAGAACCCGCGATGACGTCTACCTCGCGGTCGTCGTCGACCAGGTCGGCAGTATCGCGACAACAGCGCGGGCGAAGCTGCCCGACGGACTCGATGTCACTATCGCCGAAGCTGCCCGATTGATCGGTGAGCACGCTGCGGTGCGGAGGATCGCCGTTGACGACCCGACTGCACTGGCCGCGCTCGCGACGCCGGGCGATGGTCCGGCCTGGACCGCGGCCCGCGCAGCGATTGCCAGTGCGCTGTCGGACTGCGGCTACGTCGACTCGCCCGCTGCTGTCGACCTGGTGCTGCGGTATCTCGCGAGCCAACTGCTTGCGCCGTCAAACGTGGAAGACCGTACGAGCGCCGCAGCGTTGCTTATGAATGCGATCGCTGCGCAGCCGCCACGCTTGCCGGAACCGGACCAGGCTGACAGCGCGGGCACCAATAACTGAGCCGCCCTTCCTGAGTGGCTACTTCGCCTTGTGAGTCGACCTGGATGGTCGCGCCGCAGCGACGGCACGGTCGGCCCGCACGGTCATAGACCCAGGTGCGGCGCCCCGCGCGAGTATCGCCGGTGGTGACGTGGTCGTAGCGTTCGCGATTGGCAATCAGCAGCCGATGCGCGAGGTCGACCACACCCGCAAGATCTTTGACGTCGCCAACTGGCATCCAGGGTGAAATCCCACGAAGGAAACAGATTTCCGCCTTGTAGACGTTGCCGGCGCCGGCCAGATTCCGCTGGTCGAGCAGCGCCTCACCGATAGCCCGGTTGGGGTCGAGGCGCAGGCGCCGAATTGCCTCGTCTGCGTCCCAATCAGGCCCGAGAAGGTCGGGGCCAAGGTGTCCGACAAGCGTGTGTTCGGCAGAGGTTGGCACCAGCGCGACCTCGTGAACACGCCAGCCCACCGCCGTCCCGCCTGTGTTGGCTAGGACGACGCGAACATGGTCGTCGGGATCATGCACGCGGTACCCGGCCGGATGGGTTCGCCAACGGCCGTCCATGCGCAGGTGGGTGTGCAACGTGAGGCTCGCGGGCTCCAGCCGGATCAGCAGATGCTTGCCACGCGACGCGACATCGACCACGCGCTGTCCGACGAGGTCCGTTGTTGCGAGGTCGGCCATTCGAAGGTCAGCGTGCGTGAGTACCTGGCCGGCAAGAGTTGCTCGGAGCATGCGCGCCGTGAGCCACACGGTGTTGCCCTCGGGCATGGGTCACCGACTCGCGCACATGTTCACGAGCGCAACCGCAGGCCGCGAGGAGTTGCGCGAAAGCCCGCTGCCTCCAGCGCCGCACCGAGTGGTGAGTCGAGCACCGATGCGCCGTCGGCGCGTTCGACGTCGAGTCGGCCGAGCCAGCCGTCGTGGACGGCCAGGGCGAGAGCTTCGACGGCGGTACGCACGAAGAGTTCTGGTGACGCATCGGTTCCGTCGGGCTCGAACGACAGCAACGTCTTGCCACCACGCTCGACGTAGACGGCGAGCGCTCCGTCGACCAGGACGACGAGCGCACCGGCTTTGCGGCCGGGCCGATGGCCTTCACGTTCGCCTTGCCGCGCGGGCCAGGGCAGCGCTGCGCCGTACGGGTTCGCCGGGTCGGTGGCTGCGAGCACGATCGCGCGCGGGCTGTCGTCCGCGTCGGACGGCGTGCCCGTGCGCAGCCGATCAACTGCGCCCGGTGAAGCGAACTGCGCGGCCCCGAGTCCTTCGACGAAATACCCGCGCCGGCACCGGCCGGCTTCCTCGAATGCGGTCAGCACCCGATAGACCGCCGCGAACCCGCCCGGCACGCCCTCGGCCTGCACCGCGCCCCGGGTCAGGACGCCGTAGCGATCGAGCAGTGTCTCAGCCAGCGCGTGCGAGCGCCTCGTCTCGTCCGCCACCGGTGTCGGCAGCAGACTCCAGCGACCGCCGACGGTCGGCGGGCCGGCGCGAGTGGGCATGACCGGCCGACCGCGCCGAGCAGAGGGCGGTCGCGAGTGACGCACGGCTCGGCTGGTGCCCATCAGCACGCGCAGCGGAGCGAGCGAGTCGTTGGTCACCAGACCCGACCAGACGAGCTCCCACAACGCGCTGGCCAGTTCGCGATCATCGGCCGAGCCGACCCGATTGGACAGCTCACGGAAGAACATCGCACCGCCACCGCTCAGCACCTCGAGCAACTCGGTGTGCAGCGGCTTTGATGGCACGCCGGGGTCGCGGATCGGCATGAGCAACGGCGCCGACTCGGCCGGGTAGAGCGCGATCCAGCCGTCGCTTCCGGGCAGCGAGCCGCGCCCGGCCCACACCACGTCGCCACTGACGGTGAGTTCGTCGAGCATGGCGGGGGTGTAGTCAGCCACTCGCGACGGCAGCACGAGTTGTTCGAGCGCGGATGCGGGGAGAACCGCACCCTGGAGCTGCTCGACGGCTCGCAGCACACCGTCGACTCCACGCAGCGGATTGCGCGCGTGCTGCCACGCGGGCAGGAAGCGGCCGAACGTGGTGGTCGGGACAGGCTCGACTTCCTTGCGAAGCTTCGCCATCGAGCGGCGCCGGATAGATCGCAGCACGCCGGCGTCACACCACTCGACGCCCGACCCGCCTGGTCGGAACTCGCCGCGTTTGATCCGGCCGCTCGCCGTCAGCCGCTCGAGCACACCGGTGACGATTGCCGTGCCAAGCCCGAAGCGCTGCGCGATGTCGGCCGACGTGAAAGGCCCATGGCCGCGTGTGTACCGCGATACGAGATCGCCGAGTGGATCATTGACTGGTTCGGTAAATACGTCAGGAATCCCGACAGGTAAAGGACTTCCGAGCGCATCGCGCAGGCGGCCAGCATCCTCGATCGCCGCCCATCGCTCTTCAGCGGTGATCCTGATACGGATCGCGCGCCGACTCTCTTCCAGTTCGGCAAGCCACCGTGGGGTCGCGCCTCGCTCGACGGCCTCGGCCGTCGACAGCGGACCAATGAGCCGAAGGAGATCCGCGACACCTTCGACATCGCGAGCCTTGCGGTCGGGCGCGAGGTGTTGCAGCTCTCGTTCGATCTCATCGATCGCGTCGGCGTCGAGCATCTCGCGCAACTCGGCTTGGCCCAGCAGCTCACCGAGCAAGACACTGTCGAGCGCGAGTGCTTGTGCGCGACGCTCCGCGAGCGGCGCATCGCCTTCATAGATGAATGCCGCGATGTAGCCGAACAGCAGCGACCGCGCGAACGGTGATGCCGCCGGCGTTTCGACGTCGACGAGACGCACCCGCCGCGCTTCGATATCGCGCATCAACTCAACGAGGCCAGGAACGTCGAAGACATCCTGAAGGCATTCGCGCATGGTCTCGAGCACGATCGGGAACGAGCCGTATTCACTGGCGACCGTCAGCAGTTGTGCGGAGCGCTGGCGTTGTTGCCACAAGGGTGTTCGACGATCGGGACGCCGACGAGGCAGCAGCAACGCGCGCGCGGCACACTCTCGGAACCGGGCTGCGAACAATGCAGAGCCGCCGACCTCGCGGGTGACCGCCTCATCGACCTCGTCGGAGGCAAGCAGCGCGAGCTGCGCCGGCGGGGCCTCGTCGGTTTCGGGGATGCGCAGCACGATGCCGTCGTCGGCGTGCATCGTCTGGACGTCGACGCCATACCGTTCGCGCAGTCGTGCACCGATCGCCAATGCCCACGGCGCGTGCACCTGTGCACCGAATGGTGAGTGGACGACCACGCGCCAGTCGCCGAGCTCGTCGCGGAATCGCTCGACGACGATGGTGTGGTCGTCGGGCAGCTGCCCGGTCGCTTCGGTCTGTTCGGCCAGATAAGCAAGCAAGTTCGACGCCGCCCAGTCGTCGAGACCGGCATCGAGCAGCCGCGTGTGCGCGATGGGACGCTCCAACGTCGAGAGCTCGCGAACGAACGCGCCTAGGGCACGCCCGAGTTCGAGCGGGCGGCCCTGGGCGTCGCCATGCCAGAACGGCAGCTTGCCCGGTACGCCCGGCGCGGGAACAACGAGGACCTGATCGTGAGTGATTTCGACGATGCGCCATGACGACGAGCCGAGGGTGAACACCTCGCCGACGCGGGATTCGTAAACCATCTCCTCGTCGAGTTCGCCGACACGTCGCGAGGCGCCGTCGCCAGCAAGGAAGACGCCGAACAGGCCCCGGTCAGGGATCGTGCCGCCGCTGGTGACCGCAAGCCGTTGTGCGCCGGGTCGGCCGGTGATGGTGCCCGCGACGCGGTCCCACACCAGGCGCGGCCGCAGCTCGGCGAACTCGTCGCTCGGGTAGCGTCCGGCCAGCATGTCGAGCACCGCATCGAACGCTGACTGGGGAAGTGCCGCAAAAGGCGCAGCGCGTCGCACGAGCGCCAGTGCCTCGTCGACGTCCCACGTTTGCATCGCTGTCATGGAGACGAGGTGCTGGGCGAGCACATCGAGGGGGTTGCGCGGAATGCGAATCGACTCGATCGCGCCGACCTTCATGCGCTCGGCGACCACAGCAGTCTGCACAAGGTCGCCGCGGTATTTCGGGAAGATGACCCCTCGCGAAATGGCGCCCACTTGGTGGCCGGCCCGACCGATGCGCTGGAGTCCACTTGCCACGCTCGGTGGACTTTCGACCTGCACGACGAGGTCGACCGCGCCCATGTCGATGCCGAGTTCGAGAGTGCTGGTGGCAACAACCGCGGGCAACTGCCCGGACTTCAACATCTCCTCGGTGAGGCTGCGTTGCTCGCGGCTGACGGAGCCGTGGTGTGCTCGCGCGATTTCGGTCTCGCGGCCGCGCTCGAAGCCGATGTCGTTCAGTCGATGGGTAAGCCGTTCAGCAAGACCTCGCGAGTTGGCGAACACGATTGTTGAGCGATGCGCGTCGATGAGGTCGGCGATCCGTTCTTCGACGTGTGGCCAGATCGACTTGCGCGGCTCTTCGTCGGTCGCTTCGTCGGGGGAGTCCATGTCTTCGACCGGGACGACGACGGAGATGTCGAACGTCTTCACTGACGGCGGCTGGACGACGGTTGCCGGCCGCGGGCCGCTCAGGAATCGGGCGATCTCGTCGACGGGTCGGACTGTCGCCGACAAGCCGATGCGTTGCGCGGGCTTGTCGAGCATGGCGTCGAGGCGTTCGAGAGACAGCGCGAGGTGCGCGCCGCGCTTGGTGCCTGCGACCGCGTGTACTTCGTCGACGATCACTGTGTCGATGCCGAGCAATGATTCGCGGGCCGCAGAGGTGAGGATCAAGAACAGCGACTCGGGCGTGGTGATCAAGATGTCGGGCGGCTTTGTCGTGAGTCTCCGACGTTCGACCGCGGGGGTATCGCCGGAACGCAACGCGACTTCGACGCTGGGCTCCGGTAGCCCGAGGCGAGTGGCCGCGTGCCGCATGCCGACCAGGGGAGCGCGCAGGTTGCGCTCGACGTCGACTGCGAGCGCCTTCAACGGAGAGATGTAGAGAACCCGGCAGCGGCGGGCAGGATCGGCCGGAATCGGTGCGGCAGTAATGCGGTCGAGGGACCAGAGGAAGGCCGCGAGCGTCTTGCCTGAACCCGTCGGCGCCACGACCAGCGTGTTCTCGCCGCGCCCGATGGCCTCCCACGCCTGCACCTGAGCCGGCGTCGGTGTCGCGAAGGCAGAGCTGAACCAGGCTCGGGTGACGGCAGAGAAGCCCTCAGGCAAGTCGGACGCCGGGTGGCCGGCGTCCGGCGTCTTCTTCGGGCTCATTCATCGATTCTGGACCAAGCCACCGACACTTGCTCGGGACCCGACTTGCGGGTGCCTTCGCGGGCCGCTTGGGTCTCAACCCGTGTCGCAAACCGGTCGACCCAAACACCATGCAGGTGATTCGGGGGACACGGGCACCCTTTCTTGCGGCGGCGTGCGCGCTGCTCATGATTGGTGCAGGGAGCGCCGACGCAGTTGAGCCACCCTCCGTGAACTTCACGTTCCGCTTTGTGCCGATCTCCGGAGGCCCAGACGGCTGTCCTACGCCCGCGGGTTCCACCTTTGACCCCCGGGAACTCTGCGCGACGGACCTAGGAGCTGGCTGGTACACCATTGGTACTGTGTTCGTGCAACTGTGCCCGCCGGCTCCGACCGTCACGGGCGGTGTACTGGCAACAAGCAACATGGACGTGGCCGAACGCATCCACGCGGAGCCCGACCCTGCGTCGGCGGTAGCGGATGTGCGCGCTCGAGTGACCTGCGCGCTGGACCCTCGCTTTAGTTTTATTGGCGTTTCCCGAGAGCTCCCAGCCGTCGCGGTGTCGGGTACAGCTGCGGAAGCTCAGGTCATCACCGATCTTTCCGGCGGCGGCGTCGAAGTCAGCACCATCGTGGCGATCGGGTCTTTCGTGCTCGCCGTCGGTGTGGCTGACGACGTCGGCCCACCAGACAACGCGGTCGTCCTCCGGATAGTGAATTCAGCCATCGACCGGTTCGAGAACCCTAGGCAGCCCGCGGGGTCCGTCCCACCGGCCACCGTTCCCGCGCCGATCGCCTAGAAGGCGACTGCAGCCCAGGTCTGGCCGCCGTCTGTCGTGCGCCATAGCCGATCTGGTGCCTGGCTGAGGGCGTATCCGACCTTGGCGTCGGTGAAGCCGAGGAATGAAAAGTTAGCGCCTACGCTGCTGATCGCTGCAGTTTTGGGCTTCCCGGTGGTCGACACCACGACGAGACCGGATCCCTGATCCACAACGGCCGTAGTCGCATCGATCCCACCGACCACTCCGAAAAGGACCTTCGAAGGGGTAGCGGCCTCGTGCCAGGTCGCGCCGCCATCAGTCGAGACAGTGGCGCCCGTTGTGCACCCGATCCACAGTGATCCGATGCCCGCAGAAAATGCTCCCGAATTAGCACCGCACGGGGCCGCGTACGTCGTAGTCGCGACTCCGACTGATGCGACGTACAGGTGCGCGACATGCTTCGCGTCGGACGCGAGCAAGTAGGCCGTCGCGCCTTTGACGACGAGGCTTGGAGCGGTGTCGCCAGGTGGGTCAGCGCCCAGGTCGACCTGCTGCCAGGCGCCGGTGCCGGAGCCGGTCGCATACGGCGCCTGCCACAACTGATATCCCGAAGTGAACGGAATTGGCTGAACGACGGCCCACGCCGTCCCTGCGACTGCTCCTGGATTGCGCGCTGCCTCGAGGTCTTTCACGCTCCCCGCACGCAACGACGTATCAACCCACGTTGCCCCGCCGTCCGCTGTAGTCCATAGCGCGTCCCCGTACGCCCAGCCGTTGGAGCTGTCCGCGAATCGGAGATTGAAGACCGGGCGAGTGGAGTTGTCGATACTGATGGTTGCCGCGTGTGGTGCGGCGATTTCGGTGAAGTGCGAGCCAGCGTCGGTGGTGCTCACGATCGCCGTGCAAGACACGCCTCCGCACCGCTGCGTACCGAGAGCCCAGTAGGTCTTGTCGTTGACCGCGGTGACAGATATCGGCGTGAAGTCCGCGGGCACGGCGGAACCTGCGCTGGGGTACGGAGTGGGTGCCGCCACCGGTGGCGGCGTCGGAGTACCCGGCACTTGCGAGGACGGCGGCGACGAGGCTGCTATCGGCGCACTCGGTTGAACTGGTGCAGAGGACGACGACGGTGCGGCGGATGATTCGATTGGTGACGGGCTTGCACTGTTCAGCTTGCCCGCGACAGTTGATCCGTGACTATGCGGTCGCACTCCTATCGCGATGGCAGCAATCGCAATGACTGCAACTGCGCCGAGTGCGCTTGCAGCAGTGCGTCGCTGTTGACGGCGGCGCGCGCCGGCGTGAATGCGATCAATCGCATCAGGCGAAACGGGCACGCCGAGACCACGAGAATGCAGGACGTCACGAAGCCGGCGCTCGAGCTCCTCGTCGCCGTTGTTGCTCATTAGCTCAGAACGTTACGGCGGGCCACGTTGCGCCGCCGTCCGATGTCCGAAGTAGCTGCGTGGTGGCGCCGTCCTCGCCCACTGTGATCGCGAACCCGACGGCCGTTGTCGTGAAGCCCAAGAACGTGACGTCTGACACGCTGGTGGCACTCGTCGCGGTGACAGTCGTGCCGGAGATTTTGCTCAGCCGCTGAGCAGCGGCATCGAAGACAACTGCACTGGTGTCGTCGATCGCACCGACCGCCGTACCCCTCTCCACCTGGATCTTCCTCGGATCGTTGACGCTCGCGGTCCACGTAGCGCCGGCGTCCTTGGACACGAACAAAGTCGCGCTGGTGCCACCTGGGCATTCCGCCCAGATCGCCTTCTTGGAATTCGAGAGTGTGCCGCCGAGATCTTGCTCGCACGGTCCAGTGTGATCGGCGAACGGCTTCCCCGCCGTCCCGATAAGCACGTGCACTTTGTTGCCTGCACCCGATGGTCCGGCTGCCATCACCGTGACCGTGCCGTCTTGGTCAACGATGCTTGGGGTATTCGATCCGAGACTGATCGGCAACGCGACTGGTGCCCACGCCTGCGCTCCCTTGCCGTAGCTCGTTGACCAGAGCGCGTACTGATCGCTGACCGCGGAAGGGCTCGCGCCGCTACTCGACGCTGTTTGCACGATCGCCCAGGCGGTGTTGTTCGCGGCTACGAGATCGACGACCCCACCTGCGACGCCATTCACTGCCGTCCACGACGTGCCAGCATTGGTAGTCGAGTACAACGACGGACCGAACGCCCAGCCATCGGTAGCGTCACCGAACCGAATGTTTGACAGGCCGCCGCCCAGCCCACGCGACACCGCACTGATAATCGCGGGTGGACTGCCCACCGTTGTGAACGTCTTTCCCGCATCCGTCGTTTGCAAGACAGTCGTCGTGGTCGAAACGCCGGATGCCGTGTACCCGAGAACCCAGTAGTCGTTGAGACCTACAGCGCTCACGGATACTGGCGTAAACCCTCCTGGCTGGATTGCGGCCGCGCTTTCGGATGCAAACGGCTGAAGGCGTGGAGCGATCGGTGCTGCGCTGCTAAGGGGTGCGGCGGACGCCGAGACCGGCGCCGAGGCGGCGCCGAAAAGCCTCGCAGTAGGCGACGAGCTGGTGGCCGCGGCCACAGTTGGCGACGGGGTTGCGGTGCGGAGATTGCCCGCCACGTTCGACGCATGACCGTGTGGACGCACCCCAATAGCAACCGCCGCGATGGCGATGATCGCGACTGCGCCGAGTGCGCTTGCGCTGGTGCGTCGTTGCTGGCGTCGACGTGCACCGGCATGGATCCGATCAATCGCATCAGGCGGAACTGGCACGCCGAGATTTCGAGAATGCAGAACGTCGCGCAGCCTGCGTTCGAAGTCGTCGGGAGGTTGCTGTGTCATCGGCCGACCCCCTCGGCCGGTCCGTCAGATTCGGCGAACTGGTACGAGTCACGTCGAAGCGATGCCAACGCGCGCGAGGCCTGGCTCTTCACGGTGCCGACCGACGAGCCCATCAGCGCGGCGATCTGCGCCTCTGACATGTCTTCGTAGTAGCGCAACACGATGACCGTTCGTTGCCGCGGCGGGAGCGCGCGGATTCGATCCCATAACGCCAGATCGCGGACCACCGGTTCACCAGGCGCCGCCCCCCGCCGTCCGGCATCTTCAGGCACATCTAACATCAGCGTCTCGCGACGGTGACGTCGCCAGATGCTGATGTTGCGATTCACCATGATGCGTCGCACATACCCCTCCGGGTCGCCTTGGTTCTCTACCCGTCCCCAAGCGAGCATCGTTCGCTCCAACGCGTCCTGGACGAGATCGGCCGCGGCATGTGGGCTACCGGTCAAGGCGTGACCAAAACGCAGTAGCTCCGGCATGCGGGCGCGCGCGAACTCGTCGAAGACCTGTCGCCGCTCCTCGTCCACCATCACCCCGAGCTCTTGTACGCAGTGAGGACGCCGAACGTCGCCACCGGGTTGCATCGGTCGTTCCATCAGGTTGCTCGCCCGAGCGTAGA
>Ga0208357_1002389_pt1 | contig 12515 bp, 11 predicted proteins | sample NGESurdeep092012_6_FD_184487 | JGI IMG/M metagenome (GOLD analysis project Ga0208357, IMG submission 184487) | Arctic peat soil microbial communities from Barrow, Alaska - NGEE Surface sample F52-2 deep-092012 (SPAdes) | ecosystem: Environmental > Terrestrial > Soil > Wetlands > Peat ... | reverse complement strand
TCGACGTCGGTGGTGATGGTAAGCTGGCCGCCGGGCTGGATGCCCTGGAGCAGCAAAGGCTCGAGCATTGCGCGTGCGGCATAGATGGCGGCCGTGTAGCCGGCCGGACCCGAGCCAACGATGACGACCTTACGGTGAACTGTCTTGGCCATGCTTGGCGCCCCTTGCGGGTATTCAGACGGGCGCGCGTCGCCCGGTAGGGGCCGGGCTGGATCGCCGGCTCTGGGAGGTTTGTGGGGCGCGGCTCCCTCGACGCAGGGGCCGGACGCCAGCCCGCTCCATTTATTGCTTTCGCCCGAGCCATGCAAGATACGCAACCCAAAAGCCCACAAGCCTTGTGTCGGCCAGGAAGCAATGCGCGAGGCGCGCGCAATAATCTTTCGCGAAAGATTATTTCGCGGTATGGATGCGCTGCCGGCTCACTCGCCGTGGAGATCGCCTTGCCCGCCCGTCTGGACGCCATCGACCTCAATATCCTGAAGCAGCTTCAGGACGACGGCCGTATCACCAATGTGGAACTTGCCCGCCGCGTCGGCATTTCGGCGCCGCCCTGCCTGCGGCGGGTCCGCGGGCTCGAGGAGGCCGGCTACATCAAAGGCTACCGGGGACTGCTCGACGAGAAGATGCTCGGCTATGAGGTGTCGGTCTTCGCCATGGTGCACCTCGCCAGCCAGGCCGAGGCTGATCTCGCCGCCTTCGAGGACTTCGTGCGCAAGCAGCCGCTCGTGCGCGAGTGTTGGATGCTCTCGGGCGAAATTGACTTCGTGCTCAAATGCGTCGCGCCTGATCTCAAGACCTTTCAGGCCTTCGTCGAAAAGCTCACCGCCGCGCCGAACGTGCGCAACGTGAAGACGTCGCTGGTGCTGCGGCAACCGAAGGACGCGGCCATGGTGCCGATGGAAGGCTGAGCGCCGCATGGCCCCGCTTGCGTATATCGGCGGTGCGGCCGGATTCGCCGGCGACCGCACCGATGCCGCGGGCCCGCTGGTCGAGGCGCTGGCCAAAGCCGACGGTCCTCGCTTCCTGATGTTCGAGACACTGGCGGAGCGGACACTCGCGCTGTCGCAGCTCGAGCGCCGCCGCGATCCGGCACGCGGCTACAATCCGGCCCTCGAGCGTTTCGTCGCGCCGATCTTGGCGCGCTGTCTCGCCGAGAACATCCGCATCGTCGGCAACTTCGGCGCCGCCAATCCGCCGGCGGCGGCACGGCGCATCCAGGAGATCGCGCGCGAGCAGGGCCTCAGGCCGCCGCGCATCGCCGTCGTCGAAGGTGACGACCTTGCCGGCACGCTTTCGGTGCAGGAACTCGCCGCGCGCGAGACCGGAGGCACGTTGTTGCGCGGGGCCAGCGAGATCGTCGCCGCCAATCTCTATCTCGGCGCGCAACCAATTGCCGAAGCGTTCGACCGAGGAGCGGACATCGTCGTCACCGGACGCGTTGTCGATTCGGCGCTGGCGCTGGGACCGTTGGTGCACGCCTTCGGCTGGCGCTGGAACGACTGGAATCGCCTCGCCGCAGGCACGCTCGCCGGCCATCTGCTCGAATGCGGTGCCCAAGTCACCGGCGGTTATTTCGCCGATCCGCCGCTCAAGGAGGTGCCTGGATTGGCGGAGGCCGGCTATCCGCTCGCCACGATCGACGGCGACGGCACGATCGTCATCGGAAAGCCTGAAGGCACCGGCGGCCGCATCGACCGGCAGACCGTCGTCGAGCAAATCCTGTACGAAATCCACGATCCTGCCGCTTATCTCGTTCCCGACGTCGTGCTCGACCTGACGCAGGTGACGGTCGAGGAAATCGGCCCGGACCGCGTGCGTATTTCCGGCGCGCGTGGCCATCCGGCGCCGGAGACGCTCAAGGCGACGGTGTGCGTCGATGCCGGCGTGCTCGCCGAGGCCGAGATCTCCTATGCCGGCCCGAACGCCGCGGGTCGCGCGCGCCTTGCCGCTGAAATAGTCCGCGACCGACTCACCAGGCGCGCGCCGGATCTCGAATTCCGCGTCGACGTCATCGGTGTCACCAGCATTCTCGGTAACGACGAGAACGCGATGCGGAACACGTGGAATGCCGAGGCTGCCGACGTGCGCCTGCGCTTCGCGGCGCAGGGCGCGCGGACTGAGGACGTTCGCATGCTGCTCGACGAAGTCGAGGCGCTCTATTGCGCGGGGCCCGCGGGCGGGGCAGGGGTGCGCCGCCACGTGACGCCGCGGCTCGCCAGCGCCTCCTGCCTGATCGAGCGCCGGTTCGCCAAGCCGCGCGTCACAATGATCGAGGCGCCGGAATGAGGACCGTCAAATTGCGCGACGTCGTCAATGCGCGCGCCGGCGACAAGGGCAACCGGCTTAATCTCGCGGTCGTCTGCCGCGATCCGCGCCATTACGCAGATGTCGCTCGCGAGCTGACGTCCGAGCGCGTCGCGCAAATCTTTGCCTCGCGCGGACCGACGAAAGTGGTCCGCTACGATCTGCCCAGGCTCGCGGCATTCAATTTCGTGCTCGACGACGTGCTCGAAGGCGGTGTCAATTCTAGCCTCGGCCTCGACGGCCATGGCAAGTCGCTGTCGTTCCTGCTCTTGGATGCGGAAATCGAGATCGACTAGCCGAAATGAAACCGCCGGGCTCGCGGGCCCGGCGGCGTCAGTATCAACGAAGCGCGGGTGGCCCTAGCGCCACTCCACCTTCTTGATCTCGTAGGCCTTGGCGCCGCCGGGCGTGTTGACCTCCACGGAGACGCCCTTGCCTTTGCCGATCAGCGCCTTGGCGAGCGGTGAGGTGATCGAGATCTTGCCTTTCTTGGCGTCGGCCTCGGGCTCGCCGACGATCTGCCACACCTTTTTTTCCTCGGTGTCCTCGTCGATCAGCGTCACGGTCGCGCCGAATTTAATGCTCTCGCCGGAGAGCTTGGAGACGTCAATGATGTCGGCGCGCGCGAGCTTGTCCTCGAGTTCCGCGATGCGGCCCTCGTTGAGCGACTGCTGCTCCTTGGCGGCGTGATACTCGGCGTTCTCCGACAGGTCGCCGTGCGAACGCGCCTCCATGATCTGCTGGATGATGCGGGGCCGCTCGACTTGCTGGCACTGTTTGAGCTCGGCCTCGAGCACGTCATAGCCTCCGGCGGTCATCGGTAGCTTTTCCATAACCTCATCTCCTCCTGGCGGCCACTTGATCGCACTTCGCGCGCCGCCAAGTCCTTCCAGCTTTCCACTTCGATCCACTCGCAATACGACTCCGGCCACGGCTTCCCGCCACCGGAGTCATGAAAGGGGCCCGTCAAATACGCACCAACCGCAGCCGGGTTCCCCTCGCCGCGGTTTTGAGCCTACGCCGGCCTCACGCACGCCGCCGCGACCGGTCCAAAACCTTGCGACGTATCGTCAGGTCCGGGCCTGATAGTATGTCTGCAGCGCACGCACCTCGAGGTCGCCCCCGAGATAGGCTTTGATACCTTGCGCTGCCGCAACGGCACCTGAAAGAGTGGTGTAGTACGGCACTTTATGCAAGAGGGCCGCGTGCCGCAAAGAGCGACTATCCGCTAGCGCCGTGGCCCCCTCGGTGGTGTTGAAGACCAATTGTACGCCGCCGTTCTTGATGGCGTCGACAATGTGCGGCCGGCCTTCCAGCACCTTGTTGATCTTCGCCGCCGGGACGCCTTCTTCCGCCAGGTAGCGTTGGGTGCCCGAGGTGGCGATGATCTTGAAGCCGAGCGAGGCGAGCAGCTTTACCGCCGGCAGGATGCGGGGTTTATCGGCGTCGCGCACCGAGACAAAGACCGTGCCGGTACGTGGCAGATGGGTGCCGCTGCCGAGCTGACTCTTGGCGAAGGCGATCTCGAACGAGCGGTCGAGACCCATCACCTCGCCGGTCGACTTCATCTCCGGACCGAGCACGGTATCCACGCCGGGGAAGCGAGCGAAGGGGAACACCGCTTCCTTGACCGCGTGGTGCTGATAGGGTCGTTGCTTGAGGTCGAAGCTCTTCAGGCTTTCGCCGGCCATGACGCGCGCGGCGATCTTGGCGATCGGCAGGCCGATCACCTTGGCGACGAAAGGCACCGTGCGCGAGGCGCGCGGATTGACCTCGAGCACATAGATGTCGCCGCCTTTGATGGCGTATTGCACGTTCATCAGGCCGCCGACATTGAGCGCGAGCGCAAGCTCGCGCGTCTGCCGGCTGAGCTCGGCGATCGTCTTGTCGTCGAGCGAGTGCGGCGGCAGCGTGCAAGCCGAGTCGCCCGAATGGATGCCCGCCTCCTCGATGTGCTCCATGATGCCGGCGATGAAGGTGTCCTTGCCGTCGGCGAGGCAATCGACGTCGACCTCGGTGGCATCCGACAGATAGCGGTCGATCAAGAGTGGGCTTTTCGCTGAGACGACGAGCTCCGACGGCCGGTCGAGATCGGACGCGAGGCGCGCGAGATAGCGATCGATCTGCGCCGAGTCGCGCACGATCTCCATGCCGCGGCCGCCGAGCACGTAAGATGGGCGGATGACGACCGGATAACCGATCTGGTCGGCGATGGCGCGCGCCGTCTCGGGCGAGACCGCGATTCCGTTCTGCGGCTGGCGCATCTTTAATTTGTCGAGCAGCTTCTTGAAGCGGTCGCGATCCTCGGCGAGGTCGATTGCATCCGGCGATGTGCCGAGGATCGGCACATTCGCCTTTTCGAGGGCCTCGGCGAGCTTGAGCGGCGTTTGGCCGCCGAACTGCACGATGACACCGTGCAGCGTGCCGTTCGAGCGCTCGGTGTCGATGATCTCCAGCACGTCCTCCGGCGTCAGCGGCTCAAAATAAAGCCGGTCCGAAGTGTCGTAGTCCGTCGAGACCGTTTCCGGATTGCAGTTGACCATCACGGTCTCGTAGCCCGCCTCGTTGAGCGCGAAGCAGGCATGGCAGCAGCAATAGTCGAACTCGATGCCCTGGCCGATGCGGTTGGGTCCGCCGCCGAGGATAATGACCTTCTTGCGGTCCGAAGGCTTGGCCTCGTCGACCGGCTGGCCTGCGAACGGCGCCTCGTAGGTCGAGTACATGTAGGCGGTCGGCGAGGCGAACTCGGCGGCGCAGGTGTCGATGCGCTTGAACACTGGTCGCACGCCGAGCGCGCGCCGCTTGGCGGTGACGGTCTCCGCATCGCTGCCAGTCAGCTTGCCGAGACGCTTGTCGGAAAAGCCCATCGCCTTCAGTTGCCGGAATGGCGCGGGAGTGGTCGGCAGCCCCTTTGCTTTGATCTCGGCTTCCGCCTCGACGATGCCGCGCAGCTCGGCGAGGAACCAGGGGTCGATGCGGCAGGCATTGTGAATAAGCTCGTCGCTGGCGCCGAGCCGCATCGCCTGAGCGACTTTGAGTAGACGCTCCGGAGTTGGCGTGCCCAGTGCGGCCCGGATGGCGTTCTTGTTGTCGGGATCGTCGATGCCCTTCGTGGCATCGAAGCCCTCGATGGCGATCTCGTCGAGGCCGGTCAGCCCGGTCTCCAGCGAGCGCAGCGCCTTCTGCAAGGATTCCTGGAAAGTGCGGCCGATGGCCATCGCTTCGCCGACCGATTTCATCGACGTGGTGAGCACCGGCGAGGCGCCGGGGAATTTTTCGAAGGCGAAGCGGGGGATCTTGGTGACGATGTAATCGATCGTCGGCTCGAACGAGGCGGGCGTCGCGCCGCCGGTGATGTCGTTGGCGATCTCGTCGAGCGTGTAGCCCACGGCGAGCTTGGCGGCGACTTTGGCTATGGGGAAGCCCGTTGCCTTCGAGGCCAGCGCCGAGGAACGCGACACGCGCGGATTCATCTCAATGACGACGAGCCGGCCGTCGGCCGGATTGACGGCGAACTGCACGTTAGAGCCGCCGGTCTCGACGCCGATCTCGCGCAGCACCGCTATCGAGGCGTCGCGCATGATCTGGTATTCTTTGTCGGTCAGGGTCAGCGCCGGCGCGATGGTAATCGAATCGCCGGTATGCACGCCCATCGGATCGACGTTCTCGATAGAGCAGATGATGATGCAGTTGTCGTTCTTGTCGCGAACGACCTCCATCTCGAATTCCTTCCAGCCGAGCACTGATTCCTCGATCAGCACTTCGTTGGTCGGAGAAGCGTCAATGCCGCCTTCGACGATGTCGATGAACTCGGCGCGGTTATAGGCGATGCCACCGCCGGTGCCGCCGAGGGTGAAGGAGGGGCGGATGATCGCCGGCAGTCCGATATCCTCGAGCGCCTCGAGCGCTTGCGCCAGTGTCTTGATGTGATGCGAGCGCGGCGTCGGCAGGCCGATCTTGGTCATCGCCTCGCGGAACAGTTCGCGATCCTCGGCCTTGTCGATAGCGTCCGCGGTGGCGCCGATCATCTTGACGCCAAACTTGTCGAGCGTGCCCATTTTGCGCAGCGACAGCGCGCAGTTGAGCGCGGTCTGGCCGCCCATGGTCGGCAGCAGCGCGTCGGGCCGCTCTTTCTCGATGATCTTGGCGACGATCTCTGGCGTGATCGGCTCGATGTAGGTCGCGTCGGCGAGATCCGGATCGGTCATGATCGTGGCCGGATTGGAATTCACCAGAACGACCCGGTATCCCTCTTCCTTCAGGGCCTTGCAGGCTTGCGTTCCGGAATAATCGAATTCGCATGCCTGGCCGATGACGATCGGCCCGGCGCCGATGATCATGATCGATTTGATGTCGGTTCTTTTGGGCAACTCAAACCTCGACGGGCATAAAAAAAGGGCGCGCTTTCACGCGCGTCCTTGGCCCCGGGCGGGGATAGGCCCCGCGCGACGGCTGCTTAGACCATAATTGGCGGGCAGGGAAGGGCGAAGGCCGAACTCGCCACAGCTATCAAGCCGCAGCGGCTGCGGTATTGGACGCCGCAGGCCGATGTGCCAAAACTATGGCCTGCCTCGAACGGAGCGCCCCTGACATGAGCGACCGCCGGCCGGCTTTCAAGACCTCGCCGACCAATCCCGGCATCGGCGAAATCCAGACGCTGCCGGCGCGCAAGGCCGACATGCCTTACGCCCCCGCGATCCGGGTCTCGGCGCCGGGCGACCTGCTCTTCGTTTCGGGCGCAACGCCGTCGCCGCTTTATCACAGGCACCCCCACGATCTGTCCGAGCACAACCATCCTGTCGGGATCGAGGCGCAGACGCGGCTGGCCTTGGAGAACATCAAAGGCATCCTCGACCACGAGGGGCTGACATGGACAGACGTCGTAAAGGTCACGAAATACCTCACCGACATGCGGGACATGGATGGGATGGTCGCCACCATGGCGGGCTACTTGGGCGAGTGGACCCCCGGCCAGTACGACCGTGTGCGTCAACCAGCTCTCGACGCCCGGTGCGCGTGTCGAACTGGACATGATCGCTGTTTATCCCAAGAGGTAGTCTTATACTATACAACCGAGAGAGGTGTTTGGGTGCACCTCCAGTTGTATCTTTTGTGATCCACCCCAGAGGCCGAGTGTTCCTCTGGTGGAACGCCGCGTCGCTCTGCGCGTCACAGACGCGGCATGCCGCTAACGGTATGTTTATGCCCGGAATGAATGAGGGCGGGCATGCGCGCAGGCACTCGGGCAGCAGTTCGAAACAAGGCGGCCGACGCCGAAAACGGCAAGGCCGAAGTCTGGGAACTGATCCAGACTCTGGTCTCCGGCAGGGTGCCGCCCAGCCGGATCCTCGAATTGTTCTACTGGAGCCAGGAGCCAGGCGCGCTGGAAATGCTGCGCGTCTTCCTCGGCCTCTCGCCCGAGGACAGCGCGGCGCTTTTGCGCTTCTTCCAAGGAGCAGAACCGTCGTCGGTGGCTATTGCGGCGAACCAAGCCGGCGAGCTGGTTCTGTCGCCGTCCGTCCATCCTCCGCGGGCAGGCATCCGCCATGACGCCGTAAAGACGAGACCGTCGGGCAGGCACCACCGCGCCGCCAACTAGACCCAGCCGTAATATCGAATCGCCGTCGATAGCTTGCGTGCGGTCGCGCCGCGGCCGCACGTCGCGTCAGCCGGCCGCTGCCGCAAAGCCCTCGAACATGTTGATCAGCGGCTTTCCCTTGTACAGCTCCGACAACTCGTTCGGATGGATGAAGGTGTCGCTGAACCATGGGAACTGAGCAGAGCTGAACGAATCAACGATCCAGTCGATCATCTTGCGGATGCGCGGGATGCGTCCAGCGTCCGGGTGATAGGACAGCCAAATGTCGAACGGACGGTGCATGCCCTCAATGTCCAGCGGCTCGACGCGTGCACCGATCGCCGACGCGTAGGTCGGCAGCAACCCGATGCCGGCGCCCTTGGCGATGGCCCAATAATTGGCGCTGCTGACGTTGGTGCGCATGACCAGGAGATCCTGCTGGCGCATCCCCGGGAAAGATGTGTCGAAGATTTCCTTGGCGGCGGTCTGATCCGAGAACTGCATCACGAGGCGATGCTTGATGAGCTCTTCGTAGCTCGTCGGCTTGCCGTACAGCTCGATATAGCTGTGGCTCGCGTACCACATTACGTGCAGGCGGCCGATCTTCGCCACTTTGACGTCGAGGGCCAAGGGCCGCACGAGCTGGATGGCCACGTCGGCCTCGTGCCGTAGCACGTCGGCAGAGCGCATGGCGCAGTGCAGGTCGACCAGAATATTTGGAAAGGCGCGCTGGAATTCCACAAGCCGCGGCGCCAGCCAGAACGTGCCGATGCCTTCGGTGACGGAGACGCGGACTTCACCGGCGATGGTCGGAGACGCGAGCTTCGCGCCGCGCAGGACGTCAAAGCTCGCCGCCTCCATCCGCTCGACCGCATCGACGACCTGCGCACCTTCGTCGGTGAGTTTGGTGCCGAGCACGTCGCGCGTGAACAGGGTCGCACCGATCTCGCGCTCGAACTCGGTGATTCGACGTCGTACGGAATTGATAGACTGGCCGAGGCGTTCAGCCGCCGCGCGGAAGCTGCCGCAGCGAACGACTTCTAAAAAAATGCGTGCGTTGCCCCAATCGCCGAGAGCGGGGGCGCTTGCCGTCGAGCGTTCCGATTCCAGAACACCCCGTTTCGGCACCAGACGCATACGTCGTTCCCCTGTGGTTCTAAGCTTCGCAAACACAGGTAGAAATTACAACAAAAAAGGTGGCGTATGACAGCACATGTGCGAGGCGGCCAATACGGCGAGCCAATTTTGCAACCGACGATATATCCGGCGAAGTACCCGTTGCCGGCCAAGAATATCGAGACCTTCGCCGACGACGTTGTCGTCTTCACGCAGTCAGGCGCCGAGCTCGACAGCCTTCTCGCGCGCGCCCGCATCGACCTGCCAGGGCTGGCCGGCGCCGACGCCGTACGCCGCGTCATGTCACACAATCCCGACAGCCTTTGGGCGATCGCGCGCCGGGAGACCTTCGACGCGGCCGCGCCGCTCGTCGAAGGCTTCGTAGCCTTTTTGACGTTGAACGCCGAGGGCTTGAAGCGTCTGATCGCGGGCACCTTGGACGCCAGCAATCCCGATCCGGCGTTGCTGACGCCACAGAACAAAGCGCCCGCCGCGGTCTACCTCTGGGCCATGTGGGCGAAGGACGGCCTCGTCGCCGGAATTCCGCTGGCCTTCGAGAAGATGTTCACGCCGCTCTACAAGGACGCAGACGTCTATGCCCGCGCGGCGACGAACGAAGGCCGCAAGCTGCTTGAGACGATGGGCTTCGAGGCGGGCGCGGAGCTCGACAACGTCAAGGCGGCGCACCTGCACGTCCTCAAGCGCGGCGATGGCGGGAAGGTCAGCTTGCCGTCCTATGACCGCTATCACGGCGATGGCGTCGACAAGCAGATATCGGCGACCATGGCGCGCTCGATCGAGGACCTCATGCGCGTGATCACCGTGCGCAGCGCCGTCTACATCTCGGAGCAGGAGTGCCCTTATCTCGAGGAGTTCGACGGCAACGATTTCTGCGCCACGCACCTGCTCGGCTATGTCGGCAACGAGCCGGCCGGCTGCATCCGCATTCGCTACTTCGCCGACTTCGCCAAGATTGAGCGCCTGGCCGTGCGCAAGGAATTCCGCAACACGCGGCTGTCCTTTCATCTCGTCCGCGCGGCGATCGATTTTTGCCGGGTCAAGGGCTATCGCACACTCTACGGCCACGCGCAGAGGCGTCTGGTGAAATTCTGGTCGATGTTCGGCTTCGAGGAATTCGAAGGCGGCCAGGAGCTCGTCTTTTCTGACTTCGACTACGTCGAGATGAAGGCGAATATCGAGCGGCATCCCAGCGCCATCACTATCGGCGTCGATCCCTACGTCATCATCCGCCCCGAAGGCCGCTGGCACCGTCCCGGCATCCTCGAGAACTCGAAGAACCGCCCGGTCACCCGTCCTTCAGTCGACGCGAGGCAGCCAGCGTGAACACGATCGTCGACTTCCGCAGCTACACAACCGGCCGCGGCGTGCCGACGATTGTCTTCGTCGACATGCAGAAGGAATATCTCGCCACGCCGCGCCTGATCGCCATCCCCGAAATCGACGAGGCGCTCGCCAACTGCCGCAAGCTGCTCGAGCACGCGCGCGAAAGCGGCCTGCCGGTCGCCTTCGTCCGCTGGCTTGACCGCTCGGGTCCCTTCTTCAATCAGGCGACCCCGTTCGTGGGCTGGATCGAAGGCTTCGAGCCGCACCGCAATGAGATGATTTTCGAACGCAAGCGGCCGTCCTGCTACTCGAGCGAAGGCTTCGCTCAATTCATGGAGCACGGCGGCAAGGATGTCGTACTCGCCGGTTTTGCAGGCGAGTCCGCATGCCTCTCGACCATGGTCGATGCGTTCCACCGCGGCCATCACCTGACCTATGTGAAGGACGCCTCGGCAAGTCATCGGCTGGTCGAGATGACGGCCGAGGAGGTGCATTCCGCTGTCGCGAGAATCGCGAATCTCTACGGTGACGTGGTCAAGACCGACACTTGGATCGGCGCGCGCAATCGCTCCGCGTCGAAAGTGGGCTAGCTCGTACGCGTGCACGACAAGGGGTGGGGCGATGTTTGTTGCGTTGAAGAACTGGCGGGAGCGCCTGAAGTATCAGGGCGGAGACACCGGTAATCGGTTGCTTTCGATGGCCGAGCGCGCGCTCAAGGCAGAGCGTGGCGGCTCGGCCGAAATGCTCCGGCATTTCCGGGCGGTGGCGCTAGCGCCGGCACTTGCACCGGACAGGCCGTCGCTCGCCCAGTTCGGCCCCCAGTTCGATAATGCCGAGCCTCTCTCCTCCGCGCAGAATCTGTCTATCATGGCCGCAGTTGAACGAGGGGCAGTGCAACAGAAGCGGCGCAGGTAGAAGCGTTTCGGCTTCCCGGCGCTAGGAGTGGGATTGGGCAAAGACGCACGTCAGACAGTCGCGACGGAGCGCGCGACGACCTTCGCGGTCGTCATCGGGAATGCTCTCGAATGGTACGAGATCGTCGTCTACGGCTATCTCGCGGCCGTCATCGCGCGTCTATTCTTTCCTGCGCACGACGCCGGCACATCGCTTCTTCTGGCATTCGCGAGCTTCGGCTTGACCTATGTGAGCCGGCCCTTCGGTGCTCTCGTGCTCGGCCTCTATGCGGACAGGTTCGGGCGGAAGCCTGCGCTGCAGCTTTCTGTCTGGATGATGGTCGGTGCCTCGGCGGCAATCGCACTGGTGCCGACCTTTGAGACTATCGGGATCGCCGCGCCGGTGATCCTCGTAGCAGCCCGCCTGCTGCAAGGGTTTTCGGCCGGCGGCGAGTTCGGCACTGCGACAGCCTTTCTCGCCGAGCAGGATCCGGCGCGCCGCGGCTATCTCGCGAGTTGGCAGTTCGCCAGCCAGGGCCTGACGGCGTTGCTCGCGACCGGTTCTGCCGCGGCGCTCACCGCCTTCATGTCGCCGGAACTGATCGACGCCTGGGGTTGGCGTCTACCATTCCTGTTCGGCCTCCTTCTCTATCCGGTCGCCATCTACATCCGCATGAAGGTGGATGAGACGGAGGATTTCCGCGCGGCGAAACCTACTCGCCTGAGTTTCACCCTTCACTGGCGCAGGCTGGCAATTGCCATTGGCCTCATCGTACTCGGCACGGTCGCGGTCTACACCATCGTCTTCCTGCCAATCTATGCGACGCGGTCGCTGCATCTTTCCGCGAGCAGCGGCTTCGAGGCCGGAGTGGTGACTGCCCTGGTGCAATTATTACTCGTGCCGGTGTTCGGCGCGCTAGCCGACCGCATCGGCCGGACGACGGCGCCGATCATCGCTGCGGTGGTCATGCTGGTCGGCTCCTGGCCGGCGCTGACGTGGCTCAACGACGCGCCATCGGTTGCGAAGCTGATGCTGTTGCAGGCTTTGTTCGGACTCGCCACCGCCGCCTATCTCGGCGCGATGCCGGCACTGCTCGCCGAACTCTTTCCCGTCCGGGCCCGCAGTGCCGGCCTGTCGATCAGCTATGCATTGGGCGTTGCGGTTTTCGGCGGCATTGCGCCGCTCGTTCATGCTTGGCTGATCATGTGGACCGGCGACCCGGCCGCGCCCGCGTTCTATCTCGTCGCCGCGGCGGTCGTCAGTCTGGTGGCGCTGGTGG
>Ga0208357_1002386_pt1 | contig 12520 bp, 13 predicted proteins | sample NGESurdeep092012_6_FD_184487 | JGI IMG/M metagenome (GOLD analysis project Ga0208357, IMG submission 184487) | Arctic peat soil microbial communities from Barrow, Alaska - NGEE Surface sample F52-2 deep-092012 (SPAdes) | ecosystem: Environmental > Terrestrial > Soil > Wetlands > Peat ... | reverse complement strand
CCCATAGTCGCCACGCAAGACTTCATATTCCCGGTGTGAGCCGAATCAGCAGGTCGCGGGCGGCGTACCGGCACTTCTGACGGATCGCCTGACCGTGTATGACGGGCCACCCCCACTATCGTGGCTACCGCACCATGGCAGACACTGCCGAATTGTCGGCCGCTCGAGCTCGCAGGACTCCACACCTGGTGAGGACCCAGCGCACCCTCCAGGTCATCCTCGGCCTGTTCTGGATCCTCGACGCCGCCTTGCAATTCCAGCCCTACATGTTCGGCCGGGGCTTCGTGAACGGCTTCATCCTGGCCAATGCCAGCGGGCAACCGGCGCCGATCGCCTGGTTCCTGACCCACATGGGCCACTTCCTCAGCCCCCACATCGCCGTCTGGAACACGTTCTTCGCCCTGATGCAATTGTGCATCGGGACGGGGCTTCTCTTCCGTCGCACCGTACGGCCTGCGCTCGTCGTGTCGTTCTTCTGGGCGCTGGGCGTCTGGTGCCTGGGTGAGGGGCTCGGCATGCTCTTCACCGGGAACGCCTCCGCGCTGACCGGGGCGCCCGGGTCGGTCTTCATCTACGGCTGCCTGGGCTTGATGGCCTGGCCCCGTCGGGCCACCCGGACCGCCGATGAGGGCACCGCCGATGAGCCGCACACCGAGGACCTCGAACTCGAAGGGGTGGCGTCGTCTGCTGCGGGTCGCGGGATCGGTGGCGTGGTCACGCCGCTCGCCGTGTGGAGCGGCTACTGGGTGCTGGCCGCCGTGCTGTTCCTGCTTCCGGCCAACCGGACCCCGACCTCGGTTGCGAGCGCCATCGTGGGTATGGCGCCGGGGACGCCGAACTTCTACGCCCACTTCCTGACCAATGTCGGCAGTCACTTCAACTCGACCGGTCTCGAGACGGCCTGGGTGCTGGCCATTGCCTCTCTCGTCATCGGCCTCGGACCCTTGTTGACGCGACGGCCCAGCGGCTTCCTCTTCGCCGGTGGCCTGCTGGCCGCCGCCCTGTGGATCACCGGCCAGGGGTGGCTCGGGGGCATCTTCAGCGGGTCGGGCACCGACCCCAATACCGGCCCCCTCATCATTGTGCTGGCCCTGGCCATGGTCCCCGAACGCCTGGCCACCCGATCCTCCTCGCCCGCTCCGTTCACTGCCCTGCTGCGACGGCGGCCGGCCTTCTCCATCGGTGGCGCCGCCGTCATCGGCGTGAGCCTTCTTGTCAGCGCGACGTACCCGGTGTCGGCCCAGGAAACGGCCAGGAGCGCCATGGCCGGCATGCACATGGCCCAATCGGGCTCCGGTGCGTCCGGCTCCGCAACTGCTGGCGCCACGCCGACCTCGACGTCGACGTGCACCCGGCACCAGGCCGGCCTGCCGAGGTCGGGACTCGACCTGACGAACTCGCCCTTCATGGCCATGGGCGGATCGAATCTGGGTATGAACATGAACGGGGCGGACGCCTCCGCCGCGGCCGGGCTGAACACCACCACGACCAACTGGCACTACAGCGGCCCGGCCCTCCCGAGCGCCATCTCCAACGTGCTTCTGGCCAACGGCGCCAACGGTCCGGGCGACATCCACATGGCGGTCACCGGATGCGCCAAGGCCGTCACTGCGACCCAGCTGCTCGGCGCCACGCAGTACGTCCAGTCGACCAGCCAGGCGGCTGCCTCCTACGCCACCCCGGCCGAGGCCATGGCGGCCGGCTACGTCGCCGTCTCCCCCACCAGCTATCCGGTGGTGACGTACGTGAACCCGACCACGGTGGCGGCCAACAAGGCCGCCAAGCGGACGCTGGACCCGCAGTTCATTGACGGGCTGGTCTACGCCACCCTGCCGTCCGGTCAGACCGGCTTGGTCGCGGCCATGTACATCCTGCCGGGCACGGTGTCGAAAGCACCGATGCCCTACGGGGCCTTGGTGCAGTGGCATCAGCGCACCAACGTGTGTGGACCTCGAAATGGAGTCTCGACCGCGGCCTATGACGTGACCGGTTCGACTCCCTGCGCGGCCGGCACGGTCAAGAAGAGCACGCCGTTCGTGACCTTGGTCTGGCAGGTCCCGGTGGCCGGCGGTCCCCTGGCCATCCAGCCACCCGACATCCAGATCGTGGAAGCGGCGGTGATGTCGCCGGCCGCCTAGCCGACGCCGGGGCGCCGGGGCGCCGTGTCACCGCGGGGCGATGACGTCGACCTGAGCCAGGGTTTCGGAGCTGGGCTTCCACCCGCCGGCGGCCACGTTGGCGGCAATCTGCTCGGGTTTGGTGGCTCCGGCGATCACCGAGGCGATTGAAGGCCGGGAGAGCAGCCAGGCGATGGAGAGCTCGAGCACGGTGTGCCCTTCGCCCTGGGCCAGTGCCTCGAGCGCGGCCACCTGGGCCAGGCGGACGTCGGTGAGCTGGCTACTGGCGGCCGCGCCCATGGCGGCCAGGCGAGTGCCCTCGGGGGGTGCCTCGCCCGCCCGGTACTTGCCGCTCAAGAGGCCACTGGCCAACGGGAAGTAGGGGAGGAAGGCCATGCCGGCGCGCTCACAGGCGGGCAACACGGCGTCCTCGGGCTCGCGGTGGAGGATGTTGTATTGATTCTGCACACTGACGAAGCCAGGCGCGCTCCCGACCACCGCAGCCTGGGCGTCGGCCAGCATGGCGGCATCGAAGTTGGAGCACCCGAATTCCCGGATCTTTCCCTCGGCCACCAGCTCGGCCAGGGCCCCCTCCGTCTCGGCGATTGGCGTCTTCTGGTCCGGCGCGTGCAGCTGATAGAGGTCGATGCGATCGGTGCCCAGCCGGGTCAGGCTGTCCTCCACGGCGGTCCGGATGTAGGCCGCGCCGGCGCCGCCCTCGTGCCCTTCGTACGGGACGCCGAATTTGGTGGCCAGCACGATCTCGTCGCGCCGGGTCCCCAGGGCGGCGCCGAGGTAGGACTCGCTCTTGGTGCCTCCGTAAATGTCGGCGGTGTCGAAGAGGGTGATGCCGGCATCGAGCGCCGCGCCCACCACGGACGCGGTCTCCTTGCGCCCGATCCGCATGCCGAAGTTGTTGCAGCCCAGCCCGACCACGCCGACGGTGAGTGAGCCGATAGAGCGTGTGTCCATGATCGATGAGCCTCCGTGTGGCTGTCCTGACGCAGGGGTGTGCGGTCGGCAGTAGCGTACCTGCGGCACCGAGCAAATGATCCGGTCGAGGAAGCATCCAGTCAAGGAAGCAAGGAGCAGGACATGGCAGCAGGCGCAGTTGAAGTGACGGTGGCCGCCACACCCGACGAGGTATGGGCCAAGGTGGGCAGTTTCGGCGAAGTGGACAAGTTCTTTCCCGGCATCGAATCCTTCCGCCTGGAGGGTGACGATCGCATCATCGGCATGTTCGGCATGGAGATACGCGAACGACTGCTGACACGGGACGACGTCACGCGCACCATCACCTACTCGGTCGTCGACGGCGTTCCCATCGAGAGCCACACCGCTACCATCAGCGTCGAGCCCGACGGTGACGGATCCAAGGTGACATGGGCCTACGACGTCGAGCCGGCGGAGATGGCGCCGATCTTCGGTGACACCTACAAGGGCGCGCTGGCGGCGGTTGAAGCGTCCTTTTCCTGACGCCATGAGTTCCCCCGACGCGGAGCCAGCGGCGGGGGATTCGGCCGCTCCGCAGGACGGTGCGCAACGGCCACGTCCACTGACCGAAGATGTGCCACGGATCTACCCGCGGCGCCTTCCCGAGCCCAGTCGGGCCGAGCTGGTCCGAAGGGGCGTCACGATCACCAAGGTGGTGGGCACGCATTTCGCCCCCACCGCGCTGCGCCAGCTCCGCACCTTTCGACAGGGTGCGCTGCCCGGGGCCCAGCTGGCCCGTCCGCTGCGCAAGAGCTTCGAGGACCTGGGCGGCACCTTCATGAAGTTCGGGCAGATCATCGCCTCGTCACCGGGGATGTTCGGTGACGAGGTGGCCGACGAGTTCCGGGCGTGCCTGGACACGGGACCGGCCGTCCCCTTCGTCGATGTGCGCCAACGGGTCGAGGAAGACCTCGGCTGTGCCTTGGGTGACGTGTTCGCCGACTTCGAACACGTCCCGATCGGGCGGGCCTCCATCGCCGTGGTGCACCGGGCCCGCCTCCACGACGGTCGCGTGGTGGCGGTCAAGGTGCTGCGGCCCAACGTCGAACATCTGGTGGCGGCGGACCTCGACCTCATGCAGCCGCTCATGGAGATTCTGGTGCGACAAACCGGTGATCAGCTGGCCGGTTCCACCCTGCAGATGCTGGACGGCTTCCGGGTGCAGATCGGCGAGGAGATGGATCTGCGCAATGAGGCCCGTTCACTCGTTCACTTCCGGCGGCTCCAGAACGAATTCGAGCTGGCGAAGATCGCGGTCCCCGAGCCCTATCCCGAGCTGTCCGGTCGCAACGTCCTCACCATGGAGTTCTTCGACGGCGTGCCGATTGACGATCTGGCCCAGGTCGCTGCGCTGGGCGTCGACCCCAGGCCGTTGGTCCAAGAGGTCATGCGCGCCTTTTTTCTTACCACCGTGCGCTGGGGTGCCTTTCACGGCGACGTCCATGCCGGCAACATGATGCTGCTGCGCGACGGCCGTATCGGTGTCATCGACTGGGGCATTGTGGGGCGGCTCGACCCCTCGACACACCGCTTCTTCATTTCGCTGCTCTCGGCGGCCATGGGTGACGAAGCGGCCTGGACCGACGTGACCGCTCACATCACGCGCACCTACGGACCGGCCATCGGGATGGCGGTGGGCATGTCCGACGAGGAACTCACGGGGTTCGTGCGCAGCATCTTCGAGCCGGCGCTGACCCGGCCCTTCGGCGAGGTCAGCCTGGCCGGGCTCATGCAGACCATTCAGCTCCAGGTGGCCAGGGCGCAGGGCATCGAGGCCAACTCCCGCAGCCTCGGTGCGATCGTGCACCGCCTGCAGGCCCAGCGGCGCCTGCGCCGGCTGGCCGACGAGTCCGGCGGCCTCATGTCCGAGTTCGACCGGGGTACCTTCCTTCTCACCAAGCAGCTGATGTACTTCGAGCGCTACGGGCGGCTCTTCATCTCGGAAATTCCCATCCTCCACGACCGTGAGTTCATCGCGCGGTTGCTGGCCAGCGTCGACACGACGGGCCTGAGCGAGTGAGCGGACCGCTCCTGGCACAGAACTGGAATCTGTTCTAGTTTCACCGCAGGGCCGCGCGAGGCGCCCGGTGAGGTAGGGGAGGTGACGATGGCTGACGACGGGGTCCACTACAGCGCCGACCACGTCCTGGAGTATCCCTACGTCCGCTCGGTTGGTCCCGTTGTCGGAGCCTTCCTGACGGGGCTCCGAGACGGCAAGGTGGTCGGGATCCGCGGCACCGGGGGCAAGGTCATCGTGCCGCCCACCGAGTACGACCCCGAGACCGGGGACGAGACCACCGATATCGTCGATGTCGGCCCCGAGGGGACCGTCACCTCGTGGTCCTGGGTTCCCCGGCCGCGGCCCAAGCACCCCCTGCAGACCCCCTTCGCCTGGGTCCTGGTGCAGTTCGACGGCGCCGACACGTCGTTCCTGCACGTCCTCTCGGCCGCCGACTCCGGCGAGGTCGCCACCGGGATGCGGGTTCGGCCCGAGTTCGTCCCGCCCGCCGAGCGAGTGGGCCACGTGAACGACATCCACCACTTCGTCGCAGTGGAAGGGAAGCCATGAGCGAGCCGGTGACCATGATGGCGGCCCCCATGCGCCTCGACTACGTCTTCACGCCCGGGGTGGCGCAGAGCAAGAACCTGCACGGCCTGGAACAGGGAAAGTTCATCGGCCAGCGCTGCCCCAAGTGCCAGAAGGTGTACACGCCGTCCCGCGGTTCGTGCCCGACCGACGGGGTGGCGACGGACGAGATCGTCGAGTTGCCCAACACGGGGACGGTCACCACGTACTGCGTGGTCAACGTGCCCTTTGCCGGACAGACCATCGAGATCCCCTACATCTGCGCCCAGATCCTGCTCGACGGGGCCAACATCTCCTTCATGGGCCTCATTCAGGAGATTCCCACCGGGGAGATCCGCATGGGCATGCGGGTGGAGGCGGTGTGGGTCGAGCCCGACCAGCTCGGACCGACCATGGCCTCGGTGAAGTACTTCCGGCCCAGCGGCGAGCCCGACGCCGAGTTCGAGACCTACAAGGAATACCTGTGAGCACGTTCCCGGGCCTCACCTCGGGCCATCGTCCCGTCGGTGTGGTGTCCTTCGCCCAGTCCGATCTGGTCCGTCGGGAGGCCGAGCACAATGACGTCGAGATGCTCCAGCCGGTGGTGGCCGAGGTCTTCGGCGCCATCGGCATCACCAAGGACGACGTCGGCTTCATCTGTTCAGGCTCAACCGACTACCTCGTCGGCGGCCCCTTCTCCTTCGTCACCGCGCTCGATGCCGTGGGGGTGTGGCCCCCCCGGGCCGAGTCCCACGTCGAGATGGACGGGGCCTGGGCGCTGTACGAGGCCTGGGTGCTGCTCCAAGAGGGCGAGATCGACGCGGCGCTCGTCTACTGCTTCGGGCGGTCGTCCCCGGGCGACCTGAGCGAGATCATGGCCGTCCAGCTCGATCCCTATTACATGGCCCCCTTGTGGCCCGACCCCACCTCGTTGGCCGCGCTCCAGGCGCAGGCGATGATCGACGCCGGCCTGGCCACAGAGGCCGACTTCGCCGCCGTGGCCTCCCGGGCTCGTCGCTCCGCTCTGGAGAACCCCAAAGCCCAAGTGGCCTACGACCGCCCGGTGGAGACCCTGCTGGCCGAGGACTACGAAGTGGCACCGCTGCGACGACATGCCCTGCCGCCGTTGACCGACGGGTGTGCCGCCATTGTGCTGGCGGCCGGAGACCGGGCCTACGAGCTCTGCCCGCGTCCCGCCTTCATCACCGGCATCGACCACCGGATCGAGACCCACGCCCTCGGGGCGAGGGATCTGACCCACTCACCTTCGACCAAGTTGGCCGGCGAGAAGGCCGGTGTGGCCGAGAAGCCGGTCGACGTGGCCGAACTCCATGCGCCCTACGCCCACCAGGAGTTGATCCTCACCGAGGCGCTCGGCCTGGGAGAGGGTGTCGACATCTCACCGTCGGGCGGCGCGCTGGCGGCCAACCCCATGATGTCGGCCGGTCTCATCCGTATCGGTGAGGCCTCCCGGGCCATCTGGTCGGGCCAGGCCGATCGGGCCGTGGCCCATGCCACCTCTGGTCCCTGCCTGCAGCAGAATCTCGTCTGCGTCCTGGAGGGTGTCTGATGTCCGAGCGCTGCGCCGTCATCGGCATCGGCCAGACGGTGGCCAAGTCCAAGCGGGAGGACGTCTCCATCGCCGGCCTGGTGCGCGAGGCCGCCGTGATGGCGCTGGAGGACGCCGGCCTGGGCTTTGCCGACATCGATGCCGTCGTGGTGGGCAAGGCCCCCGACATGTTCGAGGGCGTCATGATGCCCGAGCTCTACCTGGCCGCTGCGCTCGGTGCCGTGGGCAAGCCGATGTTCCGGGTGCATACGGCGGGCTCGGTCGGTGGGTCCACCGCCATTGTGGCGTCGCACCTGGTGGCCTCGGGAGTGCACAACCGGGTCCTGACCGTGGCCTTCGAGAAGCAGAGCGATTCGGACGCCATGTGGGCCTTGTCGGTGCCCCAACCCTTCGCCACCCCGCTGCTGGCCGGAGCCGGCGGCTATTTCGCGCCCATCATCCGGGCCTACATGCATCGCTCGGGCGCCCCGCGCGACATCGGCATGAAGGTAGCGGTCAAGGACCGCCTGCACGCGCTCAAGAATCCGTACGCCCACCTGCATCTTCCCGACATCGACCTCAAAATGGTCGAGGACTCCATCATGCTGTGGGACCCATTGCACTACCTGGAGGCCTGCCCGTCCTCAGATGGCGCGGCCGCCATGGTGATCGGCTCGGAGTCGGCGGCGGCGCAAGCCGAATCCGACACCGGTAAGCGACCGGCCTGGATCCACGGCATGGCCATGCGCTCTGAGCCCACCCAGTTCGCCGGTCGGGACCAGGTCAATCCCCGGGCCGGGCGGGACTGCGCCGCCGACCTCTACCGGCAGGCCGGCATCACCACACCCCGTGAGGATTTCGACATGGCCGAGGTCTACGTGCCCTTCAGCTGGTACGAGCCGATGTGGCTGGAAAACCTCGGCTTCTGCGCCGAAGGCGACGGGTGGAAGCTGACCGAAGCCGGCGCCACCTACATGGAGGGGGGCGACATCCCGTGGAACTGCTCCGGCGGTGTGCTCTCCTCGAATCCGATCGGCGCGTCGGGCATGCTCCGGTTCCTCGAAACCGCCCTGCAGATCCGTGGACTGGCTGGTGAACACCAGGTGCCCGACGCCCGGCGCGCCCTCGGCCAGGCCTACGGTGGCGGTTCCCAGTTCTTTGCCATGTGGGTGGTCGGGGTCGACAAGCCCTGAATCAGGTGGCCCGGCCGATATGCTCGGGCAACCAAATGACCAGGAGGTCGATTGTGAAGGTCGTCGTGGACTTCGACGAGTGTGCCAGCAACGCCGTCTGTATGGGCATCCTGCCCGAGGTCTTCGAGGTGCGCGACGACGGGTACCTCTACGTCCTCGACGAACACCCGCCGGAGTCGATGCGCGAGAAGCTGCGCGAAGCCGTGAACGGCTGCCCGACGGGTGCCATCTCCATTGCCGAGGACGACTGACGCACTGACCGACGCTGCCACCGGCAGCGTGCTGTAGTTGTACCCAGGCCATCCATGACTGACCCCTCGCCCCTTCCGGTTCCACGTCTGCGCTTCGCGCCCTCGCCCACCGGCTTCTTCCACGTCGGAAGTGCCCGCTCCGCCCTGTTCAACTGGTTGTTCACGCGCCAGCGCGGCGGCACGTTCATCCTGCGGATCGAGGACACCGACGAAGAGCGCAACCGCCCCGAATGGACCGATGGCATCATCGCCGCCCTGGAGTGGCTGGGCATGCCCCCCGATGAGGGCCCGTACTTCCAGTCGGCCCAGGGCCCAGCCCACCAGGCGGCCATCGAGGCTCTCTGGAGCAGCGGCGCGCTGTACGCCTGTGGTTGCACCCGGGACGAGATCGAGGCGCGGACCAAGACACGGGCGGCGGCCGGTGACCCGACCCCGGGCTACGACGGTCATTGCCGCGACCTCGGGCTGCCCCGGGGTGACGGCCGCGCCCTGCGCTTCCGGACACCCGACGAGGGCAGCACCACCGTGGTCGACCTGGTCCGGGGCGAGGTCGAGTTCCCCCACCGGGCCACCGAGGACTTCATCTGCGTCAAGGGTAACGGCATGCCGCTCTTCGTCCTGGCCAACGCGGTCGACGACCGGACCATGGCCATCTCGCACGTGTTCCGGGGCGAAGAACTGCTCCCCACCACCCCCAAGCAGATCATGTTGTGGGACGCCCTCAACGCGGCAACGGCCACCGACATGGCACTCCCCGTCTACGCCCATCTACCGCTCCTGGTCAACGAGCAGGGTAAGAAGCTCTCCAAGCGCCGCGATCCGGTGGCGGTCGAGATGTATCGAGAGCAGGGCTATCTCCCGTCCGCCTTCCGGAACTATCTGGCCTTGTTGGGATGGAGCCCCGGGGAGGACGAGATCGTCCCGTTGGAAGAATTGATCGAGAGATTCCGCATCGAGGACGTGCAGCGGTCACCGGCCTTCTTCGACATTCAGAAGCTCACGCACATGAACGGCGTCTACATCCGCGCCCTCTCCACCTCTGCGTTCGTTGCCGAATCGCGACCGTGGGTCGACCCGGTGGTGGGAGAGTGGGCGCCCGGAGGATGGCACGATCCCGACGCTGACAGCGTGTCGACGTCGGGCCCGCCCTGGCCCCCCGAGCGATTCAACGATGAGGTCTTTGGTCTGATGGCTCCGGTCGTCCAAGAACGCGTGGCCACGTTGAGTGAAGTGGCCGCCCTGGTCGACTTCCTCTTCTTGGAAGATCCGCCGATCGACGAGAAGAGCTGGGACAAGGCCATCGGACGCGACGAGGTGGCACCCAAGCTGCTCCAGGGCGCGTTCGACCTCTACGCCGACTGCGAGTGGCAGCGCGACGAACTGCACCGGGTCACGTCCGACCTGGGTGAGTCGTTCGGCAAGAAGCTGGGGAAGGCGCAAGCGCCCATCCGGGTGGCTGTCACCGGCCGGCAGGTGGGCCCGCCGCTCTTCGAGTCACTCGAAGTGCTCGGCCGAGACGAGACCCGGCGCCGTCTGGCCGCCGCGCTGACCCGCCTCCGTACCACCAACTGATGCTGCTGTCGCCCTTGCGTTGGGCCCTGCGGATCCTGAGCCTGCTGCTGGCGGCCGTTGTCCTCTACTTCGCCGTCACCTTGGTGCAGGTCTGGTTGACCTCGCGCCACTACGACCCCCAGCCGGCCGGGGCCATCGTGGTCATGGGGGCGGCACAGGACAACGGTAGGCCCACCAAGGACCTGGCGGCTCGCCTCAACGAGGCACTGATCCTGTACCGCGCCGGCTACGCCAAGATCATCATGGTGACCGGCAACAAAGAGCCGGGTGACGTGTACACCGAGGCGCAAGCCAGCGCGATGTACCTCGAGCAGAGGGGTGTCCCCAGCACCGCCATATTGCAGGCGGGAGGCAATGACAGCTACGAGAATGTGGCCGATGCCGCGCCCCAGTTGCTGGCCCGGAATCTCGGCACGGTGCTGATGACGACGGACCCGTTCCACGAGGACCGGTCCATGGCCATCGCCTCGACGCTCGGCCTCACGCCCTGGCCGACCCCCACCCAGACCTCCCCTATCACCGGATGGGCCACCGTCCCGTATTTCCTCAAGGAGGCGGTGGGTGTCGGCTTCGGCCGGATCATCGGGTACAACCACCTGGAATGGCTCCATGCGGCCTGAGCGCGAGCCTCACATCAGCACGAATCCCCACCGCGCCCGGCCGAAGCGACCCCGCCACAGGCTCGGCTAACCTGGTCATCCACTCATTCGGGGGTGGTGTAATCGGCAACACGACTGGTTCTGGTCCAGTTATTGAGGGTTCGAGTCCTTCCCCCCGAGCACCGGCGGAATCCTTCGGGATTCCTCCGCCTGGTCCCATCGTCTAGAGGCCTAGGACACCACCCTCTCAAGGTGGCGACACGGGTTCGAATCCCGTTGGGACTGCTCTGTGAGCTGAACCCCGTTGGGGGTGCCAAAAGGCCTTAACCCCATTTGGTGGACCGCGCTCATGACAATGCGGCCTGGTGGTTGTGGGCTGAGTGTAGGTCTTCGAATTCGATCGGGGTCAGGTAGTTCAGGGCGCTGTGGCGCCGGGCCACGTTGTAGAAGTTCTCGATGTAGTCGGCAATGCCGACGGCGAGCTGCAGGTTGGTTCGCCAATGTTGTCGATTAAGCAGCTCGATTTGCATCGAGCCCCAGAACGACTCCATCGGGGCATTGTCGAAGCAGTCCCCGACGGTGCCCATGGAGCTGATGAGGCCCAGGCGTCGGACGTTCTCAGTGAAGGCCCAAGAGGTGAACTGAGACCCGTGGTCCGAGTGGATCACCGTCGACGCTGACGCGGACCTCGAGTCCTTGGCCTTGTTGATGGCGTCGATGACGAGAGCCGATTCGCAGCGCCGGTCGATGGCCCACCCGACCACCTTTCGTGAGAAGAGGTCGAGGACGACGCAGCAGTAGATCTTGCCTTCGGAGGTTGGGTGCTCGGTGATGTCGGTGAGCCACAGCTCATTGAGTTTCGTGGCGATAAAGGAGCGTTGGACGAGATCCTCACACGTCGGGGCGTTCTTGAGGTTCTTCACCCCCTTCTTGGGCCCAGGCAGGCCCTTGATGCCCAGCTCGCGCATGATCTTCCAGACCAGCTTCTTGTTGACGATGAGCCCCTGTTCGATCTCTAAGGTCGCTCGGATGCGCAACATTCCATAGGTCCCACGGGAGCGGGCGTGGATCTCCGCGATGGCATCGGCGAGCAGCAGGCGGCGGATCGGCCGATCAGAGGGGTGGCTGAACTTCATCTTGTAGTGGGTCGAACGACCGAGACCGACGAGGTGGCACGCCGTTCGCTCCGAATAGCCCAGGTTGTTCAGCCCTCGGACAACCTGGAACTTCCTTTTGGGTCGACATCGCCCTCCTCGAAGAGAGCGCTGGCCGCCTTGACCATCTCGAGCTCGTCCTCGAGCTCTTGGACGCGCCGACGGGCCGCCTGCAGCGGATCAGCTTCGAAGCTCTTGATCCCGGGGCGCTGCCCGGCGTCGATCAGCGCCTGACGCCGCCAGCGATAGAGGGTCTCCATCGTGATTCCGAGCTCTTCGACGAGGTCCTTGACGGCTTCGCCGGCGAGCATCCGCTCACAGGCTTGTCGACGGACCTCGGCGGGATAGTGCCTTGGCATGTCTGGCTCCTGGTTGATCAGGGCCAAATTGTCACAAGAGTGGTCCACTTTTTGGGGTCAAGGTCAAAAGAAGTGGCAGGTCAGGGCGCTGCGAGGGGCTGAATTTGGTGTTCCATGGTTCGTCAAAGGGGGGTGCGCACCACATTTGCACCACATTTTTCTGAGTT
>Ga0208357_1002385_pt1 | contig 12523 bp, 13 predicted proteins | sample NGESurdeep092012_6_FD_184487 | JGI IMG/M metagenome (GOLD analysis project Ga0208357, IMG submission 184487) | Arctic peat soil microbial communities from Barrow, Alaska - NGEE Surface sample F52-2 deep-092012 (SPAdes) | ecosystem: Environmental > Terrestrial > Soil > Wetlands > Peat ... | reverse complement strand
ACTTCGCCGCCGCCGCCCGCTCGATCAGCGAGCGCGCGAAGCCGCGGTCTTTCATGACGTAGAGCTGAAACCAGAACGGCTTGTCGACCGCCGCCGCGACATCTTCGGTGATCGTGATTCTAGCCCGTGAGTGCGTAGCCAACTCACGGGCGATCCCCTGGACTTCAAGGCTTGGCCAAAGGGACTGGGGAGCGCAGATGCGAACGTCCATACCGAGCAGCGCCCCGGTCACCAACAATGAATTGGCCGTGTTGTTCCTGGCGTCGCCCATATAACAGTAGGAGGTTGATTCAAGGGGCTTGTCCGCGTAGTCAGACATGGTGAGCATGTCGGCCAACATCTGAGTGGGATGCCACTGATCGGTCAGCCCATTCCACACCGGCACCCCGGCGTGGCGGGCCAGTTCCTCCACGTCCCCTTGGGCGAAGCCACGGAACTCGATGCCGTCATACATCCGCCCGAGCACGCGAGCCGTGTCCTTGACCGTTTCCTTCTTGCCCAACTGGGTCTCGCCGGGGCCGAGATAGCTGACGTGCGCTCCTTGATCATGGGCCGCTACCTCGAAGGCTGACCGCGTTCGGGTGGACGTCTTCTCAAAAATGAGGGCAATATTTCGCCCTTTGAGTCGCTGCGACTCTCGTGCGTAGCGCTTGTCTTCTCGCAGGTCAGACGCCAAATCGATGAGCGACAGGAACTCGGGTTTTGTGAAGTCGATCTCCTTGAGGAAGCTTCTACCGTTCAGATCCATTGGGACGTCTCCGTTCTTCGTTGGCGAGCAGAAGCAGGCGGCGATCAGGCCGGATCGCGTTCGATAGGACACGTCATACATCGTGGGCCGCCCCGGCCCCGGCCAAGCTCTTCACCGGCGATGGTAACGACCTCGATGCCGTGCTCCCGGCGAGATTGATGGCCGCAGGTATCCACAAACCGAGCAGGGCAATGCCCCAGTTCTCCATGCCGGTCGGATGGTCGATGCCGAACAGGGCATCGACGTAGAACACCCAGGAGGCGACGATGGCCGCGTTACCGGCCCAGGCTTGGATCCAGTAACACCAGCCGACGAGATAGCCGGCGAAGTCACCGAATTCGTGTCGGGAGTAGGCGTAGAGTCCGCCGTCACTGTTCGGCACCCGCTTCGTGAGTTGGCCGAACAGCACGGCCAGGAGCATCGCCCCGACGGCAATCACCCCCAGAACCACAATGCCCATGGTGCCAGCACCTGCCAGCACAGCCGGCATGGTGAACACGCCGGTCCCCACGATGCTGCCGACCACCAGTCCGGTGGCCGACGTCAACCCCAGGGCATGGGCCTTCTTCTCGTTACGCGGTGAAAGTGGTCGATCTGGAATTCCTGATCCTTCGGAAGCCGGACGAGCCGTGGTGAGTGCCATCACTTTCCCTTCGTGCACTGAACGGTAAGCCCGCTCATGGTTCCGTTGCGCCGAGGTCTTCGTGGACTCGGCCCTTTGACCTCATTGCACGGTAAGGAAAGCTGAGTCATCGCAGTAGGGCCATTGGTCCTCTGAGCGGCGCCCAGAGATTCGTCAATCGAAGCGTTGCTAATGATGCCGCAGACGCGTGAGCGCGGCAACCTGCGACGTGCGCAGCTATCGACATCTCCGGGCCGGATACGGCCAGAATGACCATCGATGAAGACCACGGGGGCGGGGTCAGTGGCCGCACCTCGTTGCAGGCGTTCCCTGCGGAGGCATGTCTGGTCCCGACGGGCTCATACATGTCAACACCGTCTGCGAACCCCGATTCCAACTCGCAGAAACTGGCCCCGGCACGCGAGCGTCGGTATCGGATCATGCACCGTCTCACAAACGACCGGCAACAGGTCACAAATGAGGCCTTCCATTCCAATAGAGGATCCATCCATCTGGGACTTTTTATCCTGCCGTCTGGACATCATCGACGGCCACGATGGACTGGTGACAACTCACTTGATCCCCTCTCGAAGATCCAAGCCTCCAAGGCGAATCGGCGCAGCAATCGCTGGTGTTTCGGGCTCTGCGGTGCGCTATACGGACCTTCGAGTTGCTGTTCCGCAAGAAGCTCCACCTTCGTCGGGAACGAATCGGCTGGGTCCAGCGTCGTGATCGCGGATCGATTCGCGGAAGACAGTAAATGCCGCTCCGACGAGGAGGCCAAGCTATACAGCCGCTACATCGTTGGCATCCTCTCTCTCCTCTCCAGGAGAGGATCCGTCGGCTACCGGGTACTTCCCCCTGCAGCATTCGAGGACAATCTGGCGTCGCAGGGTTCTTGACAGAGCGAGCCGACGAAAATGGCCCGCAGGCGGCATACGAGTCACCTCTTTCGCCGCCCCGGCGCCCGTGATCAGAAGCTGCCTGGACCGCGTCCGTTCAGAAGAGGACGTTTGGCCCTGTCCATCCCAAAAGAACGTGTCACCCTGAAAGAGAGGAGGTCGTGACCATCGCAATGCACGGGTATCCCGCCACCACCGGCGCGGATATTGACCCGGCACAAGCCATGAAGGAAAGGATGATCATGGAAACTAATGCCGGCATCAACAAGGATGGAGTTGACCCTACACATCGGATCGTCGTTGGTGTGGATGGATCGGAGCATTCGATGGCAGCCCTCGAGTGGGCGGCCATTCAGGCTCAGCGGACTGGCGTCGCTCTCGAGATCGTTGCCGCCTTCGGCTCGGGCTACCAGTTCTTGAGCCGGAGCGAAGCGGACCAATGCATGCAAAACGACGTCGCCGAGGCGATAGTGCGAGCGCAGAAACTGGCGCCTGGGGTCGACATCACCAGTACAACCTTCGAGGGTCCTCCTGAGACCGTTCTCACAAAGCAAGGTGCTGGGGCTGATCTCCTCGTCGTCGGTTCGCGGGGTCGCGGTGGGTTCAAATGTCTCCTGCTCGGCTCAGTGAGCCGAAAATGCGTCCATCGAGCCAGTTGTCCCGTGGTCGTCGTCGCCCAGCCCCGACCGGGAACCAACGCCCTCATGAGCGAACAAGACGAAAGATCTCACCGGATCGTAGTCGGCATCGACGGTTCACCCTCCTCGATCGCCGGCTTGGAGTGGGCTGGCAACCAGGCGGAGCTCACCGGAGCCTCGCTTGAGGTTCTCATGACATGGGAATGGCTCACTGGCTATGGATGGTCGCCCATAGATCCCGACTTCGACCAGGAACGCGTATGCCAGACGGCATTGAGCGATCATCTCAAGCCAATACGTGACGCGCATCCCGGTATCTCCATCCAACCAGCTGCCATCGAGGGTCACCCCGCTCCCTTGCTGGTCGAGGCGTCGGAGGGAGCCGACCTGCTCGTCGTGGGCAGCCGGGGTCATGGGGAGTTTGTCGGCGTGCTGCTCGGATCAGTGAGTGAGCATTGTGTGACCAACGCTCACTGCCCGGTACTCGTGCTACATGACGGGAAGTAGCTCAGTGGGGTGAACGCCCTCCGATCTTCGACGGACCAGCCTCCTACCCTGGCCACCGTGCTGGTTCTACTCCTGCTCCCCAACAAGACCCATTCCCGCTCCCAACGCGGGAGGGTTGGCGACGGCAGATTCCGGCGCGGCGGAATGGGCAACCGAGGTCCTGTAGTGAGTCGCGGTGAGGCGCAGTCGAGACCTGCCTTCTTCTCGTTCCGGAGCGAGAACCGCAATTGGTCAATCGGGCCAGTGCTGGAGATGCCTCAGGGACATTGAGCGCGGCGGCCCGTAACTTGAGCTGTGGAACCCTTCCCGGAGGAATGACTTCGTTGACCGGCTTACGGCCGAAGAGGCACCTGCCAGACGAGTGACGTACCGCCACTTTCGGCTGCTCCTATGGTGAACGAGCCATTCAGCTTTTCCGCACGTCGCCGGAGGTTGGTCAATCCGAGCCCCCCGCCTGGCTCGGAAGAACCTATGCCGACCCCGTTGTCCGAAATAGTCAGGCAGCACTGGTCACCGTTGACTACAAGATGGACCGAGGCCTCTGTGGCATTGGCGTGCCGCCCGATGTTGGTCACAGACTCCTGGACGGTGGCCAGGAGATGCTCGGCTACCTGGTCGGATATGGAGGCGTCAACGGGGCCCTCGAGGGAGACCCGAACCTCGAAACCTACGACGGTATCCAGTTCTCGAACAAGCATGATGAGGCTGTCTCGGAAGCCCCGGCTCTCCGCGTTCATGCCGAGTTCGTAGATGGTGGAGCGAACCTGATTGATGATCTGGTCGATCTCGACCACTGCTGCTCCGAGACCTTTTGCCGTGTCGTCTGAGGCTCGCCCGGCCATGCTCTGGAGGGTCAGGCCCACGCCGAAGAGTCTCTGGATCACCGTGTCGTGGAGATCGCGTGCCAGGCGATCTCGGTCTTCGTGGACTGCCGCCACCTGTACCTGTTGGTGGAGACGGGCATTCTCGATGGCAATTCCAGCTGCCAACGCGAGAGCCTCCACCAGGACAACATCGTCGAGGGCGAATTCCGACCAGCCGACCTTGTCCGTGAGATAGAGATTCCCGTAGACCTCGTCACGCACTTTGATCGGGACGCCGAGAAACGAGGTCATGGGGGGGTGGTTGGCGGGAAATCCGTAGCTCTCGGCGTGATCACTCAGATGGCCTAGGCGCAAGGGTCGAGGATCTGCGATGAGGAGCCCCAAGACTCCCCGGCCCGTTGGACGTGGTCCGATCAATTTTTCTTGCTCCGGCTCCAGACCGACGGTGATGAACTCAGCCAGGGCCGTACCGTCGTCATTGAGCACGCCGAGGGCGCCGTAGCGGGCTCCGGTCATGGAACGGGCCTCATCGACGACATGGCGCAGCAGAGCCGGCAATTCGAGGTCTCCCTCGATCAGCAGCGTTGCTTCAAGCACCCGCCGCAGCTTGGTCGGATCATCGATCGACCGAAATGGCACAAAGGAGAGATTATCCTATGGGAAATGCTGCTTCTTCACCAAGATTCTCCCCGAACGAGCCCATGACGCCATGATCAGAGACGGGATGCCCTGCCGGTGTCTAAATGGGAGAATGGCACGGTGACGCTCCGTGTCTTCCTGCTCGATGACCATGAAGTTGTCCGCACGGGCCTTCGGGCGCTCCTCGAATCCAATGACGACATCATGGTGGTCGGTGAGGCGGCTTCGGTGGCTGAAGCCCTGACTCGGATCCCCGCCACCCGTCCTAACGTGGCGATCCTCGACGTCCGGCTGCCAGACGGCAGTGGCGTGGAGGTGTGCCGAGAGATCCGCTCTCGTGCACCTGAAATCTATTGTGTGATGCTTACGTCGTACGCCGACGACGAGGCACTCATTGCCGCCATCATGGCGGGAGCCGCCGGATATGTGCTCAAGCAGGTAGGAAGCGCGGACCTCGTGGAAACGGTGAGGCGAGCTGGCACAGGCCAGTCGATCCTGGACCCTGCGCTGACCGAGACCGTCCTCGAGCGGCTTCGACAGGGACCCAAAGAGGACCCTCGGTTGGCATCTCTCACCCAGCAAGAACGCCGCATCCTTGATCTGATCGCCGATGGAAAGACGAATCGTCAAATTGCTGAGGCGATGTTCTTGGCCGAGAAGACGGTGAAGAACTACGTATCGAACCTCTTGGCGAAACTCGGCATGGAGCGTCGGACTCAGGCCGCTACCTACGCCGCTCGTCTCGAAGAGCGGTCAGAGCGGGATGCCCGGAAAGACGCCACGGGCACCTGACGATAAGAATCAGACCTAGGTCATCTTGTGGATGGGGTTGTTTCCTCGGCTTGGACCAGGTCTATCCCACGGGTCCGCAAGGCATGTTCGAGCTTAAGGCGTTGCCGCTCAGGTTGGTCGAATTCATTCGGATCGCAATCGATCCCCAGGGAGTGGACCAGTTCCATGAGGGAAATGTCATAGGACACTTGGTGGGCCAGCACTGTTGACGTTCGATCCCCATCGGTACCCGCCGAGGCGGCGACCGCCAGTTGCCGTCGACGTCGGAGCACTTCAGCGAACGCTGATCCGATGTCGTCCGCATCGGCGGACGTTGCCCGTACTTCGAGGGCTGCCTCAAGGAGCTGTGTGTACATGGACATGACGTTTGTACGATGGCAGGTTGGCGAGGGTTGCGCTAGGGGAGGAAGGCCCTTCCCGGGCGTTGACTAGGCCGGCTGCAGGCAAAACACGTCAGTGAAGGCCAGAATCAGGGCGAGACCGATGGTGGGGGGGGACCCAGATGAGTCGGAAAGTGGTCGTGATGCCGATTTGCCAGCGTGAGAGATCGAGGGTCACCTCATGGGCCGAGTGGGTGACGCGTAGAGCGGACGTCTGAGCCTGCGTCGCCGAAGGCCACGGAATGGCTGGTGTCACTGCGCAACAAGATGTTGGCGAAGCTGGCGTAGTGCACCATCGGCTCCTGAGCACGAACGAGCACCGAGAACAGCTCGCTCATCGAAACGATTCCCACAGGGTGCTGTGCGGGGTCGAGTACCACCAGGTGACGAATCCCGAGGCTCACCATCAGGGCGGCCGCCTCTGCGATGCTGGCCGACGCAGGTGCCCAACAAGGGTTGACGGTGGCGATGCTCGCTACCTCGTCGGAAGGGCTACACCCGTTTGCCCAGGCTCCGGCCAGATCGTATTCGGTGACGACGCGGAGTGGCGGCTCTTCCAAGACGGCGCATGAGACCGCGTCCTCCAAGAGGGCGGACGCCACGTCGACCAGGCTGTCCGATTCGGCAACCACAGTCAGCGCGCTCAGGCGGAGCGAGCCGAGTGAGGTGGTGAGATCACCTACCGGGTACTCGTCCATTCCCACATGCTGCTGGGATTCGGGCGGTGGTACTAGGGCATTTGGTCCCATGTCGCTGCTGGCCCCCAGGGACGGTCGAATTGTGGCCTCATTGACCACTGGCACTGAGGCGGGGATGCTGCTCGTTGGCGCATTTGCTGGGACTTTTGCCTCTGGATGCGAAAGGTCCTTCGTTAAATACTGAAATCACAAGGAGGACACTGATGACGACCGCCGCGATCCACACCGAGGGACTGACAAAGCGCTACGGGCACGTTGATGTCTTGAGCAATCTCGACCTCGAAGTGCCTGTCGGCGAGGTATTGGGGTATCTCGGGCCAAATGGAGCGGGCAAGACGACGACGATCAGGCTGCTCTTGGGTCTGATACATCCAAGTGCCGGACGCTCATCGATCTTCGGGCTCGACAGCCAGCGGCAGGCCGTAGAAGCTCATCGGCGACTGGCCTATGTGCCCGGCGAGGCGAATCTCTGGCCCTCGCTTACCGGAGACGAGACCCTGCACCTCCTTGGCCAAGTCCAGGGCCAGATCGATGCTACCTACCGCGACGAATTGATTGGCCGTTTCGACCTCGACCCCTCCAAGAAAGTGCGGGCCTACTCCAAGGGAAACCGGCAAAAGTTGGTCCTCGTCGCCGGCCTCATGTCCCGCTCCGATCTCCTCGTCCTCGACGAGCCCACCAGCGGGCTCGACCCGCTCATGGAGCAGGCCTTCCGTCACAGTGTCTTCGAAGCCAAAGAACGGGGTCAGACGGTGTTCTTGTCCAGCCACATTCTCTCCGAGGTCGAGGCTCTCTGCGACCGGGTGGGCATCTTGCGCAATGGGACGCTCGTCGACATGGGCACCCTGGCCGAGATGCGCCACCTCTCATCCCTCACCGTGGAGGCCACCTTCGACGGCTCGGTGCCCGATCTCACGCGGGTTCCCGGCGTGAAAGCTGTCCATGTCGACGGCCGAGTCGTTCGCTGTCAGGTCCAAGGGGCCGTCGAGCCTCTCCTGAAGGTCCTCGCCAATTCAGGTGTCCATGAACTTCTCAGTCGAGAACCGTCTCTCGAGGAGCTCTTCTTGGCTCACTACGGCGCCGACGACGTGCCGCCCGAGACGGTAGCGGCCCATGTCTATTGATTCCGCCGCAGGTCTTCTGGCTCTGCCGACACCGTCGTCCGTCACGCTCGTCCCGTCGAATCCGGTTCCCGCTGGCGGGAATCCTTCGCGCATCGTCCGTCGAATCACGGCGCGAAAAGCACTGCGTTCGGGAGCGCTCTGGGGAGTGGTCTTCGGCATCTATGTCGCATCCCAGGCGCTGGCCTATGCGTCGACGTACAGGACCCAGGCGGAACGGGACGCCCTGTCCAAGTCGTTTACGTCGAGCGGCGGGCTGAACGCCCTCGTCGGGCCCGCCCATCAGCTCAACACCGTCGCCGGCTACACGGCATGGAAGTCGGTGGGCATATTGAGCGTCCTGGGAGCGGTATGGGCCCTTCTGCTCGCCACGAATTTGATGCGCGGTGAAGAGGACGCGGGTCGCTGGGAGCTGCTGTTGGCCGGTCAGACGACGCGGCGCGGCGCTGCGGTCCAAGCCATGTCTGGATTGGGGGCAAGCCTTCTTGCCCTGTTGTCCATCACCGCAGTGGCAACGGTGCTCATCGGTCATACCTCAAGCATCAACTTCAGCACATCATCCGCTGTCTTCTTCGCCCTGACAGTCACGTCCGGCGCGTTCATGTTCATGGCCATCGGTGCTCTGGCCAGTCAGCTGGCCGCCAGCCGTCGTCAAGCCGCCGCCTATGCCGGCGGCGCGCTCGGTGTGTTCTTTGCCCTCCGCATGGTGGCCGACTCGAGCCCCGGTCTCAGCTGGCTGCACTGGGTCACCCCCTTGGGCTGGATCGAGCAGCTGCAGCCCTTCACCAATCCCCAACCGGTGATGCTCGCCTTGATCTTTGGCTCGGCCGGAGCGATGGTGGCCCTTGCCGTGTTCCTCGCCGGCGCACGTGATCTCGGCGAGAGCACCTTGCCCGACCGCTCACGCACCGCAGCGCACACTGCGCTGCTCTTCGGCAACGTCGGGCTCACCATCCGGCTCATCCGACCGACCATCCTCGGGTGGCTGGCCGGCATCTGTGCCTTCGGGTTGCTGCTCGGCGGGTCGGCCAAGGAGGCTGCGCAGTCCCTCGAGGCCTCGCCCAGCATCGAGGCGACATTGAAGCGACTCGATGGGGGCGGCGGCGCGATCAAGGCCTATCTCGGCCTGTCTTTTTTGATCATCACTTTGCTGGTCGTCCTCATCGCTGCCGGCCAGATCACCGCAGCGCGCCGGGAGGAGTCCAGCGGGCGCGTCGAGCAGCTCTTGGTGCGCCCCGTGTCGCGGGCCAGATGGATGCTAGGTCGTCTGGGCGTTGCCGCCACGGTCGTTGTCATCGCGGGGGCACTGGGCGGGATCTTCGCCTGGCTCGGCGTGGCCAGTCAGGGTGTCACGATCAGCTTTTCCGACCTACTCGGCGCCGGGCTGAACACCGTGCCGGCGGGGCTGTGCCTTCTCGGACTCGGGGCGCTGGTGTGGGGCGTCGCCCCTCGCGCGGCCTCAATAGCCGTGTACGGGATCCTCGCGTGGTCGTTCCTCGTCGAACTGCTCGGTGGGATCGTCAACTCGAGCCACTGGCTCCTCGACACCTCGATCTTGCATCAGCTGGCACCGTCACCCGCCATCGCACCGAATTGGACAAGCGGTGCGGTCATGATTGGGATCGGTGCTATCACCGCCGCTCTTGCTGCGGTTGCCTTTGCTCGCCGCGATCTGGCCGGCGAATGATGCCCACCGAGGTTCGCCCTGCCGCCACGCCCGGGTGGCGTGAACGGTTCATCGAGGAGCTCGGGGGCCTGGTGCACGAATCCGGCATGCCCCGCGCCGTAGTTCGCGTGCTCGGCTGGATGGCGGTCTGCGAACCGCCGGAGCAGACGGCAAGCACGATCGGGTCTGAGTTGAAGCTGTCCTCTGGCAGCGTGAGCACCGCAACGCACATGCTTGTTGATTCCGGGATGCTCGAACGAATTGCTCGCCCAGGCGATCGCCACATCTATTACCGTCTACATCCGGGTGGTTGGGAGCGGGCACTCGAAGTTCGCTTCCAAGCCTTGGTGCAATTGCGCAAGGTGGCAGATAGGGCCCTTGATTCTGCTGGCGATGAGGCGGATCACCGGCTGCGCGACATGCGCGATCTCTACGCCCGGTTTGAGACCAACCTGGGTGAGTTATTGAAGAGAGACGGAGGCTCCCGATGAGCGGTATCGACACTCCGAACGGGCGACCAAAGCCGAGAGACGACCGGCGGGACAACCAAGATCTTCCGTCCATTCAACCAGTTGCTCAAGACTCGGCCGAAAGCGACACAGAGGACCCGATCAGCGAAATCGACGGAATTCTCGAGCACTGGACTGATCGACAACATCAATTTGCAGAGAGAGAAGCTCAGGCGCAGGCCGAAGCGAAGAGGTTCCTGGAGGGTTTCGTGGAGCTATCTGAGCACGTGATCAAACCAGCGATGGAACAGATCATTCAACGTCTCCGAAAGGACGGTGGCGGTGGACTCATCTGGGAGGGGGCGTCAACGACAACGCATCGGCCGCGGTTGGTTCTCTGGATGTCGCTCCAAGGAGAGATCATTGGGGCGCCTCGCCAAGATCTCAACCCCTATCTCCAACTCGACGCCGACGTGGCACACCGGAGGATTGACGTCTGGGAGGGTGACATGTGGCAAAAACAGGGCACAAGCAGGGCGATAGCGCCATGGCAGCTGAATGAGATTTCGACCAAGAGCGTCACCGAGAGAGTCGTTGGCATTCTCGAACGTGCCGCAAGGCACGGGGAGGCGTTCTGAGCGTCGGTTCACGTGGTGGATGATTCTGGCGAATAACGGATAAGCGTTCTCAGGCTGCTTCAGACGCGAGTATCGAAAGGATCGAAGCCGACGAGGACACACTGGATTGCTCGAGTTAGCGCTCCGACTCGGCGATGATGGAACCGACCAGTGACCTTTGACTCTATGGCAGGCGCTTCGAATGATACAGACTGATTGGCGAATGGGATTGTCGAGAAAGCTGGACCATGCGTCTTCTGTCATCACCTACGATTATCCGCATTGCTCGGTTAGATGACCTGCGAACGACGGTTGTTCGACCGCTCTTGCCGGGTCGACGGTCATGACCGCGCCGCATGCCCTGTCTCCTCTTGACGCCGCGTTTTTGCACGTCGAATCCGAACGCACACCCATGCACATGGCGTCAGTGGCGATCTTTGAGGGAGGTCCGCTCCAGGACGCAACCGGAGAGCTTCGCATCGGCGATATCCGGCGGCTGATCGAGAGCCGTCTGGACCTCGTTCCGAAGCTCCGGCAGCGAGCTCAACCTGGGCTTTTCGACCAGGCACCGCCCGTCTGGCTTGATGACCCAGCATTCGATATCTCCGAACACGTCCGTGTTCACAATCTTCCCGGGCGGGGTACGGAACGCGACCTGCTCTGTCTCAGTGGCGAGATTTTGGCGGAACCCCTTGATCGGGACCGACCTCTCTGGGAGTTGATCTTCATCAATGGACTGTCAGGCCAGCGCGTCGCGGCGATCGAGAAGCTTCATCACTCCATGGCCGATGGCATTGCTGCGGCCGAATTAGCGACAGTGCTCTTGGATCTCTCTCCCGACCCTCCCGAGTTCGGTGAACCCGCGCGGTGGAGCCCCTCTTCAGCGCCGTCCTTTTCTCATGGAGCGGTGCGAGACCTGCTCCGCCTGGGTGAGCTCGGAATTCAGGCAGCGAGCTGGGGCGGCCGGGCCTTGGTGCATCCGCTTCGGCAGGCCAGGGAAAGCATCCGCGTGGCAAGGGCAGTCGCGACCTTGGTTCGGCCCCGCACCCTTGCGCCGAGATCATCACTGAACACCGAGATAGGCCCGAAGCGATCAGTCGACTTCGTGCGGCTGGGGCTGGAGCAGGTACGTGACGTCGCTCATTCTAACGGTGCGACCATGAACGACGTCTTGTTGACGATCGTCGCAGGAGGTCTGCACAGGCTCCTTGAGGTCCGGGGCGAACTCACGGCGACAAGTCAGCTGCAAGCTCTCGTACCGGTGGGACTTGGTGAGAGTGAAGGACGCGGATTGGCGAACAAGGTCTCGGCCTATTTCGTCAGGCTTCCTGTTGGTGACGCCGATCCCAGAAGCGGTCTTCACACCATTTCGGAAAGGATGGGGTGGAACAAGGAGCAGCATCAGGAGCTCGCGGCTGGGACATTCCTGCAGCTCCTCGATCCGGTGCCACAGCAGGTGTTGGCGAAAGTCGTTGGATTGGTGCAGCACCAGCCATTCTTCAATCTCATCGTCACAAATGTTCCCGGCCCACCAGTTCCCCTCTATGCACTCGGGGCCAAGCTCCTGGAGATCTTCCCGATCGTTCCGCTGGCCGGCAACCAAAGCCTCGGAGTGGCCGCCATGTCCTATGAGGGCCAACTCAACCTTGGCGTGTTTGCCGATCCGGACGCTTGTCCCGACGTCGATGCGTTCTGCCAAGGGGCCCGGTCCACTCTCCGAGTCCTGGTCGGGAAGGCCGGAGTCGCTTCGTGAGGCCGTTACGAACCCCCAAGGTGGCTCGACGACCCCGTTGGACTACCGAGTTCAGGTGTTCGTTGGGATCCCGGTTTCGCCCGGTCATACACACGATTGAGTCACCGCCCGTGGCCGATCTTGACGTCGCGGACCTTCCTTCGACCGGCAGAAGAGAGAATAAGGCT
>Ga0208357_1002383_pt1 | contig 12531 bp, 10 predicted proteins | sample NGESurdeep092012_6_FD_184487 | JGI IMG/M metagenome (GOLD analysis project Ga0208357, IMG submission 184487) | Arctic peat soil microbial communities from Barrow, Alaska - NGEE Surface sample F52-2 deep-092012 (SPAdes) | ecosystem: Environmental > Terrestrial > Soil > Wetlands > Peat ... | reverse complement strand
GCGGATGCCGCGCCCGTCAGCGCCGCGGGCGCCGCGAGCACGGCGATCGCACCGGTTGCCGCGGGCGCTGCCAGCACGGCCGTCGATCGCCTGGCCGCGGTGCTCCGAGGCGCCGTCGCCGTGCTCGTCGACAAGCTCCCGTCCGTGACACTGCTGTTGCGCGTGCGCGGTAACACGGATGTCGAGCGTCGCGCCTTGACCCGCCGCCGCGCCTTCGACCGTTCGGTCGCCGCACTCGTCGTCGAAGCGCGTGACGAGGGTTCGCTGCGCAGCGACGTCGACCCGGCAATCGTCTCCCGCCTGCTGTTCGGCATGATCAACTCGATCGTCGAGTGGTACCGCCCCGGCGGATCGGTGGATGCCGCGACACTCTCCGACGACGTGCTGACGGTCGCCCTCGACGGCCTGCGCGTACCCCAATGAGCGGGCCGCCATGAGCGATGCGGCCGCGGCCGACGACACGGCGCAGACGCGTGCCATTCTCGATCTCACGATGCGGCTTGCCGAGGTCATCTTCTCGGCCGGCGCCGGCGCGGAGGACGCGACTGCCGCGATGCAGGCGATCACGCGCGCCTACGGTTTGAGGAACACGGACGCCGACATTACCCACACGCTGCTCACCTTGACCTACGAGAATCACGAGACCCGTGAGTCTGTGACGCGCAGCCGCAACGTGAAATACCGCAACCTCGACTACGCGAAGCTGGCGGCGACATCCGCTCTGATCAGCGAGATCATCGAGCAGCGGCTCGATGTCGCCAGCGCGCGCAAGCGGATCGCCACGATCGTCAGTGCAAAGCCGCAGGTGCCGTGGGCGTGGCGCCGGGTCGGCTGGAGCCTCGTCGGTGCGGGTGCTGCCATCCTGATCGGCGGTGATCTGCTTGTTGCCGCGGTCGCATTCATCGCGACGTTCGTCGTCGATTTCGTTACATCGCGGCTCGCGTCCAAGCGCGTGCCCGTCTTCTATCAGTCCGTCGTCGGCGGAGCGATCGGCCCGATCGCCGCGGCGCTCGTGCAACTGTTCGATCCGGGCGAGTCCGCATCGGTCGTCGTGGTCGCTACGATCATCATGTTGCTGGCCGGCGTCACCACCTTCGGCGCGGTGCACGACACGCTCTCCGGCTTCTACGTGACCGGCACCGCGCGACTGATGGAAGCCCTGCTCATCACGGCCGGACTCGTCACCGGCGTCGCCGGCGCGTCGCTGCTGCTCGGCCGGCTCGGGCTGCAGCTGACGATCGAAGCGGATGCGACGACCTCGTTCGCGGCGCTGCCGACGCAACTCACGGCATCCGTCGTGATCGTGATCGGGTTCGGACTCGCCGCGCAGGTGCCGTGGCGGGCATTCTGGGCGATCTGCGCGCTCGGCGCACTGGCCGAGCTGATCTACGCGCTCGGTTTGGGCTCCGGCTTCGGTCGAGTGTGGCCGTCCGCTGGCGCTGCCATCGCGGTCGGCCTGCTCGCTGCGATCGCAGCGCGCGCTGTGCGTACACCGCCGCTGGCGATCGTGGTGTCCGCGCTGGTGCCGCTGGTGCCGGGGCTGAGCCTGTTCCAGGGGCTGCTTCAGCTGGCGGATGGCTCGCTCACTGGCCTCCTCAGCATGTTGACGGCCGCCGCAGTTGCCGGGGCGCTGGCGGCCGGGGCCATCCTGGGTCAATACCTCGTGCAGGCGGTCTGGGGGCCCGCACGTCGGCTGCAACGCCGGTTCATCGGGCCGCTGATGGCGATGCCTGTGCAATTCGGCCGCCGCGCGGACCGTGATCGTGACGGCAGCGCGAGCAAGGGCTCGGGCGGGCGCGCAGGCAAGCGCGTCTGAGCCGCAACCCGACAGGTTGTCAGGGCCGTTCGGCGGCCCCGGACGGAGTGCCCTTGCCAAACTACACGAACGTTTGCCAAACTGACCTTGTCGGCTGGCACCTGCGAGAGTGTCCTTTTCGGACGAGCGTGTCCCGTGAGGCAAGCGCACTCGTCAGAAAAGGGCACTCTTGACGCATGGGCCTTGCCGACGAGAGTCCAGCCTTTCGCGTTCTTTGAGGAGTCAATGATGACAAACATCCCGGACGGTTTCAGTAGTCGGTTGTACAACAAGGACATCGCGCCGCGTTCCGGCGTCGGCAAGTGGGGCACCTGGGAGTTGTTCGCCTGGTGGATGTCCGCCTGGCACAGCCTAGGCGGCTACGCCTTCGCCGTCGGCTTGATCGTTCTCGGCATTAACGGGTGGCAAATGGCCGTTGGTCTGAGCCTCGGCATCGTGATCATCTATTTCATGAGCAACCTGATGGGCGTCGCCGGTCAGAAGGTCGGGGTGCCCTTCCCGGTTTTCGCTCGGGCGAGCTTCGGCGTGTTCGGTGCGAACATTCCCGCACTCCTGCGTGCCATCGTGGCCATCTTCTGGTACGGCATTCAGACCTGGCTGGCATCCGCCGTCATCATGATTCTCGTGGTGAAGTTGTGGCCGGCGACGGAGCCGATGGCCAAGGGTGACTTCCTCGGCCTGTCCGGGCTCGGCTGGATCTGCTTTCTCTTCTTGTGGGCCGTGCAACTGCTGGTGTTGCACCGCGGCATTGAGACCGTACGCAAACTGACGGTCTTCGCCGGACCGGCCATCTGGGTGGCCATGGCCGCCCTCGCCATTTGGACCCTGAACCGGGCGGGTTGGTCGCTGGACTGGAACTATCACGAGGCGGGTGCGAGCCAGAACTTCGGAGCGCTCTTCGTTGCGACCTGCGCAGCAATGTTCATCACCGTGGCGTACATGGCCGGACCGATGCTGAACTTCGCAGACTTCACGCGGCTGTCGCCGAGTCGACGGGCCGTCATCCGAGGTAACGCCCTGGGTCTGTTGCTGAACGGCATCGCGTTCGGCGTTGTCTCGATCGTCATCGCACTGGCATCGGTGAAGGTCTACGGCAAGGCCATCCAGGACCCGATCCTGCTGCTGAAAGACATCGACAACCCGACCCTGCTGCTCCTGACGATCATCGTCGTCGTCATAGCCACCGCCGGAATCAACGTCATCCTCAACTTCGTCTCGCCGTCATACGACATTTCGAACGCGGCGCCGAAGCACATCAGCTTCCGACGTGGCGGGCTGATCACGGCGGTTCTGGCCATCGTGGTCACACCGTGGAACCTGTACTCCAACCCGGTCGTCGTCAACCAGTTCATCGGCGGAGTCGGCGCTCTGATGGGACCCCTGCTTGGGATCGTGTTGGTCGACTACTACCTGATTCGCAAGGCTCAGATTCACGCTGCCAGCCTCTATAGTGACGCACCGGACGGGCGCTACTTCTACCGACGCGGTGCCAACATGAACTCGGTGATCGCGCTGATTATCTCCGGGGTCATCACGCTGACGATCACCTTCGTGCCCGCGCTCAGTTCGCTTGCGCCGTTCGCGTGGCCGATCGGCGTGATCCTGGGCGGGGTCTTCTGCCTGTGGACCAACCGGATGCGCCCGAACGTGCACGCACGCGCAGCGGACCTCGCCGATGAGGCTAACGCGCCCGACACCGCCGACGAGGTCGGCGTCTAGGTCCGCAGGGTGCCGACGTCGAGCGGTGGTATCGACGTCGGCCCCCTGCGCCCGACATTCAGCAATGAGCACAGTCTGACCGCGTGAGTGCGCGGCTCCATGAGCAAGTGAGCAGGTGATTCCGGATGGCTGCTGCGCGTGAACTCGTACCATCCATCGACCGCGTCGCAGCCGGGTTGAGCGCTCTCTCCAGCATTCGTGACGATTCGCTCACCGGGTGGACCAGAGAAGTATTCACCGATCCGTACCGTGACTCTCGACACTGGATTCGGAATGAGATGCGTGATGCCGGACTCGATGTGCACATGGACGGCGCAGGCAACATCGTCGGCCGACTGGCCGGATCCTCTCCTGGCGCGCCCGCGATCGTGACCGGGTCGCACACCGACACCGTCACCTCCGGCGGACGATTCGACGGGATCGTCGGGGTGCTCGGCGGCATCGAAACGGCGCGACGTCTGCAAGAGGAAGGCATCCGTCTCACGCACGACCTGATCGTGATCGATTTCCTTGGCGAGGAACCGAACGAATTCGGTTTGAGCTGTCTGGGCAGCAGAACTCTCGCTGGTGAGTTGACCGCGGCGGACCTCGATCGCGCCAACTCTCGCGGCACCAGGCTGGCGGATCGCTACTCGGATTTCGGACTCGACCCCAGTGCGGTCATCTCCAACGATTGGGCACGCACCGGCGCCCTGCACGGCTATGTCGAGCTGCATATCGAGCAAGGTCCGACGCTCGAGGAACGGGGCATCCCGATCGGAATCGTGACCGCGATCGCAGGAATCGAGCGGCTGATCGCAACGTTTCGTGGTCGAGCAGATCATGCCGGGACCAGGAGTATGGAATCCCGGCAGGATGCGATGGTCGCCGCCGCAGAGGCCGTGCTCGCCGTTCGTCGTGAAGGCTGCTCCGCACCGGTGCACGGCGTGGCGACGACGACGCAGGTGCACTCGCTGACGGAATCCCCGAACGTCGTGCCGAGCCTGGTGACGATGCGAAGCGAAGTCCGCAGCATCGACGCCACCTGGCTGAGCGGCACGCGCCGTCGTCTCGCCGAGGAGATTCAAGCGTCGGCGAATGCAACCGGCATCGACGTCGAGTTCGACTGGACGCATGACAACGACGTGGTCGAGACCACACCGGGGGTGCAGGAGACCGCGGCCGCCGCAGCGACCGCGATCGGAGTGCCCTGGATGCCGATCCCGAGCGGCGCCACTCATGACGCCGTGCACATGGCCCGGCTAACCCGGATGGGGATGATCTTCATCCCCTCGCGCGACGGCAAGAGCCACTGCCCGGAGGAGTGGACCGAGGTCGAGGACATCGCGACCGGAATCCGGGTCCTCGCCGACACCATCCTCAGGCTGGACGCCGAATAGCGCGCCCCTGTCGGTCGAGTAGGCCGCTCGCGGCCATATCGAGACCTCGTCAGATGGAACCTTTCGGGTCTGTGTGCCCTCTTCTTTGGTGACAGGAGCTACCGAGTGAGGAGGAGACGTCGTGACCGTTCTTCATAGGCATGCCGATTCGGTGCTGTCGCGAGTGTCCTGGGAGGCGCGAGTGATCGCATCCGTTCTTCTCTGCGACGCCACGCTGCACGTGTACTGGGCGCTCGGATTGACCTGGCCTGCCCCAAATGTGTGGGCACTGTCGAATGCGATGCTAGGTTTCCCGGTGCCGTTCACGCCGCCGATCCTGCTGCCGTTGATCGCCATCCTTGTCGCGGGCTGCGGACTGGTGCTTGCCCGGTCCGTGCTGGGGCGTGAGCACAGATTCGGTTGGTTGTTGCAATCCGGGACCGTCGCGTTGACGATCGGGTTCACCCTGCGCGGCGTGCTCGGGATTGTTTGGGTGTTCGGGATCGGTGTGCAGGCCGGGCTCGCGTTCTTCTGGTTGAATCTGCTGCTCGACACGCCGCTGTGCTTGTTCCTGGCGGTACTGTCATGGCGGGTGACCGAACGAGGCGCTGCCGGGCGGTCCTGGCCGCGCCGCATCCTGATCGCTGCTCCTGTTGTTGCAGCTGTCCTGCTCTCCGCTGTAGCGTACGCATGGTGGCCGTCGGCGGCGACTGGATATCGCCCGGCAGTCCAGTATCAGGCAGGTTCGCACTTTGTGGAAACGCCGCTGGCCAAGTTCCATTACCTCCACGCGGGCACGGGCCCGGATGTTGTGCTGTTGGCGCCTGGTTCGGCGTGGACCTTCGCCTGGCAGCAGGAATTCGAGGCTCTCGTCGCCGATCACAGCGTGTATGTCGTGGACTTGCCCGGTCAGGGGTACACGACACTGCACGACCCGGGCTTCGGTTACACGCTCGAAGACATGACCGGCGCCATCGGAGTCTTCCTCGACGCCGTGCATGTGAGATCGACAGTTCTGGCAGGAAATTCGTGGAGTGGCGGGTGGGCGCTCGGCTACGCACAACAGCACCCTCATCGAATCAGCCGACTGATGCTGCTGGCACCGTCCGGCTTGGACAGGCCGGACATCCTCAGCTGGGAAGCGATGAAGGTTCCTGTGCTCGGCGAACTCTACGCGAAGCTCGGTTACGGCAGTAAAGCGATGGTAGAGTCTGGCGCCAGCGACCTCGTCGTGCACCAGAACAGGCTCACCCCGGCTGAGGTGAACGCGTTCTGGGCGCCGAACACATGGCCGGGAAATCTTCGGTCGGTCTATCTGCTGGAGCGCGGACTGGACTGGTCGCAAACCCAGGATCGGATGCCACGCACTAGACAGTCCACCCTGATCATCTGGGGCGCACACGACGCGGTGCTGCCTGTCGAACAAGCGAGCGTGTTCGGTCGGCTGCTGCCGCACGCGAGCGTGCACGTGTTGGCGCAGTGCGGACACGCATTGACGATCGATTGCCCAACCCAGGTGACCACGCTCATGGAAGACTTCCTCCATGGCCGATGACGATGGTGTCCGCGAACGGGCCATCGCCCTGGCCGGGGCTGCGAAACGCGGCGACACGGTGGCGATGAACCGCCTATTGGACGCGTTGGCCCCATATGTCGGCACGATTAGCGCCTCGATCGCGCTTGACCACGGGGCGGATGCCGCGCAGGAAGCGATGATCGTCATCTTCCGATCCCTGCGCGGACTGCGCGATCCGCACGCACTCTTCGGCTGGGTCAGACAAATCACCGTCCGTGAAGCGCTACCGATCGCCCGGCGCGAAGCGCGGCAGCTCCCCGACGAACTCGAGGACATCCCCGCGCGCGGCGACCCGCAACTATCCACAGATGTCGGCGACGTAATGGCTCATCTCTCACCAGAACACCGTGCCATTCTTCTGCTGCGAGACCTGGAGGGATTCACTGAGGAGCAAGCTGCACACCTTCTTCAGGTGCCTCGGGGGACAGCCAAATCACGCCTCAACCGGGCACGGGGAAGTTTTCGAAAGGAGTGGGAGTCATGAGCGAGTCAACCAAGCCGATATTTCCAGGCGTCAGCCTGGACCCGGTGCAACGGCTGCGCGCATTGGCCGCCGGGGTTCGCGGTGCGGCCGTCACAGAACGGGTGATCGACGCATCCGCCGAGACAGTGTGGGCGATCCTCTCCGACCTGGAAGACGGTTTCGGCACGGTACAACCCGACATGCGCCACGTACACATCACACGGCGGGACGGTGAAAACATCGAAGCCATCGCACGCAGTGCATACGGGATGCGCGCCCGCCTCCGCGGCACCATCCGGCCCGGCTGGTGCTGGCCGCAAAGCAGATTCCTCATCATCGGCGTCGCCGTCACTCCGGAAGGCGCCGGCGCACAATGCCGCGTTGCGATGACCGGCGGCATCCGCATTCCCGGCCACGCCGCACTGATCCCCATCGGGGTACGCCGCGAAGCCCGCAAATCATTGGATCGCCTCGCAACTATCGCAATCTGACATCACAATCTGACATCGCAAAACCTTCGATTTGAGCAGACACGTCACCGTTCAACCCGATGACAACGGCAATGTCAGAACCGTTCCTGACGTTCTCGACCTGCCTCGAGTTGGTTCGCCTGTCACAGGGTCGCGCGCTTGAGGAATCGGCCTCTCCCCGCCGCGCCGACGTACTTTCCGTACTCCGCGATCAGCTCTCCTCGCGAGTAGACAGCGGCAATCGCGCCGGGCAGGTCCCACCCTTCGTACGGGGTGTAGTCCATCCTCTGATTCTGGGTTTCCGCGCTGATCGCGGTTCGCCCGTTCGGGTCGAAAACGACGATGTCGGCGTCTGATCCCGGTGCTATCGCCCCCTTCTTCGGATACAGCCCGAATTGACGTGCCGGCGCGGCGGACGTGAGGTCGACGAAGTTCTCCAGCGTGATCCGATTCTGGCTGACACCTTCTCCATACATCACCGAAAGACGGTGCTCGACGCCCGGGCCGCCGTTGGGGATCAGCCGGAAGTCAGACTCGCCCAAGCGCTTCTTTTCGGCGAAACAGAAGGGACAGTGGTCGGAACTGACCACGCTGAGTGTTCCGGTGCGCAGGCCACGCCACAGAGCAGTCCTGTGCTCTTCCGACCGTAACGGTGGTGTCAGCACAACCTTTGCGGCTTCGAATCCCGGCTGGTCGTACAAGGATCGATCCAGCGTCAAATAGTGCGTGCATGTTTCTCCTGCGACCGCCCACTCCGCGGACTGCGCGGCAGCGACAGCCTCGACTGCGCCCTCGGTGGACAGATGCACGAAATAGATGGGGGCATCCGCCATGCGGGAAATCTTGATCGCCCGCTCGACCGCTTCGACCTCGGTCGCCGGCGGGCGCGAGATTTCGTGGGATCCTGGGCCGGTCTTCTTCGCTGCGACGAGATCGGCCGCGAGCCGATCGATGACATCTCCGTTCTCCGCATGGATGCACACCTGCCCGCCGACACGACTGGACTGCCGGAGCACATTGAAGAGCTCCCCGTCATGCAACATGAGGGTGCCGCGATACGCCATGAAAACCTTGAAGCTGGTAACGCCCGACTTCATGATGTCGGAGAACTCATCGGTCGCGCCCTCGTACAGGTTCGTGATGCACATGTGAAACCCGTAGTCGATGACGGCCTTGCCGTCGGCCTTCTTGTGGTGGTTCTCAAGCGAGCCGAGCAGCGTGTCGCCCGGGGTCTGCATGGCGAAATCCACCACGGTCGTGGTGCCGCCGCACGCTGCAGCCCGGGTGCCGCTCTCGAAGTCGTCCGCCGTCGTCGTGCCCATCATCGGGGAATCGATGTGCGTATGAACGTCGACACCTCCCGGCAGCAAGAGGCGTCCTGCGCAATCGACTCGTTCGGCACCGTCGATGACGAGGCCCGCGAAGTCGCCGATCGCCTCGACTTTCCCGTCCTTGACCAGCACGTCGGCGTCAACTTGACCGCCACTGTTGACGACACGACCGCCTGTCAGCACCATGTAAGCCAATTTTCGATTCCTTTTGATTCGATATTGCGCCTGCGGATGCTGCCACCCTGCCGCATCCGCCGTTCCAGACAAACGATTGTCTCGATGCTCTCATGCCCGCGGCAGCGGGTCAATGGATTCCCGCGCTACGCCGAGCCGGCGACGCCGGTCGAATCGCGCACAACCAGCTCGGGCTTCAACGTCTCGGATTCAACCGGCTTGCCCCGCAGGCGCATCAGGAGGAGCTCGAAAGCGCGCCTCCCCATCGCATGCATCGGCGAACGCACTGTGGTCAACGACACGGATAACTCGGCAGCGAGCGGCGTGTCGTTGAACCCCACAAGCGCGACGTCGGTCGGAACCGAGAGTCGGTGATCGCGGAGCACCCCGAGCGCACCGAGCGCCGAATAGTCGTTGGTCGCGAAAATCGCGTCGGGAACACCGCCTGCGGCCAGGATGGTCTCTGTGCCGCTACGACCGCCGACCGCATTGATGTCCCCGTACACGACTCGGTACTCAGGAATGATGATGCCGGCATCGCGGAACACGTCGATCGCGCCCTTCGTGCGGTTCTGGAACGTCACAGCGAACGGCGGGCCGCCGAGGATCGCGATATCCCTGCGGCCGGTGGCGAGCAGGTGCTCACCGACGAGCCGCCCACCGAGGTAGTCGTCACCGGTGACCGAGATGTGCTTCGGGTCGCCACGACTGACCAGCACGAACGGGACTTCTTCTTCCGCCAGCTCGTCGAGAAAGGTTTCCCCGAGATGAGCGTCACCGAAGATCATTCCGTCGACGCGTCGCGCGAGCATCATGCGCGTGCGAATACGTTGATTCTCAGGTGAGTCGAGGGAGTTGGTGACAAAGGTCGAGAACCCGTTCTCGATCGCGGCTTCCTCGATGCCCTCATAGATCGTTGCCAGTACGAAGTCTTGCAACCGCGGCACGATCACGCCCACCAACGACGATCGCGCCGTGCGCAGACTCGCCGCGTGCGGATTCGGATGGTAGTTCAGTTCATGGGCCAGGTTCTGCACGCGTTCGACCGTTTCGGGCGCCGCCCAACGTTCGACATCACTACCGGGGGTGTTGAGTACGCGGGACACCGTCGAAACGTGCAGGCCGAGGATCTCCGCCATCATTCGCAACGTAACCGGGCGGCTCTTCGCAGGACTCACGGCAACCTCACTCATTGAGACAAAGCTGAGACAAAGCACCGTATCCGCGAGACGGACAAGCACTATCTCCAATGCCCGAACGGAGACGCCGCAATCATATCGGGGCGAAGCACACCCGCGCATGCTCCACGCCGCGCCTAGGCAATCGATTGGGCTCCTGATAGCGTGGAGCGAACAGACGGTACGAGGGTGTACTCGAGGTGGCACGGCATCGACAAGACGTCCACCGGAGGCCAGCGAAGATTCGGAGGTCAGGGCAGATTTCGAAAGTGCTTGTGCTTTCCACTGGCGGCACGATTTCGTCGCGCCGAAGCGAACACGGTGGGCTGGTTGCGACGGATGGCGCCGAAAAGCTTCTGTCCCGCGTTTCTGCGCCAGATCCGCGTTCGTCGGGCGACATGAGCGCCGCCCAGCCAGTCGACGTCCAGGTGCAGGACATCTTCAAGGTCCTCAGCTTTCTGCTTCAACCAGCGGACATGCTGGAGATCGCCCGCCGAATTCGCTCGGGGCTGGCCGACGAGACCGTCGCCGGTGTGGTCGTGACCCATGGAACCGACACGATGGAAGAGACGGCGTTCCTGGCCGACCTCGTCCACACCGACCAGCGACCCGTCGTCTTCACCGGCGCCCAACGATCTGCGGATGCCCCCGATTCGGATGGCCCGCGCAACCTAGCCGATGCGATCGCCGTGGCAGCGTGCGACGACTCACGCGGGCTGGGTGCCGTGATTGTCTTCGACGGGCTCATCTTCGCGGCCTCCGGCACCCGCAAAACCCAAACCGTTGCGCCAGCGGCTTTCGCATCGAGTTCGGTCGGACCGATCGGCCGCGTGCGCGACGGCACGGTCGTCGTCGATGCCATGCCGAAACGAGCGGCACCGATCGCGCTGGACTCGATCGACCTCACCGGCGTGGCCGTCGACATTGTTCCGGTCTACCCCGGCGCGAGCACGGATGCACTGCACGCTGTCATTGCCGCTGGGGCTGCCGGAATCGTGCTGGAGGCGACCGGCGCCGGCAATGCGAACCTGCAGTTCTGCCGCGAGGTTGCGCAGCTGACCGCGCGGGGTGTCGTTGTCGCGCTGTCCACGCGGGTTGCCGCCGGCGCGGTGACGCCGCTCTACGCATCCGGCGGTGGCGTCGATCTGGTCGCCGCCGGCGCCGTCCCGGTCGGCACATTGCGGTCTTCTCAGGCACGGATGCTGTTGCTCACCCTCCTGGGGAGCCTCCACGACCCAGCACTGGTTCGCTCCGAACTGAGCCACCGGTGCGGTGGACGCTAACGGGCGGGCGCTAGCGGCGCGAGTGCGCCGCACCATCCGCGGGCTAGCCGAATACTTCGTATCCGAAGTGAATGAAAGGAAAGATCGGAAATGGCAAAGAACATTCGTGTCGCTTTCGGCGTCGACTTGGACGCCGTCGCGGGCTGGCTGGGATCGTACGGCGGCGAGAAATCTCCCGATGACATCTCCCGGGGCATGTTCGCCGGAGAAGTCGGGACACCGCGCCTGCTCAAGCTGTTCGAGCGCAACAACCTGCGCACGACCTGGTTTCTGCCTGGCCATTCGATCGAGACCTTCCCCGACCAGACCCGCATGATCGTCGATGCCGGACACGAGATCGGTGTGCACGGATATTCGCACGAGAACCCGATCGCGATGACCCGCGACCAGGAGAGCGCGGTGTTGGACCGCTCGATCGAGCTCATCGAGCAGACGACGGGCACGCGCCCGACCGGCTGCGTCGCTCCCTGGTGGGAGTTCTCGCCGGTCACCTCAGAACTGCTGATCGAGCGGGGAATCAAATATGACCACTCGCTCATGCACAACGACTTCACTCCGTACTACACGCGGGTCGGCGACTCCTGGACCAACATCGACTACTCGCAGCCGGCCGAAACCTGGATGAAGCCTCTGGTTCGCGGCGAGGAGACCAGCCTCGTCGAGATTCCCGCGAACTGGTATCTGGACGACCTACCACCGATGATGTTCATCAAAGCCAGCCCGAACAGTCACGGATTCGTCAGCCCGCGCGAACTCGAGCAGACCTGGCGCGACCAGTTCGACTGGGTCTATCGGGAAATGGACGACGCGATCTTCCCGATGACCATCCATCCGGATGTGTCGGGGCGGCCGCAGGTGCTGCTCATGCTGGAACGCTTGATCGAGCACATCAACGGGCATGACGGCATCCGCTGGTCGACGTTCGACGAGATCGCCGACGACTTCATCGCCCGCAACCCGCAGCGCTGACCGATGCTGCCGGTCGGGTCGGCGCGTCAGTCGCGTTCACGCTAGCCCGGAGTCTTCACGACAAACCGGACTGGCAACCGGCTGCCAATCCGGGCTTGCGTTCAAAGTCCGGGCCAGCGTGCAGAGCCGCGCGGCCGCACCTAGGATCCTGCTGATTTAGGCGAGTTCAGAAGGCCTGGTGAGTCATGGAGGAC